>Ga0335082_10002113_pt1 | contig 21377 bp, 23 predicted proteins | sample Lox_Sample_41_FD_206718 | JGI IMG/M metagenome (GOLD analysis project Ga0335082, IMG submission 206718) | Soil microbial communities from Loxahatchee National Wildlife Refuge, Florida, United States - Lox_Sample_4.1 | ecosystem: Environmental > Terrestrial > Soil > Wetlands | place: USA...
ATTGCGCTGTCGGGCGGTGGCCTCCGGCCTCTCAGGGACCGGGCGGCGGAACTTAATTTCACGTCTCGCGTAAGAGCGGGCGGAACCTAAGGTTGCCTGGGGGCCAAGTCAAGGTGCTGATTCAAGACGTCAATTCGAAGCTGACCGTGACCACGGCGCGCAGCGTTTGCTCACCCGGCGCGATCGGGGCCGCCGCGCCGGCGCGCAGCGCTTGATAGGGCCGCGGCTGCGGCGTTGCGCCTTCATCCGAAATTGCCATGACGCGGCCGACTTTCATGCCGGCGGCGGCGGCGTAGAGTTCGGCCTTGCGTCGGGCGTCGGCGATCGCCGCCGTGCGCGCTTTGTCGAGCAGCTTGGCATGCTCGGAGACGACGAACTCGACGCCGGACATTTCATTGGCGCCGGCTGCGATGGCGCGGTCGAGCACGGTGGGCAGATTGGCAATGTCGCGGATCTTCACCGTCACCTGGTTGTTGGCCTGAAAGCCGATCAAATGCGGGGTGCCGGTCTTGTTCTGTTCGTATTGCGGTTGCAGCGTCAGCGACGTGGTCTGGATGTCGCGCTCGGCCACGCCGGTGTCCTTGATCGCCGCAAGAACGGCCGTCATTTCCTTGGCGTTGGCATCGCTCGCCCCACGCGCGGTCTTGCCCTGACTGGAAACGCCGAGGCGGATGACCGCGCTGTCGGGCGTCGCGGCCACCGTGCCCTCGCCGCTGACCGTGATCAGTTTCTCGATGCGTTCTGCGGCCCGCGCAGAGACGGGCGCAAGCGCTGCGGCGGCAATCGCAAAAACGCAGACCAGGACACGCGACATCGGCACAATCATCTCGGCATCATTTCACGGGGACGTATACGTTGACCACCAGTTTCTGGGCGTCGGTCTTCACCGGGTCGGTGACATATTCCTCGATGAACAGACCCTGCGCCTCGAGATGCTTGTCGTCGAGGTAATTGGTGATCGCCTCGTAAGTCGAATCCATGGCATCGTAAGAGCCGCGATGGACGAATTTGAGCATCTTGCCGGTCGGCGCCGGTCCGACCGCGATGTCACCTTTCGGCGGATTGGCCGGCACGGCGGCGATCGGGTAGGCGGCCTCGAAGGAGAAGCCGGCGTCGTCGGTCTCGGTGTAGATGGTCATGGCGGGGCCGCTCGGCTTGATGCCTTGCTTGTCGAGATATTCGTTGAGCGACTTGAAGGCGTCGACCAAGGTCTCGAACGCGGCGTCCCACTTGCTGGTGCCTTTCATGTAGATCATCGTCCGCTCCGGCAGGGTCACGCCCTGGCCGAAGGCGTCGCCCGGCTGCAGCGGCGCCGGCGTATCGAGATCGGCCTGAGGGCCGGCGCGTTGCGCCGGTGCGGGGCCCGCCGCGAATACGAACGCGATGGCAAGTAAAGTCGGCGCCGCAAGGCGCATGAGCGACATCGATGATCTCCGTCGTTTGACTGCGGCGATCCCGGCCCGTCGCGGCAGCCTAACATAGGCCACTGGCCAATCGGCGTTTATTCGCCATATAAACCCGGTGAAAGCCCCGAAAAAAGCCGGGGTTACGAAATATTCGGGGCTCCGACGTGGGCGCGCTCGCCAACCAGTCCTTCGTCAAGATGAACGGCATCGGCAATGAGATCGTCGTCGTCGATCTGCGTGGCGCCGTGGCCAAGATCGAGCCCGAGGAGGCGCGCGCGGCGGCGGGGCCGCAAGGCGCGCCTTACGATCAGTTGATGGCGCTCTATCCGCCGCGCACGCCCGGCACCGACGCCTTCGTGCGCATCTACAATAACGATGGCTCCGAGGCCGGCGCCTGCGGTAACGGCATGCGCTGCGTCGCCGATCTGGTGGCGAAGGAAAGCGGCAAGAACGCGCTCACCTTCGAGACGAGCGCCGGCATTCTCAACTGCTGGAAGGGCGCCGATGGCCTGTTCACCGTGGACATGGGCCCGCCGCGCTTCAAGTGGGACGAGATTCCGCTGGCCGAGGAATTCCGCGACACGCGCGCCATCGAATTGCAGATCGGGCCGATCGACAAGCCGGTGCTGCATTCGCCCTCCGTGGTGAACATGGGCAATCCGCACGCGATCTTCTGGGTCGACGACGTCAACGCCTACGACCTCGCGCGTTTCGGGCCGCTGCTGGAAAATCACCCGATCTTTCCCGAGCGCGCCAACATCACGCTGGCGCACGTCGTCTCGCGCGATGCCATCGTCATCCGCACTTGGGAGCGCGGCGCCGGGCTGACCAAAGCCTGCGGCTCGGCGGCCTGCGCCGCCGCGGTCGCCGCCGCGCGGCTCAAGCGCACCGAACGCAAGGTCAAGGTGACGCTGCCGGGCGGCGAACTGACCATCGACTGGCGCGAAAGCGACGACCACGTGCTGATGACCGGACCGGTCGAGTTCGAGTTTGCCGGAAAATTTGACCCTGCGCTTTTCGGCAAGGTGGGCACCGCATGAGTGTCGACGTCATTACCTTCGGCTGCCGGCTCAACATCGCGGAGTCTGAAGCGATCCGGCGCGCCGCCGCCGGCGTCGACGATGCGGTTGTGGTGAATACCTGCGCGGTGACGGCGGAAGCGGTGCGCCAGGCACGGCAGAGCATCCGTCGCCTCAAGCGCGAGCGGCCCGACGCGCGCATCGTCGTCACCGGCTGCGCGGCGCAGGTCGAGCCGCAGGCGTTTGCGGCGATGCCCGAAGTCGCGCGTGTGCTCGGCAACACCGAAAAGCTCGATCCGCGCGTGTGGGCCGACGAGCGCCGCGTCGCCGTCGGCGACATCATGGCGGTCACGCGCCACGTCGGCCACGCGGTCGATCACATCGAAGGTCACACGCGCGCCTTCCTGCAGGTGCAGAACGGCTGCGACCACCGCTGCACCTTCTGCATCATCCCGTTCGGGCGCGGCAATTCACGTTCGCTGCCGATGGACGAAGCGGTGGCGCGGGCGCGGGCGCTGGTCGCGCGCGGTTACCGCGAGATCGTGCTCACCAGCGTCGACATCACGAGCTATATGAGCGGCGACATGCGGCTAGGCGCCCTGGTCAAACGCATCCTCAAGGAAATCCCCGAGCTGGCGCGCCTGCGGCTGTCGTCGATCGATTCGGTCGAGGCCGACAACGATCTCATCGACGCGCTCGCCAACGAGCCGCGGCTGATGCCGCATCTGCATCTGTCGCTGCAGTCGGGCGACGATCTTATTCTTAAACGGATGAAGCGGCGGCATAGGCGCGCCGACGCGATTGCGTTCTGCAACCAAGTGCGCCGCCTGCGGCCGGACGTCGCCTTCGGCGCCGACATCATTGCCGGGTTCCCGACCGAGACCGACGAAATGTTCGCGCACTCGCTCACGCTCGTCGAGGAATGCGGCCTGACGCAACTGCACGTCTTTCCGTTCTCGCCGCGACCCGGCACGCCGGCTGCGCGCATGCCGCAGATCCCGCGCGATGTCGTCAAGGAGCGCGCCCGGCGTTTACGCGAAAGAGGCGGGGCGGCGTTGCGGGCGCATCTCGATGCCCAGGTCGGCGCGCGCCGTCTGGTCCTGACCGAGCGCGGCGGCGTCGGCCACACCGAGCAATTCACTCCAGTAAAGCTTGCGGCGCCGGTCGCGCCGGGTGCTATTCTCGATTTGACAATGACCGGGCACGACGGCCGCCAATTGCTGGCGGCCTAACGGGAGGCAAGCATGGGTGCGGGCGATCATCTGGTGACGACTGTGGAGCAACTCGAATCGCTCTATGGTCCGAAGAATCCGAATTCCATCACCAAAGAGATCCACCACATCAACAATGGCTATCGCAAACTGATCGAGGCGGCGCCATTCGTCGCGGTGGCAACCTGCGGACCCGAGGGGCTCGACTGCTCGCCCAAGGGCGACCCGGCAGGCTTCGTGCGCATCCTCGACGAAAAGACGATCGCCTTCCCCGACCGGCCCGGCAACAATCGGCTCGACGGCTTCCGCAATATCGTGCGCGATCCGCGCGTCGCGCTGCTGTTTTTGATTCCGGGTGTCGGCGAAACGCTGCGCATCAACGGGCGCGCCGACATTTCCATCGATCCCGAGCTGATGCAGAGCTTCACGATCAACGGCAAGCTGCCGCGTTGCGTGATGATCGTGCATGTCGAGAGCATCTACTTCCACTGTTCGAAGGCGATCGTGCGCTCCAAGCTCTGGGACGAGGCGACCAAAATCGACCGCACGAGCCTGCCTTCGACCGGCACCATTGTCGCGGAATTGAGCGGCGGCAAAGCCGGCGGCGAGGAATACGATCGCGCGGCGCCGGAGCGGATCAAGGCGCAGCTTTATTGAAAGCCCGTTCGTCCCCGCGAAAGCGGGGACCCACGGCACAAATTACCGAGTCTAACCTCGTGGCTCTGGATTCCCGCTTTCGCGGGAATGAACGGAGTTTGTCCGCTCTGTCCACCCGCACTGCGCCAGCGCCTCGCGCATGTGCGGCGGCACCGGCGCGGTGATTGTCACCGGCGGCTTGTTCTTGGAGATCGGCACCACGATCTCGCGCGAATGCAAATGCAACGGCGGTCCGCCGGCGCGCGGCGCGCGGCCGTAGATATTGTCGCCGAGGATCGGCCAGCCTATCTCGGCGCAATGGACGCGCAACTGATGCGTCCTCCCGGTCAATGGCTCGAGCGCGAGCCAGGTGAGCGCGCCGCCGCGTCCCATCACCTTCCACGTGGTTGCCGCCGGAGTGCCGTGCGGGTCCGGCTTCATCCACCAGCCGCGGCTCACGTCGAGCTTGCCGAGCGGGATGTCGATGCGGCCTTCGTCGGCATCCGGCGCACCTACGACCACCGCCCAATAGGTCTTGCCGATCTTGCCCTGCTTGAACAGCTTGCCGAGCAAGGCGAGCGCCTTGCGGTGGCGGCCGAGCACCAGACAGCCGGAGGTGTCCTTGTCGAGCCGGTGCGCCAGCGCCGGATTGCGCGGCAGGCCGAAGCGCAATGCATCGAAGTAATCTTCCAGGCTTTCGCCGCCCTTCGGCCCGCGATGCACGGCGAAGCCTGCCGGCTTGTCGATCACCAGCATCAAGCCGTCGCGGTAGAGCAGGCGGGAAAGCATCTCTTCCGGTGTCATGGTCACTGTCCAAGAATTGCCGAAACGGCTATCACGGGCGCGCCATGAACGACAGCACCCCGAGAAGCTGGTGGAAGCGCCTGAGCGGCGGGCTTGCGCGCACATCGTCATCGCTTGGCGGCGCCATCGCCGGCCTCGTGACCAAGCGCAAGCTCGACGCCGATACCGTTGAGGAGCTGGAACACGAATTGATCCGCGCCGACCTCGGCCCGGAATTCGCCAGCCGCATCGCGTCCGCTTTCGCCGAAGGCCGCTTCGACAAGGCGATCGCGCCCGACGACGTCAAGGCGCTGCTCGCCGGCGAAATCGAAAAGGTACTCGCGCCCGTGGCCAAGCCGCTGCAGGTGACGACCAAGCCGTTCATCGTTCTGGTCGCCGGCGTCAACGGCTCCGGCAAGACCACGACCATCGGCAAGCTCGCCGCCAGGTTCCGCGCCGAAGGCAAGAGCGTGATGCTGGTCGCCGGCGATACCTTCCGTGCCGCCGCCATCGATCAGCTCAAGATCTGGGGCGAGCGCACCGACGCGCGCGTGAAAGCGAGTTCGCCGGGGGCCGACGCCGCGAGCCTCGCCTTCGATGCGCTCACGGCCGCCAAGAGCGAGGGCGTCGATGTTGTCCTCGTCGACACCGCCGGCCGGCTGCAAAACCGCGCAGAATTGATGAGCGAACTGGAAAAGATGGTGCGGGTGATGCGCAAGGTGGAACCCTCGGCACCGCATGCCGTTCTACTGGTGCTCGACGCCACCGTCGGCCAGAACGCGCTTAGCCAGGTCGACATCTTCGGCAAGACCGCCGGCGTCACCGGCCTGGTGATGACCAAGCTCGACGGCACCGCGCGTGGCGGCATTCTGGTGGCGATTGCCGCGCGGTTCGGCCTGCCGGTGCATTTCATCGGCGTCGGCGAAGGCATCGAGGACTTGAGCCCGTTCACCGCGCGCGATTTTGCCCGCGCCATCGTTGGGCTCGATTGGTAAGCAACAGGGAATCATGCCCGACAAGAAGCAACTCAACCCCATCCTCAAGCTCGTGCTCGATATCGGGCCGCTGGTGCTGTTCTTCGCCGCCAACTCGAAGTTCGGCATCTTCACGGCGACCGCCGCCTTCATGGTCGCGGCGTTGATCGCGCTCGCAGTCGGTTATGCGATAACGCGGCGGATCGAAGTGATAACGCTTGTCACGGCAGTCATCGTTGTCGTGTTCGGGTCCTTGACGCTGGTGCTGCATGACGCGACCTTCATCAAGCTCAAGCCGACCATCATCTACCTCCTGTTCGGCGGGACGCTGCTGGGCGGCCTGATGTTCCGCAAGTCGCTGCTCGGCATGCTGTTCGATCAGATGTTCCAACTGACGGAGGAAGGTTGGCGCAAGCTGACTTGGCGCTGGACCTTTTTCTTTTTCGCGCTGGCAGTTGTGAACGAAATCGTCTGGCGGAATTTCTCGACCGATTTCTGGGTCGGCTTCAAACTGTTCGGCGTGGTGCCGCTGACGTTTCTGTTCGGCGCGCTGCAGATGCCGCTGATCAAGAAATACAGCGTCGAGCCGAAGCCCTAGCGCGCCGCTGCCGCCGCCTTGGCGATTTCCGGATCGAGCGCGCCGGCAAGATTGTCGGCGGTCACCGGCCCGACAAGCTTGTAGACGATGGTGCCGTCGCGGCCGATCAGATAGGTCTCCGGCACGCCATAGACACCCCAGTCGATCGAGGTGCGCCCGCTGGCGTCGACGCCGACCGCAACGAACGGATTGCCGTAGCGGTTGAGAAAGCGCCGGGCATTGTCGGTCGGGTCCTTGTAGTTGATGCCGACCAGCTTGATGCGCTTGTCGTGCGACAGTTTCTCCAGGAACGGCACTTCGTCGGCACAGGGGATGCACCACGACGCCCACACGTTCACCAGCGTCAGTTCGCCCTGGAACGCCGCATTGGACAGGCCGGGGATGGATTTGCCGTCGCGCGTGGTGAGACCGGCGAGCGGCGGCAGATCGGTCTTCGGCGCGGGATGCCCGATCAGCGCGGAGGGCAAGCGCGACGGATCGCCGGTCCACAGCCGCACCAGGAACAGCAAAGCGAGCGCCGCAAAAACGACGAGCGGCAGCAGCACCAGAATGCTGATCCGCTTTTTGCCGGAATCTTCGGTCGACACCGAACTCATTGCTCATCCTTGCGATGCGAGCGCCGCGTCACGCCGCGCTCCTCCAGATCGCCGAGGATGCGGCGCTGCGCCGAATAATCGAGCACGACCCAGGCGACCAGACCAGCCACCACGAAAATCGTCACCGCATAGGCGGCAACGATGAAGTCGGCGTGCGGTCCGAGATTCATGCGCGCGCTTCCTGTGCCTGGATGATGCGCATGCTGCGCACGCGCCGGCGCAGGATTTCGTTGCGCATGGCGGCGAGATGCAGCGTGAAGAACAAGAGGGTAAAGGCTACCGCCATGATCAACAGCGGCCACAGGATCGACGGATCGATGGCATTGCCGCCCATCCGCATGATGGAGGCCGGCTGGTGCAGTGTGTTCCACCAGTCGACCGAGAACTTGATGATCGGGATGTTGACCGCGCCGACCAGCGTCAGCACTGCGGCGGCGCGCGAGCCGCGGCCGGGGTCCTCGGCGGTCCAATAGAGCGCCAGCACGCCGAGATAGAGCAAAAACAGCACCAGCACCGAAGTAAGCCGCGCGTCCCAGACCCAATAGGTGCCCCAAGTCGGACGGCCCCAGAGCGAGCCGGTGATCAGGCAGATGAAGGTGAAGGCGGCGCCGACCGGCGCAGCCGCCTTGCCGGCAACGTCGGCCAGCGGATGCCGCCAGACCAGAGTGCCGAGGGCCGCGACGCTCATCACGCCCCAGCACATCATGCTTAGCCACGCAGCCGGCACGTGCAGAAACATGATCTTGACCGTGGCGCCTTGCTGATAATCGTCGGGCGCCTGCATGGCGCGCACCAACCCGACCGCGAACAACGCGATCGTCAGCGCCGCCAACCAGGGCAGCACGCGGTTGACCAGCGTCAGGAAACGCGTGGGATTGGCGAGATCGATGATAGCCATTCGACGCCTTTTTATCAGACACGCCGGCTCGAACAATGGTAGCCGGAGACGCATCTATGCACGTTCGGCAGGCCTACCGGTTTGATTTGCATCATGATCGTGGCTGCCGATTTAGCCCCGCAAAACCGGTCATTCCAGGCCGTGGCGCAGCGCCGCGGCCGCGGCCAGCGGCCCCAGCACCAGGCTCGCCAACGATAGCGCGCAAAGAATGGTGAAAGGTGGGCCGAACGGTGCGGGCCCGACGATCGCCGCGTTGGCCGCGGCGACGCCGAAAATCAGCACCGGAACCGTGAGCGGCAGCACCAGCACCGCTAGCAGCAGGCCGCCGCGCCGCAGCGCAACCGACAGCGCCGCGCCGATGAGACCGATGAAGGTCAGCGCCGGCGTTCCCGCGAGCAGCGTCAACGCCACGGTGCCCATAGCGCGCAGTTCGACGTTAAGCATCAAGCCAAGCACAGGGCTGATCACCACCAGCGGCAGGGCTGTCGTCAGCCAATGCGCAATGGCCTTGGCGGCGACCGCCAGTTCCAGCGGCATGCTGCCCATCATCAGGAGATCGAGCGATCCGTCGTCGTGATCCGTCGCGAACAGCCGGTCGAGCGCCAGTAACGTTGCGAGCAACGCGCCAAGCCACAGGATCGCCGGGCCGATACGCGCCAGCAGGTTGAGATCGGGGCCGAGCGCGAACGGCATCATGGTGACGACGATGAGGAAAAACAGCGCCCCCATCAGCGCACCGCCGCCGACACGAACGCTGAGCCGCATGTCGCGAATGAGAAGGGCGGTGAACGCGTTCATAGCGGGCCTATTTGCAATTCGCGCGGGCGCTCGAGCCCGATCGGTCCATGCGCGGCGGCCACAATCATGCCGCCGCCCGCGAGATGGCTGCGCATCAGTTCGGCCAGCCGATTTTGTGATGGCGCGTCGAGCGCCGAAGTCGGTTCATCCAGCAGCCATAGCGGCCGCGGTACGGCGACCAGCCGCGCGATCGACAGCCGTCGCCGCTGCCCGGCCGAGAGATAGGCGGCCGGTAGGTTGATCAGCGGGGCGAGATCGACGGCTTGCAGGGCAAGATCGATCGGCAGATCGACGCCGCCAAGAAAGCGCGCCCAGAATTGCAGGTTTTCGCCGACCGTGAGCGAGGGCTTGACCGCATCCTGGTGGCCGACATAGTGCGCCTGCTCGGCAATGGTGGTGTCCGGTTCCGCACCCTCGAGTTCCAGCACTCCTTCGGCCAGATGAACCAGGCCGGCGATCACGCGCAGCAGCGAGGATTTCCCGGCGCCGTTGCGCCCGGTCACCACCAACGCTTCGCCCCCGGACACGCTGAAAGTGAGGCCGGTAAAGACCTCGCGTCCGCCGCGGCTGCAGGTAAGATTATTGCCCTTGAGCTGCATCAGCGGCGCTTTACCCCGCCGCCAGCCGATGGGAAAGGCACCCCACCCACGAAAAACTCGGCGCTTCCGCCCATATTTCCGGGTGTTCCATCGTTAATATAGCGTCCGGCGCAAAAAGCCCTTATAAGCCCGCCGTTATGGCGTTGCTGAGTGGCCTTCGGCCGCAAGTCCCCCGCGAGAATAATCAATCTTGCGAAGAGCTTAGACCGAACCAGCGCCATTGTCCCGTCCGGGAATGGAAACCTCTAACATGACTTCGCTCGACAGTTTTCGATGCTGCAAGACCCTTAAGGTTGGTAGCAAATCTTACGCCTATTTCAGCCTGCCCACCGCCGAGAGAAACGGCCTCAAGGGAATTTCCCGTCTGCCGTTCTCGATGAAAGTGCTGTTGGAAAACCTGCTGCGCAACGAAGACGGGCGCACGGTGACCAAAGACGACATCAAGGCCTTCGCCGAATGGCTGAAGAGCAAGTCGTCGGAGCGCGAAATCGCTTTCCGCCCGGCCCGCGTGCTGATGCAGGATTTTACCGGCGTGCCGGCGGTGGTCGATCTCGCCGCCATGCGCGACGCCATGAAGGAACTCGGCGGCGATCCTAAGAAGATCAATCCGCAAGTGCCGGTCGATCTGGTGATCGACCATTCCGTCGCGGTCACGTTCTTCGGCAACAACCAAGCGTTCAAGAAGAACGTCGAAGAAGAATATCGGCAGAATCAGGAGCGCTACAAATTCCTCAAATGGGCGCAGCGTTCGTTCGATAATTTCAGCGTGGTGCCGCCCGGCACCGGCATCTGCCATCAGGTCAATCTCGAATATCTGTCGCGCGTGGTCTGGAGCAAGAAAGACAAGGTCAAGGTCGACGGCAAGGAGTCGACCATGGACGTCGCCTATCCGGACACGGTGGTCGGCACCGACTCGCACACCACCATGGTCAACGGCCTTTCCGTGCTCGGCTGGGGCGTCGGCGGCATCGAGGCGGAAGCGGCCATGCTTGGCCAGCCGCTGTCGATGGTCTTGCCCGAGGTGATCGGGTTCAAATTATCGGGCAGGCTCAAGGAAGGCCTCACCGCGACCGACCTGGTGCTCACCGTCACCGAGATGCTGCGCAAGCGCGGCGTCGTCGGCAAATTCGTCGAGTTCTTCGGCCCCGGTCTTGCGCATCTGACGATCGCCGACCGCGCCACCATCGGCAACATGGCGCCGGAATACGGCGCCACCTGCGGCTTCTCGCCGATCGACGACGACACAATCCGCTATCTCAAGGACACCAGCCGCCCGCCCGAAGTGATCAAGCTGGTCGAAGCCTATGCCAAGGCGCAGGGCATGTACCGCGTCAAGACCACGCCGGATCCGATGTTCACCGACGTGATGAAGCTCGATCTTTCTACCGTCGAACCGTCGCTGTCGGGGCCGAAACGTCCGCAGGACCGCATCGCGCTGCGCGATGTGAAATCCGGCTTCACCAATTCGATGGAGAAGGAATACAACAAGGGCGGCGAGCTCAAGAAGCGCGTGCCGGTCAACCAGAAAGACTACGACCTCGGCAACGGCGACGTGGTGATTGCGGCGATCACGTCGTGCACCAACACGTCGAACCCCAGTGTAATGATCGGCGCCGGCCTGCTTGCCCGCAAGGCGGCCGCCAAGGGTCTCACGGCGAAACCTTGGGTGAAGACCTCGCTCGCGCCCGGCTCGCAGGTCGTCGCCGAATATCTCGAGAAGGCCGGCTTGCAGAAAGATCTCGACAAAGTCGGGTTCAATCTGGTCGGCTTCGGCTGCACCACCTGCATCGGCAATTCTGGCCCTCTGCCGGAGGAAATTTCCGAAGCGGTCAACGATAACGACCTCGTCGCCGCCGCGGTGCTTTCCGGGAACCGCAACTTCGAAGGCCGCGTCAACGCCGACGTGCGCGCGAACTATCTCGCTTCGCCGCCGCTCGTCGTTTCCTACGCGCTCGCCGGCTCGATGTACGTCGATCTCGCCAAGGATCCGCTCGGCGTCGATCAGAAAGGCAAGAAGGTGTTCCTCAAGGACATCTGGCCCTCGAACAAGGAAATCGGCGAGTTCATTTCCAAGAACGTCACCAAGCAGATCTTCGCCAAGAAGTACGCCGACGTGTTCAAGGGCGACGCCAACTGGCGCAAGATCGCAGTCAAAGGCGGCCTGACCTATGCGTGGGACGACCGCTCGACCTACGTGCAGAACCCGCCTTATTTCGAAGGCATGGAGAAGCGGCAGCGGCCGATCGAGGACATCGTCGACGCCCGCATCCTTGGCCTGTTCCTCGACTCGATCACCACCGACCACATCTCGCCGGCGGGATCGATCAAGGAATCGAGCCCGGCCGGCGAATACCTGCGCGACCATCAGGTGCGGCCGAAGGACTTCAATCAGTACGGCACGCGCCGCGGCAATCACCAGGTGATGATGCGCGGCACCTTCGCCAACATCCGCATCAAGAACCAGATGGTGCCGGGCGTCGAAGGCGGCGTCACCATCCATTACCCGTCGAAGCAGCGCATGACGATGTACGACGCGGCGATGAAGTACAAAGCCGACGGCGTTCCGCTCGTCATCTTCGCCGGCAAGGAATACGGCACCGGCTCCTCGCGCGACTGGGCCGCCAAGGGCACCGTGCTGCTCGGCGTACGCGCGGTCGTCACCCAGTCGTTCGAGCGTATCCACCGTTCCAACCTGATCGGCATGGGCGTGATGCCGCTGGTATTCGAAGAGGGAACTTCCTGGCAGTCACTTGGCCTCAAGGGCGACGAGCAGGTCACCATCCGCGGCCTGCATGGCGACCTCAAGCCGCGCCAGCGGCTGATGGCCGAAATCGTTGCCAGCAACGGCACGCTCAAGCGCGTGCCGCTGCTCTGCCGCATCGATACGCTGGACGAACTCGACTACTTCAAAAACGGGGGCATTCTGCAGTACGTGCTGCGCCATCTGGCGACCTGATCGTCTTGACGGCGGCCACCAGACAAAAGCCGCTCACTGCGAAGTGAGTGGCGGGTGATCGACCAGGCGCCTTATATGAGCCTGCGTCGGGCGGGGGATTGTGGGATCGGCATGAACTATCGCCACATTGCCTTTGTGGGCGCGTTGATTTGCACCGCCTCCGTTCTGCCGCCGGCCGCCGATGCGGCCGGGCCGCGCGCGGTTATCGAACTGTTCACCAGCCAAGGCTGCTCGTCTTGTCCGCCGGCGGACAAGTTGCTTGCCCAATTATCACGCGATCCCAATTTGATCGCGTTAAGCCTGCCCGTCGACTATTGGGACTATCTCGGCTGGAAGGACACCCTGGCCCTGCACGGCCACTCAAACCGCGAACGCGCCTATGCCGAAGCGCGCGGCGATCGCGAAGTCTACACGCCGCAAGTGGTGGTCAACGGCTTGGTCGCGGCGCTGGGCAGCGACAAGGCGGCAATCGAACAGGCGATCGCGCAGACCCGGCAAAACGCGGCGCCGCTGACATTGCCGGTCGCGTTGACAGTGGCGGACGGCAAGGTTTCGGTGAGCGTCCCTGCCGCCGTCGCGCAGGGTAGCGCCGAAGTCTGGCTCTGCCCGATCACCGACAAGGCGCAAGTGACGATCGAGCGCGGCGAAAACCGCGGCCATACGCTGACCTACACCAACGTGGTGCGGCGCTGGGTGAAGCTCGGTGTGTGGACCGGCAAGGCGGAGACCTTCAGCATGCCGGTGGCCAGTCTTCCCGATGCCGAGTTCTCGCTGCAGGACATCGACCGCGTCGCCGTGGTCGTGCAAAGCGGCGTCGCCGCCAAGCCGGGCGTCATGCTCGGCGCTGCCGTCGCGAATTTGCACTAAGTTTTTTTCCGACATTCCGCGCCGTCCGGCGCGCGGACCTCGCGCATGCGTTTCGGAACGACAAAAAAAATCGGGCCGGCTGAGGCCGGCCCGAAGGCTTAGGGGATTGAACCGTACGCGGAACTCAACTTGGCCCGGTCGGCTGAGCCCCGGGGGGCTGGGGGGCTGAGGAATCCGGAACTCGAACCGGACCGGGCCTTTGAGGCAACGCTCGCCTTATCCCAACCCACGGTGACCGGCGATTGACGGAAATAGGGCGTTATTGTGGGGCCTTTTAACGAGTTCGTGATCGGCAAGCGCCGGTTCACCGCGGTTTTTGGCCGTTTTTCATGCCAAAGGAGGGGCTTGCCGCCAGTACCTGCCGGCGCGATCATGACGTCATACAAGAGGAGGCGCCGTATGACGTTCGGTACCGGCGAAATCGACCCAAGCCAGTCCCTCGGGGGCGGCACCCCGCAGCGCGGTGCGCCCGTCCCCGTCAGCCAAGTCACGTTCAGCCACCGCGAACTCAAACGCATTCTCGACCTTTACGGCCGCAAGGTCGCCGCCGGCGAATGGCGCGATTACGCCATCGACTTCCTGAAAGACCGCGCCGTGTTCTCGGTGTTCCGGCGCACCTCGGAAGTCCCGCTCTACCGCATCGAAAAAAATCCCAAGCTGGCGCGACGCCAGGGCGCCTACAGCGTGATCTCGGCCACCGGCCTGATCGTCCGCCGCGGCCACCAACTCGACCGCGTGCTGCGCGCCATCGATCCGCTGGCGCTGGTGGTGAACTAGGCTCAGTGCAGATTGTCCGTCGGCGCGCCGCTCGCACGCGCCGGGTCGCCGGTTTTGTCCGGCGGCGTCATGGCGCCGGGGCCAAGCGCCAATTGCATCAGCGGCGTGTCGAGCCAGCGGCCGAATTTCCAGCCAATGTTGCGCAGGTTGCCGGCGTCGGTGAAGCCGCAGGCGCGGTGCACGCCGATCGACGCCGCCTGGTTTGAATCGCCGATGACCGCAATCATCTGCCGGAAGCCAAGCGCGGCGCAGGCGTCGATGAGCGTCAGCAGCAGCGCCTTGCCGACGCCGCGGCGGTGGATGTCGGGCGCGACGTAAACCGAATTCTCGACGGTGAAACGATAGGCTGGACGCATCCTGTAGAACGACGCATAGGCGTAGCCCGCGACTGTGCCGTCCAGCTCGGCAATGATGTAGGGAAAGTTGCCGTCGAGGATCGCCTGCATCCGCCGCCGCATTTCCGCTTCGTCCGGCGATGTCAGCTCGAACGAGGCGGTACCGTGCGTGACGGCATGGGCATAAATGCGGGTGATGGCTGGGATATCGGCGAAGGTGGCGGGGCGGATCGGCAGGCTCATGCGGCCGACAGGCTAGCAAAAGAAAACGCCCCGGCAACTAGGGCCGGGGCGTTCAATTCCGTCATTCTGTTTACGCTTAGCGCCGGTCGCCCATGAAGCGCAGCAGGAACAGGAACAGGTTGATGAAGTCGAGATAGAGCGTCAGCGCGCCCATCACCGCCTTGCGGCCGGAGACGGTACCGTCGTCATTGGCGCTGTACATCTCCTTGATGCGCTGGGTGTCCCAGGCGGTCAGGCCGGCGAAGATCAGGACGCCGATCGCCGAGATGGCGAAGTCGAGCCCGGTACTCTTCAGGAAGATGTTGACGATCATCGCCAGGATGAGACCGAACAGCCCCATCACCAGGAACGAGCCGACGGGCGAAAGGTCGCGCTGCGTGGTGTAGCCGTAGAGGCTCAGAGCTCCGAACGACGCCGCCGAGATGAAGAAAGTACGGGTGATCGAGGCGCCCGTGTAGGCAAGGAACACCGACGAGAGCATCAGCCCGAGCAATCCAGCGTAGAGCATGAACAGCATCAGCGCCGTGCCGGCTTGCAGCCGGTTGATGCGGAAGCTCATGAAGAAGACGATGCCGAGCGTGCCAAGGAAGAGCACGATTGTCAGCGGTCCGCCGAAGATTGCGTGTCCGAACGGAGTGAGGCCGGTAATGCGGCCAGCGGCGTCGGTCACCACCGCGGCGTTGTAAGTCAGCCAGGCGACGACGCCGGTGAGCGCGACGCCGGAGGCCATGTAATTATAAACGCGGATCATGTAGGCGCGCAGGCCCACATCGATCTCGGCAGCACGCGCGGAGCCGATGCCGCGGGCAGCTACGTTACGGTCGAAGTCCGACATCGAAGTTCCCTCTCTTTGTCCCGGCTCTTCGCCGGTTACATCAGACGCGCCGGCGGCAGCCGTCGCGTTGTTGGGCTCAATTTAGTGCGGCCCAAGCTTGTACGCCAGATATGGCCCGATCGTGGCCCGGCTTTATTGCCGATCGTTAACGCGGCCGGTCGCGGAATATAGGGGAAAACACCCAGGCGGCGGCCAATCCGGCCAAGAAACTAGAGATTTCGCAGCACTGGGGCAGGTTTTTGCCCCAAGGCCGAAAACGTGCCGATTAGGCCCAAAACGACCGTCACCACCACCGCGCCGAGCGCCGCCGCCAGCGCAGGAAGCGGCAGCCAGGCAAAGCGGAGGTGCATCAATTCGCTGACGATCAGCCAGCCGGCGAGCGAGCCCGCCAGCATGCCGAACAGAGCCGTGGCGGCGCCGAGCAGCGTGTATTCGATGGCATAGGCGGCGACGAGCCGCAGCCGCGTGGCGCCGAGCGTCTTCAGGATCACTGCGTCGTAGACCCGGTGGCGATGGCCGGCGGCGAGCGCGCCGCCCAGCACCAGCGCCGCGATCACCAGCGTGAGGGCGCTGGCGCCGCGGATCGCCAGCACCAGATTGGCGACGATGCTGCCGATCGCGTCCAGCGCGTCTTTCACGCGCAGCACGGTCACCATGGGAAAGCTCTCGGCGACGGCGCGGGTAATCGCGCCCTCCTGCGCCGGCGTGCCGCCGCCGGCAAAGGTCAGCGTGGCGAGATGGGTACGCGGCGCGCCGTCGAAAGCGTGCGGCGAGAACACCATGACAAAATTGATGCCGAGGCTCTCCCAGTCGACCGTGCGCATATTGGCGATGCGGGCGGTGATGTTGCGGCCGAGCACGTTGACTGTGACCTCGTCGCCGAGCTTGAGGCCGAGGCCGTCGGCGATCTTCTTCTCGAACGACAACAGCGGCGGACCGTTGTAATCAGGCGCCCACCACTGCCCCTCGACCAGCCGCGAGCCTTCGGGAACCTGGCTGGCATAGGTGATGCCGCGGTCACTCTGCAGCACCCAGGCGGCGCCTTCCTTCGGTTTGATCTTTTCGGCCGGAATGCCGTTGGCGGAGATGATGCGGCCGCGCAGCATCGGCACTTCCTCAAGCTTGGCGTCTGGCGCCTCTTTGCGCACGAAGGCGTCGAAATGCGCGGCCTGGTCGGCGGGGATATCGAGGAAGTAAAACGACGGCGCCGTGGCCGGCAGTTCGTGAGCGAACTGCCGCTGCAGATTGGCGTCGATCTCGATTACGGTGACGAGCAACGCGATGCCGAGGCCGAGCGACAGCACGACCGTCGCGGTCAGTGCGCCAGGCCGGTGGATATTGGCGATGGCCATGCGCAGCACGGTCGAGCGCGCGCGCGGCGCCAGGCGCGCGGCGAGCATCAGCAGCGCGGCGATGAGCCGCAAGATGATGAACACGCCGGCGGCGATCCCGACATAAACGATCGCCACATGCCGGTCATAGGCAAACGCGACGGCAAGCACGACCAACGCGGCCGCCGCCGCCGCGGTCAGCGCGATATAGATTTTCCGGGGCAAGCGCGGCTGGGGCGCCACCGCGTCGCGGAACAGCGCGCCGACCGGGACGTCGTGGGCGCGGCCGAGCGGCCAGAGCGAAAAAGCAAGCGCGGTCATCAGTCCGTAGACCAGCGCCAGCGCGAGTTCGCCCGGGTGCAGCGCCGGTTCGATCGGCAGCGGAATGATGGCGCCGAAGATCCACACGATCGCGTAGGGCAGGATCGCGCCCAGCGCCACGCCGATGACGCCGCCGATTGCCGCCAGCATCTGCACCTGGACGAGGTAGATGGCGAAGATGCGCTGGCCGGAGGCGCCGAGCGCCTTCAGCGTGGCGATGGTTTCGCGCCGACGTTCGAGATGGCTTTTCACCGCATTGCCGACGCCCACGCCGCCGACCAGCAGCGCGGTAAGCCCGACGATGGCAAGAAACTGGGTGAAGCGCTCGACATTGCGTTCGAGTTGCGGCGAGGCGTTGCTGCGGCCGCGGATATCCCAGCCCGCTTCGGGGAATTGCGTTTGCGCCTGCGCCGTCACCGCTTTGGCCGCTGCGTCGCTGGCGTCGTTCGCCGGCAGGCGCAGGCGATAGTGCCAACGCACCAGGCTGCCCGGCTGCAGCAGGCCGGTGGCGCGCAGCGCCGCCTCGCTCACCAGGAGCCGCGGTCCGAAGCCGATGCCGCCGGCGAGCTTGTCCGGCTCGCTCGCGAGCGCGGCGCTGACCTCGAAGGTCGCGTCGCCGATGGTTAGCCGCGCGCCCGGCTTGAGGCCAAGCCGCGTCAGCAGCACCGGGTCCGCGACGGCGCCGAAAGCGCCATCGCGTTTGGCCAGCGCTGCCGCCAATTCGCCGAGCGGGTCGAGCACGGCTTGTCCGAACAGCGGGTAGGCACCGTCGACCGCCTTCATCTCAACCAGCGTCGCCTTGCCGTCGGCGGCGCGCGCCATGGCGCGCAGCGTGGCGACGGCGGACACCTTGCCGCGACGATCGAGAAATTCGCGTTCTCTCGGCGCCGCCTCGCGCTGGATCAGGGTGAACGACAGATCGCCGCCGAGGATGACCTGGCCTTGCCGTGCCAAGCCGTCGGCGAGGCTGGCGGACAGCGAGCCGACGCCGGCGATCGCCATGCAGCCGAGCGCGATGGTCGTGATGAACACGTAGAAGCCGCGCAAGCCCCCGCGCATCTCCCGCAACGCAAAGCGCAGCAAGAACATTCTTCCTTTTCCCTCCCCTGAACGGGGAGGGTGGCCCGGCGTCGCGTAAGCGACGGCGGGTCGGGTGGGGTCATGTATCAAGCAGACCCCCACCCGGCGAGCTTCGCTCGCCGACCTCCCCCTTGGAGGGGGAGGTATGAGAAAGATTGTCAATGCGGCCGGAGCGCAGGCGCACAATTCGCCCGCAGCGCGCGGCAAGCGCCGTATCGTGGGTCACCAGCACCAGGGTCGAACCGCGCTGGATACGACCGGCAAACAACAGATCGATGATCTGCCTGCCGGTGTCCTCGTCGAGATTTCCGGTCGGCTCGTCCGCCACCACGATCGCCGGATTGGGCGCCAGCGCGCGCGCGACCGCCACGCGCTGCTGCTCGCCGCCGGACAATTCGGCCGGATAGTGCGACAGGCGTTCGCCCAGGCCGACGTTGACGAGTTCGTCGCGCGCGCGCTGCTGCGCGTCGGCGATGCCGGCCAACTCCAGAGGCACCGCCACGTTTTCCAGCGCCGTCATGGTCGGGATCAAATGGAACGATTGGAAGACGATGCCGACCTGGCGGCCGCGAAAGCGCGCCAGCGCGTCTTCGTCGAATGCGCTCAGATCCTCGCCGGCGACCGTGACCGAGCCGCTATCGGTCCGTTCCAGCCCGGCCATCACCATCAGCAGGGTGGATTTGCCCGAACCGGACGGTCCGACCAAGCCAATCGCCTCGCCGCTGCCTATATTGAGATCGATGTCCTTGAGGATATGGACGCGGGCCGCCCCTTGCCCAAGCGACAGATTAACGCCGGCCAGCGCGATGGCCGGGCTCTGGGAAGGAGCTTTCATGGGACCGAACCGTTCAAGACCCGAAAGATATGGGGCAAAGCCGGCCCGGTTCCAATGGCTTGCGGCGCTGCTCGCAGCGCTGATTTTGGCGGCGCCAGGGGTCGCCGCCGAAACGCCGGTAAAGCTCGTGGTGCTCGGCGACTCGCTCAGCGCCGGCTACGGTCTGCCGGCGAACGAGGCCTTCCCTGCCAAACTGGCGAATGCGCTGGCCGCGAAAGGTGTCGCTGTCGCAATAACCAATGCCGGCGTGTCCGGCGACACCGTATCGGATGGACTTAGCCGACTCGATTGGTCGGTCCCCGGCGATACGGAGGCGGTGATCGTCGAGCTTGGCGCCAACGACGCGCTGCGCGGCATCGACCCGGCGCTGACCAAATCGGCGCTCGATAAAATCCTGAACAAACTGGCCGACCGGCGCATCGTCGTCTTGCTCGCCGGCATGCGGGCGCCGCGCAACATGGGGCCGGCCTATGTGAAGGCCTTCGACGCCATCTTTCCCGCGCTTGCCTCGACTTATCCGGTGGTCTTTTATCCGTTCTTCCTGGACGGGGTGGCCACCGATCCCAAGCTCAATCAGGGCGATGGCCTGCACCCGAACGCCGCAGGCGTCGATGCGATCGTGTCGCGCATCCTGCCGCGGGTGGAGGAATTGATCACGCGTGTGCGCAAGGCGCGCGGTTCGTAATTCACAAGAGTCCCAGATGCCGCGTCTCTTTACAGGCGTCGAAATCCCCGCCGATATCGGACAGGCCCTCGGCATGCTGCGCGGCGGATTGCCGGGCGCGCGCTGGATCGATCCGGAGAATTATCATCTGACGCTGCGGTTTATCGGCGACGTCGACGAAATGGTCGCGCATGAAGTCGCCTCCATGCTCGGCCGGGTCAAACGAGACGCCTTCGATCTTTATCTCGAAGGACTGACCTCATTCGGCGGCCGCAAGCCTCGCGCCGTGGTCGCATCGGTCACGCAGGCGCAGGCCCTGCTCGACGTGCAGGCAGAACATGAGCGGCTGATGCAACGTATCGGTTTGCAGCCGGAAGGGCGCAAATACATCCCGCATGTGACGCTGGCGCGTCTGCGCGATTCATCAAGCCGTGCGGTCGCCGAATATCTGTCGTCGCGCGGCTATTTCCGCACCGCATCGTTCCGCGTCTCGCGCTTCGTGCTGTTTTCGTCGCGCGCCTCGGTCGGCGGCGGCCCCTACGTCGTCGAGGCGGGTTACCCGTTCAGCTAGGCCGGACGGAACAAGCGCGTCTGCACGTCGAAGATCGCACTGGCGATGCCGTAACTGTCGGCCATGGCCTCGCGCATCAGCGACAGCATGGTCGAGCGCGGCGGATCGACTTCGCCAACGACGCTGCCGAAGTCGAACGAGAACTCGGCGTCGAATTTGCGCGCGAGCTGCTGCATGCGTTGGTTCTCGGGCAGGCAATTCATGCGCAAATGCCTGATGCCGCGGTTCCGCGCGGTGAGCAATGTGCGTTCCAGCAACTCAGTTCCGACGCCGTGGCTCTGCCACGACTTCTCGATGCTGAAGGCCGCTTCCGCCTCCTGCGAGAACACCGAACCCTCGTGCCGCAATTCGGCGGCGCCGCGCATCACGCCGTCGACGAAAAAGCCGTACACAACGACGCCCGATTCATCGATTGTCGCGGCATGGCGGGCGATGACCTCGTCCGACACCGCGCCGGAAAATCGCCGATGGCGGCTGTCGCGGTCGAGACGGAGCAGGTGGTCGCGATAGGCGTCGGCTTCGCCGAGCCACAGTTTGCGGATCGTACCGCCGTCGGGCAAAAGCTCGTTCATTCCGGGTCTCCTGGCTTTCTTGCCGCCTTGCATCGCCACATCCTCGCCTCGGCATGCGCCAAGGCCCCCAACGAATCGTCGCACGAACCGTATATGGTGCATTGCAGCAAAAAGAAGAATTAAAAATGACACTGCGGGACCCAAGCCTGCGAAAAATGCATGACTAACAAAGCGTTAACGCCCAGTTATTGGGCAGCAGCGCTTGTAAATTGGCAGTGCGCCACAGCGGTCGGTACAACGGCACTCCACACTTTCGCACGGTTTACAGACGGCGCCGTTCACCCTAGGTCTCGTGTCGACTCGCGCGTCGCCTGCTGTATCCGTCGGCCATCCCCGCCTCGCCCAGTCCGCAATGTGCTAGCTCATGCCCGACACGTTCAGGACGCAGTACGCGGCGCTCATCGACGAGGGAAAGATCGAGGCCGATCCCGGACAGTTGATGCTGGCGGGACAGTTTTCCGCGCTCGCGCAT
>Ga0335082_10002114_pt1 | contig 21365 bp, 15 predicted proteins | sample Lox_Sample_41_FD_206718 | JGI IMG/M metagenome (GOLD analysis project Ga0335082, IMG submission 206718) | Soil microbial communities from Loxahatchee National Wildlife Refuge, Florida, United States - Lox_Sample_4.1 | ecosystem: Environmental > Terrestrial > Soil > Wetlands | place: USA...
CGTGCCGATTGGGCGATGCCCAATGAGTCGGGCTTTAGCCCCTGAGGTGGGCTTTGGATTCAAGAGCAAACCTCAGCGGCTAAAGCCGGGATCTTTGCTTGCGCTAAACTGGCACGAGTGGAACTCGTGCCCTTCCCGGTGGATTTTGTGCTGCCGGATTTCATTTTGGGAATTGCGATCACGTGATTAAGGACACCCAATCTGCGCCGCGGAAGAAGTGGCGTTATGTGGGAACCATCTCGATCTTCATGATTGCCGACGGGATCGGGAAGATTGTCCATCAACGGGATTTCGGATGGATTGTTGCGTTGGGCGGGGCGATTTCGCTGGTTGCATGGACAATTAAGATCTTAAGGGATCAGTAGCTTTCCGATTGTGTGTCTGCACGTTCGTAAGCTAACTGCTAAAGGCTAAGAGCTAATGGCTGATAAAACCGTCATCATCAAAATCAAGCGTCAACTCACTCCCAACGGCAAGTCGCATTGGGAGGAGTTCTCCGTTCCCTACCGGCCGAACATGAACGTGATTTCGGCGCTCATGGATATTGCCGCCGACCCCGTCACCAAAGACGGCAAGGCGACTACGCCCGTCACTTACGACTCGAATTGCCTGGAAGAGGTGTGCGGGTCGTGCGCCATGCTGATCAACGGCAAGGCGCGGATGGCGTGCTCGGCACTGATTGATCAACTCGAACAGCCGGTCCGGCTGGAACCGTTCTCGAAGTTCCCGGTTGTCCGCGATCTAGCGACGGACCGCAGCGTGATTTTCGAGAACCTGAAGGCCGTGAAGGCGTGGGTTCCGATCGATGGCACCTACGATCTTGGCTCCGGCCCGCGCATGACCGCTGAGGATCAGGAAGCAGCGTATCCTCTGTCGCGCTGCATTTCGTGTTGCTGCTGCATGGAAGCGTGCCCGCAGTTCAATGAAGATACTGATTTTGTTGGCGCGGCGACGATCTCGCAGGTGCGGCTCTTCAATACCCATCCGACAGGCAAGGCGCTGAAGCGGGAGCGTCTGGCGGCGCTGATGGGCGATGGCGGCATCCAGGAATGCGGCTATGCGCAGAACTGCGTGGAGGTGTGTCCCAAGGACATTCCGCTGACGAAGTCGATTTCCGAGGTGGGCGGGCAGGTCATGAAACAAGCGCTGGGTGACCTGTTGCGGCGCTAATTTTTGTCACTGGTCACAACCCGGATGGTACGGGCGGACATCCAAATCGCGCCAACTCATACGAAGCAGGCCAAATAAAAACTGGGCCGAACCCTCATCATTGGCCCGTAAGCTGCCGATCATATCCATGAGGCCCCTGCTTCTCGGACCTTAGTAACCAGCAGTAACCGGAAGCTCGGCAGTAAGCTGAGAGGTACCCAAGTAACAAACCTCGCGCTGTATCGGGTTGGTGCACTTGACAGCATCGCTTACAATAGCCGCTACTCGCGTGGAAAAGGGCTGGCAGACTCGTGTGTCCGGTCCAACACGGAGCCGCTTCGTGAGACGAACGGTCAGACTTCAACTCGCAGCCATCTTTCTCCTCGTGCTGATTTGTGGAGCGATGCCGGGGACCGCCTTCGCGGTGCGCCACACGACCGTACAGCACTCGCACCGGAGACATTTCCGGTGGCTGCGCTGGAACCCGTTGTTCAAGCCGTCGCACGAATCCCTGCTTATTCAAAATGCGGAGATTGACCGGCTTGAACTGCCGCGCATTCAGGACGAAACGGAGCTAGAAGCGCTCAAGGCCGATGGATCCCTCGTCGCGATTGTTCCAGGCGAGTCTCTCAAGATCGAACCGTCGCTGGATCCCTCGCGGCGCTATTGCCGTCCGTGGACGCTGGATTTTGTCAATGATTTGAGCCAAGCCTACTATCATCGGTTCCACCAACAGATTCAGGTGAACTCGGCGGTACGCACGGTGAAGGTGCAGAAGAAGCTGCGTCGACATAACCGCAACGCCGCTCCTGCCGAAGGTGATACGGCTTCGTCGCATCTAGCGGGCGTGACCGTGGATCTGCAGAGGCGTGGGCTGACCAAAGATCAAATCCGCTGGATGGAACACTATCTCTTCTACATGAAGTCGCTTGGTCTGGTGGAACCAGAGGAAGAACGCCGGCACTGGTGCTTCCACATCATGGTCAGCGGCCATTACGAAGAGTGGCGCGACACGCAGACGATTATTCCCATCGAGCGGCCTGACCAGGACAATCCGAGCGTCCCCACCAACGAAGTGGCAATGGGCAGCGGGACGAAATAGAGCAAGTTTCAAAGTTTCGAGGTTTCAAGGTCGCAACAACCTCACCGCTGGATTCCTTCCTTTTCTTCCTTTAGTCTCCTCTTCTGATGATCGTTTTGATGGCTGGGCTTCCTGGCACCGGTAAGACGACGCTTGCCCGCGCATTGGCTGGTCGGACTGGCGGTCGCGTTCTCAGCAAGGATGAATTTCGGCATGCGCTCTTTGCGCCGGAGGAGATCGAGTATTCTCCGCGCCAGGACGATTTCTGCCTGCAACTGATGATGGAAACGGCGGGCTATCTGTTGTTGCGGAACCACGCGAAGATCATTTTCCTCGATGGGCGTTCGTTTTCGCGGCGCTATCAGATCGAAAACGTCATTGCTGCCGCCGATTGCCTGCATCAGCCTTGGCGGATTCTCGAATGCGTTTGTGCGGACGAAGCCATCCGGCGGCGGCTGGAGGCTGATGCTGATCTGGGCAGCCATCCCGCGGACAATCGCGGTTATCCACTCTACCTGGAAGTGAAGGCGCGGTTTGAGACGATCCTTTATCCGAAGACTGTGATCAACATGGACCGGCCGCTGGCTTGGTGCGTTGACCGCGCTCTCGCGACCCTGCCAACTGCAAAACCAAATTCTTGAGCCACCTAACACCAGGGTTCACCGAGGAACTCCACGTATTCATTCGTGATCCTTCGTAGTGGGGAGCTTTGTCAGTCTGCCGGAAATGCTTATACAATCGGAATCCTGCCCTACCTCTTGCCGGGCGACAACTATGACCATCCGAACTCTTCTGATTGCAGGACTCCTCTGTTCCTTCGCGGCGGTTCAGGCGCAGGACAAGGCATCGAATGAAGCAGTCAGTGCACGCGCCCAGAAGATTCACGAATCGGCCCTGGTGATCGACACACACGCGGACACACCGCAGCGCTTTCTCGATGAGGGCTTCGACATCGGCTCGACCGATCCGAACGACAATGGCCACATCAGCCTCGACAAGGCGCGTCGCGGGAATCTGGGGGCGGAGTTCTTCTCCATATGGGTCGAGCCCGAGACGAATCAGGGACACTATGCCCGGCACACCTTTGATCTGATTGATTCCGTGTACGAGCAGGCGGCGCGGCATCCCGACCGAATGACCATGGCCTTCTCGACCGCCGACATTGAGCGGGCGCACCGCGAGCACAAACTGGCCGCGCTGATGGGCATCGAAGGCGGGCACTCGATCGAGGCCGACGTTCATCTGCTGCGTGACTACTACCGGCTCGGCGTGCGCTATATGACGCTATCGTGGTCGAATACAAACGAGTGGGCGGATTCTTCCGGCGACATCGACGATCCCAAGGTGCAGCATCACAACGGGCTGACCGATTTCGGCAGGCAGGTTGTGCTGGAGATGAACCGGCTGGGTATGATGGTCGACATTTCGCACGTCGCCGACAAGACCTTCTGGGACGCAATTGCCACGACGAAGGCTCCGGTGATCGCGTCGCATTCGTCATCGCGGGCGCTGGTCGATGCACCGCGCAACATGACCGATGACATGCTGAAGGCGGTGGCGAAGAACAACGGCGTGGTCCAGGTGAATTTCTTTAACGGCTTTGACGACGAGAACTTTCGCAAGGCTATGCTGGCGCAGAAGAAGGACCAGGATGCGGCCACGCAGAAGTATCTCGATCAGATGAAAGCCGAAGGAAAGACTGTGACGTATGTCGATCTCGACCGCATCGAGCGGGAGTGGACCGCGAAGATTCCGCGGCCGCCGCTGAAGTCCCTCATCGATCATATCGATCACATCGCCAAAGTCGCTGGGGTCGATCATGTGGGGCTGGGATCGGATTTCGATGGCGTGAGTGGCGCGACTCCGCAAGGGATTGATTCAGCGGCCGATCTGCCGAGGATCACGCAGGCGCTGCTCGATCGGGGCTACAGCGCGGACGACATTCACAAGATTCTGGGCGGGAATCTGATTCGGGTGTTTGGCGAGGTGGAGCGCGTGAGCCGTGAGATGCGGGCGGCTGCGACAAAATAGTTTCTCTTAGCGCTCCGTCATCCTGATCGGCGTTCTTGCTGCGGGGGACCTATCCAAACGCTTGCACTGATAAGCAGCCGGCAAAGTTGCACAGGTCCTTCGGCGCAAAGAACGCGCCTCAGGATGACAAGCGCTTGATTGACGCCGATAACGAGCGGTCGAGCAATAGCCGACTTCCCTGTCGTACAATGCAACGTTGCCACTTATGACATCAGTTGAAGGAGCACTTATGCGAAGAGTACCCGCGATCTTCGGAATGCTGGGGTTGGCTGCATCGATATCGTTTGGGCAAGCTGCGTCGAGCGCACAAGCCGCCAAACCCGCTACGGCTGCCAAACCCGCCACCGCCGCGAAACCAGCTGCGACAGCACCATCTCAGCCCACCGCCATTATCGATACAACTGCGGGTAAGATGACCTGCACTCTGTTTCCTGACAAAGCGCCGATCGGCGTCGCGAACTTCATTGGCCTCTCCAACGGAACCAAGGACTGGACCAATCCCGTTACCCACGCCAAGAAACACGGCGTGCCCCTCTATGATGGAACCATCTTCCATCGCGTCATACCGCAATTCATGATTCAGGGCGGCGATCCAGCCGGCACGGGCTCGGGAGCCGATCCGGTGGCGCCCTTCAAGAATGAGGTCTCCAAGGACTTGATTTTCGATAAGCCTGGCCGATTGGCTTATGCAAACGCCGGTCCGGGTACGAATACTTCGCAGTTCTTCATTACTGAGATTGCTTTCACCGGACAGCAGGGCAGCATGTTGAACGGCAACTACACGATCTTCGGGCAGTGCGATGAGGCGTCGGTTGCGCTGGTGAAGCAAATCGCAGCCATGAGCCGGGACTCCAATGATCGGCCATACCGTCCGATCAAGATCAATCACATCACGATTCAGAAGGCTGGCGCCGCGCCGAAGCCAGCAGGCACGCCCGCAGCCGCAAAGAAACCTGCTGCGGCAACTCCGAAGCCGTCAACGACACCCAAATAACGCCGGTGCGCCGCTTGGCGACGGGCGACAGCCGATGGCGGCTGTCGCCACATAGTTCTGCTCGGCCAACGACTAACGACGAATTGGAAAGGACATCATGACCCGTCAACCTGGACTCTATGCAACGTTTGATACCACCGAAGGAACCATCGTCTGCCGGCTTTTTGAGAAGGACGCGCCCAAAACCGTAGCCAACTTTGTAGAGCTTGCCGAGGGCAAGCGGGAGTGGACACATCCGTCGACGGGAAAGAAGTCAAACGACCGATTGTACGATGGCACGATCTTTCATCGCGTGATTCCCGACTTCATGGTTCAGGGCGGAGATCCGCAGGGCACCGGCATGGGAGGACCGGGATATCAGTTCGAGGACGAGACCAGGGGCTCGCCGCACAAATTCGACAAGCCCGGCAAACTCGCCATGGCAAACGCCGGGCCGAATACGAATGGATCGCAGTTCTTCATCACCACGGTGCCGACGGGTTGGCTGACCGGAAAGCACACGATCTTCGGCGAGGTAGTCGAGGGGCAGGACGTCGCCGAGAAGATTACGCGAGTTCCACAGAATCGGCAGAACAAGCCCAACAAAGATGTGGTGCTGAAGAAGGTGACGATCGAGAAGGTGTAGCGCAGAGGGCATTCGGGCTTTCTTCGGGCCTCGTGTGTCATCCGCCGCGCAATTTCTCACTTCAGGTTGAACAGCGCGTTCACGTGCGCAGAAACAATCACGGACTGCGGCGTGAATTCTTCGGTGGGGGCTGGCGCGGCGTTGGCCATCGCCGCCATGGACCGCGCCTGACGAGGCATTACGATGCGCGGATTCTCGAACGTATCCACCGACGCGTAGGAAAGCTCTCCTAAGACGCGACCACTGGCGCGTGCGATGGTATCAGCGGAATTTCTCGCTCTGCGGTACGCGTCCTCCACGGCGCGGTTCTTGGCTTCGTCGATATTCTCAAGAATGTAGTTGAGCGTTTGCGTTTCGCTGACGTTGGCTTCTGCGAGTTGCTGCGTAATCGGGCCGATCTTGGAGAAGTCCTTGATCTTCAATGTGACCTCTGCGGTCACGCGGTATGCAATCACGCGCTGCTTTGGCTTCCACTCATACACCGGCTGTACCGAGAAGAATCCCTGTGTGGCCAGTTTGGGGTCGAGCCCGTTCGCACGCAACACCTGGCGCACCTGATCCACATTCTTCGAGGCGCGCGCATAGGCGGCCTGCGGGCTGTCATCCTGCACAGAGATGTTCATCTGGATTTCTGCAGTATCGGGAGCGGCCTCGTACTTCCCATCCGCGCCGACGTAGACGGTGTTGGCCTGAGCGGTGACAGCGGGATGATCCTGCGTGAACGCTGCGCCAGCCAGAAAGAGAATTGCAAATGCGATGAGCGATCGTTTCATTGCACGCCTCCGCGGGGGAGCTCCAGAATCCCGCTCACAGTCTGCTCCCATCCGCAGAACGCTTCAATAGTACGGAGCCGATGAAAGAAGGCGGGGGCCGCGGCAAGATTTGGGAACTTTAGGCTCCCCGCTCAGGACCGGCGACGGCGAGAACATCCACTTCCAGCGGCGATGAGTGCAGGCCGGCGACGGTCGTGGATGGACGCTTGCCGGCCGCCGGCATCATGCCGACGGCTTTGTTCTTACCTGAGTGCTTGGCCCGATTCAGAGCGCGATCGGCGAGGGTGAGAACTTCTTCATAGGTAACAGCCCGTGGATTATCGGGAAACCATGGAAAAGCAGCCCAGCCCAGCGAACAGGTTCGGTGGATCATCGCTGCAGCAGGGCCCACGCGGAACGGTGTATCCACGACCGCTGAAAGCACGCGCTGTGCCAGCAGTTCGGCTTCAGCGCGGTCGGTGTAGCGAGAAACGATCAGGAACTCTTCCCCGCCCCAGCGCACGAGCACATCGGAATGACGAATCGAGGAACTGAGCCGGTGGGCCATCTCGACGAGTACCCTATCGCCGACGTCGTGCCCATACCGGTCGTTGACTTCCTTGAAGTCGTCGGCGTCGATCAGATAGAAGACGAGGTCGCGAGTGTGGGGATCATGCCTGTCGGCATGAGAGCGAAGGGCCTGCCCAACGTCTGCTTCAATCGTCGCTGAGAAATACCTGCGGTTGCGCAGTCCAGTGAGAGGATCGGAGAGCGATGCTTCCTGCAACACCATGTTGGTACGGCTCAGTTCGCGATTCAAACGGCGATGCTGAAAAAAGAGGAGAAACGCCATCAGGAACATCGTCGCAAGTGTGACCAATACGCGAAATCTGGATGCTTGGCTCGGCAGACGCGGATCAAGCATCGCGCCCAGCGCGATGATGGGTAGGGAAAGCACCGCCATCATGGCCAGATTCGCCATCCAGGAACTATACGATTCTTCTCCTGTGGTGTCCGAAGAGGGCATCAGTCCGTGCCCCATGAGGGCAACCCCGGCATAGATCGCAAACGAGCCGCAATAGACAATGTCGTACCAACTGCCGGTGTAGTATGCACCCTCTCCAAGGGCGCGATTAATAAGAAAGAATGCCATCGCGTTGAAGAGGGCCGCGCCGCCGAAGAGTGCATAAAACCGCTTCCATGGTCCCTGGCTTTCGCGCCAGAACAACAGCAAGACCACAATCATCAGCGCGGAACCGGCTTCCGACAGGCGATCGAAGTTGCGGCTGTAGATAGGCTGATTGGGAGAGGGATACTGCCAGCACACGACAAAAGCAACGTACAGGTCGAGCCACCAAAGCACGAGCAGGAGGAAGTCCAGAAGGCCAAGACGCGAGCTCGACGAGGACTGCTGCCGATGTGGGCGCAACAATAATCCCGCGACCATCGGAGCGCCGGCAAGAAACAGGAACGCGTCCGCCGGATACATGTCGGGGAGTCTCTCCCGGAACACGAGATCCCAGACATCCCAAACCACCTGGTCAGCCAGCCAGAGCGCCCAGCCGGCGGCCTGCAACATCCAGAACCACCGCAGCCTTCCTTTCGCGGCAAGGCCGTTCCAGGCAAATGCGAGCAGCGGACAGACGATCAGCAGCGTGCCAAACGCATCACTGACCGCGGCGACGGCGTACCCGCGCGGCATCAGCAAACACGCCGCCGCAAGCAGTACCGTGCAGGCGACGGTCGTCCACGCAAGAATTTTTAATGGATGGTTGCCCCGCAACGCTCCGACCCCCGACCCGATTTATCCCTTCGCCCCCGTGGAGTACGCGATGCGAGAGATTTGAGAGTCGATGTCGCGGCGCAAATCTTCCCAAAGCTTCTCAGGCATCTCAAGAAAAACGTCCACTACGTCTGGATCAAACTGCCGGCCCGACCACCGCTTGATCTCATCACGCGCCGCCACGAACGGTTGCCGGGCTCGGTACGGACGGTCCACGGTGATGGCGTCCAGCGTATCGGCAACCGAGAAAATCCGCGCCCCCAGCGGAATCTCTTTGCCCTTCAATCCACGCGGATAACCGGTCCCGTCGTAGCGCTCCTGGTGCGAATAGATGATCTCGCAAGCGTCCGCCAGAAAGGGAATCTTCTTAACGATCTGATAGCCTTTGTAACAGTGCTCCTGCATGATGGCCATTTCATCCGGAGTCAGCTTGCCGGGCTTGCGCAGGATCGCGTCGGGAATGGCCAGTTTGCCGATGTCGTGCAAGAAGGCTCCGCGGGCAATCATGGGAATCTGTTCGGCCGGCAATCCCATGGCTTTGGCGATGGCGATCGTGAACGCGGTCACGCGGCGCGAGTGGCCTTCGGTCTCGGCATCCTTTAAGTCGAGCGCGTCACCCAGTGCCTCGAGCGTCATGTCGTAGGAGCGTTCCAGGCTGCCCATCGCGGCCTGCAACTGGTCGGTGCGGGCTTTGACCAGCGATTCCAAATTCGTCTGATAGGTGCGGTTCTCGACCTTGAGCCGGCGGTTCTCCAGCGCGCGGCTGACGGTGTTGAGCAGTTGCTCACGTTCAAAAGGCTTCAGCAGGTAGTCGTAGGCGCCGTTTCGAATGGCCGCCAGAGCAACCGAGATATCGTGCACGGCGGTAACCATCACAACCGGCATATCCGGATACTTTTCCTTGGTGCGCTCGAGCAGGCCGATGCCGTCGAGGTCAGCCATCATCAAGTCCGATAGCATCAGCTCGAAGTCTTCTCCCGAAGTGAGAACGGCGAGCGCTTCCATCCCGGAGCCCGCTTGTTTGCAGGAGTATCCGGCGGTGCCCAGCATGGAAGCGACAATTTCCCGAATCGGCTCTTCGTCGTCAACGACCAGGATGCGATCTGCCATAGGAATACACGAAAGGCTATCGGCGATTGTACCTTTTCGGCGAGATTCCGAAAGTAATCACCGAGGTCCGGAAACTCCATCGAGATTGGGCCGGACCGTGATATTCAAAAACAAGGACTACGTACGCCCGCAATTCGATGAGCACTGCCCTGTTATCGATCTGGAACTCGGCCGCAAGCCTCGGGCTCGCCCGACCTTCGGCTGCGGAATGGACTCTGCTCGTCCTGCTGGGCGCATGCGTGCTGGCGCTTCGTGCGTTCCGCGAGAAGTACTTCAAGGTTTGGATTCTGGGGTGGGCGGCGTTGCTCGTTTCCCGGTTCTCCGAGCATTGCTTCGCTCCACGCCTGCCACAGCCGTTTGACCAGGTCGTGGTACAGGGCTCGTTTGTGCTCGCCGTCGGACTGCTTGCCGGGGCGGCCCTGCTGCATGCGCGCGTACGCGATCTGATGATTCCGCTGGTGGTGATCACACCCATCCTGGTGGGATTTGCCGGGGCTCGGGTGCTGTTGTGGCCGGAATCTTTGCCACTGCGTTTTGCGCTGGAAGTTGGATATCGGCTCGTGCTTCTGACGGCGTCGATCGCGCTGCTGCGCGCCCGCCGTGGACGTTGGGACGTCTCGGCCGTTCTGCTGGCTTTGTGTCTGCCTCTGCTTCATCTTTCCTGGGCTACCTTCACCGACCAGGTACCGCAGGCGGCGTGGTTCGCGGCCGAGGTCGTGCTTTCGCTCAGCATGCTGCTCTGTGTGATGGGCGAGGCGCGTAGCCGGACTCGCAGATTGCAGGCAACGCAAGCCATCACCAACAGCATCGCCTCGGCCCAGCAATATGGCAACGTGGTGCAGTGCGCCGTGGAGGAACTGCGGCGCCAGATACCCGTGCGTTGCTGCTGGTTCCGCTTGGCGGAAGGCGGGCACCTGGTGGCAACCCATGCCAGCGGGCTCTCCGCTGAGTTCCTCCGCGATGCCGGATTTGCCGAGATCGGCGAAAAAGTCACGAAACTCTGGGAGCAGCGTACGCCCCTGGTTACGGCATGGGACGAAGCCGAGACCGAGCCATCCGACTGCCTCCACACAGAAAAGATTCGCCAGTTGGTGATCGTCCCGGTGATCGGAAACAAGGCGCCGGTCGGCCTGCTCTTGCTGGGAAATTCGCGTGGCCGCCAGTGGACGACCGACGAACTCGACTTCCTGCAAGCCTGCGCCAAGCAGTTGGCCCTTGCCGTCGAGAACTTCCGCCTGCTCGAGCAGGTTCTGCGCTCGCAGCGGCAGTGGATGAACACCTTTGACTCCATCCACGACATCATCCTGGCGCACGACTCCGACTACCGCATCATCAAGGCCAATCAGGTTCTGCTCGGGCAACTGGGACAGGCCGCGGCGGACGTGATTGGCGGTACCTGCGAGTCTGTCCTGCCGCATACGTATGGCGAATGGACCGGATGCCCTTTCTGCGCCATGGGAGGCGACGAAGAATTCACCGAGGGCGCCGACCCTTGCTTCGGTGGCTTCTCGGTCGTCTCGACTTCTTCGTATACCGATCAGGGCACGCAGCAAAAAGGCACGATCCACGTGGTGCGCGACGTCACCGACCGCCGCTCGGCCGAAGAACGCTACCGTCTGCTCTTCGAGCAGGTGCAGGAGGGCGTATACGTGGCCGATCCCAACGGCCGCCTGATCGATTGCAACGATGCGCTGGTTCACATGCTGGGCTACAGCAATCACGATGAGCTGCTGGTGCTGAACCTGGACAGCGAGATTTGCGTCGATCCGAAGCAGCGCGAAGCCTTCAGGAAAGAGATCGAAGCGCACAACTACGTCCGTAACTTTGAAGTCACGTTGCGCAAGCGTGATGGCACGTTGTTGCTCGCGATCGAGAGCAGCTTCGCCACCCGCGATGCGACCGGCAACATCGAGCGCTATCAGGGATTCGTGCTCGACATGACCGAGAAGCGCCGCGCTGAGGACGAAATGCAGCGCCGCAATCGCGAACTGAATGCGCTGAACGCCATGGCGGTGGTGGCGGCACAATCGTTTGACCTGGACGAAATCCTCAACCTGACGTTGCGCCAGGTGGTCACGCTGTTCGGAGCCGAGAGCGGCACCGTTTATCTCTCCGACCAGGACAATCCGATCTACCGCCGCCGCGCGGCCTGGGGTCCGCGTAGCCGCGACAAGTCGCGCCCGGCAGAAATCTCGTTCGCCGAGGGATTCGGCGATCTGGTGATGCGCTCGCGCGCGGAGGTCGTCACGGCGGAGTATCTGCCGCACCTGCCGCCCAATGTCGCGGAATTCCTGCGCTCCGACAGCGACCGTTCGTGGACCTGGGTGCTGTTCTGGGCCAAGGACTCGCCCGTAGGCTTGATGGGCCTCTGCAGCCATCTGGGATATCAGTACTCCTCGAACGACGAGAATCTGCTGGTTGCCATCAGCCGCCAACTGGCCACGACCATCGAGAAGGTTCGGTTATACGAAGAAACCTGTCGCGCGTACGAAGACCTGCGCAAGACACAGGAGCAACTGCTGCAGAGCGAAAAAATGTCGGCCGTCGGGCAGTTGATCGCCGGAGTCGCGCACGAACTGAACAACCCGCTGACGGCGATTCTCGGGTATGCACAATTGCTCGAGACCGAAGGCTTGAACCAGCGCGCGCAGGATTTCGTGACCAAGCTGTTCAAACAGGCGCAGCGCACACACCGCGTGGTTCAGAACCTGCTATCGTTCGCCCGCCAGCGCAAGCCGCAACGCGACGAGGTCGACCTCCGCAAGGTGCTCGACGAGACTCTGGCCTTGCGCGACTACGATCTGAAGATCAACAACATCAAAGTCGAGCGCGTAGCCCCATCCGACCCGGCCATGGTAGTCGCCGACCCGCATCAAATTGAGCAGGTCTTCCTGAACATCATCAACAACGCGGTCGATGCCATACTCGAAACCGGGCGCACCGGGTCGATGAAGATTTGCATCACGAACCAGGGCGGCCATGTCTCGACGCAGTTCGTCGACGACGGCGCAGGTATCAAGGATCCCAAGCGTATCTTCGATCCCTTCTACACCACCAAGAGCGTCGGGAAAGGGACGGGCCTCGGCCTCAGCATTTGCTATGGGATCGTGAAGGAGCATGGCGGCGACATCACGGCCAACAACAACCCGGAAGGCGGGGCGATCATCGAGGTGAAGCTGCCGGCAGCCGCGGCATCCGCATCGCAGCCCGAAGCCGCCAAACCGGCTCTCCGCCAGCACGAAGGCGCGGTCAGTGGCCGCGTGCTGCTGGTGGAGGAAGAAGAGGCTGTGCTTGAATTTGAGAGAGACGTGCTGGCCGGCGCCGGGGCCATGGTCGTTACCGCCAGGAACGCGGCGGACGTCAAGACCCGCCTGCTCTCCGAAGCCTTCGACGCCGTGATCATGAGCGGCAAAATGGCCAATCAGTGGAACGCCAAGGAATCGTATACGTGGCTCAAAGAGAGCTGCGCAGGCATGGAAAAGCACATTCTCTACACCTTCTCCAATAGCGTCGAACCCGGCGAAGGACGCAGCTTCCTTCAGGAAAACAGTATTCCTTACCTCGTAAAGCCCTTCGAAGTCGCCGAACTCATCAGCCAGGCCCGTAAGCTGATGCAGAAGGCACAGGCCGCTGGCGCGGGCGCCGACTAGCCCTTACCCGAAGTAGAACCTCTGATACACGATCCTTGTCCTCCAACACGCCTGCGCTATACTCTCGACCGATTCCCTTAACAAATTGCGGTAACGAGGAGCAATATCGTGACTAAGCACACTTCAAGTCGGCTGTTTGGATCTCTTTGTTTGTCTGCGTTCCTGTTCGTGGCCATGGCCGGAGGCGGGCAAACGAAAGCGGCGGCCGATAAGGCTGCCGTCGAGCGCGCGGAGGCGCTTCGCCTAGTCGATGCGTGGGTCGACAGCGTGCAGGCCTACCAGCACATCCCGGCGATCTCGGTGGGGGTTGTGGCCGGCGACGAACTGGTTTGGGCCAAGGGATACGGCACAATCGACGAGCAGCACACGGTTCCAGCCTCGCCGCAAACGATCTATTCCATCTGCTCCATCTCGAAACTATTTACCTCGGTGGCATTGATGCAGCAGTACGAAGCCGGGAAGGTACGCCTCGATGAACCCATCACGACCTACCTTCCGTGGGCGAAACTGAAAGACACGGGCGAAGACAGCGTCCCGGTGACGGTGCGCGGTATGCTCTCGCATTCCGCGGGCCTGCCGCGAGAGTCGGACTTTCCTTACTGGTCGGGACCGGATTTCCCCTTCCCCACGCGCGAACAGATTCGGGCCACGATCTCTACGCAGTCTCCGCTGTTCCCGGCAGAACGCTTCTTTCAGTACAGCAACCTGGGGCTAACGCTCGCGGGCGAGGTTGTGGAGGCGACTTCCGGCCAGCCCTACGCGCAGTACACGAAGGCTCACGTGCTCGATCCCCTGGGCCTGAACGATACGCGAACCTTTATGCCGATGGATCTTTACGGCAAGCGGCTGGCCGTTGGTTTCGGTGCGTTGAAGCGCGATGGTGCTCGCGATCGCGTAAAGCCGTTTGACGCCAAGGGAATCACCCCCGCCGCCGGATACACGTCGACGGTCGAGGATCTGGCCAAGTTTGCGTCGTGGCAGTTCCGCCTGCTGCGGACCGGTAAGGAAAACATTCTGAAAGCCTCCACTCTGCGCGAAATGCAGCGCGTGCAGTTCATGGACCCGGGTTGGAAGGTGAGTTGGGGACTCGGCTTCGCGATCGATCACAAGGACAAAGACACTTTCGTGGGACACGGCGGCTCCTGCCCAGGGTACAAGACGAACCTGCGCCTACGCATGAAGGACGAAATGGCTACGATCTTCATGGACAACGGAGCGGAAGAAGCAGGGAGCTTTGCGGCGGCCATGTTCGCGATTCTCGACAAGCGCAAAGGTTACGAATTCAAAGATCCCGCGCCGGCGACGGGAGTCGATCTCGAAGCCTACTCGGGTCACTACTCCAACCAGCCATGGGGATCGGAGTCGGTGATCGTTCCATGGGCGGGTGGGCTGGCAATCCTGTCTTTGCCGAACAACGATCCGGCAGAAGCAATTGGTTTCCTGAAGCCCAAAGGTGGAGATGTCTTCCGCCGGGTGCGCGATGACGGCAGCGAGGCGGAAGAACTCAAGTTCCAGCGCGATGCGTCGGGCAAGGTGACCAGCTTCCTGCACTTCAGCAATCCCACGTTGCGGATGCCAGACGAGGCATCGAAAATAAGTCACCCATAATCCCCCGATGATGCCGGATCAGGCGAAGGTCCGTAGGAGATGCGGTTGGCCCGTCTCGTGAGCCTGCAGGGTCCCGTTTAAGCCACGGCAGGTTTCCGTCGATATGGTCCGTAGGAACTATGGACCCATCGTCTCAGCTCTCGGCACCCGTTCTGGCGCTCGCACCGGAACTTATTCTCGACGCTATCCAGCAAGGCATCTGCGGCGTCGATGCGCAGGGCCGGGCGACCTTCTGCAACCAGGTTCTGCTGGAGATGACCGGCTACACCAGAGAGGAAGTGATCGGGCACAATCTGCATGAGGTCCTTCATCACAGCCGCCGCGATGGGAGCCCATACCCGCTTGCCGAATGCGTGTTGACGATGGCGGTCAGGAATCACAAGAAGGCTCATGCTGCCCATGATTTTTTCTGGCGGAAGGACGGGACCTGCGTCTCGGCGGAATATTGGGTGAGCCCGCTGGAGAAGCCATGGGGCGCCACGCAGTTCGTGAACACGGTGAAGGACATCTCGGAAATTCAGCATGTCCGGGAAGTACTCCGCGAAAACCAGGAAAAGTTTCGCAGAATCCTGGCCAGTATGCCGGAAGTGGCATGGACCGCCGATCGGCACGGGCAGATCAAGTACGTCAGCCCAAAAATCGAGTCGATGCTCGGCTTCAGCAAGCAAGAGTTCCAGGCCAGCCGCCAACAACTGTGGCTGGGCCGGATCCATGCCGAGGATTTCGGGCGCGTGCAGCGCGCCTATACCGCATTGTTTGAGAAGCAGATCCCTTTTGAGGAGGAGTATCGCCTTCGCCGCAAGGACGGGACTTGGATTTGGGTGCACGATCGTGCCGCGAATACGCATGAAGAGAATGGAGAGATGCTTGCCGATGGATTCCTCGGCGACATCTCACCGCGGAAGAAAGCGGAGGCGGAACTCACTTCGCAGGCGGCATTTCTGGAAGCACAGGCGAACTCCACCATCGATGGGCTCCTGGTGGTGGATCGTCACGGCCAGCGCCTGATGGCCAACGAACGACTATTCCAGCTATTCAAGATCCCGGACGGCCTGATGGCGGAAAGAGACGACGGGAAGATGCTCGATTATGTCGTGACCCTCATCAAGGACCCCGATTCTTTCATGGCCAGAGTCAAGTACCTGTACCGCCACCCGGACGAGACCGGCCGCGATGAGATTGAGTTGAAGAATGGGGTGATTCTGGATCGATATTCCGCTCCGGTGGTCGACAAGAGCGGGGTCTGCTATGGCAGGATCTGGACGTTCCGCGACATCACGGAGCGCAAGCAGAGCGAGGAGGCTCTACAGATGCTGTCATTGGCCGTCGAACAGAGCCCCGTTTCGGTCGTGATCACCGACCCGCACCGCAAGATCACTTATGTAAATCGCAAGTTCACTGAGTGCACGGGGTACACGGCCGAAGAGGTCACCGGAAAAGATCCGCAAGCGATGAACGGGGTACAAAGCAACGCCGCGGTGTTCAAGAATCTGTGGGAGACGATTAACCAGGGCAAGGTGTGGCGCGGTGAATTCTGCAACACGAAGAAGAACGGCGAGCTGTTCTGGGAAGCGGCAACCGTTACACCAATGACAAACCGGAAGGGAGAGATCACCCACTTTCTCGCTGTAAAAGAGGACATCACCGAGCGTCGCGACCTCGAAGGGCAGCTTCGTCATGCGCAGAAGCTGGAAGGCATCGGGCAACTCGCGGCTGGGATTGCGCACGAAATCAATACTCCAACCCAGTTTGTCACTGACAACCTGACGTTCTTGAAGGATTCGTGGAAGTCCATCTCCGAGTTGCTTGAACAATATCGCGGCGCTGTTCGGAATGCTTCGGCGTCTCTGCCACAGGAATCACGGACTTCCCTTGCAGAGGCGGAGCAGAACTGCGACCTGGAATTCATTGCCGCGGAAGTGCCGCGCGCCATCGATCAGAGCCTGGATGGCGCCGGGCGCGTGGCCAAGATTGTCCGGGCCATGAAGGAGTTCTCGCACCCGGACTCTGCTGACAAAACGGGGACCGACCTGAACAAGGCAATCGACTCGACCATCACCGTGGCCCGGAACGAATGGAAGTACGTGGCGAAACTGACGAAAGACTTCGATGAAAACCTGCCCGCGGTCGTCTGTTATCCGGGCGACATTAACCAGGTGGTCCTCAACCTGATCGTCAACGCAGCCCACGCCATCAAGGAAAAAGTCAGAGACGGCGAAAAAGGGAGCATCACGGTCAGCACCCATCTGCGCGCCGACTACGTGGAAATATCAGTCACGGATACGGGCGCCGGGATCCCGGAAGGGATTCGCGGAAGAATCTTTGACCCTTTCTTCACCACCAAAGAAATCGGCAAAGGGACCGGACAGGGACTGAACCTCGCCTACACGGTCGTCGTCAAAAAGCATGGCGGAAAAATCTGGTTTGAAACGGAGGTCGGCAAGGGGACGACGTTCTTCGTAACCCTGCCAGTGTCTCAGCCGGACTCCGCGAGGGAGGCTTGATGCCCAAGCGCCTTCTGTTTGTCGACGACGATAACAACGTGCTGGACGGGCTGCGACGCAGCCTCCACAGCATGCGGCGGGACTGGCGGATGCACTTCGTTTCCGGGGCGGCTGAGGCACTTGAGGCGCTGGCGCGGGAGCCCTATGATGCCGTGGTCTCCGACATGCGCATGCCCGGCATGGACGGCGCCGATCTGCTGGAGGAGGTAAAGCTGCGCTATCCCGACATTGTGCGCATGATTCTTTCGGGGCAGTCCAGCCGTGAAGCCGTCTATCGGTCGATTTCACCGGCACATCAATTCCTGTCCAAGCCCTGCAATCCGCAGGAACTCATGGCGCGCCTGAGCCAGGCCTTCGCCATGCGGGATCTCTTATCGAATCAGTCTCTGCAAAAAGTCATCTCGGGCCTGCGGTCGATTCCCAGCCTGCCGACACTCTACGAGGAACTGACCGCCGAGTTGCGGACGGAGAGCCCCTCCCTCGCTCAAATCGCAAAAGTCATTTCAAAGGATGTTGGCATGGCGGCGAAGATTCTCCAGTTGGCCAACTCCGCGTTCGTCGGAGCGAGCGGACGCGTTTCCGGACTGGTGCAGGCGTTGTCGCTGATCGGCACCGAGACGGTCCGGACCTTGGTGCTGTCCGTACACGTGTTTTCGCACTTCGAACGCAACTCACGGGTGGCCAATCGTCTGTCGGGCATCTGGGAGCACAGCGTCGCGGTGTCGGGCTTGGCGCAGCGTGTCGCGAAGGCGGAAAACGCCCAAAAGGCGCTGGTCGAGGAGAGCTTTACCGCCGGGCTCCTGCATGACATTGGAAAGGCGGTCGTGCTGGCAGAGATGCCCCGTGAGTACGAAGCGATCTTCGAATCCGGGTCGGGACCGAAGTACGAGGAAGAGCGGCAACGCCTGGGCTGCACCCACGCCGAGATTGGCGCGTATCTGATGAGCATCTGGGGCATCCCACTATCGCTGGTGCAGGCTGTCGCCTTCCACCATCACCCCGCCGATGCCGGTGATACGCAATTTACCTCGCTGACCGCTGTGCACGTGGCCAGCGCATTCCTTGCCCCAAATCAGGACCTGGAATTAGACATGGCCTATCTCGATAGTCTTGGCCTCCGCGGACGCGAGCCGGTCTGGCGCGACTTGATTGCAGCGACGCCTCCCACCCATGCGGCTGACAAAGCCTCCGCTGGAACATAAAGGAATCAACCCGCAAAGCCGATGGATCAAAGGGGGACCCGTTCCACTCGGTCCCCGGAGTGATCAACGGAGCCGACCATGTCAGAAAAAATCCTGCTTGTGGATGACGAACCGAACGTGCTGGATGGCTATCGCCGCAACTTGAGCCGCGAATTCGCCCTCGACACGGCCGAGGGCGGGCGGGAAGCGCTGGCCATGGCGACCGAAAAAGGACCGTATGCTGTGGTCATCTCCGACATGCGCATGCCGGGCATGGACGGGGTGCAATTGTTGAGCAGAATCAATGCGCTGTCGCCCGATACCATCCGCGTCATGCTCACCGGCGCGACTGATCGCGACACCGCGATCAACGCCATCAACGAAGGCCGCATCTTCCGCTTCCTGAGTAAGCCCTGCACGAAAGATGTCATGGCATCGACCATCACGGCGGCGCTGGTGCAATACCGCCTGGTCACGGCCGAGAAACAATTGCTGGAGCAGACCTTAAGCGGCGCTCTGCAGGTGCTGACCGAAGTTCTCAGCCTGGTGAATCCCGCGGCGTTCAGCCGCGCCGAGCGTGCGCGGCGATATATCCATCACGTGGTCACCGCCATGAAGCTGGGCAATCCCTGGCAATATGAAGTCGCCGCTATGCTGTCGCAACTGGGGTGCGTCACGCTCGCTCCGGAAACGATCGACGCGGTGTACCAGGGTCAACCGCTTCCGGAGAATGAGCAGCAGCAATACGATGCGCATCCGGGGATCGCCGCCACGCTGTTACACAAGATTCCTCGGCTGGAGCCCGTGGCGTGGATGATCGAGCACCAGAACCGTCCGGCCTCGGACTCCGAGGCATCGGAAGCTGGAGAGATGCGGCAAGGAGCGGAGATCCTACGGCTCATTCTGGCCTACGAGCAGGCGATCCACCGCGGCGCATCCCGCACCGAGGCGGCCCACACCTTATCCCGCCAGTACAGGAATTTCAGCCCTGCCTTCTTTCAGGCTCTGGTCACGCTGGATCCCAATGCGGAAGACTCGGAAGTGCGCAAGTGCCCCATCGAGGACCTTGCTGCGGGAATGATCGTGCAAGAAGAAGTCCGGTCTGTCGCCGGCACTCTCCTGGTTTCCAAGGGACAGGAAGTCACGCCAGCCGTCATCTCCAAGCTAAAAAACTTCCAGTCCCGCCGCGCTGTTGGAAACGATGTCGCCGTGGCCCTGCCCAAGACTTCGCTGGCCTTTGTGAAGGGCGCTTCCTAGCGGACTCGTGCATGGAGCGCTTGCCGCGTCGCTTCCAGGGTGTTGATGAGTGACTCTTCCGGGAGCTTTCTGATGATTGGCTCAATGGCCCATCCCAGACCAAATGGCACGTCACGCGTTAGCGATATGGCTCGGCACTCGACCACGAGTCCTGCATCGCGTTCCTCCAGTCGCCAATAGGAATACAAGCGCCACAGAAATCCGTAACCGGTGTCAGGCGGCAGGATCCCTTCATTGGCGCTTCCGGCGTTTTCCACCTCTGAAATTCGCGTGGTGTACGAACGGCACTCCCAGCGACTACGGTCGACCGGACGATAGTGCACTTCATGGTCAGTATCGAGGACTACCGTGATGATCTTCTTCTTTAAAAGCCGCAAATAAATCTGGAAGCCGTTGCCTTCATGGCGAATTAGCCTCGAATCAATCACCTCTGGTTTGTAGATATTCCTGTGGTGATCGTAGTCCTGCATTACCGCGAGTACTGCCGGGATTGTCGAATCGGGGATGAATACGGCAGCGATCCAGTCGTGGATCAGTCCGCTCGGTATCTTGACGGGGCCTCGCCCCGACCAGAACTGCGCCAGGATTTGCCCTTGAGCAAGTTTCTGAGCGCGCGCCGGCTGCTGCTGAGACCAGAGGAATGGCGTGGTCCCGTGCAGAGTCTGCTCCATCCCCTTCTCTGCCTCGAGAATGTGAGCCTCAAAGGCTTCCAGCGTCGCCGGTTTCAGTTGCACTGGCTTTACGGTTTGAGCCATACCTCCGACCTATGACGGCTGAGAGTCCATCGACACAACCGAAATGACGGTAACTCATAAACCAATCTTCATTGTGCGATTTATTACGTCGACCGTTGGTTTTGCCAGTTCGAAATGATTTCGCTACCACCGAGTCGACGATTCTATAGTGATAGCGATGTCAAGCAGGGTGATATTGCCGATGCGTTTCGTCATCGGAGCGCCTCAATCGATGATTTTATAGCGTCTGATTGGAGTATCCGACAAGGCCAGGCATGCGCCGTTTAGGGTTTCGAAAGATTGCACGTGTCCCCAGTAATTGAATGGCCCTTTTAGTAGCGTCCTCGAAACGCACAGCCCTCCACACCTTTCCTCTATTCCCTTTGCGATAGACTAGCTCCGGCCCATGGCTCAATTCGTCCACCTGCACCTGCACACCGACTACTCCCTGCTGGATGGAGCTTGTGATGTCGATAAACTCTGCCAGCACGTGAAAGAGCTCGGCATGCCCGCCGTGGCCATGACCGACCACGGCAACATTTTTGGCACTGTCCATTTTGTAAATGCCGCCTACAAGCACGGCGTGAAGCCGATTGTCGGCTGCGAACTCTACATCTGCAAGAAGGACGACCACCGGGCCGCGCCCGAAGGCGACACCTACAACCATCTGCTGGTGCTGGCCGAAAACGAAGAGGGATACCGCAACCTGGTCAAGATCACCTCGGAAGCCTCGCTGCACGGGTTCTACTACAAGCCGCGGGTGAGTAAGAGATTTCTTGCCGAGCACTCGCGTGGATTGATCGGTCTGTCGGGATGCCTGAAGGGCGAAGTTGCCGAGCGCTTGGTCGAGGGCAACTATGATGCCGCCCGCGCCGCGGCCGGGCAGTATGCCGATATCTTCGGTAA
>Ga0335082_10002116_pt1 | contig 21362 bp, 17 predicted proteins | sample Lox_Sample_41_FD_206718 | JGI IMG/M metagenome (GOLD analysis project Ga0335082, IMG submission 206718) | Soil microbial communities from Loxahatchee National Wildlife Refuge, Florida, United States - Lox_Sample_4.1 | ecosystem: Environmental > Terrestrial > Soil > Wetlands | place: USA...
GATGTGCTGGTGGCGGTTGCGGCCGCCCTGTTGGATGAAGATCACCTGATCGACCCCGGTGGCTTCGAACTTGCGCAGGTGGGCGCGCAGTCCGTCTGGGGTGCCGATCCCACCCGTGACCGAGCCGAGATCGGGCATCATGTCGCGCATCGCTTCGAAGCTCTGCCACACGTCCGTGCGGCCGGGCTTGTGCGCGCCGAACAGGTAGTAGTGCGCCAACGCGAAGCCGAAGAAGCGGAAGCCGTCGAGGCCGCGCCGGCGCGCCTCTTCGGCGTCGGGGTGGCAGGAGAAGCCGGTGACCATCGCGACGTTGGGGTTCACCGTCCAGCCGATCGGCATGCATTCGCGCTCGAAGGTCTCGTAGTAGTCCTGCACCCAGTGGCGTGCCTCGTCCGGGTCGACGAAGGCAAAGGTGAGCGCGCCGAGCCCGAGCTTGGCAGCGACGTGAATGGTCTCGCGCGACGAGCACGCCAGCCACATCGGCGGGTGCGGCTTCTGCACCGGCTTTGGCACCAGGTTGCGGCACGGCATGGAGAAGTAACGGCCCTGGTATCCGGGGTAGGGGTCCATGGCCAGCATGTTCGCCACCTGCTCGGTGGCCTCCTGCCACATGCCGCGTTTCTCGGCGGGGTCGATCCCGTAGCCCTCCAGCTCGGCGCGCGAGGACGACTCTCCGGTGCCGAAGTCGACCCGGCCGTTGGAGACCAGATCGAGTGTGGCGATGCGCGCGGCGACCTTGGCGGGATGGTTGAACTTCGGCGGCATCAGCACGATGCCGTGACCGAGGCGGATGCGCTTGGTGCGCTGCGAGCAGGCGCCGAGGAAGACCTCCGGTGCGGACGAGTGCGAGTACTCCTCGAGGAAATGGTGCTCGACCTCCCAGGCGTAGTCGATGCCCAAGCGGTCGGCCAGCTCCACCTGTTCCAGCGCCTCCTGGTAGAGGCGGAGCTCCGCCCCCTCGCCCCACGGCCGCGGCAACTGGTGCTCGTAGAAGATGCCGAACTTCATGAACGCTCCCCCTCCCTGTCTGGATCAACGCACGTTGTCACTCGATCGGGCAAGAGGCGTGATGCGGTGACCGGTGACCAGGCTTTGCCCGACAATGTTGGGGCTCGGGCTGGGTTCCCTATCTGGAGGGCGGCGCGCCGTCGCCGCCGGGGCGGGGTTTGGTCGAGAATACCTAGCACCAGAGTCGGCTGCATCGATTACCCACCCCCGCCGCCCAGGCGCCGACAGCGCGGCGCCCTCCAATTCGGGCAAGACCGCGCCAAGCCTGGTGACCAGTGATCGGCGTGCGCTTCCGGCCACCGTTCACTGGTCACTGGCCCCCGGTCACGCCTCTTCCTACCGGAACAAGACCTTCGCCAGCTCGGAGCGGTAGCGGTCGACCAGCTCGCTGCCCGGGCCGAGCAGGTCGAAGACATCGATCATCGCCTTGCGGGCGCCGTCGTCGCGGAAGGCGCGATCGCGCTTCACGATGGCCAGGTACTGCTCGAGCGCCTCGTCGTGGCGGCCGGCGGCGGCCAGCACCTGGCCGAGCGTGAAGCGGACGTCGAGATCCGCCGGGTTCGCATCCAGCTTCGCGCGCAGCCCCGCCTCGTCGGCGACGCCTGCCTGACGGATGCGGATGGCGGCGGCGAGTCGGTCGGCTTCCTGGCGCTTCGGACCGGCGACGCGCTCGAGGAGGGCGAGCGCGTCGCTCTCGTCTCCTTGTGCGGACAGAATGGTGGCCAGGCCCACCAGCGCGCCGTCGGCGCGCGGATCGAGCTCGAGCGCCTGCCGGAACGCGGCCTCGGCGTCGGCCGTCTTGCCCGCCGCGAGCAGGGCGGCGCCGTCGGCGGCGAGCCGTTCGCCGGCGCTCGGCAGCAGCTGGGCCAGGAAGTCGCGCACACCGGTCTCCGGCAGCGCGCCGACGAAGTGCGCGGCCAGGCCACCGTCGCGCACGCCGACCACCATGGGAATGCTCTCGACGCGAAACGCGCTGGCCAGCCCCGGGTTCTCGTCGATGTTCACTTTCGCCAGCACGAAGGCGCCGGCGTGCTCGTCTGCCAGGCGCTCGAGCAACGGGCCGAGCACCCGACACGGACCACACCAGGGGGCCCAGAAGTCGACCACCACCGGCACGTGCTTCGAGCGCTCGATGACCTGCGCCTCGAAGTCGCGATCGGTGGCGTCGATGGTCCAGGAGTCGGTCGGAGCCGCGTCGGCCATGCGGCCGACGTATCGCAGATTCGCGCTGCTCCGGGTAGCCGCCTCTCGCAATCGGCGGCCGTCGTCCTACCAGAGCCGTTCCATGCGGCGACGTTCGCGCTTGGTCGGCCGGCCGCGCCCGCGCTCCGGGCGCGGCATGGAGAGATCAAGCGGCTCGGGTTTCGGCGGCGGGGTGAGATCGACGTAGAGCGTGCGCGCTGCCGTCGCCGGGCCGCGCCGTTCGGCGATGTCGGCCACGCGCCACTCGCGCTTCGCGCCGGGCGCCGTGATCTCGATCAGGTCGCCTGGCCGGACCAGCTTGTGGGGCTTGGCGGAGGCGCCGTTCACGGCGACCTTTCCGCCGTCGCAGGCCTGGGCCGCCAGGGAGCGCGTGCGGAAGGCGCGCGCCGCCCAGAGCCAGCGGTCGATGCGTGTCGTGGCGGGCTGATTGCCCTCGCTCATCTCGGCTGCCGGTCGTCAACGCGATGCGGCGGCGGGGTGGGCATCCACCCCGCCGCTTGTCGTGCATCGCTCATGCCGCAGCCTGCTTGACCTCCCGCTCCTCGTCCAGAGGAGCCGACGTGTGCGGCACCGCCACGGCACGAGTGCGCGCCGCCCGCAGAGCGAGCACCGCGAGCTGGCCCGCCGCCATCAGGGCGGCCAGACTGAGACTCGTGGTCGCGATCCCACTGGGCCACGCGAGGCCCAGGGGGAGCGTTCCCGTGTACGGGTACCAGAACATGGGACACCTTCCTTTCATGTCGTTTCTCAGCTTGGGACGCGGGCCCGCTCAGGCGGCAACCGCTGTGCGGATCGCCTGACCGGTCCCGTTCCGTTCGATCACCTGATCCTCGTTGCTCCCCTCCAGGAACCACTCCATCGGCCGGCCGGTGTGACGGGCGATCCGGTAGAGCACGTCGGTGGAGGGGATGCGGCCGTTCAGGTAGTTGTAGACCGCCGACAGGCTGACGCCGATGTCGTAGGCGAACGCCTTCGGCTCGTCTGCCACCACCTCGCGCAGCCGCTCAGCCACAAAATTCGCATCGAGCCCTTGCATCGTCCTGCTCCTCCTTCCGTTGTGTTGTACGTTGTTGCTCCCGCGCGTCCCGTTTGGACTGGCGACCTGCCGGCCGGACGGGTCACCGTCGTCCCGGCCCCCCCGCGCCGGGGGGCCGAAAAAAAAAGGGCCACCGGTTTTTCGTCCGGTGGCCCTTCAATCAAGCAGAGGTTTTTTGGGTTAACTCAGGGGGTTCCTCCCTTGATCGGACCACCGGACGCCGCCGGGTTGACCTTGGTAGCGCGCTCCTGGCGCGATACCGCCGCCGGCGGCGGCGTCATACCCGTGCAGAACGTCGGCAGGGACGCGAACCACTTCGCGTCCAGCCCGTCTAGATGAATGTGTTGATGGTTCCGCATTGGGTTCTCTGGTCCGATTTAGGTGCCCGATACTTACACCCTCGCCACTTGGCGATGCAAGACATTTCCTCTCACGATCGTAGAACGGTGGCGCTGTCGGACGTCTGTGCTACGATCGCGCGCCGATGTCGGCGGCCAAACCCCGCGTCGGGGTGATCTTCGGCGGGCGTTCGGGGGAGCATCCGATCTCGATCCGCTCATCGCGCTATGTGGTGGATTCGCTCGACCGGACGCGATTCGACCTCGTGCTGGTGGGCATCGACCGCCGCGGCGGCTGGCATCTCTGCTCGGAGGCGCAATACCGCGCCATCGCCCAGGAGGTGACCGGCGCGGGGACCACCCCGGTAGTGCCGGTCCCCCGCCAGGGCCGCTGCGGGTTGCTCGACCCGGGCAAACCGGGGCCGCTGCTGGCCGATCTCGACGTGGTCTTCCCGATTCTGCACGGGCCGTACGGCGAAGACGGGACCATCCAGGGCCTGCTCGAGATGCTCGACGTTCCCTACGTCGGTGTCGGGGTGCTGGGCGCGGCGGTGTGCATGGACAAGGACGTCTGCAAGCGCCTGCTGCGCGACGAGGGGGTGCCGATCGTGCCGTTCGAGGTCGTCACGGCCCGCCGCTGGGCGCGCGAGCCCGCCGCGGTGCGCGCCGCGGCGCTCAGGCTGGGCAGCCCGCTGTTCGTGAAACCGGCAAGCCTCGGCTCCTCGCTGGGGGTGAGTAAGGTCGCGTCGCCGGCCGAGCTCGATGGCGCCATCGAGCGGGCGCTGGCGGTCGACTCCAAGATCCTGATCGAGCGCGGCATCGACGGGCGCGAGATCGAGGTCGCGGTGCTCGGCAACGATGAGCCGCAGGCGTCGTTGCCGGGCGAGATCGTCCCCGGCGAAGCGTTCTACTCTTTCGACGATAAGTACGCCGCCGACAGCCACGCGCGGCTGCTCATCCCTGCTCCGTTGCCGGACGCCCTGCGCGAGGCCGTGCGCGATACCGCCGTGCGCGCCTTCCGCGCCCTCGCCTGCACGGGCATGGCGCGGGTCGATTTCTTCCTGGAACGAGGGACCGAGCGGCTCTACGTCAATGAGCTCAACACGATCCCCGGCTTCACCTCGATCAGCATGTATCCGAAGCTGTGGGAGGCGTCAGGCGTCCCCGGCCGGGCGCTGGTGACGCGCCTGATCGATCTGGCACTCGAGCGCCATGCCGCCCGCGCACGGCTCGCGGGCGAGTGAGCGGGCGCTCGGCGGGCTCACATGTGCTCGCCCATGTGCTCGTAGGTCCCTTCCTCGCCGATCTCGGTGTAGCCGAAGAAGTGGCTCAGGTAGGGCCGCGAGATCAGATAGTGGAGGGGACGCATGACGAGCCACTCGGTGGTGAACCCGATCGGGTAGGCGAAGTAGTACGCGAGGCGCAGCGGGTTGCTGAACGCATCCTCGTAGTGGTTGGCATCCGCGACCTCCTGGGGGTCCTCGGCCCGCACGATCGCGGGGGCACTCAGGGCCAGGGTGGTGGCGAACAACGCTGCAGCCACGAGTCGCTTCATGGCGTTCTCCTTCTCGGCCCGAATGTACCCGCGTTCGGGCAAGCCCGCAACTGCGAACTTCCGCTCCCCTGGCCGCCCTCAGGCTGCCCAACCGATCCCGCTGAGCTGCCGGCCGGCACGGCCGCCGGAGCGCCGGTGCGAGAAGTACCGGTGGCTCTCGCACGACGTGCACGGGCCGACGGCCGTGATCTGCGACGCCGGTACCCCATGGGCGAGGAGGATCGCCCGGTTGGCGGCGCGCAGATCGAGCCGGCCGTGGATGCCGGCCGGGTACCAGGCGTCGGGCATAGCACCCCAACGGTCGACGAGCTGTTCGCCTATCCGCGTTTCGACCTCGTAGCAACATCCGCCGATCGATGGTCCCATCGCCACCCGCCACGCCGCCGGCGGAATGCCGAGCCAGGCCTCGGCCTCGGCCAGGCCGGCGGTCGCGACGCCGCCGAGCGTCCCGCGCCAGCCGGCGTGTAGCGCCATGACGGTACCCGCCGCCGGCGCCACGCAGAGGATCGGCACGCAGTCGGCGGTCGACACCGCGAGCGCGAGGCCGCGCGTGGCGCTGATCATGCCGTCGGCGTCGCCGATCGGCTCGTCGGCCGACCCGACCCTCACCACACGCACGCCGTGGACCTGGTGCATGCGTGCCCAGGTCATGCCGGGGAAGCACCGGCCGATGCGCTCGCGGTTGGCCGCGACGGCGCTGGGCGCATCGCCGACCTGCTCGGACACGTTCAGCGACGCCCACGCGCCGTCGCTCACCCCGCCGCTGCGCCCGAAGAAGCCGTGCACCAGGCCGGGGATGCCCCGCCACCCGTCCACCTGGAGCGCCGGTGGGAGGGCGGACGACGGCTCGGATCCGGCGCGCACGGTTGAGCGCCTCCCAAGGCCGCCTAGCGGAGCTTGCGCCTCAGCACCTGATCGTCTGCGATGGGCTCGCCCTTCGGACCGGTGCGGTGGGAACCGTGCTTGTGCAGCGTCGCCAGCGTGTCGGGGTTCACCCAGGGGTGGCCGAACACGCACGGCTTGGCCTGGCCATCCTCATCGATCGTCTCGTAGCTCGGAAACTCCGGGCGCGAGAAATTGGTCACCATCCGCTTTCCCATCGCGTGCGACTCCTGTGTGCTTCGACCATCCGACGTGTAGCGCACGGGCGCCCCGCTGCCAACGAGGTGGCGCGGACGCTCAATTGAACTGGCAGAACCGGGTTGCTAAGACTCGCGCCTCAGCCCAGCCGCTGCAGCGCCGCGGTCGCTGCGGTCCGCCACGCATGAACTACAAGCACACGCTCAATCTGCCGCAGACCGATTTCCCGATGCGCGCCAGCCTGCCGGCGCGCGAGCCCGAGATCCTGGCGCGCTGGCGGGCCGAGGGCTTGTACCAGCGTTTGCTGGCGCAGAATGCCGGCGGCGCGCCCTTCCTGCTCCACGACGGGCCGCCCTACGCGAACGGCAACGTCCACCTCGGCACGGCACTCAACAAGGTGGTCAAGGACATCGTCGTCAAGCGGCAGCTCATGGCCGGACGCCACGCACCGTACGTGCCCGGATGGGACTGCCACGGGATGCCGATCGAGCACCAGGTGCTGCGCGACCTCGGACCGGCGGCCCGCACCATGTCGCGCCTCGAGATCCGGCGCCGCTGTCGCGAGTTCGCCGACAAGTTCTACAAGATTCAGCGCGAGCAGTTTCAGCGCCTCGGCGTGCTGGGCGATTGGAACGATCCCTATCTGACCATGTCGCCCGGGTACGAGGCGAGCATCATCCGCATGGTGCGCAAGCTGGTCGAGCGCGGCTTCATCTACCGCGGCCTGCGGCCCGTGCACTGGTGCTCGATCTGTTCGACCGCACTCGCCGAGGCCGAGATCGAGTACGCCGATCACACCTCCCCGTCGATCTACGTGCGCTTCCCGCTCCTCCTCGGCCCACACGACGCGGCGGACCTGGCTCGCGACGGCGGAGCGGGCGCGGAGGCCCTGCGCGCCGCCGCCGATCGCCTGCACGTGGTGATCTGGACGACCACCCCGTGGACGCTGCCTGCCAACCTGGCGGTGTGCTTCAACCCGACCCTCGACTATGTCGCCATCGAGGTCGGCGACGAGTATTTCATCGTCGCCGCCCGCTTGGCCGACGCCTTCCTGGCCGCGGCCGAGCTGACCGGCAAGGCGACGCGCCGCATCCCCGTCGACGTGTCGTCGCTCGACGGACGCGACGTCTTCCGCCATCCGCTCTTCGACCGCACCTCGCGCGCCGTGTTCGAAACGCACGTCACCGCCGACGCCGGCACCGGCTGCGTGCACACCGCGCCGGGGCACGGCTACGAGGACTTCCAGGTCGGCCAGAAGTACGGCCTGCCGGTGTTGACGCCGGTCGACGCCGAGGGCCGCTTCACCGCCGAGGCGGGCCCGTACGCCGGCCGCCCGGTGTTCGAGACCAACGAGGCCATCGTCGCCGACCTGCGCGCCAACGGGCGCCTGGTGCATGCCGAGTCGCTGTCGCACTCGTATCCGCACTGCTGGCGCTCGAAGAACCCGCTCATCTTCCGCGCCACCGAGCAGTGGTTCCTGCGTATCGACCACGCCGAGCTGCGCGAGCACGCGCTGGCGGAGATCGACCGCGTGCGCTGGGCACCGAAGTGGGGGCGCGACCGCATCGCGAACATGATGCAGACCCGGCCGGACTGGTGCCTGTCGCGCCAGCGCGCCTGGGGCGTGCCCATCCCCGCCTTCGCCTGCGACGGCTGCGGCCGGTTCCACGCCGACGCGACGGTGATCGCGCACGTCGAGGCGATCTTCCGCGAGCGCGGCTCCGATGCGTGGTACGAGCTGCCGGCCACGGCGCTGCTGCCGCCCGGCTATCGCTGTGCGTGCGGCAGCGAGCGCTTCACGCCGGACGATAACATCCTCGACGTCTGGTTCGACGCCGGCTGCTCGCACGACGCGGTGCTCAACGAGCGCGGGCTCGGCTGGCCGGCCGATCTCTACGTCGAAGCGGTCGACCAGCACCGCGGCTGGTTCCAGGTGTCGCTGATCACGTCGGTGGCCACCACCGGCCAGGCGCCGTACCGCCAGGTGCTCACCCACGGGCTGATCCTCGACGAGCGGGCCAAGAAGATGTCGAAGTCGCTCGGCAACGCCGTCTCGCCGGACGACGTCATCGCCAAGCACGGCGCCGATATCCTGCGCCTGCTGTTCGCTTCGGTCGACTTCACCGCCGACACCTGCTTCTCCCAGGGGCTGGTCACGCCGTTGCTGGAGAGCTATCGCCGCGTCCGCAACACCTGCCGCTTCCTGCTCGGCAACCTGGCCGGGTTCGACCCGGCGCGCGACGCGGTCGCGGCCGCCGAGCTGCCGGAGCTGGATCGCTGGATCCTGCACCGGGCGCAGCAACTGCTGGCGCGCTCGCTGGCGGCGTACGACGAGTTCGCCTTTCACCTCGTCGTGCAGGGGCTGGTGAACTTCTGTGCGGTCGACCTGAGCGCGCTCTACCTCGACATCGTCAAGGATCGCCTCTACACCTTCGCCGCGGGCTCACCGGCGCGGCGCGCGGCGCAGACCACCCTGTCGCACCTGCTCGACCTGCTCACCCGCCTGATGGCACCGATCCTGTCGTACACCGCGGACGAAATCTGGTCGTACGTGCCCGGCCGGCGCAGCGCGACGGTGTTCGAATCCGGTCTGCCGGCTGTCGATCCCGCGCTGGTCGACGAGACGCTCGCGGCAACCTGGGACCGCCTGCTCGCGGCGCGCGCCGTGGTCACCAAGGCCCTCGAGGAGGCGCGCCAGCAGGGCGTCATCGGCCACTCGCTCGACGCCCGCGTCCGGTTGGTCCCGAGTCGCAGTCTGCGGCCCCTGCTCGAAGCGCGCCAGGACATGCTGCCGGCGCTGCTGATCGTCTCGCAGGTCGAGCTGGCGGGCGCGCTCGGCAATGACGGGAACACCGCGCAGTCACCCGACCTTGCCGTCGCCGTCGAGCCCGCGCGCGGCGCCAAGTGCGGGCGCTGCTGGAACTACAGCGAAGCGGTCGGGCGCGACGCCGAGCACCCGGAGCTGTGCGAGCGGTGCCTGCCAGTCGTTCGCGCCCTGCCCGCCGACGCCCAGGCGTCCGCGTGAAGCGCTCCGCTCTCGTCGCCGTCGCCCCCGCAGCGCGCGGCCCAACACGGCGTCGCGTGCGACCATGAGCAAGGCGGCGTTCGTCTCGCTCGTCACCTGCGGCGTCGTCGCGCTCGACCAGCTCACCAAGTCGTACGTCCGCCACGCCATGCCGCTCTACGACACCGTCCCGGTCATCGACGGGCTGTTCTCGATCACCCACGCGCGCAATCCCGGCGGCGCGTTCAGCCTGTTTGCCGGCGTCAGCCAGGCGGTCCGCATGCCCTTCTTCTTCGCCGCCGGGGCCTTGGCGATCGGCGTGCTGATCTACTTCCTGTGGCAGATCCCGACCGACCAGCGCTGGCTGCTGTTCGGCGTTGCCGGCGTGCTCGGCGGCGCGCTTGGCAACCTCATCGACCGCGTCGCCTTTGGCCAGGTGACCGACTTCCTGCTCGTCTACTGGCGGCAGTACCAGTGGCCGGCGTTCAACGTCGCCGACTCGTTCATCACCATCGGCGTGGTCATCCTCATCGGCCACTCGATGTTCGCGCCCGACACGAAATCCGCCGCCTGACCGGGCGACCGGCGTGGAACGGATCGCCATCTTCGCCGCCCTGCAGTGGGAGTGCCGCTGCGTCCTGACGCACCTCCGCCAGGCGAGCCGCGACCGCGTCGGTGCCGCCGTGCGCTGGCGAGGGTCGGCGAGCGGGCGCGAGGTGTGGCTGGTGAAGACGGGAATCGGGCTGCAACGCGCCGGCGAGGCGGTCGGCGCGGTCGCTGGAGCGGGGGTCGAGCTGATCGTCTCGACCGGCTGCGCCGGTGGGCTGGTGCCGTCGCTGCGGCCGGGGGATCTCGCCGTCGCCACGGCGATCCTCGACGGCGCGGCGGGCAGGTTCGAGACCGACGCCGCCGGTCGCGCGCGGGCGCTCCGGGCAGCGACGGCCGCCGGGCTCCGCGCCGTCGACGCACCGGTGCTGTGCAGCGGCGAGGCGTTGGCGACGAGCGCCGCGAAGCACGCCGCGGCCGCCGGCGGCGCGGTCGCCGTCGAGATGGAAGGCGCGGCGACCGCGGCGTATGCGGTGCAGGCGGGCGTGCGGTTTGTTTCCGTGCGCGCCGTGCTCGACGCCGTCGAGCACGAGCTGCAGCTGCCCGCAACGCTGGTCGACCAGGCGACGGGAACGGTGCGGCCGCTCGCGCTCACCGGCCACGTGGTCGCTCACCCCGGAACGATCCCGGAGCTGATCGACCTGCAACGCCTGCAGCGCGCCGCCAGCGCCAGCCTGACACGGTTCTTCGAACGCTGGCTGGCAGCACTCGACTGAGCCGAGCCGCTTGCTCTGGTCCCAAAGTGGAGGCGGGCGTCTCGCCCGCCTCCACTTTGGAATGAATCGGCCCGCGGCGCCGTCCGTTTGCATGAGCGCTGTCGCCCCGGGTAGCTGTGGAGAATCGCTCGCGGTCGGCACGCCGTCCGGGTGGCGAAGTGCACAACGTCTGATGAGGAGCTCCGAGCCGATGCGCAGATCGCTGCAGTTCACCGGACTGTTCGTGTTGACGGCGGCGCTGGCCGCATGCGGTAGCTCCAACTCCGGCGGCAACGACAACACCACCGTCGACCTGAACACGGCCGAGCTGACCGTGTCGGTGCACAAGAGCCCATTCAGCATCTCGGTGGCGGACAGCCGCGGTGACCTGCTCGCCGAGGCGCCGGGGGCGGAACAGGGATCGCTCACCTACTGGCGCAACGGCGTCGAGCAGCACGTGGTGCGGGCGATCGGAAAGCAGCGGCGCAACGGCAGCCGCGTCAGCTTCGACGTCGCGACCAGCGAAGGGCCCGGCGCCGACGCTCAGGTCACGATCGACCTGCGCGAGCCGGGTGCGTTCTCGGTCGAGCTCGCGCCGTCCAACCCGGAGACCGTGACCGAGGCCGGCGACACCTTCGTCGCGCCGGAGGGCGAACGCTACTACGGCCTGACCGAGCGCATCATCAGCGACGGCCGCAACGGCCTGGCGAGCGAGGTGTCGCCGAAGGAAGTCGGCTCGCTCGATCGCCGCGGCGAGATCGTCGCCATCTCGGTGGCGCCCACGATCGCCATCTACACCCCGTTCGTGCACAGCTCGCACGGCTACGGGTTGTTCGTCGATGGGCCGATGGAGGGCCAGTTCGACCTCGCCAGCACCGACGCCGACCGCCTGGCGCTGCGCTTCAACTTCGAGCCCAGCGCGGGGATCTTTCGCTACCACGTGTTTCACGGGCCCAGCCACGCCGCGATCCTCGACCACTACACCGCGCTCACCGGCCGGCCCTGGCTGCCGCCGCGCTGGGTCTACCAGCACATGCGCTGGCGCGACGAGCACGCCTCGGGACCCACCGCCATGCTCGACGGCGTGGAGATGAACGCGGCGCTGGTCGAGGACGTGACCATGTACGAGACGCTCGGCTTCCCCTCGCCGGGTTGGTACACGTTCGATCGGCCGTGGAGCGACGGGCCGGTCGGCGCCTGCCCGGCGCCCGGCTTCACGCGCTTCGAGTTCGATCCGGTGCGCTTTCCCAACGCCGCGGCGATGATCGCATCGCTGGCGGCGCGCGGGACGCACTCGCTGGTGTGGGGCTCGCCGTGGGCCTGCGGCGACCCGAACGATCCGCGCGACAACGCCTACGATGCGGTCCACAACGGCTACCTCGCCCCGAACGAGCCCGACCACATCGACTTCACCAACCCCGCCGCCACGGCGTGGTGGCAGGGCAAGATCGGCAACTTCGTCAGCGCGATGGACATCGCCGGCTTCAAGCTCGACCGCGGCGACGAGACCGTCCCGTCCATGCCCACCGACATTTATTTCGACGGCCGCAACGGGCTCGAGCTGCACAACGACTACCCGCGCCTGTACGTGAAGGCCTACACCGACGTCCTGCAGACGGTGCGCCCCGACGACTGGGTGACGGTGACCCGTCCGGGCTACGCCGGCAGCCAGGCGCATGGGATCTACTGGGGCGGCGACGTCACCGGGGCCGACGCCTTCGGCGCCGGCGCGGGGACGGACAAGGGGCTGCGCAGCGCGCTGATCTCGCTCCAGCGGATGGCGTTCATGGGCTTCCCGAACTGGGGCACCGATACGGGCGGCTACTACCAGTTCAAGCAGCGCGACGTGTTCGCGCGCTGGCTCGAGTTCAGCGCGCTCTGTCCCGTGATGGAGATCGGCGGCGGCCTGCGCGTCGGCGACGCCGTCGACGGGCCGCACGCGCCGTGGGACATGCCGACCGACCCGCAGTACGACGACGAGATGATTGCCATCTACCGCTACTACACCTGGCTGCACCACGAGCTCGTCCCCTACTCCTACAGCGAGGGCGTGCGCGCCAACCTCACCGGCCATCCGATCGCCACCCCGCTGGTGTTCGACTACCCCGACGACGCCGCGGTGGGCGACCTGTGGGACGAGTACCTCTACGGCCCCTGGCTGCTGGTCGCGCCGATCTGGCGCAACGGTGACCGCGCCCGCTCGGTCTATCTGCCGGCCGACGGCTGGACCGACTACTGGGACGATTCGCAGGTGTTCACCGGCCCGCTCACACTGCCCGCGGATGTTCCGCTGGACCGCCTGGCGTTGTACGTCCGGCTCGGCGCCATCATCCCGCTCGAAGTGGTGAACGGCGTCACCGGCTTCGGCAGCGAGGTGTCGGCGGGCCGTCTGACCGTGGCCCTCTACCCGCACCACGCGTCGCGCTACGAACTGTGGGAGGAAGGCGCCATCGCACCGCTCTCGATCACCAGCCAGAAGCAGGGCGCGTACGACGCCGAGGCGCCGATCCGCGTGACGACCTCGGAAGCGACCAAGGACTACCTCCTCCGCGTCGCGGCGAGCTTCACTCCGGCGAGCGTGACGCTGAACGGCACGGCGCTCACGCCCTGCGCCGACCAGGCCGCTTTCGACGATCCGAGCGGAACGTGCGCCTGGTTCTCGGATCCGCAGCACCACGTCCTGGTGAAGTACTCGACCGCCGGCACCGGAGCGACCGTCGACCTGACCCCGTAGGGCACGCGGCGCCGGCCGCGACGCGCGCACGCTGTCCGCGATGGCGCGAGCGAAGGTTCCGGCCGGCACAGCCGGCCCTACGAATTCTGCAACGACGCGAGCGGAGATTGCTCGCGCGGCCGCACCCGGCCCCGGCAATAGCCCGAGCCCTAATCCGTTCTGCGCGTGGCGCCGAGCGCTGCGGCCTGGCCGTCGGCCAGCGCGACGAGGTCGGGCGCGCCGATCGACTGGGCGAGCGCCGCGCTCGCGCCCAACAGCTCGAGCGCGACCTGCGGCTCGCGGGCGAGCGCTGCCGCGCTCGCCGCGTTCAGCGCCGCGGTCGCCCAGGCGCGATCGCGCCGCACGTCCGCCGAGGCGAGATACGCCTCGTAGTGGCGCAGCGCGCAGTCCGCATCGCCGCTTTGCAGGCAGACGCCCGCGAGGTCGAGATGCGCCGCGGGCAGATCGGGATCGATGGCCAAGGCGCGTCGCAGGGCGTCGGCGGCGGCCGTGGGCCGGCCATCGCGGATCGACAGGACGGCGACGTTCACCAGGCCGGCCGGATCGAGGCCGACGCTGCGCTCCACGGCCTGGTAGTGGGTCGCCGCTTGCGTGTAGCGCCCCGCGGCGACCAGCAGGGTGCCGTAGAGGCGCAGGGCCGCCGCGTTGGCGGGACGGAGATCGACGTCGCGTGCCAGCACCCGCAGCGCCGCGTCGGGTTGCTGGGCGGCGGCGAGACGCTCGGCGGTGCGGACGTCGACCCGCGTGTCGTTCGGGTTGAGGCGCCGCGCGAGCTCCAGCCGACGGGCGTCCGCGCCGTCGAGCGTCAGCCACTGTTGCGCGATGTTCGCCGCGGCGATCAGCACGAGCACGGCCGCCAACCCCCATTGCAGCGCGGGCCGCGGCAGTCTGATCAGCGGCGCCGGCGTCGCGGCGGGTACGAGGTCGGGGCCGGCCAGGACCGCCGCCACGCGTCGGTCGCGCAGCTTCCAGAGGGCCCCGTCGAGAATGAAGTGATGCAGGTTGACCAGGGCGATGAAGATCAGCGTGCTCTCGCGGAAATCCAAGCCGAACGCCGCGCTCGCCACCCACGGGCCCGGCACGAAGAGCGCGATGCCGCCGAGCACGAGAACGGTTGCGTAGCGAAACGGTCGCCACGCCGCGCCGGCCTCGCGGCGCGCGTAGAAGCTGGTGATCCACAGGTACTGGGCGCAGTGCATGAACGCGAGCACGCCGGTGGTGTAGAAGAGCGGCGAGGGACCGCGGCCGACCGTAGCCCGCGCCAGCAACGGGGCCACGAACCACAGCGCCTGGCTGGCGAGCAGGACCGCGCACGGCGCGATCGCACGCCAGCCGCCCCGTCCGACCAAGCGCGCCAGCGCGGCGACGCCGCTGGCCGCGAAGACGCCGGCCAGGCCGAGGCCGATCGGCGTCCCGACGGCGGCCGACAGGTCGAGCGACCAGATGTAGGGGTCGGTCGACACTTGTGTCTGCACGGTCAGGAGCCACGCCAGGTAGGAGGCACCGAACGCACAGAGCAGCAGGCGCCGCTCGGTCGGGGTGACCTCGACCTGAGCGCGCCGCGTGAAGAGCAACAGCAGGCCGAAGTTCTGCCCGCTGTAGTGCCAGGGACTCCAGCACACGTACAGGGTGAAGAGCAGCGGCACCAGCGGCGAATAGAGATGCGCCGCGACAAGCGTCATCGCGAACAGGACGCTGAGCTGCACGATGTAGATGCGGTACGCCGCCGCGCTCGCGCGGTCGCCGAACGCCCGGTACACCGTGGCCATGTAGTGGGGATGGTTGCAGACCAGCGTCAGCAGCGAGAACGCAAACGCGACGTCGAGCCAGGCGGAGCGGGAGAGCAGATAGGTCAGCGCCAGCAGCGGCAGCGTCCAGCCCGCGCAGCCAACCCCCAGATCGACCCACGGACCCCACACCCACCCGGCCGGCGCGCCGCCGGCGCCGACGGCCGCTCTCACCGGTTGCCTCGCCATCTCCGCCGGGGCGCAGTCTACTGGCGCCTCCACGGGCGAACAACCGCGATCTCGCGGCTCTGGCGGCGCGAAACCGCCGATCACCGCTGGTCGGTGATCGACAGAGTCGTGACCGCCCGCTCGGCGATGAACGTGATGTCGCTCGGGCTGCCGCGCAGACGCAGGCGGCTGGCGCCCGCCGGGTCGAGCGCCGTCTCGAGGGCGGTTCGCGCGCCGACGCGCAGCCTGCTGCCGGCGGGAAAGCGCGCCGCGGCGGCGGTCGTCAGCTCGACCGGAACGGGAGCGTTGGAGGGCTGATAGACGCGCAGGATGAGCTCGTACGGCGATGTGGTGGCGCTCTTCGCCGCGGTCAGCATTGCCGGTCCGGAGACGATCGACGCGAGCGAGAAGCGCGGCGGAAGGGGTCCGGCCGTCGACGCGGCGCGCGCGACCAGCGGCGTGCTGAACGACAGCGCCTCGCGCAGCTGCGCGCCCGTCTCGGGCGGCTCGATCCCGGTCGGAACGCGCAGCGCGTAGGTCGCCGTGTGGACCTCGGCGTCGGTGCCGAGCGCGCCGAGGAAGTCGCATTGCTCGACCCGCGTGTTGCGCAGCAGCACGCCGAGCAGCAGGCCGTCGCGCTGCGCCGTCCACGCGGGCGTGCCGGCATGGAAGATCGCGGCCCGTGGGGTGCCCTGGAATCTGGCCACCAGGAAGTCGTGCGTGGCCTCGAAGGCCGGGCTGTACGACGCGCGCTCCGGAGCCTTGCTGTCCCAGTGGTACGGCGTGCCGTGCACCAGCTCGTCCACCGTCCCGGCGAGCGGAAACTCGACCATCACCGAGCTGAGCGGCGGCGCCGCGCCGGTCGTGCTCATGCGCAGGAAGGGCTCGCCGGCGACGAGCGTGTAGACCTTGAAGTAGCTGCGACCGCCGATCATCACCAGGGCGCTCACCTGCACCCGCAGCGGACCGGCCTCGAGAATCTGTGCCGGGAGCGACTCGACCGCATCCACGCCGTCGGTATGCGGTGTCAGCGTACAGCCCTCCATCTCGTTGCCGAACCGGTACAGGCCACCCTGATCCGCGTAGATGACGAGCGCGTTGCCGACCGCACCGGGGCCGAGCAGCTCGGCGCCGGTCGCCTTGTCGACGACTGACGTCAGTCCCCACGCCGCGTCGCGCCGGACCTCGGCGCGCAGCGCGGCGTTCTCGAGCACGAGCGAGGCGCCGTCGGCGGTCGAGGTCAGCGAAGCCGTCTCCGCGTCGGCGCCCGGATCGGCGCTGCCCTGACTCAGGTAGGCGGTCTCGTACCCGAAGCTCGGCGCCACTGCCTGGAAGAGGACACCGCCCTCCAACGAGCGCTGTACGACGCCGTCGGCGCCCAACCGGGTGCGGGCATGCTCCATCTCGTCCGGCGCCGGGTCGGCGATCTCGACCAGGCCGCGGCGGTCGAACCCGAGCTGGTTGAACACCGCCACCGGGTGCTCGCCGGGGCCCGGGGCCGCCGCGAGCGCAGCGCCGAGCTCGTCGAGCGCGGCGTCGCGCAGCGACGTCGCCGTCGACAGCGCGTCGTTCAGGCGCGGCAACTGCTCGCCTTGGTAGACCAGGTCGGGCGCCGTGCCGGTGACGAAGTCGTGGTGATTGCTCGGCACCAGCAGCGCCCACGCCTCGTGCAGGGTCTCGGTGCGCGCGGCGACGTGCTGGACCCACTCGCCGTCGTTGAGCCGCTGCAACCCGTCGGCGATCGCCCCGTAGAGCTCGGCCCCCAGCAGGGCCTGGGTGGCCGCGAGGTGCAGCGCCTTCAGCGCCGGGCGGCTGGCGTAGAAGCCCGTCCAGTACGGCGTCGGATCGAAACGCCGCTGCGGCAGGCGGTCGCGGTATGGCGCGATGAGCTGCGTGTAGTGGTCGAAGGTCGCGCCCACCGCCCATACCCCGGTGGTCGCGTACTCGCTCTCGTTCCATGCCTGCACGTAGTCGAGCAGGCGCTCCTTCGGGCGCGCGAAGTCGCAGCCGATCGGCACGAAGATGTACGGGGTCACCGAGGCGGGGCCGTTGACCGCCAGGAACGCGTGCAGATGCGCGATCGCATCGGCCAGCTCATCGTTCGGGCCGGTGGCGCTCAGCGGCTGGTCGATCCTGTCGCCCTGGCAGTACCCCTGCGGCATCCAGTGCGCCAGCACCTCTGATCCGTCGGCGGCCTGCCAGACGAAGTCGAGGCTGGTGGCGAGCAGCTCGGCGGCGAGCGATCCGGGTTCCGCGGGCTGCTTGCCACCGAAGCGCAGCGAGGTGTCCACGCCGGGGACGCGCGCGAAGCCGACCGCGCCGAGCCCCATGGCCTCGAGCGCCACCGGGAGCTGCGCATCGTGCCCGAAGTCGTCCGGCAACCATGCCGCGCGCACCGGCAGCCCGAGGGTGGCATCCACCCACGTCTTGCCCACCAGGTAGTCGCGGATGAAGGCCTCGCCCGACGGCAGCAGGTTGTCGGGCGACGTGATCCCTCCGCCGACGATGCGCAGATCGTTGCCCGCCGCGCGCAGCGGCGCGAGCAGCTCGGGGTGGGCCGAGACGAAGCGCTGCAGATACCCCATCTCGGCGATCGAGTAGTAGTAGTGCGCCGGGGCGCCGTGGAACTGCGACAGCAGGCCGACCGCATCGGTGAGCACGCCGTCGACCTGCCCGGTGTAGTAGGCGTCGAAAGTCTTCAACCAGTCCCAGTCGAGATGCGAGGACTGACTGAGCAGCATCACCCGCTGCGCCTCGGCGGGGATGCCCAGCTCGGCCCGTACGCACGCCTCGGACGCCGCCGCGCCGGCCTGCGGGCACGCCGGTGCTACGCTGTCGTCGTCACCGCAGGCCGCGATCGCGCAGGCGAGGACGCAGGCGAGTGCGATGGCGGCGCGGCGGCGGGTTGGCATGTCGGGCTGTGCGGATCGGGTCGGACGACGGGCCAGACCCCGTCCCCCACCCTCCACCATCGCGTCGCCGCGCTCCGAAATGCAACGGCCGGCGCGGAGACCGCGCCGGCCGTGTTTCCGCTCGGCTCGGCCGAGCGATCAGCAGTCGAAGTAGAGGGCGAATTCGTGCGGGTGCGGACGCAGGCGCAGCGCCGACACCTCGTTGGTCATCTTGTAGTCGATCCAGGTCTCGATGACGTCGTCGGTGAACACGTCGCCCTTGAGCAGGAAGGCGTGGTCGTTCTTCAGGTTGTCGAGCGCCGCGTCGAGCGAGGCCGGCATGCCGGCCACGCCCTTCAGCTCCTCCGGCGTCAGCGAGTAGATGTCCTTGTCGAGCGGGTCGCCCGCCGCGAGGCGGTTCTCGATGCCGTCGAGGCCGGCCATCAACATGGCCGAGAACGCCAGGTAGCCGTTGCAGGCGGGGTCGGGGAAGCGCACCTCGATGCGCTTCGCCTTCGGGCTCGGCGAGTACATCGGGATGCGGATGGCGGCGGAGCGGTTGCGGCTCGAGTACGCCAGGTTGATCGGCGCCTCGAAGCCCGGCACCAGCCGGCGGTAGCTGTTGTTGGTCGGGTTGGTGAACGCGGCGAGCGCCGGCGCATGCTTGAGGATGCCAGCGATGTAGTGCATGGCGAGCTCGCTCATCCCGGCGTAGCCGTTGCCGGCGAAGAGCGGCTTCTCGCCCTTCCAGATGCTCTGGTGGGTGTGCATGCCGGTGCCGTTGTCACCGAAGATCGGCTTGGGCATGAACGTCGCCGTCTTGCCGTGCTTCCGCGCGACGTTCTTGACGATGTACTTGTACCACATCAGGTTGTCGGCCATCTTCACCAGCGAGGCGAAGCGCATGTCGATCTCGGCCTGGCCGGCGGTGGCGACCTCGTGGTGCTGCTTCTCGACGAGGATGCCGACGCCCTCCATCGTCATCACCATTTCCTGACGGATGTCCTGCTGCGAGTCGGTCGGCGGGACGGGGAAGTAGCCTTCCTTGTGGCGCGGCTTGTAGCCCAGGTTCGGCCCCTCGTCGCGCCCGCTGTTCCAGATGCCTTCCGACGAGTTCAGAAAGTAGTAACCGCTGTGCGAATTCTGATCGAAGCGGATGTCGTCGAAGATGAAGAACTCCGGCTCCGGTCCGAAATACGCGACGTCGCCGACCCCGCTGGCCTTGAGATGCGCCTCCGCCTTCTTGGCGATGTTGCGCGGGTCGCGCGAGTAGTCTTCCTTGGTGATCGGGTCGGTCACGTTGCCGATCAAGCTGAGCGTCGGCACGGCGGTGAACGGATCGAACACCGCGGTGGTCGGATCGGGCACGATCAGCATGTCCGACGCATTGATCGGCTGCCAGCCGCGGATCGACGAGCCGTCGAACCCGCTGCCTTCGTCGAAGAGCCCTTCGTGGAGCTCGGTCATCGGGATGGTGAAGTGCTGCCAGGTGCCGAGGAAGTCCATGAACTTCAAGTCGACACAGGCGGCTTTCTTCTCCTTGGCTAACTTGATCACATCTTTCGGCGTCATACAGATGAACCTCCCTTGCTGTGACGTGTGCTCACTCCCGCATGCGGGAGAGTGGTTGCATGAATCGTATGGCGGAGCGGCGCGGTCAGATCGCGTCGTTGCCGCGTTCTCCGGTGCGGATGCGGATCACTTCCTCGATCGGCAGCACGAAGATCTTCCCGTCGCCGATCCGGCCGGTCTTGGCGGCTTTCTCGATGGCGCCGACGACCTCCGCCACCTTGTTGTCGGCGGTGATGATCTCGAGCTTCACCTTGGGCAGAAAGTCGACCACGTACTCGGCGCCGCGGTACAGCTCCGTGTGGCCTTTCTGGCGCCCGAACCCCTTGATCTCGCTGACCGTCAGGCCTTGGACGCCGACGGCGCTCAGGCTTTCCTTCACCTCGTCGAGCTTGAACGGTTTGATGATGGCTTCCACTTTCTTCATTGGGATCTCCTCACTGCGGCATCGCGATTTCTATTCCACAACCCGTGAAGCTGTAAAGTGAGCACCGAATCCTCAGAGTCCGTAGGCGCGCTCGCCATGCTGGGAGAGATCGAGGCCCATGATCTCGTCCTCGTCGGTGGCCCGCAGGCCCATGGTGGCGTCGACCACGCGCAGCAGCACGTAGGTCAGCACGAACGAGTACACCACCGTCGCCACCACCCCGACCGCCTGGATGACGAGCTGGCTCGGATGGCCGAAGAGCAGCCCATCGGCTCCCGCGGCGTTGACCGCGGTCGAGGCGAACAGGCCGGTGGCCAACGCGCCCCAGGTGCCCCCGACACCGTGCACGCCGACCACGTCGAGCGCGTCGTCGTACCCGAAGACGAACTTGATCGACACGGCATAGTAACAGAGCGCGCCGGCGATCCCGCCGATCACCAGCGCCGCCATCGGCCCGACGAACCCCGACGCCGGGGTGATCGCCACCAGCCCCGCCACCGAGCCCGAGGCGGCGCCGAGCACGCTCGCCTTGCCACGCTGCGCGTACTCGGCCATGGCCCAGGTGATCGTCGCCGCGGCCGCCGCAATGTGCGTCGCCGCAAACGCCGAGCTGGCGAGACCGCCCGCCGAGAGCGCGCTGCCGGCGTTGAAGCCGAACCAGCCGAACCAGAGAATGCCGGCACCGAGCACGGTGAACGGCAGATTGTTCGGAATGATCGGTTCCTTCGGCCAACCGATGCGGCGGCCGAGCACCAGCGCCGCCGCCAGGGCCGCGACGCCCGAGCTGATGTGCACGACGGTGCCGCCGGCGAAGTCGAGCGCGCCCAACTTGCCGGTGCCGAGCCAGCCGCCGCCCCACACCCAGTGCGCGAGGGGATCGTAGACCAGCGTCGCCCAGAGCAGCGTGAACACCACGAAGGGCCCGAACCGCATCCGCTCGGCGAAGGCGCCGGAGATCAGCGCCGGTGTGATGACGGCGAACATCCCCTGGTACATCATGAAGGCGAGGGACGGAACGGTCGGAGCGAAGGGGCTCGGCCCCTGCCCGACCCCGTTCAGGAAGAGATGCTCAAGGCTGCCCAGCACCGAGCCCATGTCGGGACCGAACGACAGCGTGTACCCCACCAGCACCCACTGGATGCTGACGATTCCCATGATGAAGAAACTGTGCATGACCGTGCTGAGAATGTTCTTTTGTCGCGTCATGCCGCCGTAGAACAGCGCCAGGCCCGGCGTCATGAACAGCACCAGTGCCGCGGAG
>Ga0335082_10002117_pt1 | contig 21360 bp, 19 predicted proteins | sample Lox_Sample_41_FD_206718 | JGI IMG/M metagenome (GOLD analysis project Ga0335082, IMG submission 206718) | Soil microbial communities from Loxahatchee National Wildlife Refuge, Florida, United States - Lox_Sample_4.1 | ecosystem: Environmental > Terrestrial > Soil > Wetlands | place: USA...
GCGTCGGTGCAGATTCGCAAGCGGTTGGGAAAAGACTTCGAGCTTGATCTCACACTCGCGCTTCCACCGGGAATCACTATTCTGTTTGGTCCTTCCGGGGCAGGGAAGACCACCCTGCTCGATTGCATAGCTGGACTGGTCCGGCCGGATGCTGGCCGGATCGCTACGCAAGAGAATGTCCTGTTCGACAGCGCGCAAGAAATTGAAGTTGCTCCGCGGTTCCGCCGGATTGGTTATGTGTTTCAGGACCTGGCGCTGTTTCCCCATCTGACGGTCGAGGGCAACGTCGAGTACGGGTTCACGGGCTTCAGCGGGGGGCAACGCAGGCGGCGCAGCGCCGCCATTCTGGAGTCGTTCCGGATCGCGCATCTGCGCGCGCGCCGGCCCGGGCAGATTTCCGGCGGGGAGCGGCAGAGAGTCGCACTGGCCCGCGCCCTGGTGACCGATCCCGCTATCCTTCTGCTCGATGAGCCCCTGGCAGCGCTCGACGCCGCCACCAAGTCGAAGATCGTCGATGACCTGCGAGCCTGGAACCAGGAGCATCGAATTCCCATCGTGTATGTCACGCACAGCCGGGAAGAGGTTTTTGCGCTGGGTGAGCAGGTAATCGTGCTGGAAAGTGGCCGCGCCATTGCACGCGGGACGCCGCACCAGGTGATGCGGGCGCCGCGAATGGAAACGGTGGCGCATTTGGCCGGCTTCGAGAATATCTTCGATGCCACAGTCGTTGCCGCTCATGAAGACCGGGGAACCATGGTGTGCCAACTGTCCGGGAGCAGGGTTGAGCTGGAGACGCCGCTGGTGCGGGCGGAGGTTGGTTCGGCGCTGCGAATCGGGATCGGTGCGGGAGATATCCTGCTGGCGTCCGCAGAACCCAGCGGTCTGAGTGCCCGCAACATCATTCCCGGCCGCGTGGTTTCGCTGGCGCAGCGTGATGTGATCGTGGTGGCGAAAGTGAATTGTGGAGTGGAGATGGAAGTTCATCTCACGCTCGCCGCGCGGGATTCGCTTCATCTCCAACCGGAAAGAGAAGTGTGGCTGGTGATAAAAACTCACTCTTGCCACCTCATGGGAATTTGGTAGCGCTGGCATCTCGCCGGCTGTCGCGATGGCGTCCCGCCTCGCCGCGGAGGCGAGATGCCCTCCGAACGGCCGCAGGGACACGGGCGCTACAAAAAAGCCCCGTCGCTGGGCGACGGGGCTCCTGAAAGCCAAAATCTTACACGCTGAACGATGATCCGCAGCCGCAGGTGCTCTTCACGTTCGGGTTGTCGAACTTGAAGCCGGCTCCCTCTAGGGTCTCGACATAATCGACGACGCAACCGTTAAGGTACATCACGGAAGTCGCATCCACGTACACCTTCAGACCGTCCATGTCGAAAACCTTGTCCATCATGCCGGCGCCGTTTTCAAACTGCATGGAATAGGAGAAACCCGAGCAACCGCCTCCCACCACCCCCACGCGCAAGCCGGCCGGGACAGGGTTCTGTTGCGCCATGGTTTCCTTGACCTTGGCAATGGCATTGGCGGTCAGGCTGATAGGCGCCTTTTTCGTCTCTGCAGGCTTCACTTCCGGAGTTGTCGTCGTAGCCATGGGTATCTCCTTGAAAGGACTCGTTTATCATTATAGCAAAGTCGGACGCTGGCGCACCCGGCAAAGTCGACCGGCGACAGGTTTCCAGGCTGGTTCACGGCTAACTTGCCACCCATCCATTAGATGAGAGTCGGCAGCCCGACGGTGCCGACCCAAAAAATCCGCCGGATCTTGTAAACAGGTCTATAATTCCGCATTGGGGCCCTTGTCCGAAAGCTGGTTGTGGGGGCCACAACCACAATCTATCCGAACAGCCTTCGGGACCGGCTCGACATCAGTACCGAGGTGGTCTATGACTCCGGGATTGCTATGGCTGCTGATCGCGTGGGGCGCTCTCACCGCCGTTCTGATTGTCCTGCTCATTTACCGCAGCACGCTGACCATGCAGGAGGACGATCAACTCTTCCTTGATGACTCTGCCTCCGCAATGGCAAAAGACCAGATGGAACTCATGGCCAAGGTAAACAAGATCACTCCTGTGGTGAAAATGCTGGGCGCGGTTTCCGGGGTGATGATCCTGGTGATCGCCGGCTGGGCCGTTTATCTGGGATTGAACGCAGTCCAGCCCTGAGCGCCTCGTTTGGGACGACGGTCGTGACAGGAATTTGGACGCGCCGGAGTTTCGTACAAGGGCACGACTTCAAAGCCTGCTGAAAAACGGTATTTCAAGCAGGTTTTGGGGAGCGCCTGCCTTCAAATAGACCCCTAACTCCGTCTGGATCCCGCTTGCACTTCAACGCCTGAGATAAGCTTGCCTCGTTCTCGACGGCTTTTTCCGAGTGGTGCCGGGAACAGGATTTGAACCTGCACGCCTTTTGGGCATTGGATCCTAAGTCCAACGCGTCTGCCAATTCCGCCATCCCGGCCTGAGCCTATTTTAACCGACGCGCGTGCTGATATCATTCAACCAAGTGTCAAGATCGAATCCAAACTGGCTTGCCGTCCTGCTGTTGGCGGCCATGATTGTGGTGCCGCTGGCGCGACAGGATGTATCCGCGATGATGGCGTCCGCAAGGCCCGCCGGTTGCCGCCAGCATGAGGGTGCGCTTCCCCTGCCTCAACCGGTAAGCTACCGCTGTTGCCAGAGCGGACACGACGCCGCCATCCTGCAAAGCTCACCTGCTTCAGCGGATTCCGCCGATGTTGCCACGCCGGTTATGCGGAGCGATAGTTTCGCACTGCCCGCCGCGCTTCAAATTGTCAGGCAGGTGGCGACCTCATCTGCCGACCCACCGCATCTGACTCCTCTGCGTATCTAGACCACACCAGGCTCTGCGTTTCCCGACAAACCTCCATGCGGGCAGCCGTTCGAGTGGAGGCGCGCCTTCTCTCAGCGGCTAAAGCCGTCATAGAGAATCGTGGTTGATGCAGCGTTGCTCTACCCAATCGGGGACGCCCGATCCACCACGGGCGCCCAATCCTCCACGGGAAGGAGAAGACATCGGTGCGGAAAATCCTTTTGCTTGCCCTCGCGATCACATGGTTGCTGCCTTCAGGCCAGTTTGCTGTGGCCGAGGGTGACGGCCATGACATGAGCATGTCAGAGCAAAACCCATCCATGCCGGAAATGGCGCAGGAAGAAATGGGCCACTACCCCCAGATGGACATGAAGTCGTACTCATTCATTTCATCTTTGCTGCAGCACGCCACGTCAGGCACGGACGCCGAACCCAACTCCACGCCCTTCCCCATGCTCATGACGACCCAGGGAAGGTGGACGCTGATGTTTCACGGCGAAGGTTTTCTGGGCGAGCTACAGCAGAGCGGGTCCCGAGGCCGCGACAAACTGTTTTCCACCAACTGGTGGATGCCCATGGCGCAGCGAAAATTCGGCAAGGGCACTCTGACCCTCAGGACCATGGTCAGCTTCGAGCCGGCGACAGTCTCGGACCGGCGCTATCCGGAGCTTTTCCAGGAGGGCGAGACTGCCTTCGGCCGTCCTATTGTGGATGGGCAGCATCCTCACGATTTCTTCATGGAGCTGGCCGCTTTGTACGACTACAAAATTTCAGAGCATACGCTGGTGTCGGTGTACGCTGCTCCCATGGGCGATCCGGCGATGGGGCCGGTGGCCTATCCTCATCGCGCCTCGGCGTCGGAAGATCCCCTCGCGCCGCTGGGACACCATTTTCAGGACTCCACCCACATTGCGGCGGATGTAGTCACGCTGGGCATTGCCCACCACAGCCTCCGAGTGGAAGCCTCAGGCTTTCATGGGCGCGAGCCTGACGAGTTCCGCTGGAACATCAACTCCGGCAAGATCGACTCTTGGTCCGCCCGGGTCACCGCCAATCCCGTACAGAACTGGAGCCTGCAATATTCCCTTGCGCAGCTGCACAGCCCGGAGGAGCTTGCCCCCGCGGAAGACATCAGACGCATGACCGCGTCGATCCAATACAACCGTCCTTTGCCCAAAGGTAACTGGGCCTCGCTGCTCCTTTGGGGGAGGAATCAGGATGTTGCGGGAAGCAACGTGGGCAACAGCTATCTGCTGGAATCGACTGTGCGTTTTTTCGACCGCAATTATGCCTGGACTCGCATTGAAAATGTGGACCGCACGAATGCGCTTCTTCTGGACGACGGCCCCGAGCCACCCGGGTTCAGCGAACGATATTTCACCCGAGTCCAAGCTTACACCGCCGGCTACGCGCGGGAAGTCGGCCACATTCCGCACCTCTCCACAGCGCTGGGCGGGCAGTTGACCTGGTACGGCGTTCCGGGCGCACTGCAGCCGATCTACGGCCGGCACCCGGTAGGCGGGATCTTATTCCTGCGCCTGCGGGCGCAATAAAAGTAGATGCTACCGCAGCCTGCGTAGGCCCGGACGCCCTCGTCCGGGCGGGCGAGCGCAGCTCGCCTGGACTCGCCTGGAAAGTCTTGCGGAGCTTCGCTCCGCCGGGCGGACGAGGGCGTCCGCCCCTACGTGGCATTGATCCGACTGACGATCATTGCGATCGCCCTCTGGGCTGCCAGGGCCGCCCCTTCCTGCCAGCCGATAATGTGACTGCAGTGGTCCCCGGCAAAATAGATCCGATCATCAGGAACGATGAGTTCCCGGTAAGGGCCATGAAAGTAAGGGGCGTCGGCGGGGGCGGGAAACACGGGTCCGCGACTGACCCATGATCCCAGGCTATAAGGCACCTTGCCCCAGGAGATATAGATTGGCTTCTCCAGCTCCTGGCTCTTGCCGGGATGCAGTTTTTCCACCGCAGCTCTGGAAGCTGCGATCTTCGCCTCAGGGCTCGGCAGCTTGCCGAAATCGATCCAGTTCTCCACGGCGTAACCGGAGATGAGCACTCCGCGTTTCGACATCAGCTTCGCGCTGGGATACCAGACCAAATTGATAAGACCGGTCGTGAGGAACGAGATGCCGCCGTAAATCTCGTCGCCATCCTGCTCCCAGAAGCGTCGCGATTCCCACCCAATTTTGTAGGCAGAGTCGTAGATGACTTGTTCGATCGCGATTTTCACGCGCGCAGCGAAGTCGTTGGGTATTGTCCTGAGGATTCTTAGCGGCATCGCGCAAATGCAATAGGCCGCTTCCACCGACTCAACCGGGCCCGATTCTCCTTTGCGATACAGCACCCTGACTCCGTCGGTTGTTTTTCTGATTTCGGTGACGGGCGAGTTATAGCGGACCACATCGCCCAGAGAACGCGCAAAGGCGTAAGGAATCCGGTCCATGCCGCCCACCGGCTGGAACATGGTGGCCTGCATGTCGAGCAGTTCTTCAAAAAGCATGGGCTGGCAAAATTTCGACTTGACCAGGTCCGGGAAGGAAAGCGGTGCGCGGGGGATTTCTGTCTGATCGCCCGCGCCGGGTAGTTGCTGGTCGCCGGAGCGCGAGGATCCGCTGTATTCGTAATTTTTTCCCAGGGCGCCATAGGTCTTCAGAAATTCCAGGACTGCGGCATGGTCGTCCCGAGTGAAGGCCTGATCGAGCGCTCCCTGTTGCACACATTTGGCCAGAAGTTCGGCGACATGCCCGCGAGAATCGTTAATGGCCTGCCCCTGGCGGATGGGTTTGCCGTCAAAGACGGTGTCATTCTGCAGCAGCGTGCTGCGCGAGGAGTTTACCTCGACCTCAAGTTCCACTCCCAGTTCGTTGCAGTAGCCCAGCATGGTCTTGTGTATGGAGGGCAGACGCGCCGGGCCGCAGTTGAAGTAGTGTCCCTCGTCGAAAGTACAAGTCTGTGATGTTCCATCATTCAGGACCAGCTTCGATCCGGCACGCAGAGTCCAGTTGCGCCCGCCAGGACGCTCCCGTGCTTCCAGCACGGTGCAGTCGAACCCGGCCCGCCGCATCTCATAGGCGGAGACCAGTCCCGCAATTCCGCCGCCGAGAATAATCACTTTCGTTCCGCGTCCGGTGGATGGAGGCAGGGGAAAGTCCTTCCGCTGCTCGGTCTCAGCCATGCCCAAGAGTCCCAGGGAATGCATGGTCATGAAGGCGGCGCCATAGCCGCCGGCCTGCGCGATTCTGGCGATGAATTCGCGTCTGCTGATTGTCATCTTCTGTTTGTTCCTTGCCGCGCCTGCTGCACGGTCCATACCCAAGGGCGAGCCATTGTTCTTAGCAGGTGAGAGTCCCTGGGTTCGTATAACCTAACATTCCTGCAAGATGCTACGCATTCGATCTTTGGTTTGTCTGGAATCAGTGCGGTCAATTCGCTGCGCAGCAGAGCCCGGAGTCGAACAGTTCTGGCAATTACGCATAGGGGTAGGGTTCCGTCGACTGTTCTCCCGTTGTTTCCCCGCCACAATCCCGCTACACTGAATTTCCTATGTCGAACCCAACTCAGCCCAACATCCGACTGACGAATACTCCCGACTATCGCGAGACCTACGCCAACAGCGTGCAGGTGCGGGTGAACGTGTGGGACTTCTTTCTGGTGTTCGGCACCTTGCAACAGCAAAGCGAATCCCAGGTGGAAGTCAATAATTTTCAGGGGATTTACTTGAGTCCGCAGCAGGCCAAAGCGCTGTCCGCCATCCTGCAGCAGAATGTTGCTGGGTATGAGAGCACGTTTGGTGAGATCAAGCTGGACCCGCGTATGATGGCTCCCGGTCCGGTGCACTAGCCCGGCAGACAGGCTGTCCACCCACTGCATTGACAACCGTTGACCACCCTTCGCGACGCGTTCACCCTGGACTTGTCTTTGCCGTCGCGCTGGCGGCGCTCCTGGCGCTGCATGCCCCCCTGCTGCGATTGCCGTATTTCTGGGACGAGGCCGGATACTACGTCCCCGCCGCGCGCGATCTGCTCTTGACGGGCAGCCCGATTCCCCACTCCAGCCTTTCCAATGCGCACCCGCCGCTGCTGATGGCCTATCTGGCGCTGTGGTGGAAGCTGGTTGGTTTCGCTCCCATCGTGACCCGGACCGCCATGCTGCTGGCATCTTCGTTTGCCCTGCTCGGCCTGTTCCGGCTGGCGGAGACACTGGCCAATTGTGAAGTCGCGGTGACGACCACAATCCTGACCGCGCTCTATCCCGTTTTCTTCGCGCAAAGCTCTCTGGTTCATCTCGACCTGGCCGCCGCGGGGCTTACCTTCTGGGGACTGAACGCCTACATGAAGGGCAAAGGATGGGACGCCGCGCTCTGGTTCTCGCTTGCCAGCTTGACCAAAGAGACCGCGATTCTGGCGCCGCTGGCCCTGTTTGTCTGGAGCCTGATACCGCAGCGGTGGCGGAGTTGGGAGGGAAAGAATTTGCCGGAGCGAAGATTCCGGCAGCCTGTCTTGCTTCTGCTTCCGACGATTCCGCTCGCGGCCTGGTACGTTTTCCATTACTGGAAGACTGGATTTGTTTTCGGCAATCCGGAGTTTTTTCGCTACAACGTCGAAGCCACGCTACAGCCTCTCCGAATTCTTTTGGCTTTGCTGGTCCGCCTGTGGCAGACCATCGGTTATTTTCATCTGCTGCTTCTAACCCTGGCCGCGCTGCTTGCCATGTGGCTGCCTCCGCGGCGCGACCAGGGCGGTGAGCGCCCGCGCATCTCTCTGGAGGCGCAGTTCGCCATGCTCGCGGTGGTTGTCACATACGTTCTCGCCATGGCGATGGTGGGCGGCGCCGAACTGGCGCGTTATCTGCTCCCGGGGGTGCCGCTCGTAATTCTGGTCTGCGTTTCCACCCTGTGGCGCAGAGTGCGCCTGTGGCGTAGCGTGGCCGCGATAGTGACCCTGATGTTCGTAGCAGGATGGTTCATCAATCCACCGTATGGGTTCGCTCCAGAAGACAATCTGGCTTACTTGGACTACATCCGTTTGCACCAGCGTGCCGAAGAATTCCTGGAAGCGCGCTATCCCATGGCGCGGGTGCTGACCGCCTGGCCGGCCAGCGACGAGCTGACGCATCCGTATCTGGGCTACGTGACCCGTCCCATGCCAGTGATACGCATTGAGCATTTCGCTCTGGAGCAGCTCATGTCGGCATCCAACGCCCGCTCAAACGATGTCCGCTCCGACTTTGAAGTCGCGCTCCTGTTCTCAACGAAATACGAGCCTGCCCATCCCATGCTGCAGCATTGGCGTTTGTGGCAGGAGTGGAAGGAGAAATTTTTTGACTACCATCGCGATCTGCCGCCTGCGGCCGCGGCCCAGGTCCTGGGTGGGAATGTAGTCTATGAAGAGACCCGCAATCGCCAATGGATCGGCGTAATTGAACTGGAACGGATCGTGGACGCGAAGAACTAGATCAATGGAGGACGTGCGCCCTCGCCTGTCAGACCTGTCCTTATGTCCATAGGTTTTGTTATTGTTGCGGCTGCTGTGTCGGCTGCGCTGGCGGAGAACTCTGCATCCCGCCAAAAGAACCCTGGCTTCCAGGTGAATTGGGACTGGATGAGTTCTGCTGCTGCAGGGGGACCGCCGATTGTAACGCAGGCTGCGCTGGCGTGGTGATCAGGCCGCCGCGGTCCATGGTTGGATCGTATATGAACTGCCACTGGTTGTAGTGGTTTTTGTGATTGAACTCACGAATGGTCTGCGCCTTGCTGATGCTGGCCACTCCGACGATGGGGCCTCCGCCGAAAACTGCACTGGAGAGTTGAGCGCTGCCAATCCCGCCCGCCGGGCTGGAGTCGGACTTGGCCGCATCCGGCGAATCCTGGTTAGCTGCAGCTGCATCCGAGCCGGAGTCGGCGGCTGGGTTGGTGCCCGGTGTTGAAGTGGTGGCCGCGGCAGCACCCGGCGCGGTCTGGCTGGTGGCTCCTCCGAGCATGGTGCTGGCTGCCCCCTGAAGGGCCGCTCCCCCCGGCTGGGCTGCGGGCCCTCCGATGGGACTGGCCCCGGCGATGCCTGGCGAACTGGTCAGTTGGACTTCTCCGACGTGCAGCAATTTGAAATCTTTGCCAGTAATGGGGTCCTTGTAACGCCGGCGCAGGAAGCGAATATTGTTCGTGTTCTCCAGGTCTTCGAGGCGACTAGGGTAGCGTCCAGTTTTCTTGACATAGTGTTGAATCGCCCGCGAGTACTGCGTTCCCCGGTGGATCATCTCCTCTTCGCGATCGCGCCGCACCCGGAAAGCCATGGTAGGAGCAACCACGCCGGCAGCAATCACCATCAAGGTCACGAACAGCATCAGCATGAGCAGGATGTAGCCGCGCTCCGAGCGGCGAGGATGGGGGTTGGCCTGTGGTCGCTGGTTCTTGGCCGCCGGTCGTTGGCCGTTCGCGTTGGGCGGGATCGCTAGCATTTTGTCCTGAGTCATTAATCCTTTTAGAGCGGCTTTCTGAGGCGGAGCAGTCACAGGTAGCGCGCCTTGCCAACGACTAACGGCCAATGACCAACGAGCAAATCTATCACTGGGTCAAGGGAATCGTCTGCCGGTTATTGTTCAGTACATCTTCCACTTCCACCGAGACCGGGGTGATATGCAGAATCCGGTAGCGGCGATCGATGATGTCGCCCTCTCCGGCAATGAAAACATCCTCACCTTGGGAAAGAAAAATCTTTTTGGGCTGGCCCGGCTTGCTGGCAAAACCGAAAAACTTGAGATTGATCGGCGGCGGCGGGGGAGGGCCCTGCGGGACGATCGGATCGGGGTGCTTCTTTATCGGCGTAATGATGGGCTTCGGAATCTCGACTTCGGCCCGGAAGATGTTTCGTCCCGTACCTTTATATTGCGTGTCCTCGCTGGCCTTCAGCCAGTCGAAGCGCAGCGTGGGATCAAGCGAACGCACGGCTGCCGTGCCAGATTTTTTCCCCGACCTCGGTCTTACCGCAACTGTCCGCTGTGCTCCCGTCGGGGAGGCCACGACCGGGGTGGGAGTCTTGGCCGATGCGGGCGAGCTGGGGAAAAAGCGCACCACAACCATCACCAGTGCTACTATCGCCAAGGCGACCGCCGCAATGGTCTTGTTCCGATTTTCCGTCCCCAACTGCATTTAGCCGCTCGCCCTCTGATAAGTTTCCAGCTTCAATTGCAGCTTGACCACGCCCGACTGCTCGCCCCCCAGGTCCACGCTGTCAATGATAAAGAACAGCGGGTCGCGCTCCAGGGAATTGATGAAGCGTACCAGTTGCAGATAGTCGCCGGAAAAATCTGCCTGGATCTCCACCGGGCGCAGGCCCACCGGGTCCGTGTCCTTGGCCTTGGAGCGAATCTGTCCGATCTTGACCCCACTCTGTTTCGCTACCTTGCCCAGCTCTTCGTAGATGGCTGAATCCTGCGCCGGTAGCCGGGTCTTGTAAAACTCCTCGATCTGGCGGCTGGCTACATCGATCTTTTTGTCCACATCCTTGAGCGGTTCGGCCTCGTGAGTTTTACGCTGCAGTTCCTGCCACAACTGATCCAGTTGTTCGCGGCGGGAACTCTCTGATCCGACCAGGGGAGAAAACAGCAGCACGGCGGCGGCGATGTCCACCACCAGCAGGGCTACGATCGCGATCTTCGCCTTCTTCCGGAAATCGGGGAATTCGGCCATCAGTGCGCCCCCCCTTTGTCACTCTCGATTTCAGGCACATACAAGGCGCTGAGCTCAAACTCGACGTTGTCGCCGGGGGTCTGCCCGGTCCGGGTCGATTCCTGCTCGATTTGAGTTTGCTGAAAGTGTTGCGAGCTCTCCATCTTGCGCACCAGTTCGAGGGCGCGGTCGCGCGATTCTCCCGCCACTACCAGCTTGATTTGCAGCTGGTTGTCGCTGGCCTTGCCCGGCTGGATGGAAACCACGTGCAGGCGGGGAGGCATCACCCCCTCCAGGTCAGCGAACACCTTGGTCCAGGAAAAGGACTTGCGCTGAAACAGATCGTTCAGAAACTGGGCGCGGTCGCGCGTGCCGCGATTGGCGGGCAAATTGAGGATTGCTTCAGCTTTGGCTTTCTGTTCATCCCGGGCCGCAATCTGCTGCCGCCTCTGTTCGATCAGGCTGCGGTCTTTACCCGCCGCGATCCAGCCCGACACTGTGCTGTAAAGCAAAATCAGCGTGAACAGGCTCAGGGCCAGCACGGCCCCACCCCAGCGCAGCCACAAAGGGCCGGAGTCTTCGTAGGGATGGGTGGCGAGATTGATGTCAACGCGCATATCAGGAAAGCAGGGCCCCCACCACGCCCGCCATTCTCCACTTGGGAATCGAACCCACAATCCCGCCCAACTGCGAGGGGAAGACCAGGTCGGAGACCTGGGCGCCGGTCTGGGCCTTCAGTGCCGGTGCGGCGCCACCCGATTCAGGCAGGCCAGCCACAAAAATCTGGCCAATATTCAAGTGGTAAGTATCCTGAAAGAATACCACCGAAGGATAGACTTCCTCCGCCAGTTGCTCGCCGGTAATGGTGACGCCTCGCATATTCTCGAGGGTGCGAAACAGCAATAGTTGCGTACCGTCGAGGATGGCAATGCTAGTGGTACGGGCATCTACCTTGATGACCAGCGAAGGCTGCTGCGCGTGGGCAGCTCCGAGCGCCGCCAGCATGGAAGGCATTACCACACCGGGCTGGTATCCAGCCTGGCGAAAGGCCGCCTCGTAATCCTCGATGACGTTGGCCAGCGCCACCGCCGCGATCACGCGTACGCCCGCGCTGGAGGGCTGCACATGGTAGGAGACCTTGGCCTTATCGACGTCAAAGGGCAGAGATTTCTTGAGCCGGAAACGGACCACGCCTTCGGCTTCATCGCGCTTGGAGGGCAGGGTCTCGAAGTCGAGCAGCACTACCCGGACGGCGGCATCGGGAAGTACCGCAATGACATCATGCGACCGCCCGCCAATGCTGCCCAGGGTGTCGCGAATGTTTTCGTACACCGCGTCCGGCTGCCGCAGATTATTCTCGATGAGGTCGGGAACCACACAGCCGGGCGCGAGTTCGCTCGAGGCGCAGGCTTCCAGGCTGCGACCGCCGTTCTCCGAAACCCGGCCCACCAGCACTCGGTCAGCAGAAATTTCACAAGCCAGCTTCGGCCTGGATCCGGACTTTGGAAAAGTGCTCATCTCTGGGGCTTATCTTAACAAGTAAACTGCGGCTGGGCGTGCCATAACAATAGCCGGAAGGGCACTGCACTTTCAGTCGTCAGTCATCAGTCGTCGGCCGTCAGTCTTCAGCAAACCCACGCCTGCATAATGTGTTTTGCTGACAACCGAAGCCTGATGACTGACGGCTGCTTTACCGCATGTTTTCGATGAATGTGACCTTATTGATTTCCTTCAGCGTGGTCATGCCCAGCCTGACCTTGTCGAGCGCCGACTCGCGCAGGAAACGCATGCCCTCTTCGCGGGCGGCGCGGCGGATCTCAGAAGTCGGCTTTTTGACCAGAATCATTTCGCGGATGCGGTCGCTGAGGTCGAGCAGTTCGTGGATCGCGGTGCGGCCGCGGAAGCCCGTGCCGGCGCACTCGATGCAGCCCTGGCCCTCGTAGAATGGAACCTGCGACCACTGTCCCGGATCGAGGCCACTGGCTTCCAGCACTTCGGAAGGATAGTGCACTACAGTACGGCAGGATTCGCAGATCAGGCGAACCAGCCGCTGCGCCAGAATGCAGTTCAGCGCGGAGACGAAGTTGTAGGGCTCGACTCCCATGTTCAGGAAGCGGCCGATGACGTCCACGACGTTGTTGGCGTGCACCGTGGTGAACACCAGGTGTCCGGTAAGCGCCGATTGAATGGCGATCTGGGCGGTCTCGGTGTCGCGGATTTCGCCCACCATGATCTTATCGGGATCGTGGCGCAGAATGGAACGCAGCCCGCGGGCGAACGTGAGCCCTTTCTTTTCGTTGACCGGAATCTGGGTAATACCGCGAATCTGATATTCCACCGGATCTTCGATGGTAATGATCTTGTCTTCTTCGGTCTTGATTTCGCTCACTGCGGCGTACAGGGTTGTGGTCTTGCCGCTGCCGGTAGGCCCGGTGACCAGGACCATGCCGTAAGGTTCGGCGATGTAGCGCCGGAATTTTCTTAAATCATCGGCGTCAAAGCCCACGACATCGAGCACCAGCTTGTGAAACTTCTCGCTCATCGACTCTTTGTCGAGCACGCGCAGCACTGCGTCTTCGCCATGAATCGAGGGCATGATGGAGACGCGGAAGTCGATGGGACGTTCAGGATTACCGTATTTGACGCGGAAGCGCCCGTCCTGCGGCACCCGGCGCTCGGAAATATCGAGTTCGCTCATCACCTTGATGCGCGAGATGATGGTGGAATGATGCTCCTTGCCGATGGGTGGCATGGCCTGGGTGAGCACGCCGTCAATGCGGAACTTGATGCACACCGAATCGTCGCGCGTCTCGATGTGAATATCACTGGCGCGGCGCTGCAGCGCGGTAAAAATGGTGGTATCGACCAGGCGGATAATCGGGCTGATGTCGCCCTGTGCGGTCAGCCGGTCGATGGAGATGCTGTCTTCGCCGCCGGTTTCGTCCTCGGAAACAACCGCCAGGGTGAAGCCTTCGCTGGCTTCTTCCAGGACCCGCTTCGACTGTTCCGTCTTCTTCAGGATTTCGCTGATCTGGGCCAGGGTGGAAACCTTGGTCAGGATGCGCTTGCCCAGCAGCAGGCTGATCTCGTCGATCATCATCAACTGGCTGGGATCGGCGATGGCGATGGCCAGCCGCCCGTCTTCGGTCTCGTCCAGCGGAATGAAGTTGTAGCGGAACATCAGGTCCACCGGAATCTTCTTGAACAGGTCGTGGTGGAGCTGGAAGTTGTGCAGGTCCACGAACTCGCAGCGGTAGCGCCGGGCTATGTCCTGGGCCTTGGCCAGATCGTCCACGTGGGGTGCGGGAGCCAGGCGAGCGCCTCCATTCCCTCCGTGTGCGACGATCGGTTTGGTTTCCGCTATTTTTGCCATTTCCAATCTTTCTGCAAACTTCGTACCGAGTCCCGGCCGTTCCCAGTCCGCAATACTGGCTTAGTGAATATTTGCCCCTAAGGAAAAGATCGGCAGATAGAGCGAAATCAACACTCCCCCGACGAAGACCGCCATGATGATGAGAATGACGGGTTCGATCAGCGCCATGGTCGCTCCCAGTGCGGTCTGTACGTCCTCTTCATAAAATTCAGCCACCGAATTCAGCATGGCAGGCAAAGCCCCGGTGGATTCGCCGACTTCGATCATTTCCACCGACAGGTCGGGAAACATCTTCTGCTGCTCCAGGCTGCCGGAAAGGGTTTGACCCTCGCGCACCCGGACGGCCGCTTCTGCGATGCCGTTCAAAATGCGCCGGCTGCTCATCGAAGCGCCGGCGGTTTCAAGCGACGGCACCAGCGGCAGCCCCCCGGCCAGCAAGGTCGAAAGCATGCGCGAAAAATTGGCCACCTGATACTTCAGCCAGATGTCCCCCAACAGGGGCATCTTCAAAATCGTTGCATCAATGCGCTCGGCCCCGCGGTCGGTGTTCTTCCATCGCCAGAAAAGCACTCCCGCAACCACGACTGCCACCCCCAGGTAGGGAGCATACTTCTGCGCCCTCGTGCCTATGGCCAGCATGATGACTGTGATGGTGGGTAATTGTGCATTAAGGTTCTCAAAGAGTTTGGCAAACTCGGGCACTACGTACGTCACCAGAAATACCAGCATGACCATCACCATGGTCACCAGCAGCGCGGGATACACTAGAGACACAGCCAGTTTCTTTTTGAAAGTCAGGGCCAGCCGCTGAAATGCGATATATCGGCCGAGCACTTCTTCCATGTTGCCGCTCTTCTCCCCCGCCAACAGCGTAGTGGTGTAAATCCGCGGAAACACTCCTTGCGCCGCGAAGGAATCCGACAGCAATTCGCCGCTCTTCACCCGCTCCCGGACATTCTGCAGCCAGGCCTTCAGGTTCGAGTCTTTCTGTCGCTTGATCAGCAGATCAAGAGAATTCAGGATGGGCAGGCCCGCCTTGATCAGGGTCAGGAACTGCTGATTGAAGATCACAAACTGGCTCTGCCTGACCTTCCGTCCGCCGAACTGAATCTTGCCCCCGGAAAAAAGCCCGCGAGGCTTCACCCAATAGACCAGGTAACCTTGCTGCACAAAGCGCTCACGCACTTCGGATTCCGAGTAACCATGCTCCACCTGCTGCGCCAGATGGCCGCGGTCGTCAGCGACTTTTACCAGAAATTGGGCCATGTCCTGGTCGTGTTACCCGTCCCCCCACCCAAGTCTAGCATTCGGAAGTATTAACCCGGCGTGAATATGCCCTAACGAGTGTTCCCGGCAGGTACCGCTGGTAACTTCGACTCTGACTTTAAGTATGGTCTCGCTAAACCACTCTAATGTTATGACAATAGGCTGGTTAAGGCACTATTGTCCAAAACTGCCATCCACGATCTCAACCCCGGGTGGGGGGGTGAAGCGAAAGTGCTGTTCGGCGACTTCCACGTTCTCCCGCTGCTCGCTAAAACGGTACTCGGTTACCGCCCCATCGGCCTCTTCAAATTGGATGCGAGTAATGCGGTAATCGGGAGTGATCTCTAGGACAACTTCATTGATCCGGTCGGCCATGGTCCCGGGGACGCCGCGCAAAACCGTGTCTCCGGGGGTCTGAGGGGGCACATCGGGCGCCACCGACAGGCCATCCAGCTCCTTTTCCAGGCGGGTTTTACCCAGCAGAAATCCCAGGGGGGATCGCAAATCATCCAGCTTCTTGACCGAAGTGCGCCGCACCTGCCGGTCGCCGGGAATATAGAACCATGCATCCTTGCCATCGCTCAGGAAAAGCTTCTCTCTGGGAGAACGGTACTCCCAGCGCATCTTGCCAGGTTTTTTCAGCCACAACGATCCCGACTCGGAACGCTCGGTGCCGGCGCCGCGGTAGCTCTCGGTAAATTCAGCCTGCAGCGTCCGCAGGTGGTTGTAGTGGTTGTCCACGGCCTGAGCGATGGCGTGCACGTCGGGAGCAGCATCTGCCGCCGCGGCCGGTAGCGATGCCAGCAGAACAGCCAGAAACCCGGGAACGAGAAAAATTACTCTCACCAGAGATAACCAAAAGTCGGTGTCGCCGCGCAGGGAAAAAACTGCTTTTTGTTTTGATGCGGTTAACGATATTGTAAACCGCCGTGCGACCGAAAAAGTAGCGCCGGCGTCTCGCCGGCTGTCCGGCGGGCATCCTTGCGTTCCCCAGCCCGAGACAACCCCCGTGACAGCCGCCGGGCCGGCGGCGCTAGTTACATCTCAGCCCAAAACGAAAACGTCCCAGACTCATAGAGTCATGGGACGCTCGTCGAACAGCCCTCCCCCGAAGTCTGCTCAACCACAGCCTAACGTCTTCGAGGGAGCATGGGAATGGCACGAATGGGCTACTTGTTATAAGGGTGAGCGGACGCCTCTGGCGCGGCAAAAGGCGGGGATTCAGGGCGAACGGATGGTACAGCAGGAGTGCTGAGGCTCGGCACCCCACACTCAGTTAGAGGAGAGAAACTTTGGAGCCAGGGGGGCAACGTATCCCGGAGGCGTACCCTTATGGATGAAGGGAAAGTCGTCGGGGGTGAGCAGTTCCACGCGGCCATCGGACCTCAGTTGGTAGGGTTGGCCGAGCGGGTCGCGGGGCGTGCCGCGCAGCAGTCCTGCGGCCTCCAGTTCGGAGAAGCTGGCAGGGAAGTGTCCGGTTTGCTGCTGGTAGCGGCCGGTCAGGGCTTCGAGGATGGTGACATCCTCGTCGACTTGCAGCGCCCGCAGGTGGGCCGCGGCATTGGACCGCACATTCTTGTCCTTGGTCGTCTGGTAGGTGGTGTTCCACATCATTCGGGCCAGCTGTTGATCGCCAACATGTTCGGCCATCCTGGCAGCCAGAACGGCCAGGAAGGGGTGGGCGTTAGGCACCCGCGCCCCGCGGGCAAACACTTCGGCCGCGCCCGCATAGTCTTTCAACTCCATGTAGCGGATAAAGCCTTCGTTGTAGTACAGGCGCCACTCGTCGGGATTGTTGCGGATGCCGAATTCTTCCAGTGCGATGGCACGCTCGGGCATGCCGCCCCCCCCGGGTGGCTCGGGGGCCAGGAAGTTGGAGCCATACTCGTACGCCACCAGGAGATGGGGATCGAGCTGTGTGGTGATCTCTAACAGTGGCGCCAGCAGATCGTAGCGACGAGCGCCGGTGTGATACCGGTTGCCAAAGTACTGCACGGCCCGCGTCCAGTAGATGTCAGCGAGTAGTCCATCGTATCCCAGACTCAATCGCTTAAGGGCCCTGGGTGAAGAGATGTAGAGGACTTCTTCGAGAGTGGCGCCGCTCCTGACCTGGTCAAGGCGGCGCAAGAGCAGCACTGAAGCAGCGAGACAACCCGCCAGAAGGATACTGAATACAACCGTGATTCGCCGCGACCGGCTCATTTCAGGTTCCTGTGTTCAAAGACCAGCACCGCCCCGGAGATGGCCACCGTAGCGTAAACCAGAGCGTAGGCGCTGTTGTAGAGGATGAGTTGGCCCGCGACCGGATTGGAGTGGGCCACCGAACTGATGACATTCAGGGCGGAAAAGTTGGGCACGATGTAAGCTGCGCCGGTCGCCAGCCAGCGCGTAATGCCCTGGCTGATGCCGGCGAATCCGCGCAGGTCCTCGGCAAAGCTGCCAATCACAAACAGGGAAAACGCAAAGACTGCCGAAAGCAGCGGCGAAGAGAACGATGAAAAGAATAGAGTCACGGAAGTGATGATCAGAAACTGCAGGATGATGAAATACAGCGCCACCAGCACCCAAGCATCCGGCTTTTGAAAACGGTGTGAAACATAGAGCAGGGCGACGAAGACTCCGATCGCCATGAAAAATGTGTTTACCACGAGCGTGCCGGCCAGCCCGAAAAATTTGCCGACAATAAATTCCCAGCGCCGCACCGGCCGCGAGAGCACCGTATAGAGGGTCCGTTTCTCGATTTCTTTCGAGACCAGTCCGATCCCGATGAAGATGGCAATGACCACTCCGAACAGGGAGACCGCCGTAAGGCCCAGGTTAATCACCACCAGGCGTTCGATCTCAATTGAGATCTGTCCCACCAGGATGGACGCGCCCGACATCAGCAGAGCGAATACGATCAGGTTGTAAAGCACCCGGTCACGTACAGCTTCGCGGAAGGTGTTGGAAGCGATGTGTACGATGCGCGCGCTCATACTCTTCCTCCCACCGTGGCGCCCGCAGGCTGCAGCTTCTGCATGAAGTAATCTTCCAGAGAAGTCCGGACCGGGGTCACCGAGATCAGGCGTAACCTTTCCCGGCGCAGGGCCTCGAGGGCAGCGTCCTGGTTGGCCTCGGAAAGGACTGCCCGCACCGTATTGCCGGTGATGTAGCACTCCGCGCCCAGCGCCCGCAACGATGACGGCACTGTCGTCCCGTGCCACACCAGTTCGACCCGGCCATGAATGCTGGAGGTAAGGTCAACCACAGCGCCCACGCCCCGCAGTTCGCCCTGGTGGATGATGGCCACCCGGTCGCACAGCGCTTCCGCGTCCGACAAAATATGGGTGGAGAAGAAAATGGTTTTGCCTTCGTGCTTGAGCTGCTCCATGAGGTCGCGAACTTCTCGGCGTCCCATGGGATCCAGGCCGGACATCGGTTCGTCAAAGAAAAGGACTTTAGGCTCGTGCAGAATGGCTTGAGCGATCCCCACTCGCTGCAGCATGCCTTTGGAAAATTTGCGCAGCTGCACTCCCCCCACGTCCGGCAACCCTACCCGCTGCAGGACTTCCTCGACCTTGCGCGAAAGCTGTTTGGGATCAACGCCGGAAAGCTGTCCGTAGTACTCGAGTAATTCGCGGGCCGTGAGATAGTCGTAGAAGTACGGCTGCTCGGGCAGAAATCCGATCTGGGCCTTCATCTTGGGATCGTCAATTTCCATGCCCAGAATGCGGGCGGTTCCCGCAGTCGGGAAGATCAAGCCCATGAGCAGCTTGAGCGTCGTGGTCTTGCCGGCTCCGTTCGGCCCCAGAAAGCCGAAAACTTCACCTTCTTCGATGGCCAGTTGCAGCGGCCGCAAGCCGTATCGGGGTTTCTTGCGCCAGAAGCCGACGCTGTAGATTTTCTCCAAACCGAGGATTTCAATGGCTGCCATAGCAGGAACTGAGGCGTCTTGGGACGCGCTGATTGGATTTCCAACAAAGTATATTTCAATCGCACCGGGGGCTGGAATGCCAGGCTGAATACGCGGCATTACGAAAGTAAAGGGCGGAGATTTTGGATCGTCTTGTCTATTGCGCGACCGTGTAGGCCAGGCAGGTCGGTACGTCCGGGGCTGGCAGGCCGCCCGCCACTCCAGGATTGCTGCGCAAAACGCCATCCGTAATAATGCAGAAGTTGCGGACACCCGTCTGGTTGAACGCGGCCGGAGCAGAACCCACCACGAAGGAGACATTGACGCCGCTGCCGGAAGGAAAACCCGTAGCCTTGAACGTGTACCCGCTCTTGACCCCGGTGGTAAGCACGCTGTCGATGAGGCAAGCCGTAGCCGGGCTGGGAGTGCATCCCACGGCCAGACCACCCAGGTTGGCCAATGCGGCCGCATAACCCAGCGTGGGATAAGTTGCGTTGTAGGTTACTTCGGCAGTCGCGACACTGCGAACTGAGGCCGCCGCCGAGGATTCGTTGGCTGCGATACGCGCCCGCAGCAGGTTGGGAATCGCAACCGCGGCGATAATCAGAATGATCGCCACCACGATCAGGAGCTCGATCAAAGAGAATCCAGCGCTCGGGGCAGTTTTCCGAATTGGGCCTGTTCGCTCCATTACGGGAATAATATGGCACTTTTCTGGCCAATCTCGGCCGTGGCCGCAGTTGCTACTCAAACGTATTAAATACAATAGCTTAGAATCTGTCTGTGTCCGGCAGGAGATCGCGGGGTGAGATTTTGACACTATTTGTCGCAATCAGCGACAATATTTGGCGCGTAGTTCTCGACTTGGCGCTCGGTTCCCGCCGGCAGTGGCAGAAGCGAAACCATCGTCGGATGGCGAACCTGCTTCTTACGCGGCACACCTCATCTGAGGCGCATCTTTGTACACCAGTCGCTACAGGACAGGATACCCGGGGCCGGTGCAAACGGCTGCGCCGCCCGTAACCGGGGGCGCCCCGGCAGCACCCACGTTGAAGTGAATGACACCGTCCTCGGCGGAGCAGAAGTTGCGCACTCCGGTCTGGTTGAAAGAGGCCGGGGCCGCGCCCGCTCCGTAACCCAAGTTCAAAGTGCCGCCACTTCCTGCCAAACCGACCTCACCGTAATAGTAGCCGTTCTTCGCCGTGCCGGGAGCAGTGGCATTCGAGAATGTGCTGTCAATCAGGCAGGCATTGGCCTGGGTGGGCCCGCCTGCTGGGCAGGTCGAACCTGGGGCACCGGGCCCCAGTTGGAAGAGGTTGGCGGAGTATCCCACCGTCGGATAGGCCGTCGAATAAGTAACCTCGGCGCTGTTGATGGTGCGGATCCCGCTCACTGCGGCCGATTCGTTGGCCGCTATTCGGGCACGCAGCAGGTTGGGAATGGCAATGGCAGCGAGAATGAGAATAATCGCAACCACGATCAGAAGTTCAATAAGTGAAAAGCCCCGCTGCCGCCGCATCTTAATCCCCCTATTTTCAGGTCCAATTGGCTGGTAAGATCGACACTCCAGACGCCTGTCAACGGGTGCTCCGTCCCGCCTTGCGCCCGCGGCAAGTCCCATTTTTCCAGCCAGCGATATCCTACACCCATTCTTAATCCAATGGCTTAGGTAGAGACGGAATCTTGCAGAGTCGGATAGGCCGTATTTCGGCTGGACGAACTAACAAGGCGCCACCGGCCTTTTAGAATCAGCAGGAATTTAAGGTTGGCCTTGAAGGAATCGGGCCCGGCAAAAAAAAGAGCATCGGGTGTTGCCACCCGATGCTCCGGCTTCGTACCCTCCCCCGGGGTACTGTGCCAATTCTTACTGCAGAACGAGGTAGGTCGGCGCAGTGCAGACCGCCGCGCCAGCCGTATCCGGAGTCGTCGAGGCTCCGGTGTTCTGGTCGGCGCGAAGCACACCATCTTCAGCCGAGCAGAAGCGACGTACGCCGGTCTGGTTGAAGGCAGCCGGGGCCGCACCCACACCGTAAGTGATCAGCAGTGCGCCTGCGCCACCCGCAGCGCCCACCGCATCCACCTTGTAGCCGCTCTTGTTGCCGCTGGCGCTGGCCAGGTTGTTGGCAAGCGCGCCGTCCACCAGGCAAGCCGCAGCCTGGGTCGGGCCGCCAGCAGGGCAAGCCTGCAATCCGGCGCCAGGTCCTAGGGCAACCAGGGTTGCCGCATACCCAACGGTCGGATAGGCAGACTGATAAGTCACCTCAGCCGTGTTAATGGTACGGACCGAGCTGACCGCAGATGATTCGTTGGCTGCGATACGCGCACGCAGCA
>Ga0335082_10002119_pt1 | contig 21321 bp, 21 predicted proteins | sample Lox_Sample_41_FD_206718 | JGI IMG/M metagenome (GOLD analysis project Ga0335082, IMG submission 206718) | Soil microbial communities from Loxahatchee National Wildlife Refuge, Florida, United States - Lox_Sample_4.1 | ecosystem: Environmental > Terrestrial > Soil > Wetlands | place: USA...
CTCGGACAAAACGTAAACTCTTATTGTGATCCCAATGAAAAGAGGAGCTTTGCCGAGTTGTTGTTTGCCGTTGGCCAGATTCCCGGAATCGAACGAGTCCGCTTCACTACGTCGCATCCGCGAGATTTTGGACGTGATATTGTGCAGGCAATCGACGCCAGCCCCTCGCTCTGCGACCACGTCCATCTGCCTGTCCAGAGCGGCTCGACGCGAGTGCTCGAGGCCATGCAGCGGCTCTATACGCGCGACGAGTACCTGGAGCGTATTGCGTGGATCCACTCGGCGAAGCGTGACATTTCGATCACGACCGATTTGATTGTGGGTTTCCCGGGCGAGACGGAAACTGACTTTGAGGAGACACTCTCGCTTCTCGATGCGGTCGGCTACGACAGCGCCTTCACGTTCAAATACTCTCCACGCCCGAACACGCCGGCGCTGAGTCTGGACGACGCCATTCCGGATACGGAGAAGGCCCGACGTCTGGCCGTTCTGAACGAGAAACAGAAACAGATCCAAACGCATCGTAATAAACGTCATCTGGGCGGGCAAATCCGGGTTATGGTGGAAGGGAAGAATCCGGCGCGCGGCCAGTGGATCGGCCGCACTTCGCAGATCAAGGTTCTGAACTTCGTGGCGCCGGATGGCAGGGAATTGAAGGTTGGAAGCTACGTCGATGTGCAGGTCACGGCGAGTTTTCCGAACAGCCTCGTCGGCGAGATGATCTGAGGGTCTGGATGGAAGTCGAGATGAAAATTCGTGGCCTGACGATGGACCCAGTCACCAACATGCCGGTGGTTATTCTGAAAGACGTGGGCAGCGACCTCGTACTTCCCATCTGGGTCGGCGTCTACGAAGCCAATGCGATCGCCCTGGAGATCGAGAAGGTCAGTACTCCCCGCCCCATGACGCATGACCTGATCAAGAATGTTCTGACCGGCCTCGACGCTCAGGTCCACAAGGTCGTGGTTACCGAACTCAAGGATGACACGTTTTATGCGGTGATCTGGCTCGAGCGCGACGGCCACGTGATCAGCATCGATTCACGTCCCTCCGACGCCCTGGCGCTGGCTTTGCGGATGGACTGCCCGATCTTCGTCGAAGATGATGTGCTGAAACATTCCAAGCAGGCGGCCAATATTTCCGAACGTGCCAGCAACGACGAACTCCGCAAATTCCTGGAAGGCCTCAGCGACGACGATCTGGGCAAGTACAAGATGTAGCAATCGTGAATGGATCCGGCCGAACAGCTGCAACGCATCTACCTTGCTGGTTTTGAACTCCAGACCTTTGATCGTTACCCAAAGTGTATTGGCGTGATCCGGAACAACTGTATTGCTCTGCTGGTTCCGGGCGTCGATGGGCTGCAGATTCTAGGAACACCGGGCTGGCGGATGGGCGAAGTCATGGGAGTTCTGACCGAAAGGGAAGGGCGGCGCGTGTTTCAAGCGAAAGACTCCGTCGTGGAGGCCACTGCGGAAAAACTGGAGATGATCGAGCAGTTTCGCATGGACCTGCGGGACCTGCTGCAAAACCCGTGATTGACTAGTTCTTCAGCTGTTCCGTCATCCACTGCAGCATCGTCGGCACGACACTCTCTTCCAGTTTTCCGTTTACGCTCAGCAAGTGATCGCCTCCCGGAACAACGGCGTAGCGCGCCATCTCGGGATGAGCCTGATTGACGGTGTCGGCAATGGCGCGGGAATCGGCATCGCTCATGATCGTGTCGGCGCTGCCATGGAACACCAGCACGGGTGCCGCGACGGCAGCCCAGGCATCTCCGAGGTTTAGCGCTTGCAACTGCTGATAGAACGCTGCCGGACGTCCGTACTGGCCATCGGGTTGGTCATACCACCATGACTTCCATTCGGGACGCTGCGCGAGGACTTGCCCGGGCGTCAGGTGCTGAATCAAATAGAGGTGGTAGAACTCGGTGAAGACTTTGACGCCAACGTTGACCTCGCTAGGACTCTTCGCGGCCCGCGCTAGGCGACCGCGCTCCAACTCGAGCATGTGTTCGTACCAGGTGCGTCCCCACGAACTGGCGGCAATGTACCCGCGGACGGCATGGTCCCGCGGAATCAGGGCAGATGTCCCACCGCCGTTACTCAATCCGGCCACGATGATCTTTCCGGAATCGATAAAGTCATATTTGAGCATTTTGTCGAACGCCGATTGATATCCCGTGAGTTCTGTGTTGAAGTCGAGCTTACTGCAGTCTCCCTCGCTCTCCCCAACACCCGCCTTGTCGAGCCTCACGGTCGCATAGCCCGAGGTTTCAATCAGCCGCCAGAAGATCGCCCCGAATCCGTCGGTGCCTCCTTGAGGGTATTCGACAGAATCGCAGCTGAGCCATCCGACGAAGAAGATAGCCGGCACCTTGCGGGACGTATCCTTGGGCCGCGTAACCAGCATTCGCAATTTGTGGCCGGCACTGTCCGATGCCCAGTCATAAAGGGTGACAGCGCTTGCGAAATGCTCACGCGGCGTGGGATTCGTGATGGTCTGTGAAGGCACTCGTGGAGTCGCAATTAGGAGCAAGGCGAGATAGGAGCAGAGGCGTTTCATGCGAGGGAACAGACGGGGAACCTGAAAGGAAGTCAACAGGCGAGGCGGCGCGGTTCGCCGGGAGCCGGATTCCGATCCAGTTCACATAATACCTGTTATCGGACATAACGCACAAAGCTGACCCGAGGCACCACAGTCCCGCTGTCTGTCCGCCTCGCCTCCTCGTCAATGGCTTACGAGGCCCTTCAGTGAATCCAGGGCGTCTTTCAAGTTCATATCGCCGCCCACGAAATCGAAGTTCCCCTGTTGTCGGGTGGCAACATGCAGCGAACCATCGCCTCGCATCTTCACTTCCTTCAGCGATCCCGTCCCAAACGTTACATGCTCGCATCGGCCGCCAGAGTCGGCGGTGCTGCAGTCATACTTGGCAGTGCCGTCTGGATTCACGGTGATGATTCCGGTGCAGAAGCTGTTCCCCATCCCGTGTCTGTGCTGGACGGCGATCTTTTTTGTCCGGGCAGCCATTTCCGCCTGACGCCGCTGTTCTGCCTGTTGCTGGGTGTAAGCTTGCTGTTCCTTTTGCACATCGTCCTGTAACTGGCGGAGTTCGGCATGATCGGGAAAGCTGCTCGCCAGCTGGTAGATCTGCGCTCGTGCCTGGTCATAGTTGTGGCTCTGGCGCGAACCCGTGATGTCTGCCATCTGCTTGGCAAACACCTGTTGTTCCATCTGTGCTGCTGCCGGATCTCCGAGGGCCTTGGCTTTCCGAGCCCAGAACAAGGCGCTGCCATCCGGAGGATCCAGATATCGCGAAGCCATCAATGCCTGCTGGGCGTTGTCGTGGGCTTGCGCATATGCGGGACGGGACGGCTTTGCAGCCGGTTTGGAGACGTGGGCTGGTTGCGCTGCAGCCGAAGTTGCCGCAGGCGTGGTCAGGTCCGTCGCCGGCGCAGGAGCTTGATCGGTTCCCGGCGGAGGGGTATTCGACTCCGGATTGAGTTGAGCTTCCTGCCCGGGAGACGGCTGGGCCTCGGTCGGTTGAGCAACCGCAGGTGGCTGTGCAGGAGACTGCGCTGTGGTGGTTTCAGTACGCGCAGGCTTTCGCACGACAAACCAATAGGCTGCTCCAATTGCAGCAACGACCACCAAAGCGATGAGGCCCAGCAACAATGTGCGATTCGCGCCGCCGGATTGAGGTCTTTGGCTTTGTACCTGCGGCGAAACTGCAGGCCGAGGCAATTCCTCGACGACGCGCGGCTTGGGCACGACAGATGCCTTTGATGGCGGAGGCGTCGCTGGCAGAGGACTCATCACGGTCGGCGCTTCGGACGCCGCCAATCGAGCAGCTTGCTGTGCAGGCGCAGACGGAACCGCCGGAGGCGGCAATGGTGCCGGCACAGCCGAAGGAATGGATGCAGGGGTAGCTTCAACCCTGGGCGGCGTTGCGCGAGCGTCTTGCGCTGCCGCGCCCACAGGCTTTCCGCAAGCCTTGCAGAATCGCGCGCCTGCTGTCAGTTCCGCTCCGCATGTTGCGCAAGTCGCCGCAGCCTGGGGAGCAGCCGAAGCCTTCCCGGGGGCAAGCGGCGCGGCGCAACTGCCGCAGAACTTGGCTCCGGGCCGCACGTCGGCACCACACGCCGGGCAAACCGTTGGCTGACTAGGTGATGCCTGCGCCAGCGGTGTTCCGCAGTTCCGGCAGAAACGTCCGGAACCGCTAGCGTCAGTGTGACACTTCGGACACTCCATGACACACTCCTCCCGTTCGTACTCGTTTTCCTCTCGGCACCAATTGGACAACGTGCGTTCAGGCTGCGACCGATGCTTGACCTTTCACGAGCCGCCGGACATTGAGAGCGATATCCACCAGTACGATCACCAGTTCTGCCAGAGCGTAGAACAGTACTAGAGATCCAAACGCCGCCAGAACCATGATGACCAGGAACATCAGGCCGTCGACGAAGCTCTGTCCGCTGCCGCCCGCTGCCAGCATCGGTGGCAGAAAGTCTCCCATGCCCGCGAGCAGCATTCGCGGACTCATCCCGCTCAGCCAGGTGAAAAGGCATCCGCCCAAGCCAAACGCAACCGCGAGCACGGCATACGATTCTCCCGTGGTGCGAAAGAGAATCGAGAGAATGGGGATAATCGTAAAGGGAGATTCCTCGAGTTCCCGCACGGTTTGCGCCCGGTATAGGTAGATCTGTGCGACGGCAAACACGGCGGCCGCAATCAACACGGCTACCAGCAGGCCCCCAATCGTGGCGGTTGCGGCGCTTATCTGAAACGCCAGCTTCAACATCTGAATGACCGCGAGCAATCCGGCGAGCAGAATCACCACGGCCGCCACCTGCATGACGATCGCAACCGTGTTGCGAATGAACTTACCCTGTGCCAGCGCACCCAGCACCATCCGCGTAATCCCCATGATTCCAAAGCCTGGCTGCTTATACGCGGCGGCGGCCCGAATCGCCACCGGTTGCGCTGGCTTCGCGTCCTGAACCCGAGCACCGCAAGCGCGGCAAATCGTGTCGCCGGCGCCCACGTTACCACCGCATTCTGTGCAGAACATACGCCCCTCCTCCTTTTATTTGCGCAAAACGCTGCCAAAAGCCGTCATTCGAAAAACGACGCGACCCGGTCGCTGTCACGGCTGGGCCTGGAGTGTACGGATGAACATCTCAACACTGGCTCTGACACGAACCAGTACAACTGGGGGAAGCGGCGCGGATTATAGCAAAACGGCGTGGATCACGAAGGTATTTCTGCCGCGCACGGCACGAAACGCGGGTCCTTGGAAAGGCAGGGGCGATTGGGCGCAGGCAATCTCAGGCGGCAAGGACAATTCCCGGATGAAACAACGTTCCCGCCACACGCGTCGCAATCGCAATCAGGTCCCGTTGCCCGCAGAACACCTTGACTTGCGGAGCCTTGGAAAACTCAGCCAGATTCACCGCTCGGCCATGCCGGATCAGGGACGCCACTTCGTCAGGGGCCGTTACCGACGGCAGCATCGGCAACAGCTTGCGCGGATGCACCGCCAGTTCCTCGACACTTCCCTGCCTGGCGGCGTCGCTCAGGGCTTCGAGCGTGTGGGCGTCGACAATTCCGAACTCAGCCACGGCAGTGCGCCGCAAGGATTTCAGGTGCGCCCCGCAGCTTAGTCTGCAGCCAAGATCGTGCGCGATCGATCGCATGTACGTTCCCGACGAAACTCGCGCCTGGAAATGTGCGCAATCACCATTCACGTGGAGTATCTCAAGCTCCTTGACCTCGACGTCCACCGGCTTGAGTTCGACATCCCGGTTCCTGCGGGCTAGTTTGTAAGCCGGCACGCCGGCAATCTTCTTGGCCGAAAACGGAGGCGGCGTTTGCTGGATATTTCCGCGAAAGGCTTGCGCTTCCCTTTGCAATGTCTCCAGTTCAAGCCAGACTGCTTTCGGCGGTGCTGTCGCTTCACCCTCGGCGTCGTAGGTGTCGGTGCTGAAGCCGAAGCGGATTATCCCCTCGTAACTTTTCTCGGACTTCGTATAGAACTGCGCCAGGCGGGTGAGACTGCCGGCCACAATCGGAAGTACACCTGTCGCCGCCGGATCCAGCGTTCCAAGATGGCCGACAGATTTCTGTCCCAGAATACGCCGCACACGATTCACGACATCGTGCGATGTCATGCCCGCAGGCTTGTCGATCAGCAGAACGCAGTTCATGGGAATTGGTAATTTGGTAATTTGTAATTGATAATCTGAAGCTCGTTGCACCGACAGGTCGCAAACTGACCAAAGCGACTCCACTTTACCAATTACATATTAATTGCCGACGAGATGATTCCGATACGCGACGATCAGCCCAGCTTCTCCACGCCGTTCATCAACTATTTTCTGATCGCGTTGAACGTGCTGGTGTTCTTGTTGGAACTGTCGGCTGGCATGCACTCACGCGCCCTGTATTCGTTTGCCCTCGTGCCCCGGCACACGGCAGCGGTGATCAGCGGCCACTCCTACGATAGCCTTGCTTCTGCGGTTTTGCCGATTTTCACTTCAATGTTCCTGCACGGCGATTTTTTCCATGTGGCCGGCAATATGCTGTTCCTTTGGATCTTCGGAGACAACGTTGAAGACTACCTCGGGCATTTTCGCTACTTGCTTTTCTACTTCGCCAGCGGTTTTGCGGCCGCTCTCTTGCATATTCTGATCAATTTCAATTCGCAAGTGCCGACGGTCGGAGCCAGCGGAGCCATCGCCGGCGTCATGGGCGCGTACTTCGTTCTTTATCCGCGCGCACGTGTTCTCACCTGGTTCTTCGTTTTCATTGTGTACCTGCCGGCATGGCTTGTTCTTGGGTATTGGTTCGCTCTTAACTTCCTGCATGGGGCGCTCGCTGACCCAAGTAGCGCGGCTGGCGGCATCGCGTTCTGGGCCCACGTGGGAGGTTTCATAGCCGGCGTGCTGATGATCAAGGTATTACCGGAACGCGCTCACCGATATCGCTATGGGTCGTGGTAAGCGGCATGCGGCAGACGGTGGCCGCGTACCCGGCAAACATCCTCCTCACGGCCGTCGTTCTGGCGCGGGTCCAGGTGGCAAGATCTCGGGTTCGTCCGGATGCATCCGCCGACGCGTGACGTACCAGACCGCAGCAGTCCAGGTAGGAAACAGGTCCATTCCCGGAATCAGTTCGGCCGCCAGAGACGGCAGAAAGGCCCAGTGCCATCCCAGCAAGCGGGTGAGGATCACAGCCACGGCCAGATCCAGAAGCGAATCCGCCGGTGACAACCCGCCTTGCGCGAATATTGGGAATCCGACAATCTGTACGGCGTCAGCGGCAATCGCGACGAGCCACGCCAAGCGATGCTCAGGTGACTTCAGCGAGTTAAAGTAGTCCTTGAAGGGACATGTCACAGCGCCCCGCCCGACGGCATGATCACAAGTTTTTCTACACAGCTATTTTCCGGCAACCTGAGCGTATTGACTACCGCATCGGCCACGGCCTCAGTGGACATCATCTTCCGCCGTGGGGCTTTTGGCCACAGTGTCTTCCAGATGTCGGTGTCGGTCGCGCCCGGCATCAGGGCCACGACACGAATTCCCTTGGCGCGAAGCTCTTCCCGCAGCGTGTCAGTGAACCCAAGCGCCCCATGCTTGGAGGCATTGTAGGCTGCTGATCCTGCAAACACGCGTTCGGCAGCAATCGAGAGATTGTTGACGATCACGCTGCCGCGTTTCATCACTGCCAGAGCCGCCTGAGTCACGAGAAACATCCCATTCAGGTTGGTATCGATCACTCCCCTCCACATGGGGTAGGGCAAATCCGTCACGTTTCGATTGGGATGGGCGGTGCCGGCGTTGTTGATCAGAAAGTGAAGTGGGCGTCGCAATGCCCTGACAAGTACGAAGAGATAATCCACGGAATTGGGATCACGGACGTCCGAGACCTGTTCCAGCACGTGCACGTCAAGTTTGCGCAGTTCCCTGCCGGCCTGATGCAGCGACCGCTCGTTTCGCGCCGTGATGACGAGATCGCATCCTTCTGCGGCCAGCGCACGGGCAATCGCCAGTCCAATGCCGCGATTGGCGCCGGTGATTAGGGCGAGCTTGCCGGAAAGTTCCCCTGGCTTGTTCGGTTTTGAAGGGAGGCGGCCCATCTCCCGCTAGCTTAATCGAACTTCTCGTCGCGGCGATAGGTATTCGCGCGGATGCCTTTCGTCACGACCCATTAGCCCGCTGCCGGATCAGGGAGAGAAATTCCGTGCGCGTTTCCTGTTCGTCGCGGAAGCAGCCCAACATCGACGAGGTGACCGCCGCGGAATGTTGTTTCTCGACACCGCGCATCATCATGCAGAGGTGGCGTGCTTCGATCACGACGCCCACGCCTTGAGGTTCGATTGTCCTCTGAATCGTCTCGGCAATCTGGGTCGTCAGGCGCTCCTGGATCTGCAGGCGGCGTGAAAAGATCTCTACCAGCCGCGGCAACTTGCTTAATCCGATTACCTTGCCATTCGGGATGTAGGCGATATGCACTTTCCCGAAGAAAGGCAGCATGTGATGTTCGCAAAGGCTGAACATCTCGATATCCTTCACGATCACCATTTCGTCGTACGTCACGGTGAACAGGGCCTTGCGCAATAAGGCTTCCGGATCTTCTTTGTAACCGCGTGTCAGATACTCATAAGCCTTCTTCACGCGCTCCGGCGTCCGCGTGAGTCCCTCGCGGTCGGGATCTTCACCGAGGCGAACAAGCATCTCGCGCACCAGTTCTTCATAGCTGGCGCTGGTCAGGGTAGTTGGCTGGGTGGTCGATTTCATAGATTGTCCCGTCTTCGGTCGATAGTTGTCAGTCATCAGCAAACCTGCCAACGACCAACGACCAGCGGCTAACGACTTCACTCTCCTGCATACTCAAACGAATTCATCATCGTTTCTTCGATCCTTACCTTTTCCAGATGCGCCTTGTGGAACCCGCGCTGCACGATTTTATAGATGGCGATGCAGAGGTTTTCGGTGGTGGGCACGTCCTCCGTGAATTCGTGGAGCAGGTTTAAATTTCGATGGTCATAACGTTCCAGCACGTGCTGGTGAATAAACCCGTCCAGGTCAACTAGATTGCACACCATGCCAGTACTTTCGTCCACCTGCCCGCTCACTGTGATCTCCACTGCATAGTTGTGCCCATGCCCATACGGATTGTTGCACTTGCCATAGGTGGCCAAGTTCTCATCGGCGGACATCTGATCGCTGTGCAAGCGGTGCGAAGCCGAAAACATGTACCGCCGGGTCAGGTGCGCCTTCATGCTTCTCCGTAGAAGTCGACGAATAGGTCCGGAGTTTCGTACACCCGCACGCGATGAAGCTGGGCCGTCTTCAACTTCGGTGCGAGTCGATGCCAGATCGCAATCGCAATGTTCTCAGTTGTCGGGATCCGATTGGCAAACTCGGGTACTTCTTTGTTCAGGAAGCGATGGTCCATGGCATCGAGGACTTCCCTATTCATGACTTCCTTCAACTGCTTCAGGTCCACGACGAAGCCAGACTTCGGATCGACCGCTCCCTTCACGGTGACCTCGAGCGTGTAGTTGTGCCCGTGTCCGTGCGGATTGTTGCACTTGCCAAAGATGCGGACGTTCTCCTCCGGCGTGAAGTCGGGATTGTGGTAGTAGTGCGATGCCGAGAATTCAGCTTTGCGTGTGAGATAGACCATAAAAACCAGTAGTCGGTAGTCAGGAGTCAGGAGCCAGTGAAATCTCCAAAACGCCTCAAATCTGCAGCCCCAGAAGGGCATTCCAGCGTAGCCCAGCGCCTCAGCGATGGGAAACAAGCTGACGGAAAGCAAGTTCCGAAGGCACGCCCGCCGATAGCCGTCGATTCAGTGGCGGGACTCAAGCAAGCTCTGCCGCGCAGTCCCACCAGGACCGGTAGCTTCACGCTCTGCCTCAGAACTGCTACCGCCATACGTACGTCCCTTCCACTCTACTTTGTGCCTGGCGTGCTTCCTCTTGGAGCGAAGCAACAGGTACGAGAACATCGGTATGCCGAACATGGCACCCAGAACCTCCATGTCCCATCCAAAATTCGCCTTTTGCAGTCGCATGCCCAGTGCCATCGGGGCCAAAACAAGAATTGTCGTCCAGACGGGCCGCGCTTTTCCCGCAAACGCCACCAATGACCAGAAGAACCCTCCCCAGCAAGCGGCCCACAACAAGAGGAGCCAGGCCGCGCGCCAGCCGGGTCGCGGAAAGAGCAAAGCCAGATTCTTTGTCCATCCTTCGCGTAGCTGCGAGAGGTTGCGGTACATCCGCGTTCTCACCACGTCAGCCGCATAGCGGAATCGGATTCTCTTCCCCGATGCCTTGATGGCCTGCGCCAACGCTACATCTTCGAGCAAACTACCGGCCAGGGCCGCGTGACCACCCACGCCTTCATAAACATCCCGTCGAATCAGGATGTACTGTCCGTTTGCGGCTGCGACACGAGAATTCGGATCGCTTACCTTCTTGAGCGGATATTGCCGAGCCAGTTCGGCGAATGCAACCGGTAGTGTTGCCATTTCCCAGAACGTCACGGCAATCTGCTCTGGCGAATACGACAACAGATCCGCCTGATGTTCCTTCGCTTCCGCCAACGCCCGCGCCAGCGATCCCGGCAGATGTACTGTATCGGCGTCAGTCAACAGCAGCCAACTGCCTTGCGCTTCGCGCACTCCTGCCGCAAGCGCGTTGTTCTTGCCCGTCCACCCAGCAGGCAACGGACCTGGGGAGATCACTCCAACTCCCGGAAAGCTTTCTGCAATCTTCCGGGTCTGGTCGGTCGAGCCGTCATCCACCACAATGATCTCGAACGCGACACCATCCTGTGCAACCAGCGACTGCAGACAATCCCCCAGGCACGCTTCTTCATTGCGGGCCGGGATAATGACAGAGACCTTTGGCGGGGATGCTGGAAATGCCTGCTCCATACGGATTTCCGCTATTATAGCGGTGTGAGACGGCTCCTCCCTACGATTGGATTACTGGCCGTGCTGATCGGTTGTTATGGCGGCACGCGCCCGCCCCGCATCGGCGAAAACGCTCCCAACTTTACCGTGCAGGACTCCGACCACAAGGTCACTCTAAGCGACTACCGCGGCCAAGTCGTCGTCCTCAATTTCTGGGCGAGTTGGTGCGCGCCGTGTGTCGCCGAAATGCCCTCGATGGTTCGCATGCAATCGAATCTTAAGAACAGCGGCATCATGATCGTCGGGGTGAGCATCGACGCCGACGAGGCAGCCTACAAAAAGTTCCTGAAAGACTACGGCGTCAACTTCATCACGGTCCGAGACGAAGCCCAGAAGAGCCCCGAACTCTACGGCACCCACGGCTGGCCGGAGACCTACATCATCGACCGCAAGGGCGTGGTCCGCCGCAAGTTTATCGGCCCGGTGGACTGGACGAGCCGGGAGATCACGGACTATCTGACAAGACTCTAGGAGAGGTCAGATTGCAGAAGTAAAAGCTGATTCAGTGACGATGAACGCGCAACGTAATGGAAAGCAGCATTGCCTATTCTTAAGAGCCGGGTCGCAAGCACAACAAAGAGGAAATGCATTCAACTTCTGCAATCTGACTTCTGACTTCGTTACAGCTTCACGTTTCTCAACCTGAGCGAATTCGTAATTACGGAAACTGAACTGAAGCTCATCGCCGCTGCCGCCAGGATCGGGCTCAGCAGTAGTCCGAAGAACGGATACAGCACGCCTGCTGCGATGGGCACGCCGAGCGAGTTGTAGATAAACGCAAAAAACAGATTTTGGCGGATGTTGCGCATCGTCGCCTGGCTCAGTTTCCGAGCCCGCAGAATACCTTCAAGGTCTCCTTTAAGCAGCGTAATACCTGCGCTTTCGAGCGCGACGTCGGTCCCCGTCCCCATGGCGATCCCAACCTGTGCTTGCGCCAGCGCGGGAGCATCGTTAATCCCATCTCCTGCCATGGCGACAATGCGCCCTTCGTTCTGAAGCGTGCGGACGATGTCCGTCTTCTGGGTTGGAAGCACCTCGGCTCGAAAATCAGAAATACCCGCTACCTGCGCGATTGCTTCCGCGGTTGTCTGTTGATCGCCAGTCAGCATCACCAGCCTGATCCCCTGCGTTTTTAGCTCGCGCAGCGCGGCGGCGGCGTTCTGCTTGATGGGATCGGCGACGGCGATATTCCCGGCATATTGCCCGTCGATTGTGATGTACACCTGCGTCGCCCCAGCAACCGTCGCCACTGGGATGGCGTTTTTTCGCCCAGATCCAAACACGCCGATTTCACTTAACAGCGCGTGGTTCCCTGCCGCAACACGCCTTCCATCAACGAGACCCACCACACCCTTGCCGGCAACGTACTCAAACGCGGACACGTCGGCAAGCTGCAGGTTTTCCTCACTGGCACGGAGCACGATCGCCGCTCCCAGCGGATGCTCGCTGGCCTGTTCGACGCTTGCAGTCAGTCGCAGAATCTCTTGTACAGAGAGCTTCCCTGCTCCGGAGACTGCGACTACCTTCGGCTTGCCTTCCGTGAGCGTACCGGTCTTGTCGAACACGATGGTGTCGACTCTCTCCATCGTCTCGAGCGCTTCGGCATTCTTGATCAGCACGCCCGCATGCGCGCCTCGTCCCGTACCCACCATGATGGCCATCGGTGTTGCCAGGCCGAGAGCACACGGGCAGGCGATGATCAGCACAGCTACGGCATTGACGATCGCGTGGGCCATGCGCGGCTGCGGCCCAAACGCTGTCCAGACCAGGAACGTCAGCGCCGCAATTGCAATCACCGCCGGCACAAACCATCCCGCGACTTTATCCGCGAGGCGCTGAATGGGAGCGCGCGTGCGTTGCGCCTGGCTCACTAGCCGCACGATCTGCGCCAGCATCGTCTCGCTGCCTACGTGCTCCGCGCGCATGATGAACGAGCCGAGTCCATTCACAGTCGCGCCAATCACACGCGAGCCACTTCCCTTCTCCACGGGAATCGATTCGCCGGTGATCATCGATTCGTCAATTGCGCCCGATCCTTGCAGCAGGATTCCATCAACGGGCACTTTCTCGCCCGGACGAACCCGGAGCGTGTCACCCGGCTTGACCTGTTCGAGCAGAATGTTGCGCTCAGAACCATCGGCCGTGATCAGCCGCGCCATTTTTGGGCTCAAATCCAGTAACGCGCGAATCGCGCTCGAAGTCCGGCTACGTGCTCGCAGCTCCAGCACCTGTCCCAGCAGTACCAGCGTGACGATCGCCGCCGCGGCTTCGAAATAAACATCGGGACGATCCCCCATCGTTTTGAAAGACGCAGGGAATATCCCCGGGAACACCGTCGCCACGACGCTGAATACGTAGGCCACGCCAGTTCCCATCGCAATCAGCGTGAACATGTTTGTGCTGCGATTTACGACTGAAGCCCATCCTCGCTGGAAGAATGGCCAGCCACCCCAAAGAACGACGGGGCTCGCAAGCGTCAACTCCAGCCAAGGGAGGAACGTACTCATCGAATATGCTCGCGGCATGCCATGCAGATGGAGGACAAACCCCATGAGCGCTTGCGGCCAGAGCATGCTTCCCATCGCGATCGCCAACAACGGCGCGGTCAGTACGGCACTTATCCAGAACCGTCGCGTCATGTCGCGCAGTTCCGGATTCTCTTCTTCCACCGTGACCGTCCGCGGCTCGAGCGCCATCCCGCAAATCGGACAGCTTCCCGGCTCCGTCCGCACAATCTCCGGATGCATCGGGCAGGTCCACTCCGTTTTCGCCGCGGCAGCCACTGGTTCTTCCGGCTCTAACGCCATACCGCACGACGGACATGGTCCCGGCCCGATCTGGCGCACCTTCGGACACATCGGACATACATAAGTGCGGGCGTCTTTTGCGGTGGTGGAGCGACGAGCGCCCTCGCTCGTTTTGATCGTCGGCACTCCCAGCGTGACGAGTCCCGGCCCCATCGGAACTGGCTTTGCGGAGAGAACCTCCTCGGCAGCCGCCTGGAACTTCGCCAGGCACCCAGCACTGCAGAAGAAATAGTCCTTCCGGTGGTGATTTGCCTTGAACCTTGCCGTAGCCGGATCGACATCCATGCCGCAGACCGGGTCTTTTGCCTTCACGGCAGGGCTCATTCTCTGTATTGATGCCATTTCCAGAGCGACCAACTCAGATTCCATCCCCTTGGGCGGCGACGCAAGGACCTTCTGCGGGTCCCCCTGGAACCTGGCTAAGCACCCGCCGCAACAGAAGTAGTAATCCTTCCCGTCATGCCGGGCCGTGAACCTGGCTTGGGCAGGGTTCACTTTCATCCCGCAAACCGGGTCTACGGCAACTGTGTTCGCATCTCTTGCCTGTTCAGTGTGATCCATAGCTCCGCAGCCGGATCGCCCTTGGCGAAATCCAGCCCTTATTAGATACTCGAAGGTTAAACTACGGATCGAGTCTTGCGAGGATCGAAATGACCTATTTGGAGACCGCTTACCGGTACGAAAGCCAGCCCGGAGAAACAGAGTTGCGCGCGATCGACAGTGTACGCGAGGTGTATGGCATTCAGCAGATCCACTTCAACGAAAAAGAGCGCACGGTACGTATTCTCTTTGACGCTTCCCGAATCAAGGATGAATCTGTTGCCCGCCTGCTACGTAATTCGGGCCTCGACCTGAAGGAGAAGCTGGCACTGGCATGATTGCACGGGCGGGAAAGATCGTACTGTCAGTCAGATAATTGCAGCGAACAAATCACGAATCACTTTAGCTCTTCTGCGGTTTCCCAAATGCGTGGACCCCACGCCAAAGGCGCACCCCGCCCCGCATTCCATTCAGTCTTTTGTGGATGATCGGGGGAAGGCTGTCGGGACACGAAGCGGAGTGACTCGACGAAGCAGGAATTGCAGGGGGCACCTGGAAATACCTCTGGCCGAAGTGTGTTCCAAGGTGCCCCGTTGCGCGCCACTTCGTCTGCTCTACCCAAGTGCATCTCGCGTACCACCGCTAAATTGTTGCCAACACGGGCGGGGCCGTTCGCCGGCCGGGTAGGTTTTGCGTCTTGCGGGGAAACTTTTACTCTTCAGGAGGACCGTCTCGCACTGGGATGCAGCCCATTTCCACAGCCCTGGAAGTGGCGTCCAGCAAGGGATAACCAAGAGCTGTCCCTCGTCACTCCGCTCTGGCGCCGTCGTCGTACCCGAAACTCGTTTCTTTCCGTTATAATCAGAGCGCCTGTTCCCTTCTTGCGCCCTTAGCTCAGTTGGATAGAGCGTCTGGCTACGAACCAGAAGGTCGGGAGTTCGAATCTCTCAGGGCGCGCCATTTCTACCGGATCCTTCGCTCCGCTCAGGATTTCGCCTGCGGGCTCCCGATTCACTCACGCCCGCAAAACGGCTCAAGTTCGAATCTCGAAGGTGCGCTGTCTCTTGCCTCATTGCTCATTTGGCAGACTAGGCGTGTAAGCCTGCCTTGAACACCATTCCTTCTCGCGCTTTGCCGTTCATCACGACCACCAGCGGCTCGGCAAAACGCAGATGCCGCACACAACCGAGTTCCTCGATTGCGTTCTGCGACTCCAGCCATGGCCAGTCTACGGAGCCTTCTCCTGCATCGGGATTGACTGTGAAGTAGCCGATCTGAAACGCCATCAGGTTCTGAAAGAAATGGCTGCCTTGCGACGGGATCACTCGGAAGTCACGGAACCCGGCTTCCACGATGACACGTGCACCTGATATCTCATCCCACTCCACCGGAATCCCTAGCCAGGGATCGTTCGATCCCCAACGTCCCACGCCGATTAACAGGTAGGGCCGGTTCTCCATCGACAGTTTTGCATTGAAATGGGCTACGGCCTCGGCCACCTCGTGGCTACGGCCGCGCTCGAAACGATGGAAGTCCACTACGACCACGTCGTGCAGGTTGTTGACGCGTCCGTTTCCAAGCACCTGCGTGCTGCGGCAGACCAGGCTTGCCAAGTTGACATCGCCCATTCGCAATTCTTCGCCTTCGCCCGACAGCACCAGCGGGCGGATCTGCAGGAAGCCGAACTCTGCGGCGCCGCTGCCCTGCGACAAACGTACGGCGAACTCGATTTCAACCGGCTGGCCCAGTGCATCCTCTCCGACTTTCGTGAGTTGTTCGAGGATCGCTGCCAGTGGAAAGATTTCCTGTTTCAGGACGGGGGCAAAACTCACGATGCGGACCCCTGACCGGCTAAGACCGTCATATACGGCATCGTTGTCACGGCTGTAGCTGGATCCCACGGCATGGAGCGTTCCATCTTTCTCCGCCTCGTCCAGTCCGAATCTCGTTTCCCGCAGATCGGCCAGCGGGTCATCGTGTTTCGGATGATTCAATTCCAGCGCCCAGAACTCCGACTGCGAGTTCGCCAGGATGTCCTTGACCGAGGAGAACTGCACCAGGTGTCTCGGATACCGCGGGCAGAAGGTCAAGCATTTCCCGCCCTGGACGACGGCCCGTCCCATGCCCAGAGCCACCGCCGCAATGCCATCTTCGGGCCCCATGGGTGGCGCGGGATAGAAGTTCCGCGACCGCACCACGCCGGCAAAATCAGGATAGAACCGCTCGCCGTGAATCGTTCCGACCACCTGCTGCAGGATCACCGCCATCTTCTCTTCTTCGAGCCGGTAGGGTGTTGCCCGCACGTACCCCTTCGCATGCTGGCTAAAGGTCGAGGCGTAGATCAGCTGAATTGCCTCAGTCAGCCGCGCCAGGCGCTCTTGTAGATTCGGCTGCTGGTTGCCGAGCATGAAGGTTTCATACACGCCCGTGAACGGCTGGTAGTGAGAATCCTCCAGCAAACTTGATGACCGCACGGCGAGGGGATAGTGAACTTCGGAAAGGAATGCGCGCAAATCCTCCTGGAGTTGCGCGGGAAGCGGAGCCGCGAGGAAGCGCCGTTGAATCTCCTCGTCATCGTCGCAGTGCATTGCAAAATCGAGCAGGTTATTCTCAGCGAGAAAACGATCGAACACATCCGTGCTGATCACAACCGCCGGAGGAACTGTGACCCGTATCCCCGGAAATCGCCGCGAAAACCGTCTCGTATGGAGGAGATGGCGTATGAAAGCCAGCCCGCGTGCTTTCCCGCCCAGCGATCCGGCGCCGATTCTGAGAAAGAATGCTTCGCCGGCTTTGAACGTGGCAGCTTCGAAATCGCCGATCAGGAACTCGCTCTGTTCCCGGCGATATTCGTTGATCGAATCGATCAAGTCGTGGCGCAAATGCTCCAGGCTGGTGAAGTCCGATACCTTTCTGGGGCGCAGTTTCTGCGCCAGGGCGAACTCCGTTCGCGCCGTTAACCACCGCGAAAAATGATTGCGCTGACTGTGATAGGCGATGCTCTCGGCTGGCACCTTGTGCAGTTGCTCTTCGAGCGCGTTCATGTCGCTCGCCCGTGCCACCTCGGTTCCGTCCGGGAGGCGAAAGGCGAAATCGCCAAAAGCGCACTGCTGCGTCAGCAGCTTCCGGAAGTCGCGCAAGAAAGTCGGCGAGCGTTTCTGGAGGAAGGCAAATCCTTCGGCGTGCGCCTTTGTGCGAAACTCGGTATGGCTCGAGTGCAGCACCGTGGGAACATCCGGAACAAGTTCCCGGATCATGTGTGCCAGCTCAAATCCGGTTTCCGGCGCCGCCACTCCGCCGCGCGGAAACTGCACGTCACTCACTACCGCCAGCAGATGGTCGCGATATTGCAGGACCTGTTGCTCGGCATCTTCATAGTCCGAGCAGAGCAGAATCTTGGGACGGGCCCGCTGCCGTACCAACTTGTGCGCGACGTTGATTCCCTCGCGAATCACGCGACGCGATTGCGAAATCAGCTCGGTATAGATCACCGGCAAGATCGAAGAGTAGTAGCGGATGTTGTCTTCCACGACCAACAGGATCGGCACACCAACTGCGCGCGTGTCGTGAAATGCATTCCGTTTGTCTTCGATGTACTTCACGATCGCAATCAGGATGCGGGCATTTCCCTGCCAGAGGAAGATCCGGTCAATGTCCGTTACCGGATTGCGCGCGACGAAGTTCTTCACTTCCCGGTAGTCGTAGGCCAGCACGACCACGGGCACATCCAGTCCAGACTTCCGAATCTCACGCGCCAGCTGGGCCGCGTTCATCTCGCCCACCGCCAGGTTCGTCACGATCAGGTTGAAGCGCGGCTGCGAACGGGCCAACTCCAACGCCTGGGCACAACTGGAAACGTGCGTGACACCCGGGATCTGCTGGAGGTTCAGTTCCCGCGATTCGCCGATCAGTAGCTCGTTGAGGCGGCCATCTTCCTTCAGAATGAAGGAGTCGTAGAGATTGGACACCAACAGGATGTCCTGCACGCGGAATGGCATGAGCCGGTCGAACCGCTCAAAGCGTTCTTCCGCATCAAAACTGAGCTCTTCTCCTGCCAGGGTGCTCATGGAGCGACGGGTAGGCTTCGCCTTTGCGCGCCGTCACAAAGGAAAAGCAACCTCGGCGCATTGTAGCAAGCCCGAATGCAGTTCACTGTGATTCGGAACGCAATGGCATGTGGTGCAGTTGGTTCAGAGCGTCCTTCGCGGGGGTAACCAGACGTTCGTCGAACTGACAGACGGCAAGCTGCAGGAGGTCTATTTCCCGGCCGGTTTCCTGGTCAGGTTGGTGTGGCTGGCAACGCATTGCCACTGGCCTGCAAGCGAAATCCAGGTGTCGGTGAATCTTCCGTAGTGATCGAAGGGTTTCCCTTTGTTCTTTCCCCTGGCGTGATAGGCGCCTGTCACCACGGCCACGCCAGGATAGAAATACACCTGCACATCGTCATTGGCGACGAGTGTAGTCTCGACCGAAGGGTCCTTGCTGTCGGAAATGAACTGGGCCTTGCTCAACAACGTTCCATCCCAGTCGGTGTAGATGAAGGTATCGGCAACCAGCCGGTTCAGCGCTTCCCCGTCACGATGAATCTGTGCCTGGTTCCAGGCATTCTCGAGCGCAATGATCTTGCTTTTTTCTGCGTGGACGTCATTTGCCTGAGCCTGCCCCTCGGCGATCAGGCCGCACGTCAGCATCAGAAACCAAGCACATCGCCACAACATGGCCCTCTCCACGACCGTGCAGAATGTCACCAGTTTAAGAACGCCGGCCGCTTCTCACCAATTACGCCGGTAATGGATCGCCATTTGCACCGTTACCGCCGGAGCGCGTTTTTCACGCCTTTGGACTTTTCCGTAGCCGTATCGATGAGCTCAAGGTATCCGACACCGTTTCGTAGAAGAACCCGGCCTGAGCCATGTCGTCTTTGCGCGCCACGTCCACCATGGGTGTTTCTGACGACGGGGTAAGAGCCTTTCGCCGGTCGGCTACCCTTGTTTCAACTTCAGCTTGCCCTTGTTTTCCTCCAGGAAGGCCTTCAGGTCGGCGCCGACCTCGAGCAGGCGGTTCCATTGCTCGTAGTAGAGAGTGACGGGGAAGCGCCCCAGTCCGTAGACGCTCACGCCACCCTTTTCACTCACGCGAAAATCCAAACTTCCCGCGCGTTTCTTCGCGTCTACTTGCTTCTCCAATTGCGCCAAGCGCTCCTTTAACTCTTCGTAGCTAGGTTCTGTCATGCGTTCCCCTCATGAGATCGTGATGATTTGCGGTACGATTCGCCGTTCCCTGGCCCGGCGACAGCGTGAACAGCCGCGCTTGACAGTATATTGCGTTCGCTGCTCTCCGGACTCCGTCCTGCGAGGTTCAGAAGAATCGCCCTACCTTGAAATAGAACTTGCGGTGGCCGCGGTCGCCAATGCTGCCGCCAAAGAAGACCGGCCCAAACACCGTCTGAACCAGGACACCGAGAGTCCCGTCCTGCGGCAACCTCGAGACATCCGACGACTGGTAGTACGCTTTTCCCAATTCATACCCCGAGACCAGGTACACATTCTGGCCCAGCAACGGCGAAAGCTCCCCCAGACGATAGAGATAGGCGCCCTGAAAAAGGAGATACTGGCTCGTGAGTAGTTCGTTGGCTCCGTAAGCGCCTAGGCGAATGGGGCCGCCGAGGCTGAACAGTGGCAGTCCGGTACTTGCGTTCTTGGTGGAAAAGGCTGTGCCGCCTGAGGCCAGAAACAGGGTCGATGCTCGTTCGCTGGTGCGCTTGGCCAAAGCAAATCGCAGTTCCTGCGAAGCGAATGTTTGTGTTGCTCCAGGATTCGCATCGTAGAACTTGAATGCCGATTCCAACCGCATTCCGCTGCGCGGAATGACCGGATCGTCAAAACGATCAATGGCCACTCGCAACGTACTGATGCCGAACCGCCCTCGCACAGGAAGCAGTTGCGATTGGCCCAATTCCTCACTGAGTTTCTGATATCCAGTTTCGTAGCCAACTCTCAATTCGGCGCTCCGGCCAAAGGCATACCCGAGGTCCAATCCTGCACCGACCCGGCGGTTCCGGTTCAAGGCGAGGATCCGGTCGCGTTCGTACACGTTGAAGGGACTACTGTCGGCAAAGGCTCGTGGCGCGACAAACCAGCCTGTATAAGGCGTGAACGGGTGGTAATACTCCGTGCTGAGGCCATATTTCGATCCGGCAATGAAGTCGTTGCGCCATTCCGATCCGTACCCGCCCAGATCGAGAAACGTGATGCGCGCGCCGACTTGAAACAGAACGTTCTTGTAGTCTGATCCGTCGATGACAAACAGTGGCTGGATGGTCGGCGGTGCATATTCTTTCTCATCTGCCTGGATCACCAGTCCAGTTTTTCCATCACGCTCGGTATAGTAATAGCCCGCGCGCGAGAATCGACCCAGTCCAGTGATCGACATCATCTCTTTGTCCAGACGGGACGGATCCAATGCGTTTCCCGTCAAGTGCTGCAGATCGTGCTGGAGTCCCTTCGCGATATAGGGGCTCGTTCCGCGAATCTCGACAAATTCAGCAGATGGAGCCTTCCGTTGCCTGGTTGCACGCGCGTACTGGATTTGTTGCCACTCGTCCTCGCTGACTTGAAACCGCGTCAGCACGGCACGCCGATCTTCCGCCGCCTTATAGCCTTGCACTTCGATGTCGTCGAACCTGTCGTAGTCCACTGAACTGTAGTTGGCGACATCGGCGGTCAAGACGACGTCCGCCTTTTCCATACTCTGTAGTTCATTGATCGCGATGGTTACACTCATCGATCGTTGAAGGACTCCGAAAGACGAGAGCGGCTCGCCCGCGTTGAAGGGCTGGGTTCTCAAATGGACAGCGATGACGATCTCGGCGCCCATGCGGCGCGCAACGTCCACAGGCAGGTTGTTGAGGAGGCCGCCATCAACATAGACCTGGTTCCCGTCGCGCACGGGACTGAAAAATGCGGGCAGAGACATTGTGGACCGCAAC
>Ga0335082_10002120_pt1 | contig 21312 bp, 20 predicted proteins | sample Lox_Sample_41_FD_206718 | JGI IMG/M metagenome (GOLD analysis project Ga0335082, IMG submission 206718) | Soil microbial communities from Loxahatchee National Wildlife Refuge, Florida, United States - Lox_Sample_4.1 | ecosystem: Environmental > Terrestrial > Soil > Wetlands | place: USA...
GAGTGGTCCGGCCACTCTCGCCGCGGATGGACAACCCTGATCTCATTTACCTTGCAGACACTGGTCGTGGCTTGTCTGCTTCTGCTGCCCCTGCTCTACACTGAAGGACTTCCGAAACTGGCGCTGCTCGCGCCGTTCCTTGCGCCGGCGCCCCCGGCAGCGGCCCCGCCGCAGCAGTCGCACCGCAATCTGTCCTCGACCCCTCAAAGCAACCTGATCGGAACGAGGCTGCTGGCTCCTTCCGAGATACCGCGCGACGTCAGCATGCTGGCAGAAACCGAGCCGCCACCTCCCCTGATTGATCCCGGCGCAGTCGGCGTGCGTCACGGATTCGGCGATGCTCCGGGCGGGACGGTTCTCGATGCGGTGCTGGGCTCCGGTCCGAGTTTGCCTCCACCTCCGCCCGTGGTCCATCACCCTCCGGTTTCGCACATGATGGAGGGGAACTTGATCTACCGCGTGCAACCGAGTTATCCCGCGCTGGCGAGGCAGGCCCGGATCCAGGGCCAGGTCGTGCTGCGGGCCATGATCAGCCGCGCAGGCGCCATCGAAAACCTGGAGGTATTGAGCGGCCATCCCATGCTGGCGCCGGCGGCCGTCGATGCCGTCCGGCGGTGGCGATACCGGCCCTATGTGCTCAATGGCGAACCGGTGGAAGTGGAAACCCAGGTGACGGTGAATTTCGTCCTGGGAGGGGATAGTCAGTGGCTTCGACGCTGGCTCGGGAGTAGCACAGGCGTAACCTCGTGGGCTGCATGGCGACCGCTATAATCGCATGCAGTGGCTACGGCTGAGATTGTGAAGCGCACGGCGACGCGACCGACCTGGGCCCAGGTGTCGCTGGAGAATCTGCGCTATAACTTTGGGGTGGTACAGCGGCACATCGGAGCGGGCATAACCGTTTGTGCGGTGGTGAAAGCTGACGCCTACGGCCACGGTGCAACGGAGTGCGCTCGAGCACTCGAGGAAGAAGGAGCGCGCTGGCTGGGCGTGACCTCGCTCGATGAAGCTATCCCGTTGCGCGATGCGGGCATTCGGACTCGCATCCTCTTAATGACGGGCTTCTGGCGGGGCGAAGAAGAAGAAATCATTCGTCTGCAACTGACGCCCACGGTTTGGGAGCCTGGGCAGGTTGAGTTGCTGGAAAAGGCCGCTGCCAGCCTCGGTCTGCCCAGACTCGCGGTGCATCTGAAAGTGGACACCGGCATGGGCCGGTTGGGAGTCGATCCGGAAGATCTGTACCCGGTCTGTTCCGCGCTGAAATCGTCGCCTCACCTGCTGCTCGAAGGTCTCTCTACTCACCTGGCGTCTTCCGAAGTTCTGGACGCGCCTTCGGTCAGCGACCAGTTGCAGAAGTTCGAGGCGGTACGGACCCTGGTGCGCAATGAGGGATTTGATCCGCCTCTGATTCACGTTGCGAACAGCGGTGCGGTGATTTCGCGGCGAGAGTCATGGAACACCATGGTTCGTCCGGGGATTGCACTCTATGGTTACTACCTGCCCTTTGAGCGGGCGGGAAGAGAAGTCAGCGGCGCCAAGCTGCGGCTGGGCGTAAAACCGGTGCTCACCTGGAAGACCCGGATCCTTTCGTTGCGCGACGTGCGCGCCAGCCAGGCCCTGGGTTACGGCGGAACCTACGTGACCAAGGCTCCGGCGCGCATCGCGGCACTTCCGGTCGGCTATGCCGACGGATTGAATCGCGCTCTGTCATCCCGGGGACGGGTGATCGTGCGCGAACACTACGCTCCCATCGTGGGCCGCATTTCGATGGATTTAACCCTGGCCGATGTAACCGGCTTGCCCGGAGTTTCCGTGGGCGATGAAGTGGTCTTGCTCGGCGCTTTGGACGGTTTGAGTGTGGATGCACGCGAGCACGCGGAATTGGCCAATACCAACGTGTACGAAATTCTTTGCGCGATCTCGAAGCGCGTGCCCAGGAAGTACAGCTAAGGGAGCTGGTGGTTGGTCGTTGGTCCTTGGCCCATCCGAGATACAATCTTCTATCCACGCCTCTGCATATTTTCCAAGCACAGCACATGTGTGTGTGGGTCGGACACTCCTGTCCGATGCTTTTGACTCGGACTTTCGTTGTCGGATAACAACAGCAAACCAAAGTCAACGGCCTCGGACAAGAGTGTCCGACCCACACACCCACCTCTCTTTGCTATCCTGATAACAATGCCTTCGCGCTACGAGCAGTGGATGTATGACTGGGAGACCCGCCTCACCTCGGTGGACAATAACCGCGTGGTGCGCCCGCTGGAGTGGGGGGTCGAGTGGGCGCGGGATTGGCCGTGCCGCAACGGCTTCGCACCCGGTCATGTCCCTGCAAGAGATGATTCGGAAAAGTTCCTGCGGGAATACAACCGGCGCATCGTGAGCTCAAGCGACGAGTTTTATTCCTATACCTCGCCGGCCGATTTTCGCCTGGAGCGGCGCGAAGTCCGTGTCTTCAGCACGCGGGAGGTGCCAGACTTGAAGCTGGAAGCGAAAGTACGCGGCACGCATGCTGATTTCCTGCGCTTTACTTCCCCGGTGCACACGCCCTATCCGGAAAACAATCTGGTAAACGCCCGCTGGTTTCCGGCGCGCGGGCGGCGGGCGGTAGTGCTGCTGCCCCACTGGAATTCCGATGCCGTGGCTTACACCGGACTCTGTCGGGTAATGAACCTGATGGGCATCGCGGTGCTGCGCCTGAGCATGCCGTATCACGACATTCGCATGCCGGCGGACACGCACCGTGCCGACTACGCTGTGTCTGCCAACATCGGGCGCACGCTCGATGCCTGTCGCCAGGCGGTGGTGGACGTGCGCTGCTGCCTGGACTGGCTGGAGCAGAAGGGATACAGCCGACTAGGCATTGTGGGCACAAGCCTGGGATCCTGCTATTCATTTCTGGCCGCGGCGCACGATCCCCGCATTCGCGTGGCCGCCTTCAATCATGCTTCCACCAATGTCGCCGACGTGGTCTGGCACGGACAATCCACCCGCCACATTCGCGAAGGCCTCGAAGCGCAAATCGATCTCGACCGGCTGCGCGCCTTGTGGAGCGGGATCAGCCCAATTTCCTACTTTGAACAGTTCGCCCGCTGGCCCAAGAAATCGCTCATCATTTACGCGAAATTCGACATGACTTTTCTGCCCGGGCTTTCCCGTGATGCCGTGGCCGAGTTTGAACGCCACGCCCTGGACCACAAAGTCGTGGTCCTTCCCTGCGGCCACTACACCACCGGTGAAACACCGTACAAATATATGGATGGCTGGCAACTGGTGTCGTTCTTGCGGACCGCGTTTGAAAGCGTTTGAAAACTTCCAGCCCCCGGCTTCTAGCTTCTAGCGGTTTAGCCTTCATCCGCGTCGTGGCCAGGTCGGGTCGGCCAATAGCCAAGGGCTAAGTTAGAATGAGTTGAGGTGGCTGAGGTTTTAGGTCTGCCGGCTGAAACTGAGAGCAGGAAGCTGGTAGCCAGGAGCCAGAAGCTCAGAAGAGACACCATGAAGACTGACCGTATGTCACTCCCGCTCAATGAAGCCGATCCGCAGATCGCCGCTGCCATCGATAACGAAGTTCGCCGCCAGCACGAGGGCCTGGAGCTGATCGCCTCCGAGAACTTTGTCAGCGAGGCCGTACTCGAGGCCATGGGCTCGGTGTTCACCAACAAATATGCCGAAGGCTATCCCGGCAAACGCTACTACGGCGGCTGCGAGTTTGCCGATGTGGTGGAAGAGTTGGCCCGGGAGCGGGCCAAGAAACTTTTTGGAGCGGACCACGCCAACGTTCAGCCCCACGCCGGGTCGCAGGCCAACATGGAAGCATATGCGGCGGTGTTGCAGCCCGGCGATACCATCCTCGGACTCAACCTGGCGCACGGCGGACATCTTACGCACGGGCATCATCTGAATTTTTCCGGGAAGACCTATCGCATCGTGCCTTATGGAGTCACCAGGGAAAGCGAAACCATCGATTACGACGACCTGGAAAAACTTGCGGAGAAAGAGCGTCCGAAGCTGATCATCGGCGGGGGTAGCGCCTATCCCCGAATCATCGATTTCGCCCGCATGCGCCAGATCGCCGACAAGGTTGGCGCACTTTACCTGGTGGACATGGCGCATTTTGCCGGACTGGTTGCTGGCGGAGTGCACCCGTCGCCGGTGCCGCATGCGCATATCGTGACCACCACCACGCACAAGACCTTGCGTGGGCCTCGCGCCGGCATGATCCTGAGCAAACAGGAGTTCGCCGCGGCCATTGACAAAGTTGTGTTTCCCGGAATGCAGGGCGGCCCGCTGGTCCACATCATTGCGGCCAAGGCGGTCAGCTTTCTCGAAGCGATGCAACCTGAGTTTCGCGAGTACGCGCGACAGATCGTGGCCAACGCGAAAGTACTGGCTGAAACGCTTGCGGCCGAGGGCTTCCGCATAATTTCCGGCGGCACCGACACTCATCTCATGTTGGTCGATGTGTTCTCCCAGGGGCTCTTGGGCAGCGAGGCCGAGAAGGCGCTGGGCGAGGCGGGCATCACGGTGAACAAGAACGCTATTCCGTTCGACACCAATCCGCCCATGAAGCCGAGCGGCATCCGCATCGGCACGCCGGCGTTGACCACCCGCGGCATGAAGGAAGAAGAGATGAAGCAGGTGGGGCGCTGGATTTCGGAGGCCCTGCACCACCGGACGGAAGCGCCGGTGCTGGGCAGGATTCGCAACCAGGTTTTGAACCTGGCTGAGGGCTTCCCGTTGTATCCCGAGCGGCGTGCGAAGGCTCAGCTGGAAGTTCGGGCCTAACAGAAAATTGAGGGCGGGCGCCCGCCCGACCCGGATCAAACTTCTCGAGGACTCTTCAACCCTGACGGGCGGGGAAGCCCCGTCCTCCATTTGCTGGCCGAACTTTGTTCTCTGTGATTAAATCTCCCCGTGAGAGTCGCCATCGATATCCGGCGAATGACGGAATTCGGCGTGGGCACTTACACCCGCAATATTGTGCGGGCGCTGGGGCGACTGGATAGCGAAAGCAAATATTTTCTGATCGGCCCACCGGAGAAAGTGGCAGAGATCGGTCCGTTGCCACCTAATTTTCACTCTGTACCCTTGCTGGGCAACGACGCCACCATCAAGAACTATTTTGACTACCGCGCTATCCTCAAGCGGCTGCATTGCGACTTGGTGCATATTCCGCACCTGTTCTGGCTGCCACGCAACCTGCCCTGTCCTTACGTGATGACCGTGCACGACGTGCTTGATCACATGTACCGTGCCCGCGATCAATCCGGGCTGAAGCGTTCGCTGCATTTTTATCTGACCCATCGGGCGCTGAAGGGAGCGGCACGAATTTTTGCCGTCTCCAATTTCACCAAGAGCGAAGTGGAGAAATTGTTCGCTATTCCGCCCGATCGCACGGAAGTGGTCTATAACGCGATTGACGAGCGCTTCCTGCGCGGCCATGCCAGCGATGCCGACCGCCAGATGCTGGCGGAACGTTATCTGGTCAACCATCCGTTTCTGCTTTACACCGGCAGGATCAGCCCGCACAAGAACGTGGTGCGGATCATCGAGGCCTTCTCCGCGCTGAAGGCGGAACTGGAGAAGGAAGCGCTCTTTCCCGGGCTGAAGTTGATCATCATCGGGGACGAGCTGTCCAAGCACCCCGACCTGCGCCGCACGGTGATTCGCAGCCGCATGCAGAACGACGTACGCTTCATGGGATTTGTGCCCATCGAGGTCTTGCGCATTTTTTACGACGTGGCGAAAATCTTCGTATTCCCGTCACTCTATGAGGGATTTGGACTGCCGCCGCTGGAAGCCATGGCGCACGGCACGCCTGTGGTGACTTCGAACACGTCCTCGCTGCCCGAGGTGGTGGGCAATGCCGCCGTGCTGGTGAATCCGGAAAACGTTTTTGAGATCAGGCGGGCCCTGCATCGCGTGCTGGTGGACCAGGCGCTGCGCGATAAACTCAAGGCGCGGGGCTACGAGCAGGCCAAGCGCTTTTCCTGGGAGGCAGCCGCCCGGCAGATTCTCCGCGTGTACCACGAAGTGTCGGAAAGCCGGCCGGCGCAGCCTCCGCTGGCGAACGAACGGGAAGTTATCTCCCGCGCGGCCAACCCCTAGCCGGACTCACGCATTCTTGAGCAACGGCTGTCCCGGAGAATTAAATTCCAGGCGATGCAGTTTGGCGGCAATGCGGGTGCGATCAGCTTCGGTCGAAGCGGCAGCGTGACGTTTTCTCAGTTTGGCAACCTTTTCGTTGCGAGTGCGCCTGCGGCGGATCTCGGGCCGGCGGCTGGGGGCTGACATGTTGGCTCCTGATGTTGAATCGACAACCAGTCTATATCATCTGGCGTTCCGACGGCTGGGCGGCTAGCAAACGGGTGGCCAGCCTACTTTCCGACAAGGCGAAGCGGCTCAAGGCAACTGGGGCTACCCCGAAGAACGGAATCTGCGGATGAGCAGGGTGTGTCGATCCGAGCGGTAAAAGCCGAGGACATAAATGGTGGCTTTACCCTTGGTTGAATAGATGACCTGACGAATGCGCAGCAAGGGAGAGCCGCGCGGGACGGCGCAAAGCTCCGCCGTCCTCGCGTCGGCGGCGGTGGCATCAACCTCTTCGTCCGCGTGCGCCAGCTCGATGCCGTAATCGTGTTCCAGAGTGGCAAACAGCGAATTGCGTCCCAGACCAGCGGAAACCAGACCGCCAAATTCCTCAGCCGACAAGTAGCAGGCTTCCAGAGCGAAGGGTTCGTTGGCCGCCTGCCGCAAGCGCTCGATCTTGACCAGTGGGCTGTTGGGGGGGAGGGAAAGCCGAGCCGCGATTTCCGCCTCTTTTTCGATCAACTTGATGCAAAGAAGACGTGAGCACGCCACCAGGCCGCGACTGGCCATTTGTTCGGTGTAGCTCATCAGCTTGTTGAAATGAATCTTGGGAGGCGCCACAAAGGTTCCGGCGCCGCGCCGCCTTTCCACGATGCCTTCGCGCTCCAGTGACGTCAAGGCGTGACGCGCGGTCATCAGGCTTACCTGATGGATCCTGGCCAGCTCCCTTTCGGAATCCACCACATCGCCGGGTTTCAGCTGTCCCGTCTCGATGCGCTTCCAGATCACACCGCGGATTCTTTTATAAGCCGGCGTCCCGTTTCGGCCATTCTGTGCCATGAATAGTTCTGACCTCGCGAAACAGAAATTGAACCCTCAACCGTTGTGAACTGCGTTGCACACGATATGGATTGGTAGGATGCAGGTAAGCAATTTACGAATCCTCCTGTTCACTCGTTCCGCACATTATCCAACCTTCCTTTGCGCGTGCGGCACCGGACCGGGCAGGGCGGCAGCCAGCGCCTGATAGGCAGCCCCCCAGATGGGCGCATCCTCATTCAGCACTACGTAGATGGGAATGCGCGCCAGCACCGGCGCGAGCAAGGTCTTGTCGCAGAAGGCGCGGAAGAACGTGCCATCCTTCAGCTTGGGCAAGATCTTGGGAGCGATGCCGCCCGCGACATAGACGCCGCCGAAAGCCAGTGCCCGCACCGCCAGGTTTCCCGCCTCGGCGCCGTATGCACCCGTCCAGAGATCCATCGTCGCGACACAAACTTTGCAGGTGCCCGCACACGCCTGTTCGGCGATCTCGCGAGCGCCGTCACCGTCGTCGTCAAACGAAGGATGACGAACGGCGGGATCCAGGAATTCATGGATGGCACGGATGCCTCGTCCCGAGATAACGTCCTCGCAACAGACATGCGGCAGATGTTGCTTCAGGTGGACCAGAAGCTGAATCTCGCGCTCGGTGCGCGGCGCAAAGCTGGCCAGGCCGCCCTCGGAAGGAAACATGCGATACTGACGGCCATCCCAGAAAAGAAAGGTCTCACCCAGTCCGGTGCCCACGGCCATTACCGCCCGGGTGCCATTGGGCTGCGCCACACCCTGGTTGAGGACGGCCAGGTCTTTCGCCGGCAGTTTATCCAGGCTCCAGGCCGTGGCCACAACATCGTTGAGCAGGACGATGTTCTTCAGGCTGACTTCGAGCCGGCTGGCCACCTCCGGGGGATTCAGGTCCCAGGGCAGATTGTTGGCGTGGAGGCGGCCTTCGACCACGGCGCCGGCTACCCCAAACCCCACCGCCGTAACCCGTTCGGCCGCATCAGCCGATCCCCGCGCTGCTTGAGCGCAGAAGTGCTCGATGAGATCTTCGAATCGGGAGAAGTCCCGGGTGGCATAGCGACACTGGAAAACCAGCTCGAGAGCACCGGTTTCAGTCTCCCGGAGCAGGGCCAGGTTGCATTTGGTGCCCCCAATGTCGCCCGCCAGAATCATGGTCATGGACCCAATCCTGAGATTTTCTGCCCTCGAAGCCACCCCGCGCGGGGGCATTATAAACCCGCCCGGACGAGGGCGTCCGGGCCTACGTGGGTTGTGAATTACTTGGTCATTACGAATTTAATGCAAACCGGAGACGTCACCGGCAAAACCTGCCCGGTAGGCGTCAAGTGGCCGGTTTGCCGATCGACCTTGAAGACCACAATGTTGTTGCTGGCCTGGTTGGCGGCCAGCAGGTAGCCGCCGCCCGGGGCGATCTCAAAGTTGCGCGGTGTCTTGCCACCGGTGGGGACGTTTTCCAGCAATTTGGGTGCGCCGGTTGCCGGATCGAGGGCGAAGATGGCAATGCTGTCGTGGCCGCGGTTCGACCCATAGAGAAATTTGCCGGTAGCGTCCACGTTGATTTCCGCAGTGTCGTTCTGTCCCTTGAAGCCCTCCGGCAGGGTTGAGACTGCAGTCAGGCGCTTCAGGCCCCCGGTGGCGGCATTGTAGGAAAATTCGGTGACCGTGGAACCAAGTTCGGCGATGACATACACGAATTTTTCGCTGGGATGGAAAACGAAGTGCCTCGGACCCGCGCCCGGCGCAACTTCTGCGAACGGGGGATCGTTCGCAGCCAGCGTGCCCTTAGTCGCGTCAAAGCGGTACACCAGGACCTGGTCGAGCCCCAGATCGGTGTTTAGGGCAAACCGGTTGTCCCGGGAGAGGTCGATCTGGTGTGCGTGTGGCCCTTCCTGATGCTCAGGATTCGGTCCGTGGCCGGTGTGCTGGTCCACGGCCGACGCTTCGCCTAGCTTGCCATCCTTGAGCACCGGGAAAACGGCTACGCTGCCGCTATCGTAGTTGGCCACCAGGACGTATTTCCCGGTCTGGTCGAGCGAAATATGACAGGGCCCGGCACCGTGCGAAGGGACCTGGTTCAGGAAAGTCAGCTCGCCTGATTTTCGATCTATGGCAAAGGCACTCACCGTGCCCGTCTTCTGGCCCTGGTAATCCGAGACCTCGTTCACCGCATACAGAAATCGCCGGGTCGGGTCGATCGCCAGGAACGACGGGTTGACGGTTTCCGCCACCAGCCCGATTGGCGTTGCCTGACCGGTGGCGGCGTCAAAGCGGTACGCATAAATTCCCTTGCTCTCGGGGCCGGTATAAGTGCCGACGTACATGAGGTAGGAACTCTTGGAAGCGCTCTTGCGCGCCTGGCTCGCGGAAGGGAGCAGCAGCAGAAAGAGCAGAGCAATGGAGAACGCAAAACGGCGGCGCGTGATTTTCATTTCCCTCGGCTTTATGGTCAGCGGGTTTTCGGCCTGCCAGATGCACCCGGCCGGCGATCCGCAGCGAGGGAACCACAAATTCCGTGAATGCCCCACGCTGGGTTGGTGTAAGAGACTCGCAGCAAACCTGCTCGGGCGTCTCATAGCGAATTGAAGAAAACGATCCCTGGATTCGCACCTGAACCGAAATCGGCTCCTCAGCGTAATTGACCAACTCGACAAGTTTCCCGCCGCCGGTCGATCGATATGAAACCGCAACCACGGTCAATGCATTCCAGAGGCTCAGGGCCAGCTTGTCCTTGTCCTGATCGAGCAGGCGGCGTACGTCCTGGGCAAAGGTTCCGGGGTCGGTCACCTGTCCCTGGAGTTCGATGATACGACCCTTGCCGGTGGCGTAGGCAACGGAATACTCGCCCGCGGGAACACGCTGGGTGGACTGCCAGGGGTAAGGGCCCTGCGCATCCACCACCACGACTACGCCGCCCTTGGAGGCAAAATCCACCAACATCTTGATGGTGGCGTCGTCCGGGGTGGCAAAGACCACGACGAGGTTGAAGCGCTCCAGGCTTTGCGGCTTCAGGTCGGAGGCATTCAGGACAGCGAACGGAATGTTGTGGCGCGCGAAAAGGTTCGTGGGTTCGTAGGATTTTTGGTAGGAGTCCGTGATCACGCCCACGTTGGCTTCCGGTTCGGCGGCGTTCTTCTCCCCTCGTGCAGCAAACGCCAGATAGCGCCTGATCTGGATGAGGACAGCCTGGGCTGCGGGACTATTTTGGGCCAGATCCGCCTGTAGCGCGGGAGGGAGGCCCAGGACGAGATCAACGTGGAACGCCCCAGCCTCGGCCACTGCCAGGGCATAGTCCTCGGGAGCGGGGCTGCCTTCCGGTTGCTGGGAATCGGATACGTCCCAGTGGAACTCATAAAGAGGAGCCTGTACTGGGCGGAACGCTTGATCGAACCGTACCAAGGCGAGATTGGAATCGATCCAGGGTTGGGCGGTCGGGCTGGTGACCTGAAGAATGCCGTCTTTCTTGATGACCAGTTGTCCTTTCATCTGCGGCTGGTTTGCTTTGGGGTTGAGCAGCAAAACAGGCAGGTGAGGATAAGCCGATCGCAGTTGGCCAAGCTCCTCGTCAACCTCACGGGGCTGTGCATCACCAGGATTGAAAATAATGCCCGCCAGGCTGTTCTTTGCCGTGCTGTGAGCCAAATCGGCGGGCTTGCCCACTGGGACCTCGGCATAGACGCGGTAGCCCCGACGGCGGGCACTCGTGATGAGCTCTGCATTGTCCCAGGTAACCACCAGTTCCGTAACGCCCATCGTTGCGGGAGCAGGAATCGACGGCTGGCTCCATCGCAAAAGCACCCTGCTCCAGCAGGGCGTCGCCGCCAGCAGGCAAATCAACGTCAACATTCGGGTTCGCATGGACATGAGCTTCAAGTTTGCCATCATCGCAGGGGGCTGGAGCCAGCCTGGCCGCTGGCGCCGGGGCGCACGGCGCCGCCGTTGACCCGAATCTGGGGGCCGCTGGACGCCAACTCCGACTTGCCGTCCGAAGCGACCCAGACGGCCGCCACGCCTAACAAATCCTTGACCAGTTGCTTACCTCTTTCGGGGCCTAACAGCAACATCGTCGTCGACAGCGCGTCCGATGCGGTACCGGTCGCTGCGACCGCGCTGACGGCGTAAGTGGTTCTCAGCGGCGCTCCGTTATCCGGATCGATTATGTGCCCTGCCGCCTCCGGCGACAGGAGGCTTGGCGGGGTCTGCTCGGAAGTGGAGACGCTGTTGTCAGACAGCATGACCACAGGGTTCACCTGGTTCGACGGGTCTCTCAGGTGCACCAGCCAGCCGGTTTGCCCCGGAGGAGCCCCCATCGCAACCAGGGAGCTTCCTCCTGCATCAAGCAACGCATGTGAAATACCGTGTGCCCGCAAGACAGCGGCTGCCTGGTCCAGAGCATACCCTTTGCCGATGCTGCCCAAATCAATCTGGGTGCACGGCGAGTGAAACTGCACACGGTCCGGAGGAAGCAATTCGACTTTCTGATAGCCCACGCAGGACCGAACCTTCTCTTCGGCCGCGGGAGAAGGGGGCTGGCCGCCGCGGATGGCGGCTTTCCATAGATTGACCAGCGGGCCTACGGTCACATCAAATTTCCCTCCGGAAAGGCGGGAATACTGCAGCGCCTCGCCGATTACGCGATACAAATCGGGCGGAACGGGCTCGGGATGGGAATGGGAGGAATGGTTCAATCGGCTCAAGGCGCTCTCGGCCTTGTAGTCGCTCATCACATCATCGAGCCGGACGACTTCCTGAAGAGCCTCATCAATGGCGTTGGACAGCTGCGCCACCGATTCGCCATAGGCAACAATCGCGAAGACTGTGCCCATGACGTACTTCTTCTTGTGAACGAAGGGAGCCTGGGGCGGCTGGCCGGACGCCTGGGCTGAAGCCAGCACAGCAGACGCGCACAGCACAATGGCGGCAAGGGGCTTAGTCCAGTGCATAAACCTCACCGTCGTTGGTCGCTACGTACATTGCGTCCCCGGTCAGCACCGGGGCGGACTGGACCGACCCGCCCAGGCCAGCTCTCCATGACACGATGCCGGTCGCGATATCGAAGGCGTGCGTCCCTCCCGCCTGAATGCAGACCAGGCCACGGGCGATGACTGGAGGCGCGGTGACGACATCGCTGGCCTGGGCCTTCCAGCGCAGGCGGCCGCTCTGGATCTCGAAGGCGTAAAGAAAGCCGTCCTTGCTGCCAACGACAGCGAGATCTTCGAAGACCGCCGGGGACGAAGACATTCCTAGTCCAGTTTCATATTTCCAGCGCACCTCGCCGGTCGCGGCATCAAGCGCATAGAAGAAGAAGTCCTCCGATCCGAATAGCAATGTGTCTCCGGCCACAGCCGGCGAGGAGTCAATTCCGTTTCCAGTCAAAGTGCTCCACACCGTTTTGCCCGATGAAACCTCGAGGCAGTAGATTTTGCCGTCCCCGCAGCCGAGGTAAAGATGCTTCCCGGCGACAGAGGCGGTGGAGTAAATTCGGCCCCCCAGTTCCTGCGTCCAGCGCTCGCGGCCGGTATCGAGATCCACAGCATACATTCGGGCATCGGCGCTGCCGAAAAAGACTACGCCATCACGGACGACCGGCGAGGTCCAGACTTCAGCAGCGGCGGCCGTTTCCCACGCCGACTTCCCCGAATCGCAATCCACGGCATAGACCTTGCCCGAGTCGCAGCCAAAGAGCACTTTGCTTCCGGAGAGGGATGGGGTGGAGTGGATGTGATCCGCTGCCTGAAATTGCCACTTCTCGTGGCCTCTTTCGACGTCGATGGCATGCAGATTTCCCGCCATCGAAGTCACGTACAGAACTCTGGAGCGCAACACCGGGGCAGAGCGGACGGAGCCTCCCACGCGAAGGTGCCAGTGCACACGGTCGGGCGCCTTGGCGGGGCGAATCCCCAGGCCTCCGGTGCGCGCATTGTCGCAGAGCAGCGCGGGCCAGTCGTTTTCAGCTCTTGAAGGCTCGGGGGGCTTGGGTAGTCCTGGCATCTGGTCAGTTAGCCGAGTCGGATTTGCCCGTGATCGATGCGCTTCAGGTCAGCCACCCCCAACCCCAGCTTCCCCGCGGACGCAATATGGCCCGGCCGGCGGTAGAACAGGTTCTTCTGGGGGTTGTGATAAAACTCCATGCCGTTGCTGGTGATGCTTTCTGCCTTGTGCTCCCAGAGGGAAGGGACGCCTTCCTCGCGGCGCTTCTTTTCGATGGCCTCGAGTTCGAGTGTGTCCATGGCCACCGGGTCGGTGCCGAAGTATAGAGTCCCGGCCTGGTAGATAAACTCCTGTACCTGGGTCAGCGGGCCGCCGTGCCAGACCTGGCGCATGCCGTCCATAATGTGCAGCACCGCCTTCGAACGCAGGGGCTCGACCGAGCACATCACACCGATGAGCGGGTCAGTGAACGAAAAGGGAGAGCGATGTGAGCGGGCCACGTTATTGAAGGTGCCATAGCCCAGGTTCTTGAGGCAGCCGGTGACGCCGGAGGCGGAGTGGTCCTTCATGGTGGGAACGTTGATGATCTTGCTGACCCCATGGGACACGATCCTTGCCATATACGAACGGTTCTCCCACTCGCCGAAGAACGTCGCCTGGCAATAGACCTCGGCATCGTAACCGGAGTCAACCAGACCGTCCTGAATACCCACCACGCGCACCCCGGGCGGAAGCAGAGGCTGGTAGCTGCCGATATCAATTTCGTATTCGTAGCGGTCGTAGACGACGATGTTGCCCGTGGGGACGCCGGCGGACTGGACGCCGTTGATAATTTCCCGCACGATTTCGGGGGACGAGCAGCAGGCCGGCGTGCCGGACGGATTAATCTTGATGCCGACAATATCGGAGGGCTCAACAAATTTGGCCCAGGCCGCCGAGGCTGAACCCTCGCCGGTCAATTCTTTTATTCCGCGCTCGATCATGTCGCGAATCACCGGTTGCGAAACCCGGTTGCGCACGATGGACTTCGAATCGCTAACTTCCACCACCCGTCCGGGAAATAATCCGGGCATGCCCAGCGGGGACTTGGCCGGTTTCGGTCCATGGATGACTTCGATCGGGGGCGGCTCGGGCAGCGTCACGTCGCCGAAGGCTTTAGGATCGATGCCGTCGAGGAAGAGGCTGGCGCTTCCCACACAACTGGCTTTGACGAATGTCCGCCGATCCATAAGTTTGGCCCCGGGCGAGTGAAGGGTACCGCTCAGGCTACGCCATGCTTCCAGCCATTTCAAGGGAGCTGATGATGACAATGCTGCTTTGACTCAATAGACCCGCTGGTTTGGTTAAAGCCTTCTAAGAAATTCTTATCTTGTCCTCTGTGACTGGTCTGGGATTACTTCCGATCTCCAATTTGATGGACACGAGTATTCTGGACGCTGGTACGAACACCACGATCCCAAGATTCACAGAACTGAAGCGCGAACAGCCACCCCTATTTCCTGGCCGGAACCCGCACGCCGCCAATCCAGACTGATTCGATGGCGTGCGTGTTCCTGATGTCATCGAGCGGGTTCGCGGTCAACACTACGAAGTCTGCCAGCTTACCCTTCTGCAACGTACCGACGTCATTGCTGATATTGATGGTTTTGGCCGCCCCGCTGGTGGCCGAAACCAGCGCCTGCATCGGAGTCAGTCCCGCCTTGGTCTCGTACTCCAGTTCAAGATGCTCGAAGTAGCCCAGGAAGCGGCCGGGGCCTCCCCCGCTGTCGGTACCCATCGCGATGGTGATGCCGGCGTCTGAGAGGGTCTTTAGATTGCGCATGGCGACGGCCATGTGCTCCTTGTACCACAGTGCCGCCGGATCGGTGCGCATCGCATTCTCGCGCTTCGGATCTTCCATTTGCGCCATCTCCGCCGGATCGGCCTCCTTCAGGAAGAAGGGGTCGCTGAAGAATGAAGGCTTTTCCGTATACATGAAGACGGCCAGTTCCCGAGTCAACGTCGGCGAGTAAGAAACGTGACGTTTTTTCATGAGGCGAATAAAATTCCGGATCTACGTCGCGATCGCGGACACTGTGCGCGATGTAATCGACTCTGGCGCGCAACACACCCTTGGCATCATCCAGCATGACGATGTGCACCGCGGTTCGATATCCATGCTTGTGCGCTTCGTCAATCACCGCCCCGTAGGCCTCGGGACTCATTTTTGGACGCGCGCCGCGAAAATCATCAACCCGCACTTTTGTGATGTCGGGTTTGTGCTGAATCAATTCGTCGACGCTCTTGCGGGCTTCTTCCGGAGTCGCTACCGCGACGGCCCCAGGGATGGCGGTGGAGTCCTGGATCGGGCCTGCGACGTGCAGGCGCGGTACCGTGCCCGGAGTAGCTTGGTCGCAGTACTCTCGTATCGCAAATTCTTTGTCCCCACCCAGACTGAGGACGGTGGTGATTCCATAACGCAGATAGACTCCGAGTTGTTCTTGCCGGTTGACATGGCCGTGCGCATTGATCAAGCCGGGAATGATGGTCTTCCCCGTGGCATCGATTCTTTCCGCTCCCGCCGGGAGCTTGACGTGTTTTCCGACCGCCGCGATGTGGCCATTCTGTATCACCAGGGTCGCGTTTTCGATTGCCGGCTTACCGGTACCATCGATGATGCGTGGTCCCACCCAGGCCTGCACGCCGTTCGTGGCACGCCCACTTTCAGGTGTCTGCCCAGCGACGGTGAGGCGGAACGACATAAGAAGGAGGACAGCTAGGGCCAGAGGAGCGATGCGCATGGGGATCATTTTCCAGGATTCCATTTTAGTCGTCCTCTACAATGCAATTCGGCGGCGCGGCAATAAAACCTATTTCAGGACTCAGAGAGGTCCACACAATGAAACTGATTCGTTTTGGCGAGCCTGGTAAAGAAAAACCGGGGGTGCTCTTGAAAGATGGCACTCGGATTGATGCCTCCGGGCTGGGCTCGGACTACAGCGAAGAATTCCTGGCAGGCGGCGGCTTGAAGCAGCTTGCTTCCTGGCTGCAGAGGAACGCCTCGTCTGCCCCCAAAATCGCGTCGTCGGTACGCCTGGGCCCTCCCGTGACCCGCCCCAGCAAGATCGTTTGCATCGGCCTCAACTACCGCGACCACGCGACGGAGACCAAGGCCGAGGCGCCGAAGGAACCCGTTCTCTTCTTTAAGGCAACAACCTCTCTGGTGGGACCGAATGATCCTCTGGTACGGCCGAAGAACTCCATCAAGGTGGATTGGGAGGTCGAGCTTGCGGTTGTCATCGGCAAGAAGGCATTGTACGTGTCCCCTCAAAACGCTCTCGATTATGTTGCCGGTTACACCCTGCACAACGACTATTCCGAGCGCAATTTCCAGCTGGAGCGCGGCGGACAATGGGTAAAAGGAAAAAGTGCGGACACATTCGCGCCCCTCGGCCCGTTCCTCGCCACTCCGGACGAGGTTCCGAATGTGGGCAATCTGAAGATGTGGCTCAAAGTGAATGGCACCATGCGGCAGAACAGTTCCACCTCCAATATGATTTTTGACGTCCCCACGCTGGTGTCTTATGTGAGCCAGTTCATGACGTTGCTGCCCGGCGACATCATCAGCACAGGAACGCCTGCAGGCGTGGGCCTGGGCATGAATCCGCCCGTATATTTGAACGCGGGTGACGTGGTTGAGCTGGGCATTGAGGGCTTAGGAGAATCGCGGCAGGAGGTCCGGGAATACGAGTAGGTGTTCCAGAGGATCAAAACTGCTGGTCGCATAGTCGTGAAGAACCTACCGGCACGATTTCGCGAGACGAGCAACAGGTCGACGCGCCGGATGGATTGATCTGGATGCCCACCAATATCGAATCGATCGACAAACTTGGATGACAACGCTGCTTTGAGTCGATAAACTTGCTCGTCTGGTGAAAGTGTTGTGAGCAAGAATCTTACCTCTGTATTCTCCGTATGCTCCGTGGTTGTTTGATGGTTTAACCACAGAGGACGCGGCGGACACAGAGGTAAATCAAGAAAGGCCCCTATGCGGGAATGGACTAAGACTCTCGGAATCGTAGTATCGCTGGTTACAATTCTCGGTATGCCTGACAACACTCTGGGCCAGTCGCCCCGTTACGACCTGCTGCTGAAGGGCGGCCACGTGATCGATCCCGCAAACAATGTGGACGCGGTGATGGACGTGGCGGTGGTGAAAGACAAAATCGCCGGCGTCGAAAAGGATATTCCCGCCAGTCAGGCGGGCAAGGTGGTGGACGCTTCCGGGCTCTATGTCACCCCCGGTCTCATCGATGTTCACGTCCACATCGGCCATGGCGGCGCGCCGCTTGACTGGTTCACCCCCGAGGGCCGCTCGCACCTGACCCCATACGGGATCCCGGCGGACATTGCGCTCCAGTCGGGCGTGACCACGATGGTGGACGCGGGCAGTTCGGGTGCTGACACCTTTCTATTGGAAAAAGAAGAAGTCATCGATCGCGCCAAGGTGCGGGTGCTGGCCTTTTTGAATATCGTGGCCAACGGGATGCAGGGCGACCTGGAGCAGTCGGTGGACGAGATGGATGTGAAGCGCTGTGCCGACACCATCAAGAAGTATCCTGACATCATCGTTGGGGTGAAGACGGCGCATTACTGGACCGAGGACCCCTGGGATGGCGAACACACCCCCTGGGCCGCCGTGGACAGGGCCGAAGAGTGCGGGCGCGCGGTCAACTTGCCGGTGATGTTTGATTTCTGGCCGCGGCCGGACCGCAGCTATGCCGAGCTCATACTAAAGAAGATGCGGCCGGGCGATATCCATACGCACGTCTTCGCCCAGCAATTTCCCATCCTGCTCGCGGACGGTAAACTCAATCCCATCCTGGCCGAGGCCCGCGCCCGCGGAGTGATTTTTGACGTTGGCCATGGAGCGGGAAGCTTCTGGTTTCGCAACGCCGTGCCAGCGGTCAAACAAGGGTTTATTCCCGATTCGATTTCTACCGATTTGCATACAGGAAACTTCACTGTGCTCAGCATGACCCAGGTCATGTCGAAGTTCCTGGCCATGGGAGTTCCTCTGCAAGACCTCATCCGGCGTTCGACGGTCAATCCGGCACAGGAAATTCATCGCCCGGAGTTGGGATCGCTGTCGGTCGGGAAGGAAGCGGACATCGCGGTGCTGGAACAGCTCAACGGCCCTTTCAGTTACATCGATTGCGGCTTTGCCCGAATGGATGGCAAAGGGAAGCTGATCGCCCGCATGACGGTACGGGCGGGGCGGATTGTCTATGATCCTTCCGGGCTGAGCATGGTCGAGTGGGAAAAAGCCCGTCCGCAGTATTTCAACATGCCGGGGCCGGGACATTCCCAGCCGGCGCAGGCTGATGATTTCCCCAGATAACTAACTAAGGAGAAGCCAATGCCAGGAACCATCAGCCGCCGCAAGCTGTTGCGGACCGGAGGGCAGGCGATTGTTGCGGGCGGAGCTGCAGTCTGTGCCGGATCAGCCCTGCCGGCGGTTGCGTCATCGCGCCCCAAGGTGAAGGGCGTGGACTATTACCAGAAGCTGGGCGTTGCTACCTTCATCAATGCGGCCGGGACCTACACCACGCTTACCGCGTCCACCATGCCGGACGAGGTGCAGGCGGCGGTGGCGCTGGCGGCCCTGCATCCCGTCAATCTGATCGAGTTGCACGAAGCTGCGGGCCAATATCTTGCCAAGCGATTGCGTTGCGAAGGTGCCCTGGTCACCGCCGGGGCTGCGTCAGCCCTGACGTTGGGGACTGCCGCTTGCGTAACTGCCGGTAACGACGCGGACATTCTCAGCATTCCGACCGACATGAATAATTTGAAGAACGAAGTCATCGTGCAAAAGTCGCATCGCTATGACTATGACCACGCCGTCCGCAACTGTGGAGTGCGCTTTGTGGAAGTGGAAACGCTCGAGCAGTACGAGCAGGCCTTCAACGAACGGACGGTGATGGCCCACTTCTTCAACGCCGGAGAAGAGCACATCAGCCGCGAAGACTGGGTGCGGGTGGCGCACAAGCACGGCGTCCCATGTTTCAACGACGCGGCGGCCGACGTTCCCCCGATTTCGAACCTGTGGAACTACACCCAGATGGGATTTGACCTGGTGACGTTTTCCGGAGGCAAGGGCTTGCGCGGTCCGCAGTGTACCGGCTTGCTCCTGGGGAGAAAGGACCTGATCGAGGCCGCCAAGAAAAACAATTCCCCAAATTCGAACACGGTTGGTCGCGGAATGAAGGTTGCCAAAGAGGAAATTGTGGGCCTGGTGGCGGCCGTGGACTGGTTTCTTGCCCAGGACGACGCAACCATGGAGGCCGAATACCGCCAACGGGCGGGGCGCATTGCCGGGGCGCTGAAGAGCGTCCCGACGGTGCAGACTCAGGTCTTCATTCCCGCGGTGGCGAATCACGTCCCCCATCTGGTAGTTACCTATGACCAGAGCCGGGTCAAGATCGCGGCCAGGGAAGTGATGGAAAAAATGCGCCAGGGCTCACCCCGCATCGAACTGAATCCAGGGACTGGCGGCCCGCCGGCAAGTGCGGGCCTGCCCGGCGGCAGCAATACCATCGTGGTCGGAGTTTGGATGTTGCAGCCCGGGGAGGACCTGATCGTAGCGAATCGCCTGCGCGAGGTCTTGCAGGGCGCGGCCGCGGCTTAGCGGGCTCGCATGCACGCCCATTCTCACCGCGTGACTGCCCTCGCCAGACGGACCTTCGTTTTTTTGTTGTTTGCGGGCCTCTTGGCGGCCAGCGCGGAAGTGCGGGTCTGGCAAGGGACCCTGGCGTTGCCAACCTAGGAAGAAGGTCCGCCGGATCCGAACCCGCCGTTTGATCAGTTTGCTACGGACCGTTTCAATTATCCCTATACCCTGCGCAACAACCTGACCGGCCGCCGCGCTGAACATGAATGGCGCGCCATCTACCTGGAAAACGAATATCTGAAATGCTCGGTTTTGCCCGACATTGGCGGGCATCTTTACACCTGTGTGGACAAGATTAACGGCAAGCCCATTTTCTATGCCAATCCTTCCATCAAGAAAGCCGAGATCGGATATCGCGGGGCGTGGGCGGCGTTCGGAGTCGAGTTCAATTTTCCGGTTTCGCACAACTGGGTCTCCATGTCGCCGGTGGATTTCGCCTTCGCCAGGCACGACGACGGCAGCGCCTCGGTGACGGTGGGAAATATCGATCGCGTGTACGGCATGCAATGGACCGTGGAACTGGTGTTACGGCCGCAGTCCACGGTGCTCGAGCAGCATGTGACCCTTTACAACCGGAGCGACGTAAGGCATCGGTTTTACTGGTGGAGCAATGCCGGGGTGCAAGTCTGGGACGATTCGCGGATCCAGTATCCCATGCGTTTCGCCGCCAGCCACGGCTTTACCGAAGTGCAACCCTGGCCGGTGGAAGCGGACGGCACGGACCTGAGCCTGATCAGCAATCAGACCAAGGGCCCGGTTTCGCTGTTCGTACACGGCAGCCGCGAGCCCTTCATGGGACTGTGGAACCCGCACACCAGCGCGGGCATCGCGCATTTTGCCAGCTACGACGAGCTTCCCGCCAAGAAGATCTGGTCGTGGGGAGTTGACGCTGACGGCCTCGATTGGCGCAAGACGCTGTCCGATAACGACAGCGCCTATGCCGAAGTGCAAGCGGGGCTGTTTCGCAACTAGGAGACATACGCATTTCTGCAACCCCGGCAGAGCATAAACTTTTCCGAATACTGGATGCCGGTGCGCGAGATTGGCGGAATTTCACGGGCGAACCTCAACGGCGTCGTTCATCTCAACCGCGAGGCCAACGTGCTGGTGATCGGGCTGAACGTCAATCATGCGGTGCAGCATGCTGTAGTGCGCGTCCTGGACGGGAAGCAACAAATATTCCAGCAGAATGCCGATCTCTCTCCCGAGCGGGTGTGGTCGCACCAGCTTCCCTTGGCGAATCCACAGGATAAGTACAGCTTCGAGCTGCAGGATGATCACGGCGCCGTGCTCCTGCGCCAGACGGAAGGTGAATACGATTGGACGCCGGCGGCAGAAATTCATGTGGGGCCGCAGACTGCGTACGTCATGCCACCGGCAGAAAAGCGAAGCGAGGACGATTGGCTCCAGCTCGGCAACGAGCAGGAACTTGATGGAGAGCTTTTACCGGCGCTTGCGACTTACTAGCGGGCGCTGGCGAATTATCCTGACAGCTTCGGGTTGCAGAAGGCGGCTGGCCGGCTTTG
>Ga0335082_10002121_pt1 | contig 21308 bp, 14 predicted proteins | sample Lox_Sample_41_FD_206718 | JGI IMG/M metagenome (GOLD analysis project Ga0335082, IMG submission 206718) | Soil microbial communities from Loxahatchee National Wildlife Refuge, Florida, United States - Lox_Sample_4.1 | ecosystem: Environmental > Terrestrial > Soil > Wetlands | place: USA...
CTGCCGCAACGAGAAATGTCGCCGCCTCGATCCGATCCGGAATCATTGCCTCATCGACCGGATGAAGCTGATCGACCCCTTCGATTTCGAGCCGGTTTGATCCGACACCGTCGATCCGGGCTCCCATCTTCATGAGGAACTGTTCAAGTGCGATGATTTCCGGTTCCATCGCTGCATTGTTGATGATCGTCGTTCCCTTGGCCAGCACTGCAGCCATGAGGATATTGCCGGTCGCTCCGACACTCGAGATATCGAAATTTATCTTGGCACCTTTCAATCGTCTGGCCTTCGCCACGATATATCCGGCTTCAATTTCGACATGAGCACCGAGTTTCCGCACGCCTTCGATATGCAGATTGACGGGCCGCGGACCCCAGGCGCAACCTCCCGGCAGGGATACTTTGGCATGTCCATACCTGGCAATCAACGGTCCCAGAACGTAGACTGAAGCGCGCATTTTCTTAACCTGTTCGTACGGCGCTTCGAATTTATTGACCCGGAATGTATTGAGCTGGAGTGCGTGATGTTCTTTCTCGATGTCGACTCCCATCATCTGGAGCAGTTTTCCCATCGTTGCCACATCCCGCAGTTCGGGAATATTGGTGAAGCGATACTTTCCGCTCGCAAGAAGTGTTGCGGGCATGAGAGCAAGTGCAGCATTCTTCGATCCGCTGACGGTTACGCGGCCGGAAAGTTTCTTTCCACCATGAATGATGAATTTATCCACTCTGATTCCTTCTTCTGAAAGCAGAATATACTGCAAACCGTGTCAAATTCAAAGAGCCCGTCACGCCGTTCCCTTCGCTTTTGCCCTCTTTGTCGGCTTTGCGAGAATCGGATCTTCGGGCCAGTGATGTTTCGGATATTTTCCGCGCATATCTTTCCGGACTTCCGGATAGGCGTTCTTCCAGAAACTCTCAAGGTCTTGCGTGACTGCAAGAGGCCTGCGTGCCGGAGAGAGAAGATGAAGAACGACGCGAACTCTGCCGCCGGCAACCGTTGGAGTTGACCGCTCACCGAACATTTCCTGAAGCCGTACGGCCAGTACAGGAGAAGACCCCGGCTGATAATCGACGGGGATTCTCGAACCCGTGGCAACAATCAGATGAGTGGGAGCCAGCCGATCCAGCTCCCTGATCTGTTGATGGGAAAAGAGCCCCCGGAGAATCTCGAGCATCTGGAGTTGCCTCAGTTGATCCCGCTTCGTCACGCCATCGAGGTAAGGCCCAAGCCATTCATCCAGTTTTGCCGACAACGAGTCATCGCTTAGTTCGGGCCAGGCGCTGGAGACCAGGCCCACAATCCGGAGCCATTCGCTGCGCTGGCGAAACAACTGCGATGCAGTCGTCCATGGCAAGACGGACAACCCCATCCGACGAATCCCCTCAATCATGATCTTTCGCACAGACTCTTTATTTGGATGAGCCCGCACGTCACGCAGTCGTAACTCTCCATACCGCTCCACTCTCCTGCCGACAACTGTTTCCGTCCGATCATCCCAGTGAAGCTCGTCCTCCACGATGATTCTCGCTTCAAATACGCTGCGGAGATCCGTTTCATCGAGAGGCTCTGCGAGAAAGATCTTCACTTCCCTCCCTTCACCATCAACATCTCCGACTGCGAGGAACTGTTCCTTCGAGAGCGTGCTTCTTTTCGGCAAGAGTCCTCCGACACCGTTTGCGAGCTGATAGCGATCTCCTTCGTCACCCCGACGCTTCGCGATACGTTCAGGATATGCGAGAGCAAGCAAGACTCCCAATCGTTCCGGATGTTCTCCGTGCCGCGATATTCCAACCATCCTGCGTAACCGGTCCGCCTGCGCCCGTATTCTCTCAATGACAAAATACTCCCTGACTTTACCGTGCCTGATGATTTCCAAGCGGGAAGAAAGGTCAACGTCGCTTTCGCGCGGGCCGATATCGCGTTCTTCGAGAAGAGCCGCCACATCGCACGCAGCAGAGCCGAGATGCATTTCCTTTGCCCGAATAATCATATGGGCGACCCGGGGATGAACGGGAATCTCCGCCATTGCCCGTCCATGAGATGTGAGAGTACCATCTTCATCCAGAGCTTCGAGTTCCGTCAGGAGTTGCCGGGCTCTGGCAAGCTGGGCTTCCGGCGGCGGATCGAGAAATTTCAACCCTTCGCCATGCGGGGTTCCCCACCGGGCAAGTTCAAGAGCGAGCGGCGCCAAATCGGTGGAGAGAATTTCCGGCGAAGAAAATTCCATCCGTTCTGCATGCTGTGCTTCCGTCCACAGGCGATAACAGACTCCGGGTGCCTGACGGCCCGCCCTCCCACATCGCTGATCTGCGCTCGCCCGCGAGGCCGGCACTGTCACAAGGCCTGCCATCCCCTTCCGCGGATCAAATCGCGACACGCGCGCGAACCCGGAATCGATAACGATCCGAACCCCATCAATTGTCAGACTGGTTTCCGCGATGTTTGTAGAGAGGATCACCTTGCGTATCCCGGGGACGGCAGGCCGTAAAGCGGCCTGTTGATGTTCCGGCGAAGCATCCCCGTACAGCATATGGACGTTTACATGCCGCAGTTCAGATTCACGAAGGAGAGAATCCACGCGCCGAATTTCTCTCTGGCCCGGAAGGAACACAAGGATATCCCCCGCGTCGCTTCTGAGTGCTTTGCCGACAACCGATGCGACGATTTTCTCGAGAGGACGATCGTCCTTCTTTTCGAGATATTGCACAGATACAGCAAAAGGTTTGCCTTCGTGCCGGATAACCGGGGCCTTGTCGAGCAATTGGGATATCGCAAGTCCGTTCAGGGTCGCCGACATCACGAGGATTCGAAGATCAGGACGCAATTCAGCCTGGACATTCAGACAGAGGGCGAGACCGAGATCGGCATGGATGCTTCGCTCGTGAAATTCGTCGAAGATCACCAGCCCCACATCGCTCAGCGTCGGATCATCCTGAACAAGACGAGTCAGTATCCCTTCCGTGACCACATCAAGTCTGGTTCGGTTTCCGATTTTCTGGTCGCCGCGGATGCGGTATCCTACGATTTCCCCCACCCGTTCACGGAGCTGTTCTGCCATGAAGGATGCAGCGCGCTGGGCGGCAAGCCGCCGCGGTTCGAGGAGGAAGATTCTTTTCGGGGAAAGCCATGATTCTCCGAGAAGAGCGAGAGGAATGCGCGTTGTCTTGCCCGCTCCGGGCTCGGCGGACAAAACGATTTTGTTGCTGGATGCAAGAGCTGAACGAAGATCCGTGAGGACCGACTCGATGGGGAAGTTCATCGGGAAGCGGACATTATTCTTCGGGATTTCCCGTTAACTCGCTGGCAGCTTCAATACCCGATGAAATGAGGGGAGAGATACCCAGCCGCGCATAGACAGGTTGGATTTTCTCCTTCAGCGCGGGGAGTTGATTCGCGAAAAGGGCGCCACCGAGAATACAAAGGACTCCGCTGAGGAGAACGGTGTAAGGGGCCCCGATCACTGTTGCAACACTCCCCGCCATCAAACTTCCAAACGGTACCATCCCCACAAATGATACCGTATAGAAACTCATCACCCTTCCGCGTTTGTCGTCATCCACAACGGTTTGGAGTATCGTGTTGCTTGAGGCCATTTGCACCATCATGCCGAAACCGGTAACCACCAGGAGCGCAAGGGAAAGAAGCATCGTACGTGAGTAAGAAAATCCGATGAGCCCCAGACCGAAGACGACCGCTGCAGCCGGGATCCACTTCACCAGCCCCACAACACTCTTCCTCGATGCGAGTATCAAGGCACCGGAAAGCGCCCCGACTCCGGTCGCTCCCATCAGAAATCCAAGCGTATTCGGCCCGCCGTGAAGGATGTCTCTCGCAAAGACCGGCATCAGAACTGCATACGGCATCCCGAGCAAGCTGACGAGAGCAAGCAGAAGGAGAATGTTTCGGATCGGCAAGAACCCGGAGATATAGCGGAATCCTTCCGTAAAACCTTCCAATACTCCTGTTTCGCTTTTTGTTGACTTCGGCCGCGCAGGGAGCTTCATCGCAAGAAGGGCGAGAATCACCGCGACATAACTCAATGCATTGAGCAGAAAACAGAGCCCCTCACCAATGGCGGCGATGACGATCCCTGCAATCGAAGGTCCGAGGAGTCTCGCACTATTGAACATCGAGGAGTTAATCGCAATGGCGTTCCCGATGTCTTCCTTGTTTTCGATCATCTCAAGGAGAAATGACTGGCGGGTCGGCATGTCGAACGCATTGATAGCACCAAGAAAGACGCTCAGCACAATGATGTGCCATACCGCAATAATCCCGCTCATCGTGAGAACTGCCAGGATGATCGCCTGAATCATCGAGAGTGTCTGGGTGATGATTACAATGCGATGCTTGTTCATCTTATCCGCTATCACTCCTGCAAACGGACTGAAAATGAACGCAGGAAGCTGTCCTGCGAATCCGACAATGCCGAGAAGGAAGACGGAATTGGTGAGCCGGTACACAAGCCACGTTACTGCAACGGTCTGCATCCACGTTCCAATGACGGAAATCAACTGACCGCCGAAAAAGAGGCGATAATTACGGTAACGCAGTGTACGAAAAACGAGCTTCACCCCTTTGGGGTCCCTCCCGCCTTTCGATTCGAACGCGGATGCCATGCCTGCAGTGTTGAGGAAAATATATACTACCGTTGGAATATACCAAAGATGACGAAGATTCTCCAATCGTTCCGGAGATTGGGAATTTCATGACGATGATACTCGCCGCGGACAAGCTAATGTGAAGAGGAACGGCGTCGAATCGCCGCTCACACAACCCGCTACCGGCGGGCTGCGCGTTTCAGAAGATGTGCCTCTGTGTTGAAGATGTAATCGTCAAACTTTAAGGTTTCCGGCGGCGCAAAGAGAAGATAAAGATACTTCAAAGTTTCGGCCAGAAAGAAACTCTGCATCGAGTCGCCTTTCTCTTTCCTGGAAACATCCTGAAGATACGCATAACCGGCATCCGTCCTGCAATACTTCAGTATCGAATGGAAGAACGTCTCCCCCATTTGCCGGTATTTCTCATCTCCGGTGAAATGGTACAGATAGTATGCCGATTCGATGATTTCGGGCCTCAGAAAATAGCGCTGGTCATTCACACGCATCGTCGTGTAATCGATTTCTTCCGGTTCGATGCTCTCGAGATTCCACATCGCGGTACACGATGATTCAAGCGCGGCAGCGCGCGTCACGTCACCGGAAAGAGAGAGAACGGCGGGAAAGAACGCTTCCAGAGATCCGAACGTCGTCCCGATTCGCCGCCCGGTTTCCATATTCACCTGGCCATACCATAATGACCCATGTGCAGTATCGGCAACGTACTTGTTGATCGCCGTGATGCTTTCATCCCACATACTCTTAAAATCCGGGTCCCCAAAGAGGATCCATGCCTTGATGAGATACTCATAGTACGAGTCAATCGCACCGCCGATATGGCTGGTCGAATCCACCCATGCACCTGTTTCCACATTGATCCATGTTCCGACAAGTCCTATGCGGGATCGTTTCCGGAAGAGCTGTACTACGGCATTCTTCGTCGTGTTATAATAGAGAGGATTTCCCGTTAACCGGCTCAGGGTTCCGAACTCGAGAACGGAAGTCCCGATTTCTGCGGGATTGTTGATGGAATCACGGGTCTTTCCCGTATGGAGATTCACATAACGGTACGGCATACCGGTTGCGGATTGAAAAACAGGGAGCAATCGTTTCCCGAGATCTTCAGCCAAGTCGAGAAATTTTTTATCTCCGTCAAGCTCGTATGCGGAAAGCAATCCGCCCAGGAGCCGAATGGTAATTTCGAAGCTCTGCACTTCAAAATCCCGGTCGAAGGCGAGACTGTCGAGGATCAGCTTCTTCGCCTCCGCTGCTTCGTTCGAAAGACCCATGATCACCATCGCATCATAGGAATCCACGGGTGTCGTATAGAGTGAGACAGGATACCAGTCATGCGGCTGTTTGGATAGCGGTTTCAGTTCATCGTGCCCCCAGGCATACTGTTTGTAGGCATTCCAGGCATGGAGAAATTCATTCCGCACGGAATCTGCAGTCGACTCTTGAGAGAATGCCTGGCCAATGTTCAAGACTGATGCGACAACCAGGAGGCACATCAGCACACAGTTGTATGAACGGTTCGTCATTAGGCGTTCCCAGCTCGATTTAAATGAATAGACCATCCGGGTTTCTCCGGGATAATGAAGTTCATCCGGGTCTGCATGGACCTGAAGGTAGGGAGAACGTGTGTGGATTCAAAATCGCTCAGGGAGTCTGTGCAAGTACGATTTTGGTGGAGGTTTGAGTATCGGGGTGCAATCCCTCGTGGCAGAAGGATCCTTAGTTTCCTCAAATCTTAAACGTTTTTCCTATATTTCGGTCTAATTCAAGTATCCGAATCCTTAGACTCGTGGCGAAAAAACTTCTCATACTGCTTTTTCTGGTCTCGATCCCGTCGCTGACGTTTGGACAGCATTTTCAGCTCAGGGGAACAATCTTTGACAGCACCAGCCGTTCCCCTTTGATCGCTGCAAACATCAGCGCTGCCAGCACCAAAGACACATCTGTGAAGTTCTACGCTACGACCGACGCCAACGGCGCCTTCACGTTTGACGAGCTCTATCAACAATCATACATCCTCAAAGTATCGCTCGTCGGGTACCGTGAGTACAAGCAGACGGTGCTCATTCAGAAAAGCGTACAGGACCTTGGCAGGATTTTTCTGGTTCAGAAGCCGGTCGAGTTAAGCGGCGTCGATATTTTTGGGAAGGTCACTCCCGTCGAGCAAAAGAAAGATACGATTCAGTTCAACGCCGGGGCGTTCAAATCGAACCCCGATGCGAGCGCGGAAGACCTGATTACGAAACTCCCCGGCGTCACAATGGATAAGTCCACCGTGAAAGCGCAGGGAGAGAATGTCCAACAGGTCCTCGTAGACGGCAGGCCTTTTTTCGGCGACGACCCCTTTATTGCCTTGCGAAATCTGCCCGCCGACGTCATCGACAAGATTCAGGTGTACGATAAACTGAGCGATCAGGCAGAGCTCACCGGATTTGACGATGGACAGTCGATCAAAACAATGAATATCGTTACAAGGTCCGATCGCCGGAACGGACAGTTTGGAAAACTCTACGGCGGCTACGGTGATGAAGGCAAATATGAAGCGGGCGGCAATACAAATTTCTTCGATAACAGTACGCGCATTTCCGTCATCGGCCTGAGCAATAACGTCAATCAGCAGAATTTCTCCACCGAAGACTTGCTCGGGACGCTGGGATCGACCCCGCGGCTTGGCAACGGGTTCGGCGGCGGTGGGGGGTTCAGAGGTGGAGGACGGGGTGGCGGGGGCGGATTTGGCGGCGGGCCGAGAGGTGGCGGAGGAGGAGGTTTCTCACCGCTTCAGGGAACATTGAGCGACTTCATCGTCGGACAGCAGAATGGGATCAGTAAGACAAATTCCGTCGGACTCAATTACAGTGACCTCTGGGCTCAGAAGATTACCATCACCGGAAGCTATTTCCTCAACGTTTCCGACAACGGGAACAATCAGTTGGTCAATCGGCAATACTCTTTCGACACGAATACGAACGACCTCTACGCCGAGAACAATGCAAGCGATGCCAGGAACTATAACCATCGCCTCAATCTGCGGATGGAATACAATGTGGATTCATCCAACGCACTGATCTTTAATCCGAAACTGAACTTTCAAACGACGAACTCCACCACCGGGTTGACCGGGAATACGACGAATCTCGGAACACTTCTCGATCAGACACTCACGAACACCCAATCGCACACCGACGGCTATACACTCTCTGATGCGCTTACGTTCCGGCATAAATTTGAGACGAGAGGGCGGACCATTTCCGTCAACCTCAACAATACCGTCAACACAAAGCACGGCAACACCTATCTGAATTCCCAGACAGATTACTTCGCGGATACCACTTCCACCAACGACACTTTGCTACAACAGACGACATCCTCTTCGCCGGGATATTCTATCTCATCAAACGTCACATATACTGAACCACTCGCGGAAAACAGTCTGCTGCAGGCAAGCTACAATGTTTCATACACCAAGAATACCTCCGACAAGTACACATCGAATTTTGATTTTCCGGCTCAGGCGTACGATCTTCTCGATACGGCGCTTTCGGCCTCCTTCGACAACAGGTACACGACACAACGGTATGGCCTCGGGTACAGGGACCGGGGAACAAAATACAATCTCGTCGCTGAGGTGACATACCAGAAGGCATACCTTACGGCGGATTATTCGTTTCCCTCGCTCAACAATATCGATCGGACCTACTACAGCATCCTCCCGATGGCAATTTTGAATTATCGTTTCTCGCCATCGAACACGCTGCGGTTCATCTACAGGGCTTCCACCTCGCCGCCATCGGTGAGTCAACTTTTAAGCGTCGTCGACAACACGAATCCAACTGTCTTAACACTGGGGAATGCCGATCTTCGGGAAAGCTACAGCCATTCATTTCTCATTCGTTATTCTTTCACCAATACGGAAACGTTCAACACGTTTTTCATATTTCTGAATGCGACCATCACACCAAATTACATCGGAACATCAACCTATCTCTTCTCATCCGACACCACACTTCCGGACGGCATTCGCTTACGAAGCGGAACGCAGCTCCTCCAGCCCGTGAATGTCAGCGGGTATGAAACCTTCAATTCATTTTTCACATACGGGTTGCCCGTCGGATTCCTGAAAAGCAACCTGAATCTCAATACGGGCCTCTCTTATTCCCGCACTCCCGGGCTCATCAACGATGCTCTTAACACGTCGGGGACGACAACATTCACGCAGGGATTCGTTCTCGGAAGCAATATCAGCCAGGCAGTCGATTTCACGCTTTCCTATACCTACTCGCTCAATTACGTGCGGAACACCATGCAGCCGCAGTTGAACACCAATTACTTCCAGCACACCGCAGGATTGAAATTCAATCTCATCGTGTGGGAAGGCATCGTCTTACGGAGTGATCTGAGCCATCAACTCTATTCCGGATACGGTAGCCAGTTCAATCAGCAATATCTCCTTTGGAACTTCGCGCTGGGGAAAAAATTCCTCCCCGGTCAGAATCTGGAAGTCACGCTGAATGCCTTCGACATTCTCAATCAAAACAATAAAATCATCCGCAACATTACCGCAGCGTATATTGAGGACGTCCAGCCGCAGGTTCTCACGCGGTACGGCCTGCTGACTGTGACGTACACGTTGAAGAATTTCAGGATGTAAGCTTACTCGACGGCGAGCCGGTAACCAATGCCCGATTCCGTAAGGAAGAGTTTGGGATTTGCGGGATCCTCCTCGAGTTTTTTCCGAAGCTGACCGACATAGACCCGTGTATATTGGGTTTCTTCGGCAAATGTAGGTCCCCACACCTGTTCGAGTATGAACTTGTGGGTTAAGACTCTTCCCGCATTCCGCACGAAGAGGGCGACGAGAGAATACTCGATTGCGGTCAGCTTCACAACCGCACCTTCCCGTTTCACCACACGCGCTTCGAGGTCGATCGTCAGGGTACCGGCCGAGAACACCGAACTCCCCGATACGCTCGGTTGATGGCGAAGAGCAGCTCTGACGCGGGCGAGAAGCTCTCCGGTCCGGAACGGCTTGATGAGATAATCATCTGCGCCTGCATCGAGGCACCCGATAATATCCCGTTCCGCGTCACGGATGGAGAGAATGAGAACGGGAATCCGGCTCCACTCCCGGAGATTCTGCAAAACTTTCAAGCCGTCGACATCCGGCAAACCGAGATCGAGAATAATGAGTTCGGGCCGATCCGTAGATGCACGCCGCAGTCCTTCCGTTCCCGAATCAGCGAGGAAAACCTTATAACCGTTTGAAGAGAGGGTCAAATCCAGGAGCCGCCGTATTTGCACCTCGTCGTCAATGACCAGGATGTTCGGGGCGTTGCTCATTGGTGTTTATATCGGTTGGGTGAGGATGTTCGTGTATGGGCAAGCGGATCGTCAGAAGGGCGCCGCCCGTGGAGAGATTTTCCACCGTAAGAGAGCCCCCGTGCGCATGAATGAAGCCAAGCGCGATGGAGAGTCCGAGACCAAGCCCGCCGGCCCTTGAACCCGGCACGCGGAAGAACTTCTCGAAGACCTTTCCAATTGCTTCGCGGGGAAAACCAGGTCCCGTATCTGCAACAGTCAAAATGCATTCGTTCCCCGACGCCTGCGCCGATACGGTAATCGGAGATCCGGTGGGGGTATACATCACGGCGTTCTGCAGCAGATTCAGGATGACCTGTTCCATCAGCCCGAAGTCCAGCTTCACGAGGGGAACGGTATCCGCAACATCGACGTGAATGGATCGGCCTCCGAGGTTGCCGCGGACCTTGCGGATTGCAGAGTTAACGATATCGCGCAGGTCGCACCAATCGAGTTTCGGTTTGATGAGACCGGACTCCAGACGGGTCATGGCAAGGAGATTCTGCACTATCTGATCGAGGCGTTCCGCGGCCTCTGCGACTTCATGTGCAAGTTCACGGCGAATCTCGGGCTTCCCGCCGACCTGATCGTTGAGAAGGCCTTCCGTGGCACTCATGAGTGCGGTAATGGGTGTACGCACCTCGTGAGAAATGGAATTGAACAGTGTCGTATAGAGCCGTTCGGATTCCGCGAGGGCGATCGATTGTTTCGCCATCTCGTTGAGAAACTCACGATCGAGTGCGAGAGAAATCTGACGTATGAAGTTCTCGAGAAGTGTTTCCTGATCGACCGTGAATCGCTGACCGGAAGGGTTCCTGATTCCGATGACCCCCATCGGATAGCGTGGTCCGACAAGCGGATAATATGTTGCCTCGGCAAAGGGAAGGGTATTGGTAAATTTCCCTGCTTTGCGTTCATTCCAATGTACCCATGCGGGAACACTCAGTTCTTTTTCGCCGGGACCAAACGTGCTCTTCGGATGCGGACTGTTCACGAAATCCCCTTCAAGCGTACTGAGGAAAACGGCCACTTCCGCACTGAAATACTTCCGGATATTCTTGACACAGGCCGACACAACATCTTCCTGCGTGTTCGCGACCGACAGATCATTCGTCAGCGCATAGAGTGCCGACGTTCGTTCTTCTCTCAGACGCACCGCGCGCTCACGTTTTCTCACTCTGACCGTCAACACTCCCGCAACAATGGCAATCGCAAAATAAATGACGACCATGAGAACATCCCGAACGTCGTGGATTGCAAATGTGAAGACAGGCGGGATGAAAAGATAATCCCAGACCAGAGCACTGAGGACTGCGGCAGCAAGGACCGGTCCGACTCCCATCCGGAGCGGAAGGAGAGCGATGACTAACAGCAGGAGGAGTGAAACTGTCTGATAGCCGATCACCTCGCTGAAGGGAAAACAGACGGCCGCAACGAGAGCGACAATACCGATCGCAATGCCGTACTGGAGAAACCCGGAATGGATCTCGGGAAGTCTCCAGCGACGTGTGGATGGGTGCTCTTTGTCATCTCCCCCTACAATATAAACGTCGAGGTCTCCGCTCTGTTCAATAAGACGATTGAGAATGGAGCCCTGAAGCCGCGAACGATTTTCCGACTTTCCAACAATGACCTGCGTGACGTTTTGTTCGCGGGCCACGCGAAGGAGGGCATCCGCAACGTCTTCGTCAATAGTCGTAATAATCTCCGCCCCAAGTTCCCTTGCAAGAGCGATATTTTTCGCAAGCTGATCCTTCTCCTGCGTATTGAGCGGGATGGAGCGTTCTACGTACACCGCCACCCAGCTCGCCTGCATGGTGAACGCCATTCTGCGGACCCAGCGAATAAGGCGAACCGAGGTGGGACTCGGACTGATTCCCATGATCAGGCGCTGCCCCGATTTCCACGGACCAGAAATGCGCTCGACCTGCATGTAATCGCGCAATTGGTGCTCGACGCGCTCCGTGGCGATGCGCAGGCACATTTCCCGGAGGGCGGTAAGGTTGCCTTTGCGGAAGAAGTTCTCGATTGCACGTTGTGATCGTTCCGGCGTGTAGACCTTACCGTCAGCGAGACGCCTGAGGAGCTCATCCGGCGGAAGATCGATTACTTCCACCTCATCTGCCTGCTCGAAGACAGAATCAGGAACAGTTTCGCGGATGATGCTCCCCGTGATTTGCGCTACCGTATCTGCGCGGCTCTCGAGATGCTGAACATTCAGAGCGGAATAGACATCGATGCCGTTGTCGAGCAATTCTAGGACATCAAGATACCGTTTGGTGTGGCGGCTGCCGGGAGCATTCGTATGGGCAAGTTCATCAACCAGCACAAGCGCCGGCTTTCGGGCGAGTATCGCATCCAGATCCATCTCCTCCAGGATCGCACCTTTATATTCGAACTTTCTGCGAGGAATGACCGGAAGCCCCTCCAAAACCTTTTCGGTTTCCTTGCGACCGTGCGTCTCCACAAATCCGACGACGACATCGATCGATCCTTTCTTCGCCTCCTGAGCGGCCTGGAGCATCTCGTACGTCTTCCCCACACCGGCACACATCCCGAAAAATATCTTGAGGTGCCCTCTTCCTTCCTTTTCTTCACTCCGCTTCAGTGAGCGAAGCAATGCTTCTGGATTCAGTCGGGTATCGGTTTCTCTCGGCATGGCAGAATATACGAAACAGGAATATGAAAATCCCGGGATTCCGGATCGGACTGTGCTGGTCTGTGCGAAGCCGGAAACTAAATTCCTCGCTGAGGAGCACAATCCGGAACGATCTCGGTAGTCATTGAAGAAGGGATGGTCATGAAGGTAGTTGAGCATCGAGCGTCAATGCTCCAGCTCTATTGTCTATGGCCAGGCCCTGAAAAATGAGGGAAATGAGCTTAGAAGAGCAATCGGATGAGAAGAGCGGCAAGAAAACAGAATTCTACTGCTCCCATTAATATGAGGAGTAAAATCGCGAGACGCAGACCGAACCGGGCGAATTTGAAATTCTTCAGATCATCCAACCCCAGAGGATCAAGATGAAATCTTATGTCGCGGGCACGAAGGACTGGCATGGATGGATGATGTTCCTTCTGATTCTCATTCTTGTCGTTTTCAGATCTTTCAACAGTCTCATGTTCCATCGAACTATGTCATACCCATGTGAGGTGCACGACGCAACATTGCGCTTTTGTCAACAAGCGTGATGAGTTACTTACATATCCCAACGCGCCACGAGAGAACGGACCGGTCATTCAGATCTCGCAATGTTCATCTAGAATCGTACCATCATGGAACCAATGACCCGGTTTTCGTCTTTCACAAGGTCGGCCACAAACCCGGTTGGATCGCCGATCGGGGAATTCCATCCGTTGGGCGATGTCAGTCCGCCGGGCCCGGCGAAATACGGAACATTCGCGTGGCGGGTAACAAACTCAAGACCCCAGGTCACATGCTCGTTGGGCATGTACTGAAAACCCGTCGACAAGTCCCAGGCATCAAACTGATCGCCCGGATTTTGCGTCAGGACACCTGCGCCAGGTGGGAGAAGCGCCAGGTAGCGTCCGGGATTATGCAGCATCCCTCCTCCAAACGTCCACGCGAACTGTTGTGCCTGACCGAGCCAAAGGCGGTTATAAAACATCCAGCTGAGGAAATTCTGTGCCGGAGTGGCAGAGTCTCCGCCGAATGGCACAACTCCGGCTCCGTTTTCGAATCCGATATCACCAGTGATGGAAAACGCGGCCTTCGGGACAAGCCCATCAGCATTATTTCGGTAACGGATGAGAAGACTGTTGTCGCTGTGGAACCGAAATCGACCTGGAATATTTGGAGTGTCCCATCCGCCATAGGCACTTGCAAGAATGGAAGTCGATTCCTGCGGGCGGTAGATGGTTTGAAATCCGACACCGGGCAGGTTATTAAACATCCCGTACGTTTGCCAGCCGTTGATGACCCAGTATTCAAGTTTCAACCGGTCCGTTGGAAATGTTTGGATGCGTATGCCGGTGAAGAACCACGGAGTATTGTCTGAGGTAAACGAGGGCTGATAATTCCAATTTTCGAAATTGTTGTACGACAGGAGTCCCACATATGATTTGAATATGCCGACATCCACGTTGACACCATGCATCGTATTATAGTGCATCCCTACATATCCTTCGGTCACATAGCGGAGTGCGGTGTACAGATCAAATTGACCACGTAACGGAGTCGCGTCATTGCGGGGAACACCCGTTGCACGGGTACCAAACTGCAGCATGAGTCGCGCGCGCGCGCCGCTTTCCGGATCGTGGAAATCGCCTCCCACCTCGATGTACGATACGTCGAACTCGTCCGAGCGAAAAGTGGCAGTCGAACCTGAGTTTGTATGGTCCACAGGATGATTAAAACTGAGATTGTAATTCATATCCATCGTCATATCACCCGTGAAATATTTTGAGTCCAGAACCTGTTGATGGAGTCGGCTGTTCCCCTGAAGCCAGGTGAAGTCACCCCATGCAAACGGCTGGCTCGCAGTCGTATCGGCAGCAGCAGTTGTTGCAGAGTCCTTTTGCGCAAGACAACATGATGTTGCAATGATGTACAACATGAGAAGAGTTTGTTTCATATTTCTTTCTAAGAATTTTCGTTTAGACTATTAATGTCCCATCACCGAGGATGGAGTGAGTTGTTTACCTTCCAGAATTGCCTGAACCAGCGCGGACGGTTCGTCTGTACCGATGCGAAATCGCCTTCCACTCCTGAAAACCAATTCCACCGCTTGGAATCCGGAGACATTCCACATCCAGTAACGTCCCGGCAGCCACCGAATTCCCCATCCCATGTACCAGGGATTGCGCACATTGCGAACTTCCTGGACTTCGGACAGGTGAATTTGCTTTTGAAGGACTCCCATTCCAAAATGACATTTCAGAATTCCATCCTTGATCTCAACTGTGAGCGAGTAAAAGAGGCCCCACCCGGCGAGGAGGATCAGGAGAATAATCGTCTGAATGGATTGAAGCGACCCGCTCAGCCAGATTGAAATGAAAAGTAAAACGACTGCAATTCCGATTGCAGCGCCTAGAACTTTCCCTTTTTGCGTATGACGATATTCCATAATTGATTTGCCGAAATGCCTGAGTTATATCCAGTGCAGGGCAACTAACAGAAGATCGACGATCTTGATCCCGATGAACGGCGCAATGATTCCCCCAAAACCGTAGATCAGGAGGTGCCGTCTCAGTAAGTGCAATGCACTTACCGGACGATAACGCACGCCTTTCAGCGCAAGGGGGATCAAGCCAACAATGATCAGTGCGTTAAAAATAACTGCCGAGAGAATTGCGCTCTCGGGAGTCGCAAGATGCATGATGTTCAACGCGTTTAGCGCCGGATAGGTTGTCGCAAAGGCGGCGGGAATGATTGCAAAGTACTTCGCAACGTCGTTCGCAATGCTGAAGGTCGTCAGGGTACCCCGTGTCATCAGAAGCTGTTTGCCGATTTCGACGATTTCCATCAGCTTCGTGGGATTGCTGTCGAGATCGATCATATTTGCCGCTTCTCGCGCCGATTGGGTGCCCGTGTTCATTGCCACGGCAACATCGGCCTGGGCAAGGGCTGGAGCATCGTTCGTACCGTCACCGGTCATCGCAACAAGGCGGCCCCCTTTTTGATAATCGCGAATGAGTTTCAACTTATCTTCCGGCTTTGCTTCCGCAAGGAAATCATCGACACCCGCTTCGGCAGCAATGGCGGTCGCCGTGAGGGGGTTATCCCCCGTGATCATGACAGTCTTGATTCCCATTGAGCGCAGGTGTGCAAACCGTTCCTTGATTCCGCCTTTGACGATATCCTTCAGATGGATGACGCCGAGTACCTCGCGGTTTTCCACAACAACAAGCGGTGTGGCACCCACCCGGCTGATTTCCTGGACCGTCTGCTGTACGGCAGCGGGAAACACGGAATGCTGCTGCTCGATAAACATTTTGATCGCATCTGCGGCACCTTTCCGGATGATCCGTCGCCCGTTCTTGCCTTCCGGCTGGATATCCACCCCGCTCATGCGCGTCTGGGCGCTGAAGGGTACAAATTGCGCGGCGATTTCATGAATTTCTCTGCCTCGCAGACCATATTTCTCCTTCGCAAGAACTACGATCGATCTCCCTTCGGGGGTCTCGTCGGCGAGGGAAGCAAGTTGCGCTGCATCGGCAAGCCGCTCTTTCGAAATTCCCGGGGCCGGAGTGAACTCCGTGGCCATGCGGTTACCCAGCGTGATCGTTCCGGTCTTATCGAGAAGAAGAACATCAACATCCCCCGCGGCTTCAATAGCCCGGCCGGAAGTTGCGATGACATTATGACGGATCATGCGATCCATCCCGGCAATACCGATCGCAGACAAAAGACCGCCGATCGTTGTGGGAATCAGGCAGACGAGAAGAGCGACCAGAACGGTCACCGTGATAGGATTTCCCTGACCTGCGGTCGCCACGCTGAAGAGCGAAAACGGGAGAAGCGTTATGCAAACGACGAGAAATATGATCGTGAACGCAGCAAGCAAAATATTGAGAGCGATCTCATTGGGCGTTTTTTGACGTTTTGCCCCTTCAATGAGCTTGATCATCCGATCCAGGAAACCACCTCCCGGCTCTGCTGTCACACGAATAATCAGCCAGTCGGAGAGAATGCGCGTACCGCCGGTAACGGCACTCCGATCTCCTCCCGATTCGCGGATGACCGGCGCGCTCTCACCGGTGATGGCACTTTCATCCACCGAAGCAATCCCCTCAATGACTTCACCATCTGCCGCGAGGATATCACCGGCCTCAACGAGATAGGCATCCCCTTTTTTCAGTGCTGAAGAAGAGACAATATCGGAAGCGGACTCACGGCGGGGGTCGCGCAAGCGTTTTGCTTTCGTTTCCTGCCGGGCGCGCCGCAATGCTTCTGCTTGTGCCTTCCCTCGACCCTCCGCAAGTGCTTCAGAGAAGTTTGCGAAAATGACGGTAAACCAGAGCCAGAGAGAGACGCCGCCGATGTACCATGCAGGCGCCTCACCGGAGCCGACCATTGCCTGCACCCATAACGCCGTCGTCAAGACACTTCCGACCTCGACCACGAACATTACCGGATTGCGCACCATCGACCGCGGATCGAGCTTCGCAAAAGAGTCAAAAAGCGCCCGGCGGTACATTTCACTTGTCAGGCCTACCGGCTTTTTAAGCTGTTGCGACGACTGAGTCGATTTCTCGCCCCCATGCTGTGTTGCCATAAACATATTACTGCACCATCATAAAATGTTCGACGATTGGTCCGAGAGCGAGAGCGGGGATGAAATTCAGCGCCCCAACGATGAGGATGACCGCAATAAGCCAGAAGATAAACAACGGAACATGGGTCGGGAGTGTTCCTTCACTTACCGGAACAAGCTTCTTGCGAACCAAAGATCCGGCGAGGGCCAGGGTCGGAACGGCAAGCCAGAATCGACCTATGAGCATTGCCAGACCGCCCGTAATGTTGTAGAAGGGCGTGTTCGCACCGATTCCGGCGAACGCGCTTCCGTTGTTGTTTCCCTGCGACGTAAATGCATAAAGAATTTCACTGAAGCCGTGGGGTCCCGGGTTCGCCATTCCCGCCTTCCCATCAACCGTCACCACGGCCAGCGCCGTTAATGCAAGGACGGTAATCGGCATGATGAGGATAAGGAGAGACGCCATTTTCATCTCGTATGTCTCGATCTTGTGCCCGAGATATTCGGGAGTGCGACCAACAAGCAGGCCGGCGACAAAGACCGCCACTATCACAAACACCAGCATTCCGTAGAGCCCCGAGCCGACGCCGCCGAGGACGACTTCGCCTAAATGCATCATGATTAACGGCACCATCCCTCCAAGCGGTGTAAAAGAATCATGCATGGAATTCACCGCCCCGCATGATGTTGCCGTTGTCACCGTCGCGAAGAGCGCGGATTTCGCGATCCCGAACCGAACTTCTTTTCCCTCCATGTTCCCGCCCGGATTAATCGCGGTTGTCTGTTGATCCACGCCCAGAGCTCCAAGCTTTGGATTGCCTGAGGATTCTGCCTGATACGCAACACCGATGCCGACGACAAGGATGACCATCATCGCGGCGAGCAAGGCCCAACCCTGCCGTGTATCCTTCACCATCCTGCCGAATGTGTAACAAAGCGCGATACCGATGACTGTTTCGGCAAGAGTGAGGAGAAAATCGGTCAGCGGGGTGGGGTTTTCATACGGATGTGCCGCATTGGCATTAAAGAACCCGCCGCCGTTGGTTCCGAGATGCTTGATCGCCAGCTGCGACGCAGCAGGCCCTGTTGCAATGAGTTGCTCCGTAACTTGTGCACCGTTGGCATCCGTCGTTTGTTGAACGAGAGGTACCGAAACGTAAGAGGAGAAATTTTGAACAACGCCCTGCTCAACACAGACAAGAGCGAGAATCACCGACAAAGGCAGCAAGATATAGAGCGTACTGCGTGTCATATCGACCCAGAAATTTCCGAGCGTCCTCGCCGAATGACGGGCCAGAGCGCGAATGAACAGAACAAGTACCGCCAACCCGGTCGCGGCAGAAAGAAAATTCTGAACCGTCATGCCGAGCATCTGCGTCAGATAGCTCATTGTGGTCTCGCCGGAGTATCCCTGCCAGTTGGTGTTCGTGGCAAAACTTACGGCGCTGTTGAACGACGAGTCGGTACTTACCGCTCCGAAGCCCTGAGGGTTGAGGGGAAGAAACTGTTGCATTCGCTGAAATAGATAAACGAAGAGGAGCCCGACGAGATTAAATAAAAGCATCGCGGCGACATTTTCTTTCCAGTCCATTTCTTCATCAGGATTGATCCTTCCGATCCAATAGATGAATTTTTCTACCGGCCCGAGTACGGGGTCGAGGAATGTCTTCTCACGTTGAAAGACGCGCGCCATATACGCACCCAGAGGCTTTGCAAGAAGCACCAATGCGCCGAGGTAGACAGCGATTTGTATAATCCCGTTCAGCGTCATTCAAATTTCTCCGGTCGAAGAAGCGCGAGAAAGAGGTAGACGAGCAGTCCCACCGCAATCAGCCCGGAAATGATATACAGCAAGCTCATGATTTCTCCGATGATTTCTGCTCCCCGAGAACCTCACATCCCTTCGCGAGTCCCCACGTGAGCAGGAAGAATACGACAACAATACCTATATACAGGAAATCCATTACTCCTCCGAAAAGGTCGTATGCCCGTCGAGGGCAAGATTGAGTTTAAGGACATTCACGCGCGGCTCGCCGAGAAACCCCCACTGCCTTCCTTCAGTGAACTGGTCTACCAGTAAGCGGATCTGTTCGTCCTTCACATTCCTGGCTTTCGCAACGCGCGGGATCTGATACAGTGCTGCGCCAATACTGATGTGAGGATCGAGCCCGCTCCCCGAAGCCGTGACGAGGTCAACGGGAATGGGCTGACTGTTCTGAGGATCGGCGGATTTCAAATCCTGAATCCGTTTTTTCGCGGCATCGAAGAGGGCGGGATTCAGCGGACCGTAATTTGACCCCGTTGATGCTGCACTATTATACGGATACGGCGTCGTTGCCGAAAGGCGGCTCCAGAAGTATTTCGGATCGCTGAACTGTTGACCGATCAACTCCGACCCGAGAATCTGTCCTTTTTCGATGATCAGACTTCCTCTCGATTTTGAAGGAAAGAGAAATGCGGAAACACCCGTCACTGCAACCGGGTACACTACTCCCGTGAGAATCGTCAGTGCGATAACCAGGATGAGTGAAGTCCGAAAGTGCTTCAGGAACATCTTCGATCCCTTTGAGAATTGTACATCATTCTTGCGCTCAATTAGGTGTCAATAAGTTCTGAAAATATGGGAGTTTACGAGAAGGGAAGCAATCAATAAACCATCAAAAGGATTGATTGGAATATAAAATTGCCATAAAAACGATGGGGATACGGTCAGGGGATTAGATGGAATGAACAAAAAGTGAGAGAACGTAAAGGAAGGAAAATTTCAGATGGTGATTGATTCTCGTGGAACAGAATCAACTTCGTGATGCGTTGTGCTTGAATCCTACCTGGTAAAATGGAGTGAATCGTCCTTGATCATTTCCAGGACGGGTATTGATTGACCTTCAGCGGAGGGCAATACCCTTGAGTTGTTTGGAGAGTTGCGATGATGAAACGCTTCGATTGCCGTTTGAAAGAACTCCTCCGTTTTGTCATGCATAATTCTGGATGGAAACAACCGCTGGGCGCGGTCGCGCCCGCGCTGGCCCATCTCTTCCCGGAGCGACGGCTGAGAACTGATTGCTCCAATCGCTCCGGCGAGATCCTCGGGCGATCGCGGAGGGACGAGGATTCCCGTACTATTATGCACAACGAGTTCGGGAATGCTGCTGGTATTCGAACCGACAACAGCTTTCCCCGCGGCCATCGCTTCGAGTGCCGAGTAGCAAAACCCCTCCCAGTACGATGGAACCACAATGAAATCGACCGCCTGCAGCAATGAAGGAATATGTTGAATGAATCCGACGAGAAAGATGTTTTGGTTGAGATTGTGCCGTGAGGAATAGTCACGTATATACTCCTTGAGATTTCCCTCTCCGGCGATCAGCAGGCGAAAGCGGGGATCTCTCTTGACCGCAAAGCGCACGGCTTCAAGAAGCGTGGGAATTCCCTTTTGCTCATCGAGTCGTCCCACAAATCCTGCTACAGTATCATCGGCCGCAAGCTTCAAGTCCTCACGTATTCTGGATTTCTCCGCACCACCGTAAGCTTGAAGGTCCACGCCTTTCCAGACAACATGGATGCGTTGAGTTTGCAGCCACGGTGCCGCCGAGAGAAGCGTATTACGCGTCGCGTAGGAGTTGACCATTATCGCGGAAGCAATTTTTCCATAAAAAAGACGGTTGAGGTATGAGTTCTTGACGGGAACATCAACGTCCTGGCTTACGACGACCGGGATGCGGGCGAATGTTCCCGCCATGCCGGCAATGCGCAGCTCCTTTTCCGTATGAACGCAGACGAGACTGATCTTTTGCTTGACTAGAATGGTACAAAGACGAAGTACAGTGGCAGGATTGAAATCGCCTGACAGTCGAAGAGGGATGACTGATTCATGTTGTCCAGACAGCTTCTTGCGCAACGCAGATCCGGGTCGGCAGACAATCACGACGCGGTGCCCTCGGCGGGACATCTCCGCAGCGATCGTGGCGAGCCATACCTCGCCACCTCCCCATTCACGGTTGGAGTTGATAAAAAGAATATTCATCCGACGCTCCCGAGCCATCTGCACACGTTCATCGCTATCGCACTATTTGTTCTCGGGAGCTGTCGTTGAATTTGCCAATCGGATATTTGCTTCAAACTT
>Ga0335082_10002122_pt1 | contig 21307 bp, 21 predicted proteins | sample Lox_Sample_41_FD_206718 | JGI IMG/M metagenome (GOLD analysis project Ga0335082, IMG submission 206718) | Soil microbial communities from Loxahatchee National Wildlife Refuge, Florida, United States - Lox_Sample_4.1 | ecosystem: Environmental > Terrestrial > Soil > Wetlands | place: USA...
GACGCCGCAAAGCGACCTCCATGGCGTATGGATTGTCAGCCAATAGTGGTATCGTCACCCGTCTCTTGCGGAGACCGAAGACGTGGACGTTGCAGGCTGGCTGCGGAGCCTGGGGCTCGGACAGTACGAGGAGGCTTTCCGCGACAACGACATTGATGGGGAGGTTCTGCCGCACCTGACCGCGGACGATCTCGTGTCGATCGGCATGACCTCCGTCGGGCATCGGCGACGGCTTCTTTCGGCTGCTGCCGCTCTGGTCTCAGCCTCGCAACGAACTGCTGGGAACGCGGCACCGGCCGGATCGCCGGCCGCGGCGCGGCCGGCGGGCGCCGAGCGCCGGCAACTGACCGTGATGTTCTGCGACCTTGTCGATTCGACCGCGCTTGTTGCCCGGCTCGACCCGGAAGATACGCGCGAGGTGATCTCCGCGTACCAGAATACCGTCACCCAGCAAGTCGCACGTTTCGAGGGCCACGTCGCCAAGTTCATGGGCGACGGCGTGCTCGTCTATTTCGGCTGGCCGAGGGGCCACGAGGATGACGCGGAGCGTGCCGTGCGCGCAGGATTCGCGATTGTCGATGCGGTGGCCAAGTTGGCAACGTCGGCGAACGCGCCGCTGAAGGCCCGGATCGGCATCGCGACAGGCATCGTCGTCGTGGGCGATCTCGTGGGCGAAGGTTCTGAGCAGAAGCAAGCGGTTGTCGGCGAGACACCGAATCTGGCCGCGAGACTGCAAGCACTGGCCGAAGCCGGGGCGATTGTCGTCGCCGAATCGACGCAGAAGTTGCTGGGCGGATTGTTCGAGCTCGCCGATCTCGGCACGCGAGACTTGAAGGGCTTCGCCTCGCCGGTTCGTGCTTGGCGCGTCGTCGGCGAACGCCAAGCCGAAGGCCGCTTCGAAGCTCTTCACGGACATCAACTCACCCCGCTCATCGGTCGCGAACACGAAGTCGGACTTCTGCTGGAGCGTTTCGAGCGGGCCAGGGCTGGTGAAGGTCAGGTCGTGCTGCTCTCCGGCGAACCCGGCATCGGCAAGTCGCGTCTCGCACTTGCGCTCCGAGAGCGTCTGGATCCCAAGCCGCGATGGATCCTGCGCTATCAAGGCTCACCCTATCATGAGAACAGTTCCTTGTGGCCGATTGTCTGCCAGGCGGAACGGGCGGCGGAGATCGCGCCGGACGATCCACCCGAGGTGAAGCTCGACAAGCTCGAGCGGCTGTTGGGCGTGGCCGTCGCCGATGTCGCGGGCGCGGCGCCGCTGATCGCCGAGCTGCTGTCGATCCGGAGCGATGGACGCTACGCCCCCTTGGATCTCACGCCGCAGCAACGGAAGTCCGGCACGTTCGCGGCACTGCTCACCCAGCTCGAGGGCCTGGCAACGCAGGACCCAACGCTGATCGTGCTGGAAGACGCCCATTGGCTCGATCCCACAACTTTGGAGTTCTTCGGCCTCGTGATCGAGCGCATCCAACGCCTCCCTGTGCTGCTCGTCGTAACCTTCCGGCCCCAATTCAGCCCACCCTGGACGAACCATCCACACGCGATGGCATTGGCATTGAGCGGACTTGCCCGAACGCAGGCGGCTGCCGTCGTCGCCCGCGTCGCCGGCGGCAAGGCGCTCCCGGCCCCGGTCATGGAACAGATCCTGGCGAAGACGGAGGGGCTTCCGCTGTTCGTCGAGGAGCTGACCAAGGCCGTGCTGGAGTCCGGGTTACTTGCCATTGCGGATGATCGTTACGAGCTCGCCGGCTCCCTCCAGCCGTTTGCCATTCCGGCCACGCTGCGCGACTCGCTGATGGCGCGCCTCGACCGACCCGGGCTCGTCCGCGAAGTGGCGCAAATCGGGGCCGTCATCGGGCGGGAGTTCGGCCATGATCTCCTGGCGGCGGTCGCCGGTATCGACGCGGCGCGCCTCGAGGACACCCTGTCGCAGCTGATCGAGGCCGAGCTGGTGTTTCGCCGCGGCATCCCGCCCGAGGTCACCTACGTTTTCAAGCACGCTCTCGTGCAGGATGCCGCCTACGGTGGGCTCCTCCGGGCTCAGCGGCAGGACCTTCACGCCCGCGTTGCCCGCGAGCTGGAAACCAGATCGCCCGAGCTGGCCGACACGGCCCCGGAACTGTTGGCGCACCACCTCACGGCCGCTGGGTTCGCGGACCAGGCGATCCCCTACTGGCAGCGTGCGGGTCACCGGGCGGCGCAGCGCTCCGCCCATGTCGAAGCGATCGCCCATTTCACGCGGGCCCTCGACCTGCTGGCAACGCTGCCTGACGATCGGCCCCGCGCAGGCCGCGAGCTGAACCTCCTTCTCGATCTCGGTCCTATGGACATCATCGTCCACGGCATGGCCTCGCCACAGGTCGCCGATGCCTATTCCCGAGCTCACGAGCTTGCTCAGCAGGTCGGCGCGCCGGACCAGGCCTACGTCGCGACCTGGGGCCTGTGGCTGTCCCATCAGCAGCGCGGACGCCTGTCGGAGGCGCGCCGCTTGGCAGAAGAGGTGCTCGAACTTGCCGCCACGCTGAACGACCCTGATCTCCAGCTTCAGGCGCACCACGCGGCGTGGACGACGCAGTTTTTCCAGAACGATATCCAGTCCTGCCTGGAGCACACTGAGCGGGGAATTGCGCTCTATGACATAGACCGTCACAGCCGGCACGCGCTTCGCTTCGGCGGACACGACCCGGGGAGTTGCGCCCGCTCCACCGGTGCTCTTGCGCTGTGCCTTTGCGGGTACCCGGACAAGGCCGTCGAGCGATCAGGCGAGGCCATCGCGATTGCGGGTCGACTTGGACAGCCGGGCGGTCTTTCGAGCGATCTTTTCTTCGACGCTATGCTGCATCAGTATCGCCGGGAACCGGACGCCGTGGCGAAGCGTCTGGATGACCTGGCCGCTGTGTGCGCGAAGCATGGCATTCTGCATTACGAAGGCTCAGCGGCCATGTTGCGGGCCTGGGTAAACATGTCGCGCGGTCAGCTCGAGGAAGGACTTGCCGACCTTCGGCGCGGCCTTGCGATCCATGACCGCTCGCCGGTTGGCCTGCGCAAAGCCTACTACGCCGCGATGCTCATCGAGGCCTACCTTCGCCGTGGCGACGTCGACAGTGGGCTTGCTCAGATCGAGGAGAGCCTGGCCCGCGTCCGCAATATTGGCGACCACCATTGGCGCCCCGAGCTCCTGCGCCTCAGAGGCGAATTGCTCTCCCTCGTTCCGTCCAACAAGCGAGAGCCTGCCGAGAAGGCGTTTCAGGAAGCATTGGCCTGCGCCCGGGAACAAAAGTGCCGGCTGTTGGAACTGCGTGCTGCCCTGTCGCTGGGCCGTCTGTGGGCGACCAGAGGCGAACCCCAGCGGGCACAAGGACTGGTCGCGCCGATCTACGCCGAATACACGGAAGGATTCGATACCGCGGACCTCAAGGAGGCAAAAGCGTTCCTGGAGGAAATACGACAGTGACCGTGGCGCCAACGCGGCACGGCCGCATCCGGCGCTGCGCCGAAATCCCGCGATGTCTGCTTTCGCGCTGGCAGTCCCAGTCCCCGCTGGGCATGGGGTCCATCCTTCATTTTCGCCCCGCCTTGCCGCTGGCCCCCCGATTTGGTCTAGTCGCCCCCATGTCCTCGACCGCCGGCGCGCCCGACCAGCCGCCCCCGTCATCCGAGCCGCTGCTGCGCCCCGGCGATCCCCCGCCCTTCGAGATCGTCAACCCGGACGGCGCCGCCCGCGTCGTCCTGATCGCCGATCACGCCGGCCGGGCCATCCCCCAGGCGCTCGGCACCCTCGGCCTGGGGCCGGCCGAGCTGGCCCGCCACATCGCCTGGGACATCGGCATCGCCGACGTCACGCGACGCCTGTCCAAAAGGCTCGATGCCCCGGCCGCCCTCGCCGGCTATTCCCGCCTGGTGATCGACTGCAACCGCAAGCTCGGCAATCCCACCTCCATGGCCCAGGAGAGCGACCACGTGGCCGTGCCGGGCAACCGCGGCCTCACCCCGGCTCAGCGGGCGCAGCGCGTCGACGCCCTCTTCACCCCCTACCACGATGCCGTCACCCGCATCCTGGAAAGCCGGCTGCGGGCCGGGCTGGTGCCCGCCCTCGTCTCCATGCACAGCTTCACGCCGGTGATGAACGGGTTCGAGCGGCCCTGGCACATCGGCATCCTCTGGAACCGCGATCCCCGCCTGCCGCTGCCGCTGATGAAGCGCCTCGCCGCCGAGCCCGGCCTCACCGTCGGCGACAACGAGCCCTATAGCGGTCGTGCCGAGCAGGGCTACTCCATCTACGTCCACGGCCAGGATCTCGGCATCCCCCACGTGCTGATCGAGGTGCGCCAGGACCTCATCGACACCCACCACGGCGCCGCCGAATGGGCCGAGCGCATCGGCAACGCCCTGGCCGACGTGCTGGCCGACGCCAGCCTCTACAAGGTGGAGCATTACTGAATGGCCTACCGCGAGCCGGCCTTCACGCTCGGCATCGAGGAGGAATACCTGCTCGTCGACCGCGCCAGCCGCGACCTCGTGCGCGAGCCGCCGCCGGAGCTGTTGGCGGAGTGCGAGGCCCTGCTGCAGAGCCAGGTGATGCCGGAGTTCCTGCGCTCGCAGATCGAGGTCGGCACCCGCGTCTGCACCAGCACGTCGGAGGCCCGCGCCGACCTCTCCCGCCTGCGCAAGACCGTGGCCGAGGTCACCGCCCGCCACGGCCTGGCGCCGATCGCCGCCTCCACCCACCCCTTCGCCTCCTGGCACTTGCAGAAGCACACCGACAAGGAGCGCTACAACATCCTGGCTCAGGACCTCCAGGCTCCCGGGCGCCGCCTCGTCATCTGCGGCATGCACGTCCATATCGGCATCGAGGATCCGCAGCTGCGCGTCGACTTCATGGGCCAGGTCGCCTACTTCCTGCCGCACCTCCTTGCCCTCAGCACCTCCTCGCCCTTCTGGGGCGGCGAGGATACCGGCCTCAAGTCCTACCGCATGGCCATCTTCAACGAGCTGCCGCGCACCGGTCTGCCCGAGCTGTTCGAGAGCTGGGGCGAGTATGAGCGCCACCTCAACGCCCTCGTCGGCGCCAAGCTGATCGAGGACGGCAGCAAGCTGTGGTGGGACGTGCGGCCGAGCGCCCGCTTCCCCACGCTGGAGATGCGCATCACCGACGTCTGCACCACCCTCGACGACGGGATCGCGGTCGCCGCCCTCTACCGCTGCCTGCTGCGCATGCTCTGGCGCCTGCGCCGCAGCAACCAGCGCTGGCGCCGCTACGCTCACATGCTCGTGAACGAGAACCGCTGGCGCGCCCAGCGCTACGGCACCGACGCCGGCCTCGCCGATTTCGGCAAGGGCGAGGTGGTGCCCTACGCCGACCTGCTCGAGGAGCTGATCGAGCTGGTGCGCGAGGACTCGGCCTTCTTCGGCTGCCAGCCGGAGATCGACTACGCCCGCCGCATCCTCGCCCGTGGCACCAGCGCCCACCGCCAGCTCGCCCACTACCGCGAAGCCCTGGAGGCCGGCGCCACGCCCCTGGAGGCCCTGAAAGGCGTCGTCGACTGGCTGATCGAGGAGACGGTCCGCCGCGTCTGAATTGGGTTTATTTTGTCGTAACCATGCCGCTTTAGGGATTCGTTAGCCGCGCGGGCGTAGACATGCGCGCATGCAAGGGGACATCTACGGACGCAAGCTCGCGCTGCTGACCCGCAGGGACGGCGCCGACGCCGTCCAGCTCCACACCGGCATCCTGGCCTTCACCCAATGCGAGCTGCTGCTCGACCGCGGCCCGCAGAAGCGGCCCTTCCGCCTGCGCACGGAGTGGCTCAGCCGCCTCGAGGCCGTCGACGGCGACCAGAAGGACCGACTGGACGACGCCGATCTCCTGCTGTCTCTCACCGACGCCGAGCTCTCGGAGCAGGAACGCGCCGTCCTGAACTGAACGTCCCCTGGTTGTCCGGGACCGCCGATCCTATATCCTCTCCACGGCACAGCCTGGAGAGCGCCATGGACGACAAGACCCGCACGGAACTCGAAGCCGCCGCCTTCCGCCGCCTCGTGCAGCATTTGCGCGAGCGAACGGACGTGCAGAACATCGACCTGATGAATCTCGCCGGCTTCTGCCGCAACTGCCTGTCGAAATGGTACCGCGCCGCCGCCGAGGAGCGCGGCATCGCGCTCAGCGATCCGGCCGCCCGCGAGATCGTCTACGGCATGCCCTACGAGGAATGGAAGGCGAAGCACCAGAAGGAAGCGTCGCCCGACCAGCAGAAGTCCCTCGCCGCCCAGCACAAGCACTGACGCCTCCTGCGCCTCACGATCGCGTGACTTGCGCCGAAATCGATAGTGTCCTAATCATGATGTAACGATTCGTTAGGGCGCTATGGGGTTGCAGAGGTGTCCGAACCATCGCTCCGGCGCGCGGCGCCTGACCCGAACGTCCGTCCGAGTTCGCCCGCCGCCTTCGTTCAGGGCTATCCCGGCGCCCTCTCGCGGCCGGCCTGCGACGACATCGTCGCGCGCTTCGAGGTCGACCCGCGCAAATATCCGAGCCGCACCGCGACCCGGCACAACCCGCTCATCCGCTCCGGCACCATGCTGGAGATCCCGCGTTACGAAGAGTGGGCCGACGTCTGCCAGCTGGTCACGCAGGTGACCCGCCGCTGCCTCGACGACTACGTGCAGCGCTATCCGAGCCTGCAGTTCCTGGCGCGGCCGGAGAACAGCCTGATCACGCCGCCGATCATCGAGCGCATCGAGCCCGGCCAGGGCTACGGCTATCACGTCGACGCCGGCGCTGGCGGCACCCACGACCGCATCGTCTCCGGCCTCTTCTATCTGCGCGACATCGCCGAGGGCGGCGAGACCGAGTTCCCGTTCCAGCTCATGCACGTCAAGCCGAAGGCCGGCCTGCTGCTGTTGTTCCCGCCCTTCTGGACGCACCTCCACCGCGGCGTCAGCCCGGTGTCGGCCGTCAAATACAACATCACCAACTTCGTGGTCCTGCGCCCGCAGCCGCCGCGCCCCATCGGCTGACCGCCACCTCACCGCTTGCGCCGCGGGTGCGGGGCAGCCGTGCCCGCCTCGGCAAGGGTCCGGACCGAACGCTGCACCTCCTCGAGCACGTCGATGGCCGCCGCCAGCTGCCGCTCGCCGACGCCCGCCAGCACCTGGTCGCGCGTCTCGGCGACGACCGCCGCGATCTTGTGCTGCAGGGTCTCGCCGCGCGCCGTCAAGCGGATGGTCTTGGTGCGGCGGTCGCTGTCGGCGCAGCGCAGAATGTAGCCGTCGCGCTCGAGCGTATCGAGCAGACGCACCAGCGACGGGCCTTCGATCGAGAGCGAGTCCGCGAGGTCGGTCTGGCGCGGCGGCGCCTCGAACTTCGAGAGATGCAGGAGCGGCCGCCAGGTCGCCTCGGTGAGTCCGTATTCTTTGAGGCGCATATCGACCAGAGCGCGCCAGCGCCGGGCCACCTGTCCGACCAGCGTCCCGAACGCGGCTCGCAGGTCCGAGCCGGAGGACTGCGCCGGCCCCCGCATGGCGCTTCGATCGGTCTTACGCGTCATTTGGCTCGCCCGGCTGCTGCCGCAAGGCTGGCTCGTTTTTCTTCCCCCGAGATCCCAAGACTAGGAGCCGGGACACCGGCGCACAATAGCGTTGCGGCGAGGCTTGCGGCGTCCCGGGGCCGCCGATATTGTCCGCCGTTCTCGGCGAGGGGAGGAACCATGAAGAAGGCCGGCGGCATCGCGGCGGATCGCCTGCGCTCGTTCATCGAGCGGATCGAGCGGCTGGAGGAGGAGAAGGCGGGTCTCACCGCCGACATCCGCGAGGTCTATGCCGAGGCCAAGGGCAGCGGCTTCGACTCGAAGGTCATGCGCCTGATCGTGCGCCTGCGCAAAATGGACTCCGCCGACCGCCAGGAGCAGGAGGCTCTGCTCGAGGTCTACCGCCGCGCCATCGGCCTCGAGTGAACGCCGCCCGCCTGCGATCATGGGGCCGCGCAGTTCCCTGGCGCCCATCGTCACCGCCGGGCTGATCATGGTGATCTGGGGCGCGACGCCGGTGGCGACCCGCATCGCCGTCGCCGATCTCGCGCCGCTGCATGTCGGCCTGCTGCGCACGGTTTTCGCCGGCCTGCTGGCGCTGCCGATCGCCCTGGCCTTGCGCCAGCCGTTGCCCAAGGGCCGCCACAGCCTGCTGCTGCTCATCGTTTCCAGCGCCTCCGGCTTCATCGTCTTTCCGCTGCTCTACAGCGCCGGCCAGCGCGACACCTCGGCCATGCACGGCGGCATGATCCTCGCCGCCTTGCCGGTCTTCACCGGCAGCTACGCGGCATTCGTCGAACGTCGCCGGCCGAGCGCACGCTGGATCGCGGGCTGCATCATCGCGCTGCTCGGCGAGTGCGCGCTGATCATCCTGCGCGCCGGCGGCGGCGGGGCGCAGCCGACCTGGGGCGGCGACCTGCTGGTGCTGCTGTCGTCCCTGCTCGTCGCGGCCGGCTACGTCGCTGGCGCGCGGCTGGCGCAGACCGGCTACAGCAGTTTGGCCACGACTCTGTGGGGCGTGGCGCTCGCCGCCCTGGTGTCCAGCGTCATCATGGCCGCGGATGTGGCGCGCGGCGGCTGGCCCTCGGCCGGCTGGCAGGCCTGGACGGCCGTGATCTACCTCGCCAGCGTCACGACGATTCTCGGCTATGTGGGCTGGTACTGGGCGCTGGCGAAAGGCGGCATCGCTCGCATCGCCACCATCCAGTTCTTCCAGCCGGTCTCCGGCCTCGTCCTCGCGGCCCTGCTGCTGGGCGAGCGCATGACTCTGCCGCTTTTGGCTGCATCGTTGGTGATCCTGGCCGGGGTGTGGATCGCGCAGCGGCGCTGAGCCCAGGCTACGGCTCGTTCCAATGGTGGCAGGCGACCTCGTGGCCGCGGGCGATCGTCTCCAGCGGCGGCACCTCGCTCGCGCATACAGGCGTCGCCTTCGGGCAGCGCGTCCGGAAGGTGCAGCCCGAGGGCGGCTTCAGCGGCGAGGGCAGGTCGCCTTTCAGCACGACCCGCTGCCGGCTGCGCTCGACCTCGGGATCGGGGATCGGCACTGCCGAAATGAGGGCTTGAGTGTAAGGATGGCGCGGATTGCGGTAGAGCTCGTCGCGGTCGGCCAGTTCGGCCACGCGGCCGAGATAGAGCACCATGATGCGGTGGCTGATGTGGCGCACGACCGACAGGTTGTGCGAGATGAAGATCAGCGCCATGCCGGTGTCGCGCTGCAGGTCCATCAACAGGTTCACGATCTGCGCCTGGATCGAGACGTCGAGCGCCGAGACCGGCTCGTCGCAGACGATCAGCTTCGGGTTGTTGATCATCGCCCGCGCAATTCCGATGCGCTGGCACTGGCCTCCCGAGAACTCGTGCGGATAGCGGTTGATCTGGTTGGGCAGCAACCCGACCTTTCGCATCATCTCCTGCACGCGCGTCTTCACGTCCGCCGCCGACAGGTTCGGCTGAAAGGTCTTCAGCGGCTCGGCGATGATTTCGCCCACGGGCATGCGCGGATTGAGCGAGGCCAGCGGATCCTGGAAGATGATCTGCATCTCCTGTCGCTTGAGCCGCATGGCCTCGTGCGAGAGCTTGCCGAGGTCCTGGCCGAGCCAGACGACGCGCCCCGTGGCGTTCGGGAGGAGACGCAGCACCGCGCGGCCGAGCGTCGATTTTCCGCAGCCGGACTCTCCGACCAGCCCGAGCGTCTCGCCCGGCCGCAGGTCGAAGTTGACGCCGTCGACGGCCTTGAGGATCGCCGGCGGGCGCCGCGACAGGAATCCGCCGCCGATGCGGAACTGGACCTTGAGGTCGGCGACCGAGAGCAGCGGGGCCGAGCCTACAACGCCGGCAGGTGGCATGCCTTGCTCCTTTCGGGCGCGATGGGACGCAGCGCCGGCAGTTCGCGCGCGCAGACCTCGATCTGGCGATCGCAGCGGTTGCGGAAGGCGCAGCCGGCCGGCAGACGCTGCAGATTGGGCGGCTGACCGGCGATCGTCGTCAGCCGCTCATGCATCACCTCGTCGAGGCGCGGCATCGAGCGCAGCAAGCCGGCGGTATAGGGATGCTGCGGATCCTTGAACAGCGGACCCACCGGCGCCGCCTCGACGACGCGCCCCGCATACATGACCAGGACTCGATCGCACAGGCCCGCGATCACGCCCATGTCGTGGGTGATGAGCGTCAGCGCCATGTTGGATTGCCGGCGAAGCTCGCTTATCAGCTCGAGGATCTGCGCCTGTACCGTGACGTCCAGCGCCGTCGTCGGCTCGTCGGCGATGAGCAGCTCCGGCTGGCACAGCAGCGCCATCGCGATCATCACGCGCTGGCGCATGCCGCCCGAAAATTCGTGCGGATACATGTCGAAGCGCTGCGCAGCCTCCGGAATCTGCACGCGATCGAGCATGTCGATCGCCGTCCTGCGCGCCTCGGTTTCGCTCATGCCCTTGTGCGTGACCAGGACCTCCGTCAGCTGCCGGCTGACGGTCAGATACGGATTGAGCGAGGTCATCGGATCCTGAAAGATCATGGACATGCGGGCGCCGCGGATCTTGTTGAGCTCCGCCACTGGCAAGCCGAGGATCTCCTGGCCGTGAAACTTGACGCTGCCCTGCGCCCGCCCGTTGCTGGCCAGAAGCCCCATGATCGACATGAAGATCTGGCTCTTGCCGGACCCGGACTCGCCGACGATGCCGACGGCTTCTCCGGCCTGTACGGCGAAGTTGACGCCGCTCACCGCCTTCACCTCGCCCTCGGGCGTGGTGAAGGTCGTCTCGAGGTTGGCCACATCGAGGACGGCGGCTTGGCCGTTCGCTCCCGCGGTCATCACTCAGCGGTCCTTGGGATCGAGGGCGTCGCGCAGCCCATCGCCGATGAAATTGAGGCACAGCAGAGTCACGGCGAGCACGATGCCCGGCAGCAGCATCCAGGGCGCCGTCTCGATTACCTTCGCGCCCTCGCTCACGAGCGTGCCCCAGCTGGATTCCGGCTCCTGCACGCCCATCCCGAGGAAGCTGATGAAGGATTCCGTCAGGATGACGTTGGGTATCGTCAGCGTGACGTAGACGACGACCGGGCCGAGGCAGTTCGGGATGATATGCCGCCAGACGATGGCCCAGGTGGAGATGCCGTTCGCGTGCGCGGCTTCGATGAACTCCTTGCGCTTGAGGCCGAGCGTCTGGCCGCGCACGATGCGCGCCATATCGAGCCAGGAGACCGAGCCGATGGCGAAGTAGATCAGCACGATGTAGCGGCCGAAGACGACGGTCAGCAGGATGACGAAGAAGATGAAGGGTATCGAATACAGGATATCGACCAGCCGCATCATCCCGCCGTCGATGCGGCCGCCGATGAAGCCCGACATCGCGCCCCAGACGACGCCGATGAAGAGGCTGACGAGGGTGGCGACCGTCGCGACGGTCAGCGAGACCTGTCCGCCGAACAGCGTGCGCACGAACAGGTCGCGGCCGTTGTCGTCGCTGCCGAAGTAGTAGCCGGCGGCGAAGTCCGGCGGCGCCGCCGGCATCATGTCATAGTTGACGTCGTCCTGCGGGCGCAGCCCGAGATAGGGCGCGGCAAAGCAGGTGATCGTGATGACCGCGAGGATGGCGAGGCTGGTCACCGCCGCCTTGTTCTTCAGGAAGCGGTGGCGGGCGTCCGCCCACAGGCTGCGGCCGGCGACTTCCTCGATCGCGACCTGCGAAAGGTCCTGAACTGTGACGTCGGCCATTGTGCCTCTCAGTCGTACCGAACTTTGGGATCGAGAACGCCGTACAGGAGGTCCGCGACGAGATTGCACAGGATGATGATCACGCCGTAGAAGATCGTGACGCCCATGACCAGCGTATAGTCGCGGTTGAGGGCGCCCTGCACGAAATAGCGGCCGATCCCGGGGATGCCGTAGATCTGCTCGATGACGACAGAGCCGGTGATGATGTTCGCAACGCCGGGGCCGAGATACGAGACGACGGGAATGATCGCGGCCCGGATCGCATGGCGCATGATCGTGATGCGGTTGGGCAGTCCCTTTGCGCGCGCGGTTCGCACGTAGTTGCTGCGCAGGACCTCGAGCATGCTGCCGCGCATCAACCGCGCTATCGTCGCGATCTGCGGCAGGGCAAGGGCGACGACCGGCAGCACGATGTTGCTCCACTTGTCCCAGCTGCCGACCGGCAACACCTTGAGCCACAAGCCGAAGACGAGGCTGAGAATTGGCGCCATCACGAAGTTGGGCACGGCTATGCCGACCATCGACACGCCGATGACGGTGTAGTCCGTGGCCGTGTTCTGGCGGAATGCCGCGAGGATGCCCGCGGCCAGCCCGACCACGAGAGCCAGCAGCATGGCCAGCGAGCCCAACCCCAGGGAGGTCGGGAATCCGCCGACGATCAGCTCGCTGACGGTGAAGTCCTTCGATTGGAAGGAGGGGCCGAAGTCGCCGTGCAGCAGGCCGTTCAGGTAGCGCAGGTACTGCTGAGGCACCGACTCGTCGAGGTGATAGGCGTGCTTGAGATTGGCCTCGATCTCCTTGGTCATGCGCCGCTCGGTGTCGAACGGTCCGCCCGGCGCTGCGTGGACGAGGAAGAACGACACCGTGATGATGATGAACAGCGTCGGGATCGCCCCGCCCAGTCGCTTGAGAAAATACTGCAGCAAGATCCGTCCTCAGCCTACGCAGTGCACGCGACAGGCGCGCATGTCCCGCCGGAATCCTCGGCGGTCACGCGCCGACTAAAAAAAGCGCGGGCCAGCGGCATGGATCCGCTGGCCCGTCGCAACGTCCTTCGGTCATCGCCCCGTTAGTTCTGGGCGACGTCCATGTAGCGCTCGAGATGGATGTCGAGCAGGTTGAAGTCCCAGCCCTTCACCTTCGTCGAGACCAGGTGCTTGGTGTTGTAGTGATAGATCGGAATCATGGCGTAATCGTCGAGGAACGTCTTCTCGGCGTCCTGGAGAACCTTCAGCCGCGCCGGCTGGTCGACGGTCTTCTGCGCCGTGTCCAGGTCCGAATCGTACTTCGTCGAGTTGTATCCGGCGTCGTTCTGGTCGCCGGCCGTCGACAGGAACATCTGCAGGAAGGTGTACGGGTCCATGTAGTCGCCGATCCAGGCCGCGCGCGCGACGTCGAACGACTTGGTCTTGCGCGTGTTGAGGTAGACCTTCCATTCCTGGTTGGTCAGCGTCGCGTCCACGCCCAGCACCTTCTTCCACATGTTCTGGATCGCCACGGCGATCTTCTTGTGGTTGTCGCTGGTGTTGTAGAGGATCTCCAGCTTCAGCGGCTTGTCGGGGCCGTAGCCGGCCTCCTTGTACAGCTTCTTGGCCAGCGCTTCGCGCTCCGCCTGCTTCATGTTCTTGAACTCGAGAGTCTGCTGCTCGTAGCCCGGCAGGCCCGGCGGCACCCACGAATAGGCCGGCATCTCGCCCGCCTGCGTGATCTTGCTGACGATGATGTCGCGGTTGATGGCGAGCGCCAGCGCTTCGCGCAGCTGCGGCGACTTGCCGAGCGGCTCACGCGTCAGGTTGATGACGTAGTAGTAGGTGCCGAGGTAGGGCTCGTTGTGGAACTCGGCCTTGAAATCCTTCTTGATCGTCGGGATCTGATCGTTCGGGACCTCGTTGGTGACGTCGAGCTCGCCCGCCCGGAACCGCTTGAACTCCTCCGGAATATCTTCCGTCGGGTAGTACACGACCTTGTCGATCTTCACGCTCGCGGCGTCGTGGAAGTTCGGGTTCTTGACCATCGTCAGAGACGCCTGGGGCGTCCAGTCGGCCAGCTTGTAGGCGCCGTTGCCCACCATGTTCTCGGGCCGGGTCCAGTCCTTGCCGAACTTTTCGACCACCGCCTTGTTCACCGGGAACGAGATGTTGTGGCGCATCAGCTGCAGGAAGTGCGCGGTCGGCTGCGTCAAGGTGATCTGCACCGTATAGTCGTCCAGCGCCTTAACGCCCAGCTTCGTCAGGTCCGGTTCCTTGCCGCCGGTGATCTCGGCGGCATTCACGATCGGCTCCAGGATGTAGGAGTAGGGCGACGCCGTCACCGGATCGACTGCGCGCCGTAGGGAGTACACGAAATCGTCGGCCTTCAGCGGGTCGCCGTTCGACCACTTGCCGTCCTTGCGCAGGTGGAAGGTGTAGACCTTGCCGTCGTCGCTGATGTCCCAGGACTCCGCCGCGCCCGGCACGACGTTGGCCTTGGAATCATAGGTTGTAAGGCCCTCAAACAGGTCGGCCGTGATGTTGAACTCCGGCACGCCCTCCAGCTTGTGCGGGTCGAGAGTCTGCGGGTCCGCCCCATTGCCGCGCCGCAAAACCGTCTCCGCATGGGCTACCGCCGCCGTGCCGACGGCGAAAAGCGTCGCCAGCGCCACGAGCTTCAGGCGCGTAAACGCCATTGTCATGTGAGATCTCCCAATCTGATGTCTGTTCGCAATGTCAGTCAGCCGCATTCGAGAAAAGGGCTGACGCATTCGGGCAATAGTGAAAGATATGAGACAGGGGTTCAACGATTTTGTTGTTTGGAAAGATAAGCATCGCGCGCCCGCGGCGCGCCGAAAGATCGTTTCGGTTGCAACCAACTCGGCATAACATTTCGCCGCATGGAGCTCTGGGCGGAGCGGATTGCTGCATTGCACAATGCGCAAATACCAGGGCCAGAGTCCGGCGTTCGAAGCCTCAATGGCCGGCGCGCGTGCGCTCGGCCTCGGCCAGCAGCCAGTCGCGGAAGACCGCCACCTTCGGCCGCTTCAATGCAATCGGCAGATAGACCAGGTAGTAGCGGAAACGGCCGGCGACGCTGAGGCGGAACGGCCGCACGAGCCGCCCGCTCTTGAGGTCGGCGGCAGCGAGCGCGTCGCGTGCCAGGGCCACGCCCTGGCCGTCGAGCGCCGCCTGGATCGCGAGCGCGGAGTCGTTGAACTGCGGGCCGCGGGTCCAGTCGACGTCGGCCACGCCGGCCGCCAGCAGCCACATGCGCCAGTCCGGCTCGGCGTCGCGCGCCAGCCACTCGGTATGCAGCAAGGTGTGATGCCGGAGGTCCGCGGGCGTCCGCAGGGCCTGCGGGCCCTTGCGCAGCCGCGGGCAGCAGACCGGAAACACCTCCGTGCTGAACAGCGACTCCGCGGTCAGTCCCGGGTAGCTGCCGGCGCCGTAGCGGATGCCCACGTCGATGGTCTCGCGCGCGAAGTCGACCAGCTGGGTCGAGGCGTCGATGCGCACGTCGAACTCGGGATTGGCGGCGCGGAAGCGCTCGAGCCGCGGCACCAGCCACTTGGCGGCGAACGACGGCGACGTGGTGACGCTGAGGAGGTTGTCGGTCTGCAGAGCGCGCAAGCCGTCGATCGCCTCGGCCAGGCGCGCGAAGCCCTCGCGCACGCCCGGCAGGCAGAGCTGCCCCGCCTCGGTGAGCAGCACAGCCTTGTTGCGCCGCTGGAACAGCGGCACGCCCAGATGCTCTTCCAGCGTCTTGATCTGATGGCTGATCGCTGCCTGCGTCACATGCAGCTCGGCCGCTGCCTTGGTGAAGCTCAGATGGCGCGCCGCCGCCTCGAAGGCGCGCAACGCATTCAACGGAGGAAGCCGCACGGTCATGACGGTCACATTAGATATTATTATGCGAACCCTGAGAACTACTCATTTGCGAGGATCCCGGAAAACTACCACATTGTGTTCGTTCTCCCCGATGCGGACGAAGATTTCCCCATAAATCTACGTCATGCTTATGCGAGATGGAAGGTGGCAGATGAGCGAGTGGCACAACGAACGGAACGAGTTTCAGTATTACGTCGACCAGGCCCACCAGGCGCGCGGCGAGGCGATGGCGCGGGTCGGTTACCTGGCGGCGACGGCAGTCACCCGGGTCGCGGGCTTGGCCGTCGTCGAGTTGCCGCGGGTGACGCGAAAGGCGCTGCGGGCCGTCACCGAGTGGCGCAACCGGCAGGTCGCGCTGCGCGAGATCCTGGCGCTTGACGACCGCATGCTGCGCGATATCGGCCTGAGCCGCGCCGATGCCTGGGCCGCCGTGGAGGGCACGCTAGGCGAGCGCGCGCTTGAGCCGGACCCGGTGGACGCGCCGGCCTATCGCGACATCGCGCTTAGCGCCCACGCCATCGCGGGCTGCAACGACAACGGCGCCCGCCGCCAGGCGGCCTGACGCGAGTCACGACGCGCGGCGCAGCACGGCCGTCTCCGCCAGCAGCCAGTCGCGGAAGGCGGCCAGCGGGCGACGGCGCTGCGCGTTGGGCAGGCTCAGCAAGAAATAGGCGCCATCGGCCAGGGCGACGTCGCACAGCTTCACCAGCCGGCCATTGGCAAGGTCGTCCGCGATCAGCGCCTCGTCGGCCAGCGCGATGCCTTGGCCGGCGGCGGCCGCATCGAGGGCCAGGGCGGTTTCAAGGATACGCGGCCCCCGGCTCACATTGACGTCGGCCACGCCGGCCGCCGAAAACCAGCGTCGCCACAGGCTGCCGTCGTCCTCATGGAGCAGGATGAACGCCCGCAACTCGTCGGGGTCGAAGGCGGCCCGCCGGCGTCCGCGCAGTTCCTTGCGTCCGACGGGATAGAGCCGGGACGAGGCCAGTTGGTCCTGGCGCAGGCCCGGCCAGCCGCCCTGGCCGTAGCGGATCGCGAGGTCGGCCTCGTCGCGCGTGAGGTCGACCAGCCGCGGCGATGCGTCGAGCACGACATCGATATCGGGGTGAGACGCCTGGAACCGGCCCAGCCGACGGATCAGCCAGCGGCCGGCAAAAGCCGGCTCGACGCTGAGGCGCACGCGCACCTCCTTGGGTTTGGCCAGCGCCTCCGTTGCCTCCGCGATCGAGTCGAAGGCGGCCGAGACGGCCTTCAGATAGCGCCCGCCGTCCTCCGTCAGCTCCACGCCGCGCTTGGCGCGACGGAACAGCGTCACGCCCAGCCGCGCCTCCAAGGAACGGACATGCCGGCTGATCGCGGCATGGCTGACGCGCAGTTCCGTCGCCGCGCCCGTGAAGCTGTTGTGGCGGGCCGCGACCTCGAAGGCGCGCAGCGCGTTCAGCGGAGGCAGGCGGCGGGCCATGGGATCCGTGACTTTCCCTTACACATGGCGTCAGCAAACGGCGTTTGTTGCGCCGCGCCGGCCTCTCCAGGTTATCGGCAGCAGGCGAGGACAGCCGCCAGTCTACAGGAGAACAGCAATGTTCCACGACATCATCAAGACCTATGCCGACGCCCTGACTGTCGCGACCACGCTGCGGATGCCGCCGGCGGCCCGCGGGGCCGAAGCCTCCGCCGCGGCCGACGAGAGTCGTCGGCTGCCGCTGTCGAGCCGGCGCATCGGCCGAGTCATCCGTTGGCTCGGGCGCACTGTGGATGCAGACCTGCCGGCGGCGTCCCCGCGCGCTCTCGTTCGCACGCCGCACCCCTGAGGTCTCTCGCTCGGCGGGCGCGACCAGCGGGCCGGCTGCCTGCCGAAGATTTGGGCAGCTGCCGAACAGAGCAGCAGCACGCTGTCCGTTCCCGCGCCAGGAACATCGGCACGTCGGGAGGACGACTGCATTCTTGCTGAAGGGCTAGTCGCTGGCGAAGGCGGGGATATCGGCGCGCGCCCGCACGGGAAAGCCGCTCTCCTTGCTATGAAACCAGCCGACTACAGCCGTGCCACCCTGTCTTCCCGAACTTGGCACAGGTCTTGCTACCTCCTCCATAGATCGTCGTGATCCGCCATCGGTCGGATCGTCGCCGCGTGTCCGCCCCCGGCGGGTGTCGGCGACGACCGGCGGCGGCGACAGGCGCAGCGCGAGGAGTGTCAGATGAAATTCGTCATGGCCATCATCAAGCCATTCAAGCTGGACGAGGTGCGCGAAGCGCTGACCGCGCTGGGCGTGCAGGGGTTGACGGTCACGGAGGCCAGGGGCTTCGGCCGCCAGAAGGGCCACACCGAGATCTATCGCGGCGCCGAGTACGCCGTGAACTTCGTTCCGAAGATCAAGCTCGAGATCGCCGTGTCCAACGACCTGGTCGAACGCGTCGTGGACACGATCCTCAAGACGGCGGCGACCGGCCGCATCGGTGACGGCAAGATCTTCGTGTTCGACATGCTGCAGGCCGTCCGCATCCGCACCGGCGACAGAAACGAAGAAGCACTATAGGGAGATCCCAGATGATTCGAATGACCTTGCGGCACGCGGCCATCGCGCCGATCGCGCTTCTCGCCGCCTGCCTGTCGGCGCCCGCCTGGGCCGACGGCCCCACGCTCGATCGCGGCGACACGGCGTGGATGCTGACGTCGACCGCGCTGGTGCTGATGATGACCATCCCCGGCCTGGCGCTGTTCTACGGCGGCATGGTGCGCAAGATGAACGTGCTGGCCACGGTCATGCAGAGCTTCCTGGTCACCTGCCTGGTGACGGTGCTCTGGATGATCGTCGGCTACAGCTTCGCCTTCACCGAGGGCAACGGCTTCGTCGGCGGCCTCAGCCGCTTCTTCCTGGCGGGCATGACGACCACGGGGACCAACGGCCTGGCGCCGACCATTCCCGAGTCGGTCTACATGTGCTTCCAGATGACCTTCGCGATCATCACGCCGGCGCTGATCGCGGGCTCGTTCGCGGACCGCATGAAGTTCTCGGCCCTGGTCTGGTTCATGGGGCTGTGGCTGGTGCTGGTCTATTCGCCGATCGCCCACATGGTGTGGGGTCCCGGCGGCTGGCTCGGCGGCTCCGGCGTGCTCGACTATGCCGGCGGCACGGTCGTGCACATCAACGCGGGCGTTGCCGGCCTGGTCGCGGCCCTGGTGATGGGCAAGCGCACCGGCTACGGCAAGGTGCCGTTCCCGCCGCACAACCTGGTGCTGACGGTGATCGGCGCCTCGCTGCTCTGGGTCGGCTGGTTCGGCTTCAATGCCGGCTCGGCCGTGGCGGCCGACGTGCGCGCCGGCATGGCCATGGCGGCGACGCAGATCGCCACCGCCGCCGCCGCGCTCGGCTGGATGTTCGCGGAGTGGATCGCAAAGGGTAAGCCGTCGGTGCTGGGCATCGCCTCGGGCGCAGTCGCCGGGTTGGTCGCGGTCACGCCGGCCTCGGGCTTCGTGCTGCCGAGCGGCGCGCTCATCATCGGCATCGTCGCCGGCGTGCTCTGCTTCTTCGCCAGCACGAGCCTGAAGAACGCCCTCGGCTACGACGACTCGCTCGATGCCTTCGGCGTCCATGCCATCGGCGGCATCATCGGCGCGCTGCTGACCGGCGTGTTCGCGACCATGGCCGTGACCGGCGCCACCGACCCGGTCGGCTGGATCGACGGTCATGCCGGCCAGGTGATCACGCAGATCAAGGGCATCGTCGCCACGATCGTCTACGATGCCGTCGTCTCGCTCGTCATCCTCAAGGCGATCGACTGGACGATCGGACTGCGCGTGTCCGAGGACATCGAGCGCGAGGGCCTCGATCTCGGCCTGCACGGCGAAGTGGTGCCGTGAGGGTGACGCGCGACGCTATGTGAACGGATTCCTCCAACGCAACCCTGCGACCCGGAGAGCCCCGCTCTCCGGGTCTTTTTCCCCAACGACGTCCCCGCTGAAACAATCGAAACACTCGGCAGCGATCTCGGAAACGCGATTGCAACGGGCCGCTCCTACCGTCGTGCTGTTCTTCCGCGGCGGAAGGTCAAAACCCGGGGGCTCCCATGACAAATTCCGATCTTCAACGGGCGTTGACGATGCGCGAAATCGTCGGCGCTTACGGCACGGCCGTCCATGTCGCAACCACGCTGCAGCCGCCGCCATCGCCGGTGCGCTCGCACCAGGCCGTCGCGGCGGGCGAGCCGGCGCACCGTTCGTCGCTGCTGCGGCGGACGGCGGTTCGATTCATCGCCTGGTTCGGCTAGGGCGGAACGAAAACCTACTCGGCGGCGTCGCGCCGTGGTGCCGGCGCACGGAAGGTGGCGAGAAGTTCGGCCTCGTGCGCACGCGCCTTCTCGAGATGCGCCTGCTTGACGTGCCCGTAGCCGCGGATCTGCTCTGGGATCTGCGCGATCTGGACGGCGAGATCGTGGTTGGTGTGATCGAGCCCGGTGAGAAGCTCGTCGACGATGCGTTCATAGTCGGCGATCAGCTGCCGCTCCAGCTTGCGCTCGGCGCTGTGGCCGAAGATATCGAGCCGCGTGCCACGCAGGTGCCGTAGGCCCGCAAGCAGGCGGAAGGCTCGCATCATCCAGGGGCCGAACGCCCTCTTCTTGAGATGCCCCGTGTCGGGATCGCGCGCGGCCGCCAGCGGCGGCGCCAGGTTGAACTCGAGCCGGTAGTCGCCTTCGAACTGCGCCGCGACCGCCTTCAGGAAGGTGCCGTCGCTGTAAAGTCGCGCCACCTCGTACTCGTCCTTGTAGGCGAGCAGCTTGTGGTAGTAGTGCGCCACCGCCTCCGCAAGCCCGCTGCGGCCGGGCGTGCGTTCGCGCTCCGCGTCGCGCACCCGCTCCACCAGCGCCCGATAGCGCTCTGCGTAGGCGGCATCCTGATACGCCGTGAGGTAGGCGACACGCTTGGCCACGATCTCCTCGAGGGTCGTGGCCACGCGGTGCGACTCGGGCTCCGGACTGGCCTGCGCCACCAGTTGCTCGACGGCCGCACGATCGTGGGCGGCGCGGCGGCCCCAGATGAAGGCCTGCTTGTTGGCCTCGACGGCGGTGGCGTTCAGCTCGATCGCCTGCTCGATGGCGGCCCCGGACACCGGCACCAAGCCCTTCTGGTAGGCATAGCCCAGCATGAACAGGTTGGTGGCGATGGAGTCCCCGCACAGCGTGGTGGCGATATGCGTGCCGTCGACGAAGTCGGTGCGGTCGCGCCCGGCCGCGTCGGCGATGAGATCGCGCAGGCGCCGGCCTGGGAACTCCAGGTCCGGCTTGCGGGTGAATTCGCCGGTCACGGTCTCGTGGGCGTTGATCACGGCGGTCGTTTTGCCCTGCTGGATCTTGGCGAGGCCGTCGAAGCTGGCGGCCACCACGATATCGCAGCCGAGCAGGAGCCGCGCGCCGCCGGCCGCGATCCGCACGGCATGGATGTCCTCGGGCTTCTCGGCGATCCGCACATGGGTGAACACCGCGCCGCCCTTCTGCGCCAGGCCGGTCATGTCGAGCGCGGAGCAGCCCTTGCCCTCCAGATGCGCGGCCATGCCGAGGAGCGCGCCGATCGTCACAACGCCCGTGCCGCCGACGCCGGTGATGAGGATGCCGTAGGGCTCGCCGACCGAGGGCAGGGCTGGCTCCGGCAGGGCGGCGAAGCCGTCGCCGGCGTCCCTGCCCGCGGCCTTGCGCTTCCTGAGCTTGCCGCCATG
>Ga0335082_10002124_pt1 | contig 21304 bp, 16 predicted proteins | sample Lox_Sample_41_FD_206718 | JGI IMG/M metagenome (GOLD analysis project Ga0335082, IMG submission 206718) | Soil microbial communities from Loxahatchee National Wildlife Refuge, Florida, United States - Lox_Sample_4.1 | ecosystem: Environmental > Terrestrial > Soil > Wetlands | place: USA...
GGCCTTTCTGGATCGCGGCGTCGATTCGCTCAAGACGGGACACCTGGCGGATGAGCGCAACGTCATCCTTGCCCGCTATCTCACGAAGCTGACCTACGTGAAGAATGCCGAATCTGACAAGGAACGGAAGAAGTTCCTCGCCCTCGTCGATGTATTCCGCAAGTACGCTGATCGCTACGACGTGGACTGGCTGTTGATGGCGGCTCAGGGTTACCAGGAGTCGAGGCTCAACCAGAATGCCCGCAGCGCTTCGGGGGCCATCGGCGTCATGCAGGTGATGCCGGCCACGGGCCGGGAGCTAAAGGTCGGCGATATCACCACGACCGATGCGAACATTCATGCGGGCGTGAAATACGTGCGATTCATGATCGATCAGTACTTTGCCGACGAGCCGATGACGGACCTCGACAAGGTCCTGTTCACGTTCGCGTCGTACAACGCCGGGCCGGCTCGGGTTGCAAAGCTGCGCCGACTCGCTGAGAAGCGCGGATTCGACCCCAACGTGTGGTTTCACAACGTCGAATACGTAGCCGAGGAGAAGCTCGGACGGGAGACCGTGACCTACGTGGGCAACATCTACAAGTACTACGTTGCCTATCGGCTCACCGAAGAGCAGCTGGCCGAGCGGCAGCAGCAGCTCCACGGCACCCGGGCCGACCAGAAGTAGCCCGCCGGGGGTCCGCGCCAGCGGCCAGAGGTGGCGCCCGACGGTGGAGCGGGGCTGCCCTTTGGGGAAGTGGCTCGCACGGCGCTCTCTTGTTACCTTGACCATAGTGCCGCATCGCAGCGGGCAGCTCGCCCGCGGCACCCGCGCGGTGTGCAGACCCGTTCCTCGTTACGGGCCGTACGCGGCCGATACCAATCTCACGGTGGGGTAATTCTTATGTCCGACACATCACGCAAGCAGGACTGGAGCCAGCCTGCCGCCATGGCCATCCCGAAGGGTGGGGTGTTCCCCGACAGGGTCGAGAAGGGACGCTACGGTCCGATATACCCGCGCACCCCGGCCTGCTACGGCTTCTCGATCCTGGCCAAGATCATTCCCGGGCGCGAGGAGGTCTTCTACGACTACGCACGCAACATCGAGAAGACCGTTGCCGCCTCGCCGGACTGTCTGGCGGTGCTGAAGCTGCATTACCTGCGCTGGGTGCTGTTCCCGATCAAGGGCGATACCTACTTCATGTACCAGGGCATCTTCGACACCGACTTCGACAAGTACACCGAGGACGCGATAGCGCTCTTTGGCGCGACCGGGATCACTACCGTGTTCGAGAACCTCGAGGGGTTCCCCAAGGACTGGAAGACCAACGCGCCGGCGTTCATCAAGTTTGTGCGCGACCACCAGTGTCCGAGTTTTCTCGAGTACGGCGAGTATCCGTTCGCCACTGCCGACGAAATCAAGAAGGCGCTGCGGGTGAAAGCGGCGCTCTCGGACATGCTCGACCAGATGCAGTGAGGCGCACGCCGACGTGCTCGAATTCGACGACATCCAGCACATCCTCCTCACCCGCGCGCCCGCGCTCAACGGGCGCTACGAGTTCCTGTCGTTCAAGAGTCCCGCGGCGGGCCGTGCCTGGGTCGCGGCGATTGGCGAGAAGGTGCTCTCGGCGGCAGCGATGCGCGCCTCGGTGGACAGCGACAAGCGCTGGGTGACGGTGGCCTTTACCCATAGCGGGCTGCGCGCGCTCGGGGTCGAGGAGGAGAGCCTGGCTACGTTCCCGGAGGAGTTCCGCCAGGGCATGGCGGCGCGCGCGGAGATACTGGGCGACACGGGCGCGAATGAGCCGACGAAGTGGGTCGACCAGACGGCGAGCCCCGCTCTGCACGCGATCGTCATCCTGTTCGCGCGCGATGCCGACGAGCGCGGTCGCTGCGTGAGCGAACACGCCCGACTGATCGCCCAGTGCACGGGCGTGGAAGTGCTCTCTACCCTCGACCTCGAGGCCACGCCGCCCTTCGGTTACGCGCACGACCACTTCGGCTACCGCGACCGCCTGTCCCAGCCCGTCATCGAAGACTCGGGCGACGTGCCGACGCCGGGCTCGGGGGAGCAGCTCAAGGCCGGGGAGTTCATCCTCGGCTATCCGGACGAGACCGGCCTGCTGCCGCCGCTGCCGCAGCCGCAGGTGCTGTCGCGCAACGGCAGCTACATGGCCTACCGTCGGCTCGAGGAGCACGTCGGGCGCTTCCGCGAGTTCCTGCGCACGCACGGGGGTACGGCGGAGGGTCAGGAGCTGCTGGCCGCAAAACTGATGGGGCGCTGGCGCAGCGGGGCACCGCTCACGCTTGCGCCCGAGAAGGACGACCCGGAACTCGGCGCGGACCTGCAGCGCAACAACAACTTCAACTACAAGCACGAGGACCCGCAGGGCTACGCGGTGCCGCTCGGCTCGCATATGCGTCGCATGAACCCGCGCGACACGGCGGCGAACATGAACCGCCGACGCATGATTCGCCGCGGTGCGACCTACGGTGCCCACTTGCCCGAGGACGCACCCGATGACGGCCAAGAGCGTGGCATAGCGGCATTCGTGATCTGCGCCAGTCTCATCCGACAGTTCGAATTCGCACAGAATGTCTGGGTCAACGACAAGAACTTCCACGAGCTCGCCAACGAGCGCGACCCGATCATCGGCACCCAGGACGGCTCACTCGAGTACAAGATCCCGAAGCGCCCGCTGCGCAAGAAGATCACCGGTCTCCCGGCCTTTACGACCGTACGCGGCGGCGCCTACTTCTTTCTCCCCGGCCTCAAGGCGCTGCGCTGGCTCGCGGCCCTCGGCAAGTCCGGCTGACCCAGAGGCGCTGAAACATGAGCACAGCACTGCAACCCGCTCGCACCTACAACCAGAACCACGTGGCGCGCAAATACACGCCCGGCAAGCGACGACTGAGCATCTACTGGACCTGGAGTTATCCGTTCGAGTCGCAGCGTGACCCGGCGTCGATGGAGAACCGCTTCTCCACCATGACCGAGGTGCGCACGGTGCTTTGGCCGGCGTACGAGAAGCCCGAATGGAGCGCGGCGCAGTTCCTGCAGGGCATCGCCGGGACCCTGGAGCTGTTCCATCGCTCGACCCTCAGCTTCCAGAAGATCGCCGAGGAGGCGACCGGACACCCGGTGGCCGTGTTCCAGCGCGTGGACCAGGCAGGCTACGCGCTGCCGATCGACGAGCGCATCCTTGCCGACACGGACACCCTTCTGGTGTTCGGTCTCGACCACCTCGTGGCGGACCAAGAAGCGGGCCGCGCGGAGATCGAGGCCATCCGCGAGTGGCTGAAGCGCGAGGACAGCTGCCTGCTCATCGCGCCACACCACGATGTCGGCTTCACGGACGACCTGAAGCAGCGCCAGATGGAGTATGAACACCACGGTGACCGCCTGGTCCCGCGCCAGCAACGCTTCGGCCAGTACACGCGCTCGCTGCTCAAGGCCTTCGAAATCCCCGTGATCAACCAGTGGGGACTGCGCCCGGCCGTGGTGCCTGGCACGCGCGATATTGCGCCGCTCACCGCTTTCCGCGACCTCGATCGCCCCGGCCTGCTCAAGAACGTGCCGACACTGAACTTTCACCCCCACCTGCCGCACTATGCGCTGACCCGCGACGACGCCAAGAGCGTGCGGGTGCTGGCCCGGCAGCCGATCGATCCCGACCGGCCGCATCCGTTCACCGCGGCGGGCAACAAGGAGTTCAACTGCCTGCTCTGGCTGCCCCCCGACGGCAAGCGCGCCGGGGACATCGTGATGGTCGACTCGACCAACTTCACGACGCTGTTCGGCGGCACCGACAGTCTGGAGAACTTCTGGCGCAACCTCGCCACGATGTAGGCGTGGTTCGGGTCCGGGTTGTGGGCCGCGGCGCCGCTGCGTGCGCCAGACCTCGCCCGGCCGGGCGCATCGCGCGGCCGCTGTGGCGCGCGCTCCTGCAGCTGCTGTGTCTGGCGTTCCTTGCCGGCGCCGCGCACGCGCAGAATCGGGGCGTTTATCCCCTGGGACTCAGCGCCATCAATTCGGGGGTTACCCCGGCGCCGGGATTCACCTACAGCAATGCCTTCCTCTTCTACTCGCGCGACGAGCAGAAAGGGGCGGACGGCGAAGTCCTAGCCACGGGACAGCAGTCGGTGCTCTTGGACATGAACACGCTCGGCTGGGTCGATGATCGGCCGCTCGCAGCGCTGGGCGGGGCGCGTTTCTCCGCCGCGGTAACGCTGCCGATCGCCAACAACTCACTGAGCTCGAGTTCCCAGGGCGCGATCAGTGGTGGCGGCGGACTCGGGGACGCTTACCTGCAGCCCGTGATCCTCGCATGGAGCAGCGAGCACGCCGATGTTCGCGCCATCCTCGGCGTACTGGCGCCTACGGGCAAGTTCAACGCCGGCGCCAAGGACAACGTGGGTAATGGTTACTGGACACCGGTGGTCGCCTCCGGTCAGACCTTCTACCTCTCTGCCGACCGTGCCACGACGCTCTCGCTGTTCGAGATGTACGAGTTCCATGGCACGCAGTCCGGCACCCATATTCACCCGGGACAGACCTTCGACCTCGACTACTCGCTGATGCGGGCCTTCGCCCTGCCGCACGCCGAGGCACGCTTGCAGGTCGGTCTGGTCGGCTACGGCGCCCGGCAGACCACGGCCAAGACCGGGCCGGCGATCACCGCGGTCGAGGAGGCGCAGCGCTACCACGTGAACGCCCTCGGTGCGGGACTGAACCTGGTACTGCCGAAATCCCAGGTGACCCTCGGTCTCAAATATTTCGACGAATTCTCCAACCAGTGGACCTACCAGGGCTACTCGCTGCAGATCTCGGTCGGAGTCGGGTTTTAAGCAAGCCCGGGCCCGCGTCACGCCCTCATTGGGCCGGGGAGGGGGGCTTGGTCTGCTCGGACCAGTACTTGAGCTGCTCCTGCAGTTGCGGGCGCGCCTGGCTGGCCGGGATCGCCTGTGGCTCCGCGCCACTGCTGTAGGCGAGCGCCTTGGCGAGCTGCGCGCTGTTCTTCAGAAGGAACGCCCGCGTCAGCTGGGTATCCTCATGATGCTCGAGCAGCACCACGGTCGGGTGGCTGGCGGTGTGCGCGACGTTGAAGGTCCGCACGACCGCTCCTGAGCGCAGGCCGGCCTGCTTGACCGGGAGGCTGTGCTCGCCGTCCCCGAGTCCGAGGGCCAGGGCGAGGTGTGGCGGCAGGGTGGCATCCTTGCCTTCCTGGGCGACGCGCTGGGTGAAGGCGCTGAACCATTCCGGCGCGACCGCCGCCCGGCACAACACCGCGGCGCAGCCCAGAATCAACAGCAGCGCCGTCGCGATCAGATTGCGTGTTTGCACGGCACCGATGGTCGCACATCGGCCCGCGTGCCGGCGAGACCGGCGCATGCGGGAAGTGCGGCCTGGCCCTCGCGGGCGGCCGTGCCGGCCGCCCGCGAGGTCTGACTGGTGTCTAGTGAATCAGCGGGATGTTCGCCGCCAGCTGGGCGTTGACGATCGCATCGAGCTTCGAATCGATCTGGAAGAAACGTGCCACGGTGCGCGCCGACAGCACCTTGGACATCTTCTTCACGTAGTCTTCCTTGACTGCGATGCGCTCTTTGTCGATGTCGAGCGACTCCTTGGTGAGTCGCGATGCTTCATCCTCGCTCATCGAGTTGCGGTTGGCCGCGAAGTCGGTGATCAGCCGCACGCGGCGGTCGCCGAGCTTGGTCATTTCGGCGCGGTACTCGTCGTACAGCGGCCAGAAGATCTTGCTCTCGGACTCCGTCAGCAGCATCGCGTGCTTGACGACCTCGCGCCGATCCTGTCCGACCTCCGCGCGCAGCATCTGGATCGCAGGCTCCGCATCGGCGAACTTCTCGTTCACGATCGGCTCGGCGGCCACACCCAGATTGGGACTCAGCAGGACGCCGAGCGTCGCCGCGCTCAGCAGTGCAGCGGCCCGAGGGGAAGCGGTCCGCAGATACTCAAAGATGCTCACGTGTTGTCTCCTTAGGCACGGGGTAGCCGAAGCTTTGTACCGTGCGGATGGCGGGCCGTACATAGGACTCTTGGCGTATGGCGGCGCGGCGGCATGGCGCCCACCGCCGCTCAGACCGGATGATCAAGAGACTGCGCCAGGGGCGTGAAGAGCTTCGGGCCTGCCGCCGTCATGTACCAGCAGTCCTCGAGGCGGATGCCGAACTCCCCGGGCACATACAGTCCGGGCTCATCCGAGAAACACATGTTCGCCTCGAGCGGTGTCGGGTCATTGCGGACCAGGTATGGCGGCTCGTGGCCGTCCATGCCGATGCCGTGGCCGGTGCGATGTGACAGTCCGGGCAACGCATAGTCGCGGCTCCAGCCGCGCTGCTCGTAGTAAGTGCGCACCGCGCGGTCGATCGCCCCGACCGGCACTCCGATCTTGGCCGTCTCGAGGGCCACCTCCTGGCCGCGCTTGACGGTGTCCCAGACCTCGCGCTGCCGGCGCGACGCTTCCCCGAACAGCCAGCTGCGCGAGATATCCGACTGGTAGCCGTGCACACTGCAGCCGCTGTCGATGAGCACCACGGAGCCGGGCAGTACCTTCTGAGGCTTGACCGAGCCGTGCGGGTAGGCACTGGCCTCATTCAGCAGCACCAAGGAGAACTCATGCGTGCCGCCGGCTTTCGCGGTGGCATCGGTCAGCAGCTGCACCACATCCGCCGTCTCCATGCCCCGCTGCAGCTGGGCGTGCACGTGGCGTATCGCGGCCAAGGTCACGTTGTTGGCCGCCTGCATCAGCGCGAGTTCTGCGGGCGACTTGTACATGCGGCAGGCGCGCACCAGTGCCTCACCGGAGGAGACCTCGCGCTTGCCGCCGGCGGCACTCAGTACCTGCGCGGTGATGAAGTAGCGCGTGCTCGGCTCGACCGCGACGGCACCGCCGCCTGCGGCCTGGACGCGCAGAGCACCGGCGAGCAGCGTGAAGGGACTCTCGTCTTCCTTCCACGGCCGCACGTCGCCGTCGACCTTGAGCGTCTCGCGGATCGACGGTTCCTCGAAGAAGGGCGTGACCACGACTGCCCGACCCGCCGCCGGAATCAGCGCCGCCGTGGTGCGCTCGGAGCGCCACCAATGGATCCCCGTGAAGTACTCGAGCGATGAGCCGGCTTCGACCAGGAAGGCCGCAACCTTGCGCTGCTGCATCAGGGACTGCAGCTTGGCGATACGCGCGGCGTGCTCGGCCGCGGAGATGGGTTTGGCGTCGCCAGTAAGGCTGTGCAGCGGGGCCACGGACCGGCTGGCCGCAGCCGTCGCCGCGCGGGCTGTCCTCGCCAGTAACCCGGCGGCTGCCCCGCCGAGGAATGCCCGCCGGGAGATACCCATCGGCACCGGAGCGCGGCGGACTAACGGCACTTACACAGCGCGTCCTTGAACCCCTGCAGCTGCATCATCTTGAGGGTCGCCGTCACGAGGGCCCGGTTGAGCGTCTGCTGGTAGTTCTCGAGGCTGCCCGCATAACCATAGTTGCCGCCGGTCCCCTGGACCGCCTCGCTCCAGCAGGCCTGGCCTCCGGGCCCCACCAGCTTGCCAGTGAGCGAGACCTTGGCCTCGTAGCTCGAGCGGTGCCAGATGCTCTCGTGGGTATGCACCGCGTCAACGCCCACGTCGAGCCGCGGGCCCTGTCCCATCTTGATGCCGTTCTGCGCGAGCACGGAGGCCATGCCGGTCTGCACCCAGTTGGCGACGTCGCTGACCGTCGTGACGTCGGCCTTCAGCGGCTTGCTTTCGTGCACGCGCTCGCCGAGCGTCTTGTCGGTACGCGCATCCGTCACCTCGAGCGCGGAAAGATCGCCGCACTGCAGCGGTCCGACGACGGGCAGGTGCTCGGATTCAGGCGCGTGCTCGGCATCGGGCGTGTATCGGAGCGAGACGGCGAGCGGATCGACACGTGAGACCGCACAGGCGGAGACCACGGCGCACGCCAGGACCAGGATCTTCTTCTTCATTCGACACCATCCTTCCCCACAGGCGTGCCCATGATAGCGAAGGCGGCGGGAGCCCGGTACTCGCCGCAGCGCGCAGCTCAGGCCACGCGGCGCCGCCTTGCGCCGAGCCCGATTCGGTGCCTGGCGCGCCGTCTGCAGCAGCGCCGGGCCGCCGCGCGCGCTCGAAGAAACAGCGGCTCATTTGTGTGACGTGCGTCACTTCCCGGCCGGCCGCGGCGCGCCGGGTGTAAGCGAATCTGAGATGCCGGAACACAATAGAAAAGGAGAACCGATTTAGCTTATTCAGGTGAATATCCGCTCCCAAGTCACGGTCCTCATTGCGGGGATCTTCGTGATCCTCGGTCTGGCCGCGCTGATGGTCGGCAAGCTCGTGATCATGCCGAGCTTTGCGCAGCTCGAGCGTGCGGATGCGCACACGGCCATGCGCCGCATCGACTTCGCCCTCGACCAGGCGCTCGAACAGGTCGCCGTAGCCAGCATGGACTGGGGCAACTGGGCCGATACCTACCGCTTCGTCGAGAATCGCAACCCCGAGTTCGTCACGGCCAACATCACCGACGTCGCGCTGCGGCAGCTGGACGTCAACGCGCTGCTGATAGTCGATGGTGAAGGGCGCGTGATCCTGGCCAAGGACACCGATGCCGGCGATCATCCGCTCGGACTCGACCTGACCTCCCGTGACGCCCTGCCGGCAAACTTTCCCTGGCGCGCGAACCTCCTCGACAACCACCCGGCCAAGGGCCTGCTGACCACCAACCGCGGCATCCTGCTGCTGGCCGCCGCCCCAATCCTGGATGGCAACGGCAAAGGCCCGGCGCGCGGCATGGTGCTCATGGGACGTCTGCTCGATGCCTCCGTGCTGAAGACCATCGCCGCACAGGCCCAGGCGCAGCTCGACATGCTGCCGCCGTTACCGGCCACACAGCCCGAGACCCTCGAGGAGACCGACACGCTGACGCGCGTGTACCGCACCTTCAGTGACCTCGCCGGGCACCCGATCATGACCTTTCGCGTCGACGTACCGCGCGAGGTCACGCTGCGCGGCAAGGCGGCGGTCAAGGTCGCATCGGCCTGCCTGGTCGCGGCCGCCGTGGTGGTACTGATCCTGCTGGTCGTGGTGCTCAACCGCGTGATCCTCGATCCGCTGGCACTGGTGACGCGGCATGCGGTCGCGATCGGGGAGGGCAAGGACGCCGAGCCGCTGAACCTGCAGCGCGACGACGAGATGGGAGTACTGGCACGCGAGTTCGACCGCATGGTCGAGCGGGTCGGCGAGCAGCGCATGCAGCTGGTCGACCAGTCCTACCGCGCCGGCTTCGCCGAGCTGGCGCGCGGCGTGCTGCACAACCTCGGCAACGCCATGACGCCGATCGGCGTGCGCCTCACGGGTCTCGCCGAACGGCTGCGCCAGGCGCCGGCGGAGGAGGTCGCGCAGGCACTCGCGGAGCTGCGCGACCCGAAGTGCGAGCCACGGCGCCGCACCGATCTCGAGGAGTTCCTGCCGCTCGCCTGCCGCGAGCTCGTCACGACGGTGCAGGCGGCGCACGAGGACGTCGCGGTCATCAGCCGCCAGGCGACTCTCGTGCAGACCACGCTCGCCGAGCAGATGCGCGCCACCCGCAACGAACAGGTCATCGAGCCGGTGCGCCTCACCGAACTGGTGTCGCAATCGCTCGAGATCGTCCCGGATTCCTGCCGCCAGCGTCTCAGCGTCGACACCGACGAGACCCTGCGCCGCGTCGGCATGGTGCGCGTCGCACGCACCGTGCTGCGGCAGGTGCTGCAAAACCTGATCATCAACGCCGCGGATGCGGTGCGCGATGCCGGCAAGGACCGAGGCACGCTGCGCGTGAGCGCGGAGATCGTTCGCGACAACGAAGTGCAGCAGCTGCACCTGCAGTGCCGCGACGACGGCGTCGGCATCCCTGCGCAGAACCTGCAGCGGGTTTTCGAGAGGGGTTTCTCGACCAAGTCTCCGGAGACCAACCACGGGATCGGGCTGCACTGGTGCGCCAACGCCATCAATGCGCTCGGCGGGCGCATCTGGGCGGCGAGCGAGGGGCCGGGCCGTGGAGCGTCGATGCATTTGCTGGTGCCGCTCGTGGGCCGTGAACCGGGAATCGTTTGAGGACTGCAACCATGCCTGAATCCACTCCCACACCCATCCGCGTCCTGGTGGTCGACGACGAGGCCGAGGTACGCGATGCCTACCGCCAGATCCTGCTCGAGAACGAGGTGACGCAGGAAATGGTGGGCTTCCGCGAGCTGCGCAGCCGGCTGTTCAACAAGAAGAACCCGGCTGCCACGGCGCGCGAGCGCTCGCCGGCCCGCGCCGCTGGCTTCGAGCCGGTCTTCTGCGACGGGGCGCACGCGGCGGTCGCGGCGGTCAAGGACGGCCTTGCCCGCAACCAGCCCTTCGCGGTGGTGTTCCTCGACATGCGCATGCCCCCAGGGCCGGACGGGGCGTGGGCGGCGACGCAGATCCGCGAGATGGATCCGGCCGTGGAGATCGTGATCTGCACCGCCTACTCGGACGTGGATCCCTGCGAGCTCGGCGGGCTGGTGCCGCCCGAGGACAAGCTCTCGTACCTGCAGAAGCCCTTCCACCCGCACGAGATCCGCCAGCTCACCATTGCGCTCAGCAGCAAGTGGCGCGCCGAGCGGCGCATCGTGAAACTCGCCTACTTCGATACGCTCACCGGGCTGCCGAACCGCGAGCAGGCGCGCAGCCGGCTGGTCAGCGCGCTGCAGGCCGCCAAGGACAATCAGCGCACGCTGGCGGTGCTGTACCTGGACCTGGACAACTTCAAGCGCGTCAACGACACCCTCGGGCACGCAGTCGGCGACGAGCTGCTGTGCGTGGTCGCCGAGCGGCTGCGCAGCTCGCTGCGCTACGGCGGCGAACACGGTCCGGCCGGTGCGCCCGACCCGGCGCGGCCGGGGGATCTGGCGCGCCTCGGGGGCGATGAGTTCCTGGTGCTGCTGCCGAACCTGCGGCAGGCGAGCGATGCCGGTGCGGTCGCCGAACGGCTGATCAGCGCACTGCGCGAGCCGGTACAGCTGGCCATGAACTCGCTGGTGGTGACCCCGAGCGTCGGCATCGCCGTCTACCCGCGCGACGGCCAGGACGCCGAGGCGCTGCTGCGCAACGCGGACCTGGCGATGTACTTCGCCAAGCGCCGCAGCCCCGGCACGCACGCCTTCTTCGACGTTGCCATGAACGCGAGTGCGCTGCACCGCTTCACCATCGAGGAGCAGCTGCGCGGCGCTCTCGAGCGCAACGAGTTCTCGCTGCACTATCAGCCACAGTTCGACGTGCGCACCGGCACGATCTCGGGGATGGAAGCGCTGCTGCGCTGGACGAGCGCCGAGCTCGGCTCGGTGGGCCCGGCGGAATTCATCCCGGTCGCCGAGGAGACCGGCCTCATCCATGCGATCGGCAAGTGGGTGCTGCGGGCGGCCTGCCAGCAGGCGCGCGCCTGGCGCGACGAGGGCCTGCCGTTCCAGAGAATGGCGGTCAACGTCTCCGGGCGACAGTTCGCCCTGGCGGAGTACCCGGCCGAAGTGGCCGCGATCCTCGAGGAGACCGGACTTGAGCCCTCGCGCCTCGAGCTCGAGATCACCGAGTCGGTGGTCATGGCCGACGAGGCGTGGGCCCAGAAGGCGATCAACGAGCTCAAGCAGCTCGGCATCTCGCTCGCCATCGATGACTTCGGCACCGGCTACTCGAGCTTCGGACGCCTGCGGCACTTCTCCGTGGACCGCCTGAAAATCGATCGCTCCTTCGTCAGCAGCGTCACCGAGTGCAACGATGACCGCGCCATCGCCGCGGCGATCATCGCCATGTCGCGCTCGCTGCGCATCAATGTGACCGCCGAGGGCGTGGAGAACTTCCCGCAGCTCGCCTTCCTGCAGGAGCAGGAATGTCAGGACGCCCAGGGATTCCTCCTCAGCCGTCCGCTGGTGCCGGAGGCGGCGCGCGAGCTGCTGCGCCGGGTGCATGACGCCAGCGACGAGTCGCGCACCCAGCGCCTCAAGGTCATCATCGGCTGATCCCGCGCGCCGTCCGTGCGGGACGGGCGGGGTTTGTGCGTAGAATCGCCGGGTCCGCCTCACCCGGTCGTCCCCGTCCATGCAGACTGCGCTTGCCGACTTCGTTCGCGCCTCGCCGCACGCCGCCGATGCCGAGGCCATCCTGCGCAGCTGTGTGCACTGCGGCTTCTGCCTGCCCGCCTGTCCCACCTACCAGCTGCTCGGCGATGAACTCGACGGACCGCGCGGGCGCATCTATCTCATCAAGCAGCTGCTCGAGGGCGCGCCGGCCACCGAGCACACGCAGCTGCACCTGGACCGGTGTCTCGGTTGCCGTGCCTGCGAGAGCGCCTGTCCGTCCGGGGTGCGGTACGGGCGGCTGCTCGAGATCGGGCGCAGCTTTGCCGAGGAGCAGGTGCCGCGCCCGGCCGCCGTCCGCGCCGAGCGCTTCCTGCTGCGCAAGGTCGTGCCGTACACCGGCCGCAGCCGCACGCTGCTGGCACTCGCCGGGCGCGTGCGCGCCCTGCTGCCCGCCGCGTGGCGGGCACGGTTGCCCTCGCTCCCGCGGCAGCCCCCGCGCGCGGCGCACGCCTGGCCGGAGCCGCGGCATGCGCGCCGGGTGATCCTCCTTGCCGGGTGCGTGCAGCCGGCGCTCGGCCAGGGCATCAACCCGGCAGCCGCCCGGGTGCTCGATCAACTGGGCATCAGCGCGCTGCCGGCACCCGCGGTCGGCTGCTGCGGCGCCGTCACCCACCACCTGGGGGCCGGCGCTGAGACACTGGCTCGGCTGCGGGCCAACATCGATGCGCTGTGGCCGGCGGTCGAAGCGGGCGCCGAGGCGGTGGTGCTGACCTCCAGTGCCTGCAGCGCCATGCTCACCGACTACGGGCACGCGCTCGCCGCAGAGCCGGCGTACGCCGCGCGCGCGGCGCGCATCGCTGCCCTCGCCCGCGACCTGAGCCAGCTGCTCGGCAGCGAAGCCGCCGCGCTCAAGGGGGCACTGCGCCGGGCGCGTGCCTCCCGGTCGCCGGCACCGCCTGCGACCCGCGTCGCTTTCCAGGCACCGTGCAGCCTGCAGCACGCTCTGCGAGCTACCGGGCTCATCGAGCCGCTGCTGCTCGAGGCGGGTTTCACGCTCACCCCGGTGTCCGATGGGCAGCGCTGCTGCGGCTCTGCGGGCACCTACTCGATCCTGCAGCCCGAGCTCTCCCAGCGCCTGCTCGCGGCCAAGGTCAGCGCGCTGGAGCAGGGCGGCCCGCAGCTGATCGCGACCGCCAACATCGGCTGCCTGCACCACATCCGCAGCGCCGCCCACGTGCCGGTGCGCCACTGGATCGAGCTCATCGACGAGAGACTGCGCGGTGGCTGACGCTTGGGGCGAACGCATGCCGCGCTCGGTCGGCCTGCTGCAGACCGTGGCCGTGTCGGTCGGGGTCGCCATCGGCAGCGGGATATTCCGCGTGCCGGCCACGATTGCCGCCGCGCTGCCGGTTCCCGGGGCCATCCTCGCCTGCTGGCTGCTGGGCGGCATCATCGCGCTCTGCGGCGCGCTGAGCATCGCCGAACTCGCCGGCGCCCTGCCGCGCTCGGGCGGGATCTTCGCCTACCTGCTCGAGGCCTACGGTCCGCTGCCGGCGTTCCTGTTCGGCTGGACGGAGCTCGTGGTGATCCGCGCCTCGGCGCTCGGGGCGATCGCCACGGTGTGCGCCGAGTACCTGGGCTACTTCTGGCCGCTCTCCGCATCTGCCGTGCACCGCGTGGCGGCACTCGCGATCCTCCTCATCGGCCTGGTCAACTACCTCGGGGTGCAGCGGGCCGCCGGGCTGCAGAGCGTGACCACGGCGCTGAAGTACGCGGCGCTCCTCGCGCTGGGACTGCTCGCCTTCACCGCATCCGGCGGCAGCGCCGCGCACTTCACGCCCCTGTGGGGCGCCGGCGTCTCGCTGTCGCTGGTTGCGAGCGCCCTGATCCCGGTGCTGTGGGCTTACGACGGCTGGGCGGACCCGGCGACGATCGCGGGCGAGATCAGCGACCCGCAGCGCAACCTGCCGCGCGCCCTGATCGCCGGTGCGCTGTGCGTGACCTTCGTGTACCTGGTGGTGAACGTCGGCTTCCTGTACGCGCTCGCGCCCGCGCAAATGGCCGGGGCCACGCTGATCGCCTCCACGGTCGCGCAGCACATCCCGCTGCTCGGCAGCGCCGGTGCCGCGCTGATCGCTGCGACGGTGTTGCTCGCCGCCTTCAGCGGGCTCAATGCCTCCATGCTCACCGGCTCGCGCGTGTTCTTCGCCATGGCCGACCGCGGCCTGTTCTTCCAGGTCGCCGCGCGCGTCGCGCCGCGCTTCAACAGCCCCTCGGTGGCGATCGCACTCGCCACCGTGCTCGGCGTGGTCTACGTGCTCCAGAACGACTTCGCCAAGCTCGCCGACAAGTTCATCCTCGGCATTTGGCCCTTCTACGCGCTCAGCGTCGCCGCCGTGTTCGTCCTGCGCCGCACGCGCCCGCAGCTCGTGCGTCCCTATCGCGTCTGGGGCTACCCGCTGGTGCCGGCGGTGTTCCTGCTCGCCTCCGTGCTCATGATCGGCAATGCTCTGCAGACGGACCCGCGCGATACCGGCTTCACCTTCCTGGTCATCCTGGCCGGGATCCCGGTGTACTGGCTGCGTGGGCGTCTCACCCGCGCGCGTGCCGGCGCCGCTGACTGAGGCGGCGGGCATTCGGCTAGACTAGCCGGCGTCCCCCGTACGGAAGAGCTCATGAGCCAGCAGCCCGCCGGCAACCGCGCCCTCGCGTTCATCTTCGTGACGGTGCTCATCGACTCGACCGGCTTTGGCATCATCCTGCCGGTGTTGCCGCAGCTGATCATGCAGCTGACGGGTGTCGGGATCGATCGCGCCGCGGCCTACGGCGGCTGGCTCGGTTTCGTGTACGCGCTCATGCAGTTTGTGTGCGCCCCGGTGCTCGGCAACCTGAGTGACGCCCACGGGCGCCGCCCGGTGCTGCTGTTCGCGCTGTTCGCGCTCGGCTGCGACTACCTCATCATGGGACTGGCGCCGGCGATCGGCTGGCTGTTCGCCGGACGCATGATCGCCGGCATCGCCGGCGCCTCCTTCACGCCCGCCTACGCCTACGTGGCCGACATCACCCCGCCCGAGCGGCGTGCGCAGAGCTTCGGGCTCATGGGCGCGGCCTTTGGCATCGGCTTCATCCTCGGCCCCGGTATCGGCGGGCTGCTCGGGGAGTTCGGGCCGCGGGCGCCGTTCTTCGCCGCCGCCGCGATCGCGCTCTGCAACAGCGTCTTCGGGTATTTCGCGCTGCCGGAGTCACTGCCGCCGGAGCGGCGCCGCGCGTTTCAGTGGGCGCGCGCCAACCCGCTGGGCACGCTGCGCCAGATGCTGCATTACCCGGTGGTCGCCTGGCTCCTCGGCGCGGTCTTTCTGTGGCAGCTCGCGCACCAGGTGCTGCCGAGCGTGTGGGCGTTCTACACCATCTCGCGCTTTCACTGGAGCACCGGGCAGGTGGGCGCCTCGCTGGTGTGGGTCGGGATTCTCATGGCCATCGCGCAGGGCGTGCTGACGCGCGTGTTGATTCCCGCCCTCGGTGGCGAGCGCCGCGCGGCGCTCATCGGCATGGGGTTCGCGGTGCTCGGTTACCTCGGTTACGCGTTCGCGACCCAGGGCTGGATGATGTACGCGGTCGCGCTCGCGACCTTCATCTTCGCGCTCACCTATCCCTCGATGAACGCGATCAGCTCGGGGCTGACGCCAGCGAATGCGCAGGGCGAGCTGCAGGGCGCGGTCGCCTGCCTCTACAGCCTGAGCTCGATTCTCGGGCCGCCCCTCATGACCCAGATCTTCGGGCACTTCTCCGCACCGCAGGCGCGGCCGCACTTCCCGGGTGCCCCGTTCGTGGCGGCGGCCCTGCTCACCCTCGGCAGCGTGGCACTCCTGGTACGGGCGCTGCGCATGCCGCCGCCCGTGCCGGCGGCGGCGTTGCCGGCTGACGGAGCACACGGCTGAGCATGTGGCGGCAGACTTTGGCGGCGCTGCTCCTCACCGCAGCCGCGGGCGCGCACCCGGCGCTCGCCGCCACCGGTGCCGCCGCGCTGCCCCCGGTGCGCCACGTGTTCGTGCTGGTGCTGGAGAACAAGTCCTACGAGGACACGTTCGGTAAGGCGACGCGCGCGCCGTATCTCGCCCGTGAGCTGCCGGCGCGCGGGGCGCTGCTCACCCAGTACTACGGCATCGGCCACTACAGCCTGCCGAACTACCTCGCGCTCATCAGCGGCCAGGCTCCCAACGACGATACCCAACAGGACTGCCTGGTGTTCAACGAGTTCTGGCCCGCGAGCGCCACACCCGACGCCGACGGTCAGTTGCGCGGGGCCGGCTGCGTCTACCCGGCGACCTTGCGCCCGCTCCCGGACCTGCTCGAGGCGGCCGGCTTCACCTGGCGCGCCTACCTCGAGGACATGGGCAACAACCCGGCGCGCGAGCGCGGCCGCTGCGCGCACGTCGCGCCCGGCGCCGCCGAGAACACCGACGGCGCGCAGATCGGCGACCAGTACGCCACCAAGCACAATCCGTTCGTCTACTTCCACTCGCTCATCGACAACCCGGCGCGCTGCGAGGCGCACGTGGTGAATCTGCGCGAGCTCGCCGCTGATCTGGCGAGCAGCGCCAGCACTCCCAACTTCGTCTTCATCACCCCGAACCTATGCAACGACGGGCACGACGATCCCTGCGTCGACGGCCGCCGCGGCGGACTCACTGCCAGCGAGCAGTTCCTGCGCGAGTGGGTGCCGCGGATTGAGGCCTCGGCCGCCTTCCGCGCCGACGGGCTGCTGGTGATCACCTTCGATGAGTCCGCGAGCATCGGACCGCAGGGGGCGCGCGCCTGCTGCGGCGAGCGCGGGCTCCCGGGGGCCAGCTACCCCCCGGGCCTCGGTGGCCCGGGGGGCGGGCGCATCGGCGCGGTGCTGCTCTCGCCCTTCATCCGCGGCGGCACGGTCTCGGACGTGCCCTACAACCACTACGCGCTGCTGCGCACCGTGGCCGGCTTCTTCGGCGTCGCTCCGCCGGGCTTCGCGGCGGCCGCCGCCCTGCAGCCGCTCGGCGCCGACGTGTTCACTGCCGCCGGCGCGCCGCGTCCACCCGCTCGATCAGCTCGCTGATGAGGGGGTTGCTGAGACGCAGCAGCGGCCCGAACACCCGCTGCTGCGGCGCGAAGGTGATCTCGCGGCCGAAGCGGCCGGGATCGCGCAGGGTGAGGGTGGCGCGCGCCGGGTTGCTCAGGCCCGCATAGCTGATGTTGATGATGTTCTCGAGCGGTATGCGCTCCTCGTCGGCGCCGAAGCGCACCCGCAGCGCATCCCCCTCGTCGTAGACCTCGTCCGCCAGGTCGAAGATCAGCCGGCGCACCAGCGTGTAGACCACCAGCACCATGACCGCCGGGCCGATGAGCAGCAGCGGCAGCGGCGGGCTGCGCGGCCCGCGCCGGCTGCTGAGGACCGCCACGACCACGAAGAGGGCGATGATGCCGAACCACAGCAGTGGAAATACCCGCTTGAGGAAGAAGGTGCTGCGCGAGGAGATGCGCCTGCCCGTCGTCAGTGCCAGTGCCACGCTGCGCCTTCAGCGCTCGACCGGTCCCGGATGCGGCGCCGGCGGCGCAGCCTCCGCCGCCTGCCCCGGCTCATCGAGCGCGTCCCCCAGCAGGCGGCGCACGGCAACGTAGCACACCGGGATCAGCAGCACACCGAGCAGCGCCGCGCTCAGCATCCCGCCGACCACGCCGGTACCGATCGCGTGGCGGGCGTTGGCGCCGGCGCCGTGGGAGACGACCATCGGGAAGACCCCGAGGATGAAGGCGAAGGAGGTCATGAGGATCGGGCGGAAGCGCAGCCGCGCCGCCTCCAGCACCGCCGCGTGCAGGCTCTTGCCGCCGCGCTGCTCCTCGACCGCGAACTCGACGATCAGGATCGCGTTCTTGGCGGTGAGCCCGATGATCGTGATCAGCCCCACCTTGAAGAACACGTCGTTCGGCAGCCCGCGCAGCTGCGCCGCCGCCGCCGCGCCGATCAGTCCCGCCGGCACCGCCATCAGCACCGCCACCGGGATGCTCCAGCTCTCGTAGAGCGCCGCGAGGCACAGATAGACGATGAGGATCGAGAGCGCGAACAGCAGTGGCGCCTGCTCGCCGGAGAGGATCTCCTGCAGCGACTGTCCGGCCCAGTCATTGCCGAAGCCGTGCGGCAGGTCCTCGGTGACGATGCGCTGCATGGCCTTCATGGCCTCCCCGGAGCTCTTGCCCGGGGCGTTGCCGCCGGTGATCTCCACCGCCGGGTAGCCGTTGTAGCGCGTCAGCGAGGGCGCCCCGACCACCCAGTCGGCACGCACGAAGTTGGCGAGCGGCACCATCGCGCCGTTGGCTCCGAGCGCATAGAAGTGCCCGAGCGCCTCCGGCGTCATGCGGTAGGCGGCATCCGCCTGCAGCAGCACGCGCAGCACCCGGCCCTGGTAGACGAAATCGTTGGCGTACACCGGCGCCAGCATCAGCTGCAGCGCGGTGTACACATCGCTCGCCGACAGCCCCATCGTCTGCGCCTGCACGCGATCGACCGTGAGGCTCAGCTGCGGCGAGGGTGGCAGCAGGTTGGCGCGCACGCCGGTGAGGGTGGCGTTCTGGCCCGCCTGCTCGAGCAGCTGGCCCTGCGCGGCGGCGAGTGCTTCGCGCCCGAGCCCGGCACGGTCCTCGAGGTAGAAGTCGAAGCCGCCGAAGATGCCGAGCCCGCGGATGGTGGGCAGGTTGATGACGTAGGCGCGGGCGTCGTGGATCTCGCGGGCGAGTGACATGTTGGCCCAGCGGATGAAGTCGGCGGCCACCTGCTTGCGCTCGTCCCAGGGCTTCAGGCGCACGAAGGCGCGCCCGGCGTTCTCGCCGTTACCGGTGAAGCTCGAGCCGACGATCACGAACACACTGCGGACGGCCGGGTTGGCGGTCAGGATATCGTTGATCCGCTGCATCACCGCGCGCGTGCGCGGCAGCGTCGCGCCGGCCGGCAGCTGCACGTCGACCAGCGCGTAGCCCTGGTCCTCGTCCGGCACGAAGCTGCCCGGCAGACGCAGCAGCAGCAGCGCCCCGACCGCGAGCATGACCGCGAAGGCCACCATCCAGCGCGGCACGTGCGCCACCGAGGCGAACACGCGTCGCACGTAGGCGCCGCGCACGCTCTCCCAGGCGCGGTTGAAGGCGTTGAAGAAGAAGTTGCCGCGCAGGTGTGCGGGGGTGAGGAGCGAGGCACACAGCGCCGGCGTGAAGGAGAGGGCGAGGAAGGCCGAGAAGCCCATCGAGAGCGCGATGGTGAGCGCGAACTGGCGGTAGATGACGCCGGTGCTGCCGCTTTGCAGCGCGCTCGGGATGAACACCGCCGCCAGTACCGAGGTGATGGCGACGATCGCGCCGGTGATCTGGCGCATGGCCTTGCGCGTGGCTTCCTTCGGCGAGAGGTGCTCCTCGCGCATCAGCCGCTCGACTGCCTCGACCACCACGATCGCATCGTCGACCACGATGCCGATGGCGAGCACCATGGCGAACAGCGACAGCTGGTTGATCGAGAAACCGAGCGCGTACATGCCCAGGAGCGTGCCGAGCAGCGCCGCCGGCACGACCAGCGTCGGGATCAGCGTGGCGCGCAGGTTCTGCAGGAACACCAGCATCACGAGGAACACCAGGGCCACCGCCTCGAGCAGCGTGATCACCACCTCGCGGATGGCGACGCGGATGAAGGTGGTCGAGTCGAAGGCCCAGAACCAGCTCACCCCCGCCGGCAGGCTCGGCAGCATGTCGTTCATCTTGGCGGTGACGAGCTTGGAGACCTCGAGCGCGTTGGCATCCGGCGTGAGCTGCACGCCGAAGGCGGCGACCGGGGTGCCGTTGACGCTGGTCTCGAAGCCGTAGGTCGCCGCCCCGAGGCTGACCAGCGCCACATCGCGCAGCCTCACCGAGGCGCCGTTCGGCTCGGTGCGCAGCAGGATGTTCTCGAACTGCTCGGGTGTCGTGAAGCGCCCCTCGGCGGTCACGGTCGCCGTCATCGCCTGGCCGGGCACCGCGGGCCAGGCGCCGATCGCGCCGGAGGCGAACTGCGCGTTCTGCGCCTGTACCGCCGCCAGCACCTGGGCGGCCGAGAGGTTGAAGGCGTGCAGCTTGTCGGCGTTCAGCCAGATGCGCATCGCGTACTCGGAGCCGAACTGCAGCACCGCGCCGACGCCGGGCACGCGCTGGATCTGATCGAGCACCCGCGAGGCGACAATGTTGTTGAGCTCCTCGGCACTCGGTCCGCCGGCGGCGGCCCGCAGGCCGATGCCGCCCAGAAAGCCGGCGGCCACCTTGCTGATGCGGATGCCCTGCTGGTTGACCTCTGCCGGCAGGCGCGGCTGTGCGAGCGACACGCGGTTCTGGGTCTGCACCGCCGCGATGTCCGCGTCGGTGCCGTTCTCGAAGGTGAGCGTGATGGTGGCCGAGCCGTCGGAGGCTGACTGGGAAGTGAAGTACAGCAGGTTGTCGAGCCCGGTGAGCTGCTGCTCGATGATCTGCGTGACGGTGGTCTCGACCGTGGCCGCACTCGCCCCGGGATAGGTCACCGAGATCGACACCTGTGGCGGGGCGATCTGCGGGTAGGCCTCCGCCGGCAGGCGCGCGAGCGCGAGCAGGCCGCCCAAGGTGATGAGGATCGCCAGCACCCAGGCGAACACCGGGCGGTCGATGAAGAACTGCGGCACGGCCTACTTTCCGGCGGCGGCCACCGCCGGTCCCGCGCCCGCGTGCGCGGGCTCGTAGGGTACCGGGGCGACGGTGGCGCCGGGCCGCGCGTACTGCGTGCCCGAGAGGATCATGCGGTCGCCGTCGCTGAGGCCCTCGGTGACGATCCAGTCCTGGCCGTTGAGCCCATCGACCGTGACGCGCTTCTGCACCACCTTGTCATCGGCGCCGGCGGTGAGCACGTACGGGCCGCCGCCGTCACGCTGCAGCGCCGCCTGCGGCACGAGGAAGCCGCGGTTCACCTCCCCGGCCGTGAGGCGCACGCCGACGTACATCCCCGGCAGCAGCGCGTGATCGGGATTGGGCACGACGCCGCGCAAGGCCACCGCTCCGGTTGCCGGGTCGACGCTCAGGTCGCGGAAGTCGAGCGTGCCGGCGTGGGCGTAGGGCGTGCCGTCCTCGAGCAGCAGCTGCACGCTCGCCTGGTTGGCGGCGGCCACCGTGACCGCCCCGCGCGAGGCCGCACTGCGCAGGCGCTGGATTTCGATCGCGGGCT
>Ga0335082_10002125_pt1 | contig 21302 bp, 28 predicted proteins | sample Lox_Sample_41_FD_206718 | JGI IMG/M metagenome (GOLD analysis project Ga0335082, IMG submission 206718) | Soil microbial communities from Loxahatchee National Wildlife Refuge, Florida, United States - Lox_Sample_4.1 | ecosystem: Environmental > Terrestrial > Soil > Wetlands | place: USA...
TGAGATGCGACTCCCGACGCGGCAGCGGGAACTTGAGTTTGCAGTGGTGTGTGTCTTGATTCCGGGATGCGTCGGTGGCGTGGTGTTCGGCTACGTGGGGGGCTGGCTAACACCACACTACAGCGGACCGGATGCTCGCGTTGCTCGCCCTCCGGCGGCTGAGCGTGAGCGTTAGCCAGCAGGAATTGCGCCTTCCGATCTAGCCTTAGACGGGTGGTAGACTAGGCGTTGGGTAGAAGATCCATGGGCAAGATTGAAAAGATCGAGCAGGAGGTCCAGGCGCTTTCGCCTGAGGAGCTTGCGCAATTTCGCGCCTGGCTCCTCGAGTACGACTGGACGGCCTGGGATCGCCAGATCGAGCACGACTCTCAGGCGGGCCGCCTAGATGACCTGGCTGCCAAGGCCCTCCGTGATCACGCTGCTGGCAGATCTAGACCCCTCTGACTCATCACGCGTCTCCCGACTTCTGGGCGCTATACCGGTCGCTGCCTTCCGACGTACGCGAGCTCGCCGACCAAGCCTACGCGCGCCTGAAGCAAGATCCCCGGCATCCTTCACTCCGGTTCTAGAAGATCGGCCGGTTCTGGTCTGCGCGGGTCGGTGCCCATTACCGAGCCTTGGCCGTCGACGCACCAGACGGACTCGTCTGGTTCTGGATTGGCAGCCATGCGGACTACGATCGCCTGCTTGGCTAACAACCGCATGGAGCTGACGGCGCTTCGCGCCGCAGCTCATGCAGCATGTTAGACATGTGGCCGAAGATGAGGGCCTTGTCCCCGGCATCGGCCCTTCAGCTGGAACGGTGGTCATACCTTGTGCTGCTCGCTGCAGGATTGCCGCTTGTACTGATTGGCTGTCCGCGCATTCTCGGTGAATTTGGCTTCATCGATGCCAATGCGGTTGGTGTGCTCGACATGATCTTCAGCATCATGCTTATACTGCCTACGCTTGCCATCTGGTCGATGATCCTGATGTTCGGCGTAGTCGCATTTGTGATGGGTCGAGCCCGGCTGCGCCGGCGACTTCTTCTGATCTACATATGCGTAGGTCTGCTGCTGTGGTTGGCTACAGACCTCAGTATCCCCGGCAGAACGGCGGCAGTCGCGGGAGCTGTCGGTCTCAGCTTCCTCTTAGCTGGCCCTACTGTTTGGCTAGCTGCTAGCTACCGTCAGACGAGAGCTCAGACAGGTGGCCAGCACCAAGTCGGCTGATGTCAGACCGAGCTAATCATTAGGAGAGCGAATGTCTAACTTCGCATTCAGCCGACGGCCTTTGGCCGCGGCTGATGCTGGGCGTTGGACGGACGATTCTGTCAGCGGAGGCCCGCCGTGAAGCGTGGGCGGCTCAAACAAGATGTCGCGTATGGTTGCTTCCTCGTCTGGGCCTTGACCGTGCTTGCCGTAGCTGGTGTGAGGGCGTCATTCACGGAAGATGACCTGGCACAGGGAGCGGGCGCCATTATCTTGGTGTTCCTCCCGTTCGTTGCCGGAGCGTTTATCGCGATGCTCGTCGGGGTCGTACTGAGCATTCTTCTCTGGGGACATTGGCCTTTGCCCGTTATCTCGGCGTGCACCGTGCTCGTGATCGCGATCTACCTCAGGGAGTTCGGATCGTCCGGTTTTCAGCGAGCAATTCCGATTGCATACGGCGTCGGGGTTGCTGCCATGTCTGGATATTGGTTTCTGAACTTAAGGCGACGGCATACATCACCGGCTGCGTCGGAATGACAACGCCGTCCAACAACGGCGTCAACGCGACGGTCCCTCCGGTCGCGCCGCATGCTTGCGCACGCGTCGCGCCGTCCTCCCCGCTCGTTACGCAGGGCGTTAGGCCTAAACTCTTCCCGAGTGGATTGGAGGGATCTGGTGGTCGTTGATGCAGGGTGGAGTCGACTGCCTGAGCACTGGTGCGGCGCCTTTCGCCAGGCGTGGGCGGCTTACGCCGCCGGCACCATTCCGGTCGGCGCGGTCGTGGTCGACCCGCACGGTGTGATTGCCGCCGAGGCGCGCAACCGCATCTTCGATGCGGGCGACCCGCCACGTGGTCAGCTTGCCGGGTCATGGCTCGCCCACGCCGAACTGAACGCCATCGCCCAGATCGATGCCGAGCGGTCGCGAATGGCCGAGGGGTGGGCCGTGTACTCGACCTGGGAGCCGTGCCCACTGTGCGCCGGGGCCATCACCGTGGCTTTCCGCGGGCGCATCACGGTGGGGTACGCTTGTCGCGACCCAATCAGCAGCGGGCTGCGAGTGTTGATGGACACAGACATCGGGCGCCGCCGCCAGTGGCAGATCGAGCAGCTACGTGGGCCATTCGCGGTCTTTGCCGAGTTGCTCCTGGCCGCGTACACCACCGAGGCGCGCCCGAGGAGCCTCACCGCTGTGCGCTATCACGAGCCACCCTGGCGACGACTCATCGAGACCACCGGTGCCGTCCTGGTCAGGGGGCGAGACCGTGGCGAGACCGTGGAACAGGTGGTGGCCACGATTTGGGCAGCCATTGGGCAAGCAGAGGTGGACACCGCGAACGACGCGCCCTCGAAGTGCGGTGAGCCATCGGGCCCGGGCGGCAAGGTGTGAAGGATCAATTCTATGGGCCGATCCGGGGCCTAACAACAGGATGAACCTGACGGCGCTTCGCGCCGCACGTTATCCTGCGCGTTGGGAGCTGGCGATGCGATCCGAGTATGATGTTCGTGGCGGGTCCGGTGCAGTGCATGCGCGCATTTCAGTGGACTTCGCCCGGGAATTTGGGTGCCTTCTCGAGGTGTCAGTCTAGACCATGCGCTTCCCCATCAGCTTTGATCGATGGTCGCGTCTGGACGCCGGATGTCCACTCCTACGGTTTCGTGGACGCCCGGACTCCTGAACTCGGGATCGCGGTGGCTTCCGCGTACCGTTCCAAGGGCGTCGGTCGGATTCTTCTTCGGGCGCTCATTGAGATCGCTCAAGCAGATGGTTATGCGGCGCTCAGCCTAAGTGTGAGTCCGACGAACTACGCGCGGCTCTTCTACGAGTCGGAGGGCTTCCGCAAGATTGGCGAATCCGGGACGTCGTGGACGCTCTTGCTTCAACTCGATCGGGCGCCTTGTGATCACCCTTCTACTTCTGGTCGTGGCGCCGCTTGCCTCCGGGGCGCAGCAGACGGCGAAGGTCTGGCGTATCGGCTTTCTGTTTCTCAATTCCGATATCACGGGGCTGGCGGACGCTCACGCCGATCTTGTCCCGAAACGGCTCGAGCTGCTGAAGCAAGTCGCTCCGTCGGCCTCTCGGGTCGCCATCCTGTGGAACCCGGCCAACGCCAGCACCCGGCCACAGGTGAAGATTGCCGAGGCCGCAGCTCCCGCGCTGGGTGCAACAGTCATCCCGGTAGGGGTCAAGGGACCTCGACGCGACGATGTGGACCGGGCCTTCGAGACGATTGGTAAAGAGCGCCCCGGAAGTCTCCTCGTCGTCGGCGACGCCACCCTCGGAGATCATCGCCATCGAATCTCGGCTCTCGCGATAGAGCACCGACTCCCGACGTCCGGCTCGCACAGCGCATGGGCTGAGAGCGGCTTACTGATGTCGTACGGGACCGATTTCGTCCACCTGTTTCGCCGCAGCGCGCTCCTTGTGGACAAGATCCTCAAGGGTGCTAAGCCTGCCGATCTCCCCGTCGAGCAGCCCACGAAGTTCGAATTGGTGATCAATCTGAAGACCGCGAAGGCACTAGGCCTGACGGTCCAGCCATCCCTGCTGGCGCGCGCGGATCGGGTCATCGAGTGACTGATGACTTTCCGAGGGGCGGCGAGTAGTGTCTATGACGCAGTGAAGCGGGCGGCGGCGCAGGGTCTAGCTTGCATGGCGTTGCTGCTTCTCGCCGGGTCTTCCGGCTTCGCCCAGACTCCGGGCGCGCGCTACCGCATCTTCCGGCCCGACGCCCCAGGTTCCCATCACGCGGTCGCGCTTCTATCTGGATGCGACGGCTTCGCTCCGCCGGTGGCCCCGGCGCTGTACGAGCGTCGCGCGGAGCATCTTCGCGCCCTCGGGTATGTCGTCATCTTCGTGGACTATCTGGCTCGCCGCGGCTTGAAGACCTGCGCCGGGCCGGTCACGCACGACGATGCTGCGCGGGATCTCATATCGGCCACGGCGTGGCTCAGGTCTCAGCCCGGGGTGGACCCCTCACGCATCACGGCCATGGGATGGTCGTACGGCGGCCGCGCGGTGCTGGCGGCACTTGCCAAGCACACGGAGCAGCCGGTGGGGTTCTCCCGTGCCGTAGTCTACTATCCCGATTGTCGGGCCCTGGAGCCGTGGAAAGCGGTGCTGCCGGTTTTGATGCTCCTTGGAGGCGACGACGACATGACCCCCGCGAAACTGTGCCAGGAGGCGGTGAAGAAAGTGGCCGCCCCGGCCGCGGTGAAGATCGTAGTGTACCCGGGGGCTCTGCACGCCTTCGATGTGCCCGAGCTGCCTGCGAAGATGAGGTATGGTTTTGCCACCATTGGCTCCCATCCAGAGGCAGCTGCCTCGGCGCGGAAAGAAGTCGAGCAATTCCTTCGTGCCGGTCGGTGAGGCGAAGGTGGAGGCGCGGCTATGACATTCCGAGGATGTAGCGGTCTAGCCGAGAAGGTCAAGGAGCTGCACGGCGCGGTCAAGCGTGGAGATACAACTCTGCTGAAGGCGCTCCTTGACGAGAACCGAGGTCTGGCGAACTCGGTCAGCGCGACGGACGCTCGGGGCACGTATCCTCTCCATGTAGCGGCTGAGTTCGGCCAGGCGGCCGCGGCGCGAATTCTCCTCGACTACGGCGCCGACGTGTCGCTTCTGGATGCGGAGAACGATGCCATCGCACTTTGCTGGGCCGCGTTCTTCGGCCGGCCGGAGGTTGTCGTGGTCCTTCTCGAGGCCGGGTCCGAACCGAGCCAACGCAACAAGCACGGCCTCACACCGCTCGGCTGTGCGGTGGGCGGAACGCAGGGTAGATGGAAGCCGTTCTCCAACGCCACCGTCGAGGACTGGACAAGGGCCGCGGACGCAGTTCGGACATACGGAGGAGTCGAGTGAAGAGTGCGGTACCGAGGGCGTGAGTGGTTGCACGAGTCGATCACCAGCTCGAAATTCGTGGTACGTGTCGGGCACCGTGAAGGACCTGGTGGCTGGGTCCGGAATCACGTTTGAAGATCGCGGAGTCCAGGTTCTCAATGGCCTCCCGGGCGAATGGCACCTCTACGCCGTCGCGTCCGGATAGCGAGAACTCTCAAGAAAGGATCGACCAAGTGATGCTGTCCGACCCGCCCGGAGAATTCTGTGTCAGGGGGACTGGGAATGCATGGTAGCGGACCCCTCGACGCTCTCCCTATCTGGGGTCTCTTCATGGCCATCCTGGTCCTCGTCCTGCTGTCCGTCGAGGGCGGCTACCGCCTGGGGAGATACAGACGCAGCCGAACGGAGCAGGAGAAGGAGGCACCGGTCGGCGCCATGGTCGGCGCCACGCTTGGTCTGCTCGCCTTCATTCTTGCGTTCACGTTTGGGTTGGCGGCCGGGCGCTACGATACGAGGAGACAAACGGTCCTCGATGAGGCCAACGCGATTGGGACGACCTACTTGCGCGCGGGCATGCTTCCCGACCGGCGCGCAGAAGTTCGTGCTCTCCTCCGAGACTACGTGGAAGTTCGCTTGCAGGCGGTGGAGTCTGGCGACGTGATGGAAGGCATACGTCGGTCGGAGCAGCTACAAGATCAGCTGTGGGCGCAGGCAGTTGTCCTCGGGGAGAATAACCCCACTTCGATCGTGGTCGGCCTCTTCGTGCAGTCGCTCAATGAGGTGATCGACCTCCATGCGAAACGGCTGGGGGCCGGCCTGAGGAGCCGCATTCCAGATGCCATCTGGGTGGCTCTCTTCTCGATCGCCGTCCTCTCTCTCGGGGCCATGGGCTATCAGGCCGGCCTCTCTCAAACGAGCAGATCTCTCGCAGAGCTGGCCGTCGCCCTCACATTCTCTGTGGTCATCGCGCTCATTGCGGATCTCGATCGACCTCGGGAAGGGACCCTCAAGGTGAGCCAGCAAGCTCTCATCGACGTGCGGGAATCAATGCGTGTGCCAAAACCGTGAGCCGAGGACCCGGAAGTTGTGGCGACAAGCGGCGAGACGCATCATTAGTGCCGATGCCGGACGCCGTCGTCGCTGTGGTGAGAAGGGGTCCCCTCGTGTTGATGATCCGCCGAGGATCGCGGGTGCCGGACCCGGGGTACTGGGCTCCGCCGAGCGGGAAGGTGGAGCACGGCGAGACTCAGGAGGGCGCGGTGGTGCGTGAGGTGCGGGAAGAGGTAGGGATCACGGTTCGACCGCTGTGGAAGGTCTGGGAAAGCATCTCCGCGGGTGGGACCCACAGATTGCACTGGTGGCTGGCGGAGGCGGTGGATGGTCACGACCTCGTGCTCGACCGGCGTGAAGTAAGCGATGCGCGCTGGGTGACGGTCCAGGAGGTCGCGACGTTGGAGCCGACGTTTGCCGATGATCGCCACTTCTTCGAGCAGGTTCTCGAGCGTCGAACGCTCTTGCCCGATCGCATCCATATTCTAGGGTCGTCGGGTAGCGGTACGACGACGCTCGCCGCCTTGATCGCCAAAAGGTACGGGCACCGTCAGCTGGACACGGACGACTTCTTCTGGATGCGGACGAGTCCGCCCTATCGAGAGAAGCGGCCCGTCGCGGATCGGCTCGCGCTCCTGCGGCGCGCCCTGGTCGAAGCACGCCGCTGGGTACTGGCCGGGTCGCTCTGCGGATGGGGAGATCCGCTCATCCGTGAGTTCGAGTTGGTGGTGTTGCTCGCCGTTCCCACTCCGGTTCGACTCGCACGACTCCGGATGCGAGCGATCGAGCGGTATGGAGAGCAGGCGGTTGCGCCAGGCGGCGAGCTTCACGATTCCCATGTCGAGTTCCTCGACTGGGCGGGTCGCTATGACACAGGCGGCCTGGAGATGAGGAGTCGCGCCCTTCATGAGGCGTGGCTGTCGGCCCTGTCCTGCCCGGTCGTACGGATCGAGGGCACCCTGTCCTCCGGCGAACAACTAGCGCAGATCGAGGCGCGTCTTGGCGCGGGCCTTCGAGCCTCGGCGCGTAGCGAGTGAGACCGACAGTGGTGCTGCGATCCGATCATCTCGAGCTTCGTAGGCTCGACGGAGCTGATGCCAAGTTCGTGGAATCGCTGTACGCGAGCTCGCAGGTCACGCGAACTCTTCTCCGGATCCAGGGGCCGATCTCGCTCGAGGAGGCGCACGACTTTTGCCGGTCACGACCGGCGGCTTGTGGCGACGACCGTTTCGGTGCCGCGCTCCGGACGAGTGGTGATCTCATAGCCGTGGGGAGTGTCCGTCGGCATTCCGACCAGCCAAGTGTCGCTGCCATTGGGTACTCGGTCCTCCCCGCGTTCTGGGGTCAGGGGTTCGGCACCGAGCTGGCTGCCCTGCTGGTCGAGTTTGCCACTGGCACTCTCGGCGTCTCTGAAGTCCGCGCGACGACTCTGGACGGCAACCCTGCGTCCGCGCGCGTTCTCGAAAAGCTTGGCTTCACGGCGCTGGAGGTGGGCGCATCCGAAATGGACTCGCGCGGGGACGAGCGCCGCGTTACGCGATGGCTCCTTGGTCGGTGCGCCCGACGGAGGTAAAGGAACGATGGCACGCGTTGAGGGGGTCGACCCAGGGCACGTTTCGGACGAACACACCGCGAAGGTCCTGGCGGCGCGAGCCAACCCGGTTGTACAGCGAAGCGGAGCGGACTGCCCTGGAGTACGCGGACTGCATGACCATCAGCGGACGTGAGGTGGACGATGACCTGTTTGCGCGCCTTCGTCGCTTCTGCGATGACGATGCACTGGTGGAGCTGACTGCGATCGTCGCCTGGGAGAATGCCTCCAGCACGTTCAATCGTGCCCTGCGAATATCGTCTCAGTGGCTATGGAAGCGCCCGTGATGGGCGTCAATCTCGAACGCACGGCCATCCGCGCGGCGGGCGCTGAGTGAGCTACGACCTGCATCTCGTCCCGAGGCATCCCGGCGTGGACCCCTTGAGTGCGGCGCGCGCTCTGCTCGAGCAGCGGGCGGAGGGGCTCAATCCGGGACCGCCGGTGCCTGAAAAGGAAGCGCGGAAGGCGCGGTTGGCAGCTGCCCTCATGAAGTCGAGTCCGCCGCTCTCGGCCTTCGCGTTCGAGTATTCAGCGATCGCCGCCCGACAGCACATCACGGAGGAGGAGGCCCGCGCGCGATATCGGCACATCGAGCTGAATGGTCCGGAGAACGGGAATGGCATCCAGATCACACTCAGCGACGACACCGCCGGGGTAACGATCCCGTACTGGCATCGACCGGCGGCCGCGGCTTCCGTCTTCGACGACGTATGGTGGCATGTTGCTCTCCTGGAGCGTGATGGCGGATTCGCCGTCTATGGCCCGCAGCTTGATCGGATTCTGGATCTGGCGATCGATGGACCGGCCGTGCTTGAATGCTACGGCGGCGGTGTGGCGCAGACGGCGAAGATAGGCGCTCAGACGCGGATGCCTGCCAAGCGTTGGTGGAGGTTCTGGTGATGCTGCGATTGAAAGGCCTCGATCATGTTGGTCTCAAGGTCACGGACATGGCCGAGACCCTGAGCTTCTATCAACGCCTCGGGCTCACGCTCTTGCGCACGTCGGGGCCCGACGCCGACGGCGTGCGGTCAGCCGTGATCCAGGTGGGGAACCAGGAGCTCAACGTGTTTTGCCATCCCGAGCTCGCCCCGGCCGGGAAGGAGAATGCCGCGAGTCTGGACCATTTCTGCCTCATCGTGGATGCCGAGTCGGTCGAGGAGGTCATCGTGGACCTGCGACAGGCCGGGATCGACATCGTCCGGGGCCCGGTGGAACGGCGCGACGGCACGGCTCTGTTCGTCTCCGATCCGGACGGGGTGCGGGTGGAGCTGCAGCTCAAGAAGCTCACCACCGCATGACGCAAGGAGCAGCCCACCAAGTGCAAGCCGGCCAGGCTATGATCTCGGGATGACGACGCCACGGCTCGCTCTCGCGGGCATCTTCATCCTCGCCCTCGCCGCCCTACCGCTCGCGGGCGAAGCGCAACAGGCTAACCGCGTCTATCACGTGGGAGTCGTGCTCTTCGGCGGCCCGCACTCCGCCACCGTCGACGGGCTGCGGGACGGTCTCAGGGAGCTGGGATTCGAGGAGGGCAAGCAGTACGTCCTCGACGTTCGCGATGGCAAGGGCGACCTGAAGGCGGCCGAGGCGGCGGCGGGGAGTCTGGAAGGGGACAAGGTCGACGTGATCGTCGCAATGACCACCTCGATCACTCTGGCGGTGAAGCGAGCTACGAAGAGCGTACCGATCGTGTTCTATGCCGGGACCGATCCGGTGTCCGTCGGGCTCGTCGAGAGCTTCCGGAAGCCCGGCGGACGTCTCACGGGCATCCACGGCCAGAGTGGGGGCCTCGCGGCGAAGCGGCTCGAGCTGTTGAAGGAGATGGTTCCGAGGCTCCGGCGGGTCGTCGTGTTCTACCGTCCTGACAGCCCCTCCGCCCAGCAGTCCGTGAGGGTTGCGCGCGATGCAGCCCGTGGGCTCAAGCTGGAGCTCGTCGAGCGGCCGGTCGCCTCGGTCGAAGAGCTGCGGGCGGGTCTGCGCAACCTTCGGGCCGGAGAGGCGGACGCCCTTCTCTACGTGGCGGACGCGATGGTGGCCAGCCAGACGGAGCTGATCATCGAGAGCGCGAGGGCAAAGAGGCTGCCTACCATGCTCCAGGAGCACGGGAGCGTCGCCAAGGGGGCGCTGGCCGCCTATGGCGAGAGCTTCTACACGATCGGCCGCCTCTCCGCCAAGGACGTCCGGCGCGTTCTGCTTGGCGCCAACCCCGGAGAGCTGCCGGTCGAGCAGGTCGACAGATTGCACTTCGTCATCAACCTCAAGACCGCGAAGGCCCTTGGCCTCACGATCCCCCGATCCCTGCTGGCTCGGGCGGATGAGGTTATCGAGTGAGGCTCCTCGCCGTCGTGCTCGCGCTGGCGGCCGCACCACTTCTCGCAGGCGCGCAGCCCGTTGCGGGAAAGGTGCCACGTGTGGGACTCCTCGGAGTCACCTCTGCAGCCGGCTATGCGCGGCAAATCGAGGCCATGCGGCAGGGATTTCACGACCTGGGCTACATCGAGGGCCAGAACCTTGTCATCGAGTATCGGTGGGCGGAGGGCCGATATGATCGGCTGCCGGCCCTCGCCGCCGAGCTGATCGGCCTCCGACCGGACGCCATTGTCACGAGCGGACCGGGGACCCGCGTCCTCAAGGAGGCGACCGCGACGATCCCCATCGTGATGGCGGTCGGCGCCGATGCGGTGGCCGACGGCGTCGTCGCGAGCCTTGCACGGCCTGGGGGCAACATCACGGGATCGACCTTTTTTGGCCCGGAGCTCTCGGCCAAGCGTCTGGAGATACTCAAAGGTGCGGTGCCTCGCCTCGCCAGAGTCGCGGTCTTGCTGAATCCGGATAACCGAAACTACCGCGTGGACCTCGAGGCAGTGAGGAAGACGGCTGCGGCGTTGAATGTGGAGCTGCTCGAAGCGCCGGCGCGATCCCCGCGCGAGTTCGAGGACGCCTTTGCCCTGATGATCCGTCGCCGGGCGGATGGCCTGGTCGCATTCAGTGACTCGATGTTCGTCGCGAACATGCGACATCTTGGAGAACTGTCCGTCGCCAACCGGGTGCCCGGCGCCGGGTCGGACGAATACGCGGAGGGAGGCGGGCTGCTCGCCTACGGCGTGAGCTTCCCTGATCTCTGGCGGCGAGCGCCCTACTTCGTGGACCGGATCCTCAAGGGTGGCACCCCGGCCACGATCCCGGTCGAGCAGGCCTCGAAATTCGCCATGGTTCTCAACCTGAAGACGGCCAGGTCCATGGGGCTGCCGATCGCGCAGTCGCTGCTTCTCCGGGCCGATCAAGTCATCGAGTAAAGCTCCTGATCGCATCAATGAGAGCGACTGGGCTAGCGTGGTCTCATGAGTGGAACTGAGAGCAAAGGAGAAGCCGGTTCCATGATCATTGGCCTGGCGTCGCCTCGTATCGCGTCGAGCCTCGATGACGGTCTGGACCGGATCAAGCGGCTCCTGTCCGAAGCTGCGGCCCAGGGGGCCGAGATCGTGTGCTTCCCGGAAGCCTATCTCCCGGGTCTGCGTGGCCAGGACTTCGAGGTGTTGCCCTTTGATCAGACCCAGCAGGAGCGGGTGCTCGAGGCCACGGCGCAGTGGGCGCGAACGTATGCGGTGGCCACCATCGTCGGGATGGAAAGGCTCACGGAGGCGGGCCGTCAGATCGTCGCCGTCGTCATCGACGCCCGGGGCCAGATTCAGGGATATCAGAGCAAGAACCAGCTGGACCCGACCGAGGATCAGTTCTACGTGCCCGGGAATACCCGACAACTGTTCGAGATCAACGGGGTCAAGTTCGGAGTGGCGATTTGCCATGAGGGCTGGCGCTATCCGGAGACGGTACGATGGGCGGCGGTAAGGGGCGCCAAGATCGTCTTTCATCCCCACCATACGGGGAGTGATCAAAGCGGGGTCCGCTTGACGGAGTGGGGCGCGGCCAGCAGCCCCTACTACGAGAAGGCGATGATGATGCGCAGCCGGGAGAACACGATCTACTTTGCCAGTGTCAACTATGGGTTGCGCTTCCCGGAATCGGCGACGAGCCTCATCGACCCGTCGGGCCAGTGCCAGGCGTACTTGCCGTATGGGCAGGAAGGCGTCCTGGTGCAGCCCATCAAGGTCGAGGAAGCCACCGGGGTGCTGGCCACTCGATACGCGCCCGAGCGCTATCGAGATGTCAGGATGGGGTGAGCGCTCTGAGGCTTCTCATCACGAAGAGTGCCGCCGTGGTCTTGCTGCTTCTCGCCACGGCTCTCGTCACCGAGGCGCAGCAGCAAGAGGGGAAGGTGCCCCGGATCGGCGTGCTGACGTTCACGCAGATGACAGCAGCCTTCCAGGAGGCGTTCCGCCAGGGGCTTCGCGACCACGGCTACGTGGAAGGACGAAACATCCTCGTCGAGTGGCGGGCGGCCGAGGGGCGTCCTGACCGCGCCAGGGCGCTCGCCGTGGAGCTGGCCCAGCTGAAGGTCGATGTCATCGTGGCTAACCTGACGCCGGCGGTGCAAGCGGCGAAGGACGCGACGGGCACGATCCCGATCGTCATGGCGTCGGCCGGTGATCCGGTGGGGACGGGCTTCGTGGCGAGCCTCGCGTGGCCAGGAAGCAACATCACTGGACTGACCGGCATCTCGGCGGAGTTGTCGGGGAAGAGAATAGACCTGCTTCGCGAGCTCATCCCGGGACTGACGCGCACCGGCCTGGGGGCGACGCACGTCCACGACGTGGAGCTGGACCTCAAGACCGCGAACGCCCTCCGGCTGACGATTCCGCAGGAGTTGCTGCAGCGCGCCTACGAGGTCGTGCAATGAGAAAGGCACCTGAAGATGAGCGATAGCGTACGAACGGGCCCGCCCCTCACCGCGGAGCAGCAGCGCCTCAACGACCTCTGGGAAGAGCACGTCCGCGACGAGTTCGCCACGCGCGACACGGACGCCACGCTCGCCACCATGGTGCCCGACGCGTACGTGAACCACGTCCCCGTGATGACCGGCGGCGTCGGTCGCGAGGCACTGCGCGACTTCTACTCGCGCCTCTTCATCCCGATGATGCCACCCGACACCGGCATCGAACCGGTGTCCCGGACGATCGGCACCGACCGGCTGGTGGACGAGATGATCTTCCGCTTCACGCACACGGTGGAGATGGAATGGATGCTGCCGGGCGTGCCGCCCACCGGCCGGCAGGTCGAGATCCCCCTGGTCGTGGTGATCCACTTCCGGGACGGGAAGCTGGCCCACGAGCACATCTACTGGGACCAGGCGTCGGTCCTCGTCCAGCTCGGCCTGCTCGACCCCTCCAAGCTCCCGGTCGCGGGAGTGGAGACGGCCCGGAAGGTCGCGGATCCGACCCGGCCGTCGAACGAGCTGATCCGCCGAGCCGAAGCCAGCAAGAGCGGATCGCGCCGCCAGACGACTCCATGACACGTGGACTCCGCCGGCTCCTCGTGCTGCTGGCGCTGGGGCTCGGGCAAGCCGCGCTCACGGTCGTCCTGACGGTCGTCGTGTTCGGCTCCGGGATGTCGCGGTTCGAGACCGGCGAGCCCGCGCCCGCCGGTGTCCAGTTCACCAGCGCGGTCGTGGGCATTCTGGCCTACCCGCTACTTCCGCTCGTTGCGCGGCTGCCCTTGTCGATGCGGCCGTCGGGATTCCCGGGGGAGCATCTGGCCTTCCTGGCAAACGGCCTGGTCTGGGCGGTCGGCATTCTTGCGCTGCGGCGCTGGTGGCGCGGGCGCCCGGCCCGGACCCGGGAAGGAGGAGCGCATGGCTGAGCCACTGAAGGCGCTGAACCTGAAACGCTGGATCGACGATCACCGGGACATGCTGAGGCCCCCGATCGGGGCGGAGCTGGTGTGGAAGGACTCCCAGTTCATGGTCATGGTCATCGGTGGCCCGAACGCCCGTCGGGACTTCCACATCGATCCGTGCGACGAGTTCTTCTACCAGCTCGAGGGCGACATGGTGCTGGAGTACATCGACGGAGAGGGCAAGCGGCGGCGCGAGACGATCCGGGAGGGCGACGTGTTCCTCCTGCCGGCCAACACCCCCCATTCGCCACAACGGCTGGCCAACACGGTGGGCCTGGTGGTGGAGCCGGTGCGGGGGCCCAACGAGCCCGAAGGCTACGCCTGGTACTGCGAGCGGTGCGACGCCAAGCTGTACGAGATGACCAGGGGGGACGGCGATCTCCTGATGGACTTGCGGAAGGTGTCGGAGCAGTTCAACGCCAGCGAAGCGCTTCGAACGTGCCGGCCCTGCGGCTACGTGCAACCGGTAGCGACCGGGCCTCGCGTATAGGCCGGCGCGATGAGCCTGTCACGCGAGACGAGAGTGGTGGCGGGCGTCACCCTTCTGGCCGTTCCGACGATCGTGTACGGGGGCTTGACGCTCCTCGGCGTCCTCACCAGCGGCACGGCGGGAATCACGCCGCGGGGTCTGGCGCTGAACGAGACGCAGTGGGCTCTGTTTCGCGCGGGCCATGCCCATGCGGGGGTGTGGACGGTCCTGTCGCTGGTGATTCAGGTGCTGCTCGATTCGGCGACGCTGCCACCGGTGCTGAAGTGGCTCGCTCGCGTGGCGGCCCCGCTCGCGGGCGTCGCCGTATCAGGCGGCTTCTTCGGTCTGGCCTTCGGCGCCGGTTTCCGGTGGCTCGTCTACTTCGGAGGGGTTTGTCTGGTCCTGGCGGTGCTGCTCACCGGGACCGGCCTGTTGCGCAGAGCGAGATGAGCCCGACCGTCGCCCTGCAGCCGTTCCAGCCCGCGCACCTGGAGATCCTGGCGGTCTGGCTCCGACAGCCTCACGTTGCCCGCTGGTTCCCCGAGCCCGAGGCGAATCTGGCCTGGGCCAAGAACCCGCCCGCCGGCGCATCGCAGGCGATCATCGTCTGGGACGGGGTCGACGTCGGATACGTTCGCTGGCAGCACGTGGACCGCCGTACCCTGGATGCGCTCGGCCTGCCGGAGATTCCCGCGAACTCGGTGGACGTCGACATCCTTCTCGGGAGCGAAGGGTCCGTGGGCAAGGGGCTGGGCCCGGCCGCCCTCACGGTGGTGGCCGACCAGATCCGGCGGGACCCCACCGTGGCGCTGATGGGCCTCACCACCTCGATCGCGAACACGCGCGCTCACCGCGCGTTCGAGAAGGCCGGGTTCAGCATCGCTCGCCAGTACGACCCCAACGGGCGTGGCCTGTGTCATCTCATGCTCCGGGACCTTCGCCGGGAGCGGGCCGCGGACACCCGGGACGTGCCGGCGGACGTCGTCGCGTTCTTCGATGATTTCGTCGAGGCGTTCACCTCGTTCAACGGCGCGCGGGTGGCGGCTCGCTATCTCGTCCCCGGCGTGGCGCTGCGCGGAGACGGATCGATCCACTGCCTGCAGTCACGCGCGGAGATCGACCGGTTCTTCCAGGCGGCCCTCGAGTCCTACTACCGCGACGGCTGCCGCGGCATTCGATTCCGGGACCTCGAGGCGGTGCCGATGGGGAGCCGGAGCGTGCTGGGGACCGTGACCTGGGAGCTCCTGCGCGACGACGGAAGCGTGCTCAGGCACTGGAGCCAGTCGTACAACCTGGTCCGAGTCGGAACCGGCTGGCAGATCCTGGCGTCCACGTACCACACCGCCTAGCCCGGGCCGAGCGAGAACGGACGGGCCTCGCTTTCGCGTCGTCCTCTGATACCCTGCTGAGGGTCACTCGAGGACCGATGAGCGCCCAGCCGAAAACGGAATGGTTCGACGACGACTCGTTCTGGGTCGATCAGTACGCGACCATGTTCTCTTTCGATGCGCCGCGCCTGATCGCGGTGGCGCGGACCTTCGATCGCTAGAGGAGGCGATATGACCCGGTACCGAGGCGCGCTGCCGCAGCTGGGCGGACGGCTGTTCCTGACCGATGGCGGCATCGAGACCACCCTGATCTTCCACGAGGGGCTGGATCTTCCCGACTTCGCGGCGTTCCACCTGCTGAAGACGCCCGATGGGGCGGAGGCCCTCCGCAGGTACTTCCGCACGTACGCGGAGATCGCGCAGCGGCTCGGGACCGGCCTGATCCTCGAGAGCGCGACCTGGCGGGCCAGCGCCGACTGGGGCGCGCGGCTCGGCTATGGCGCCCCCGCGCTGGCCGAGGCGAACCGGCGCGCGATCGGGCTCCTCGAGGAGATCCGACGCGAGTGCGAGAGCGAGCGCGCCCAGGTCGTGATCAGCGGCTGCGTCGGCCCGCGCGGTGACGGCTACGTTCCGGGCCACACGATGTCGGAGAAGGAAGCCGAGGCCTACCACGGCCAGCAAATAGAGGTGTTCGCGGGAACGGCGGCCGACATGGTGTGCGCCGCCACCATGAACTACGTGGAGGAGGCGGTGGGCATCGCCCGGGCGGCGCGGCGCGCGGCCATGCCGGTCGCGATCTCGTTCACGGTCGAGACCGACGGCAATCTCCCCACCGGGCAGCCTCTGAAGGCCGCGATCGAGCAGGTCGACCAGGTGACCTCGCGCTATCCCGCCTACTACATGATCAACTGCGCCCACCCGACCCATTTCGAGCAAGTGCTCCGGGAAGGGGAGCCTTTCGTGCAGCAGGTGCGCGGACTGCGGGCCAATGCCTCGCGCATGAGCCACGCCGAGCTGAACGAGGCCTCCGTGCTCGACGTCGGCGACCCGGTCGAGCTCGGAGCGCAGTACGCTCGCCTCAAGCGCCGGCTCGGCCAGCTGACCGTGCTGGGCGGGTGCTGCGGCACCGACCATCGCCACGTCGAGCAGATCGCCGTCGCGTGCCTGAAGGAATCGGGAGCCGGCCGCGGCCTTCGCCATTGATTCGCGGCGCGGTCGGCTCGATCATGGGATCCGGGAGGAGCCGCCGATCATGTCCGATCGAGAGATCGTCACCGCGCGCCTCATCGACGCGCCGCGTGAGCGGGTGTTCGAGGCGTTTCGCGACCCGGAGCACCTCTCGCGATGGTGGGGGCCGAAGGGCTTCACCAGTACGTTCCACGAATTCGACCTGCGGCCGGGCGGTGTCTGGCGCTTCATCCTGCACGGGCCCGACGGGGCCAGCTATCCGAACGAGAGCGTCTTCGTCGAGGTGGTGAAGCCGGAGCGGATCGTCGTCCAGCACGTGTCGCGCCCGCAGTTCGAGATGACGATCACGCTGGCCGACGAGGCCGGCAAGACCCGGTTAGGCTGGCGCATGCGCTTCGAGACCGCCGCCGAGTGTGCCCGGGTCAAGGCGATCGCGGTCGGGGCGAACGAGCAGAACCTGGATCGCCTCGAGGCGGAGCTGGCCAGGATGGCCTGAGAGACACCGGGCGGCTCATGGCAGACACCTGGGAGCTCGGGGACCCCTACGAGCGCTACGTCGGCCGCTGGAGCCGACGCGTGGCGCCCCGGTTTCTCGCCTGGCTCGGTCTTCCCGCCGGCCGCCGGTGGCTGGACGTTGGATGCGGGACCGGCGCGCTGAGCGGGGCCATCGCCGAGCACTGCTCGCCGTCAGCCCTGGTCGGGGTCGAGCCGTCGGACGGCTTCCGCGAGAGCGCGGCGAACCGGCTCGCGGGGCGCGCGGTGTTTCGCCGAGGCTCCGCGACCGAGATTCCGCTGCCCGACGCGGCGGTCGACGTGGTCGTTTCCGGCCTGGTCCTGAACTTCGTGCCCGAGCAGCGCGCCGCCCTTGCCGAGATGACCAGGGTGACCGCCGACGGGGGGACCATCGGAGCGTACGTCTGGGACTACGCCGGGGGCATGCAGCTGATGCGGGTCTTCTGGGACGCCGCGGTCGCCCTCGACCCGCGCGCCGCGGGGATGGACGAGGGCGTCCGGTTTCCGCTGTGCCGCCCCGAGGCGCTCGCCGCCCTCTTCGCGAGCGCCGGGCTGCGCGCCGTCGAAGTCGTGGCCCTCGACATCCCGACGCCGTTCGCGAGCTTCGCCGACTACTGGGAGCCGTTCCTGGGCGGCCAGGGACCGGCTCCCGCCTATGCGATGGCGCTCGACGAGACCGCGCGAGCCCGTCTCCGCGACCACATTCGAGCGAGCCTGCCGTCGGCGCCGGATGGCTCGATCTCGCTGACCGCTCGGGCATGGGCAGCCCGCGGCACCCTCGCGAGGTAGACGAGTCGACGATATGCGGATCCGGGTGCTCACCGCGGCCGACGCCGCCGACTTTCGGGCGCTGCGGATCCGCGGCCTGCGAGAGCATCCCGAGGCGTTCGGCCGGACCCCGGAGGAGGTCGACCCGGTCGAGGTGATCGCCCATCAACTTCGGGTCGACGCCGGCTCCGACATGGACTTCACCCTGGGTGCCCTCGACGGCGAGGTGCTCGTGGGCGTCGCCGGATGCCATCGCGAGCGCGCGCGCAAGCAGCGCCACGTCGCTCACATCTGGGGCGTCTACGTGGCCCCCGAGCACCGTCGGACGGGGCTCGGTCGCCGGCTCGTCCTGGAAGCGATCGCCCGCGCCCGCACCTGGCCGGATCTCGAGTGGCTGCGGCTCGACGTGACGACGGTGAACGAGGGGGCTCGCGCCCTCTACGTGTCGTGCGGCTTCCGGCCCGTCGCGATCAAGCCGAGCAGCCTGCGGATCGGAGAGCGCCACTACGACGAGGAGCTCATGGCCCTGGACCTCCGTCCGTCGCGACCGGTCGATGTCGCCGCCGCGTACGACGAGTGGGCCGAGACCTACGATCGCGACGCCAACCGCACGCGCGACCTGGCCGCGGCGACGCTGCGGCAGTCGGGGCTCGACCTGGGCGGCCGCGACGTGCTCGAGATCGGCTGCGGCACCGGGCGGAACACGGAGTGGCTCGTCGAGCAGGGGGCCCGCGTGACCGCGCTCGACTTCTCGGCCGGGATGCTCCGGCGGGCACAGGCGCGCCTGGGATCCGCCCCGGTGCGGTTCGTGAAGCACGACGTCCGCGCCGCCTGGCCCCTGGTGGCCGGGTCGGTCGACTGCGTGATTGCGGCCCTCGTGCTGGAGCACGTCGAGGACGTCGCGGCGTTCTTCGAGGAATGCGGCCGCGTGGTGCGCGTGGGCGGAGAGGTGTGGCTGGCCGAGCTGCACCCCATCCGTCAGCTGCAGGGCGGGGGAGCGGAGTTCACGCGCCCGCGAACGGAGGAGCGGGTCCGGGTCGCCGCCTTCCTGCACGATGTCGCCGAGTACGTGAGCGCCGGGATCCGGGTCGGCTTCACGCTGCGCGAGATGGGCGAGTCGCGGGATCCGGGGGCAGGCCGATTTGTCGCGCCGCAGCTTCTCTGGCTGCGCTTCCGGAGAGCGGCGATCGCCTAGTCGCCGTCGCGCACCGGGCTCGGCTCCAGCAGCAGCGTCGGCACGCCGCAGGTTCCGTCGCGCAGCGAGAGCACGTGGGTGCCCGGCTTCCGGCCCGGGCGCACCTCCGACACGTCGAGGCCGGCCGACTGCAGCCGCGCCCGCGCCGCCTGCGCGTCGGGCACGCGCCAGGAGAGGCCCCACAGCCGATCCGGCCCGTCGCCCACGCCGGCCTTGAGGTCGTGCGCGACCTCGACGATCAGGTCACCGCAGCGGAAGAAGAGGAGCCGGGCGCCCCACGCCGCGTTGGAGCGGTCGAGCCGCATGTCGAGCCCGAGCCGCGCGCCGTAGAGGGCGGTGGCCCGCTCGGGATCCGGAGTCCGGATCACCACGTGGTCGAGGCCGGCCACCGTCGACGGCTCGGGCGCGAGCGCGGGCGAGGGCGGCGGCGCGGCCTGCTGAATCAGAAAGACGCGCACGCCGTGGGTCCGGGCGGTCGCGGCGCGGGTCCGGCGGAAGCGGCGGCGCGCGCCGGTCGCCGCGTCGACGCTCTCGGCGTCGACGATGGGCTCGGGCTCGAGGCCCAGGCGCGCCAGCCGGCGATGCGCGCGCTCGAGGTCGGCGGTGGCGAAGGCGAGGCTCGCGAGCCCCTCGCCCTGCGCGTCGAGCACCGCGCCGAGCCGCTCCGCGGTCGCGCCGTGGCCAGAGGGCGCCATCAGCTCGACGGCCACGTTGGCGAGGGAGAACGTGACCACGGTAGCCCCGCCGCCGTGCGCCTCCGCGCGCCACGCCGGCGCGCGGCCCAGCAGGGTGCGGTAGGCGGCGACCGCGGCGTCGAGATCGCGCACCGCGATGACCACGTGGTCGAGCGCGTGGATGATCGGCGGCGAGCCCGTGGCGGCGGTGGCCATCGGCGCGATACTGCCTCCGCCTCCTCTGGCGCGTCAAGGTATGCTAGACGGCACCATGCGTGACGATGACCACCCGATCGGTCGCCGGCTGACCCGGCGCGAGGCGTTGGCGCTCCTCGGCGTGGGCGGCGCGGCTGCGCTGACCGCCGGCTCCGGGACCCTCCGGGCCGCGTCGCCCGCGGCCGCGGGCGCCTGCGTGGCGCGCCCGGCCCTGACCGAAGGGCCGTACTTCGTGGACGAGAAGCTGAACCGGTCGGACATCCGCCCGGATCCCACTGACGGCACCGTGCGGCCCGGCGCGTCCCTGCGGCTCGGCCTGCGCGTGTCCCGCCTGGCCGCGGGCGCCTGCGCGCCGCTGCCCGGGGCGATGATCGACCTCTGGCACTGCGACGCGGCCGGAGTCTACTCGGACGTCTCCGACCCGGGCGGGAGCACGGTGGGTAAGAAGTTCCTGCGTGGCTACCAGCTGACGGACGCCGAGGGGCTCGCACGGTTCACCACGATCTACCCGGGCTGGTATCCGGGCCGCGCGGTGCACATCCACTTCAAGGTCCGCGCGGCGGCCGCGGGAGGGCTCGCGCACGAGTTCACCTCGCAGCTCTTCTTCGACGACGTGCTCAGCGACCAGGTGTATGCGCAGCCGCCCTATGCGGCCCGCGGCCCGGGGCGGGTGCGGAACACGCGCGACGGCATCTACCGTCAGGCGGGGAGTCAGCTCACGCTGGTGGTGGCGCCGGCCTCGCCCGGTTACATCGCGTCGTTCGATCTCGCGCTCGAGACCACGTAGGTGAGCTCGGTGCAGTGTCGTTACCGGTTGACCCGGGGCGCGCCTCGCTCCACCGAGCAGCTCGTCGAGGCGGGCGCCTACGGGTACGCGCACTCCTGCGTGACCTCCGAGAACTTCCCGGTGCGCTCGGTGGGGTCCACGCCACGGAGCTGCGACGTGGTCCTGCTCGCGTTCGATCACGACGTCACTGCCGCGGAGGCGCTCGCCGAGGCCGCGCGCCTCGGCCTCGAGCGGCCGACGTACGAGGACGCGCTCCACTTCGGCGTCGAGCACCCGACGGTGCAGCAGGAGCATCCGGTGGTCTTCCTCCACGATCCATGGGTCGGCTTCTTCGGCCGGCGCGATGTCCTCTGTCTCTGGTCCAACGCGGGCCGGCGCGAGCTGGGCCTGGAGGGCTTCGACGACACGTGGAGCCCCGCGCACCGGTTCGCGTTCGTCGGCGCGGGGGATCGCTAGTGGGCGGCGCCACGGCCACGCTGACCGTCGCGAGGGCCGACATCCTCTCGCCCGAGGCTCGCGCGCTCATCGAGGCGCTGAACGCCGAGCTGTCGGGCCGCTATCCGGAGGACGGCGCGACCCACTTCCGGCTCGACGCGGACGAGGTGACGCCCGGGCGCGGCGCGTTCCTCATCGCGGCGCGCGACGGGAGGCCGGTGGGCTGCGGGGCGGTGCGGCGCATCGCGCCCGGCGTCGCGGAGAT
>Ga0335082_10002126_pt1 | contig 21289 bp, 15 predicted proteins | sample Lox_Sample_41_FD_206718 | JGI IMG/M metagenome (GOLD analysis project Ga0335082, IMG submission 206718) | Soil microbial communities from Loxahatchee National Wildlife Refuge, Florida, United States - Lox_Sample_4.1 | ecosystem: Environmental > Terrestrial > Soil > Wetlands | place: USA...
CGCCTTCGAAGCGCTGCCGCCCGGAGCCGTGGAGACGCTCGCCACCTTCCGTTTGATGCGCGACATGGCGGCGCAGGATCGCTCCGCGCTCGGCACGTTCATCCTGAGCATGACGGCGCGGGCGGCCGATCTGCTCGGCGTCTATCTCCTCGCCAAGTACGCGGGTCTGTTCGCCGATGCCGAGGGTTTAGAGAGTTGCACCATCCGCATCGTCCCGTTGTTCGAGACGATCGACGACCTCGAGCGCGCCCCCGCCATCCTGCGCGAGCTGCTGTCGCTCCCGCTCGTGCGCCGCACGGTGCGCGCCCTCGGCCGCACCCAGGAGGTCATGCTCGGCTATTCCGACTCCAACAAGGACGGCGGCTTCCTCTCCGCCAACTGGGCGCTGTTCAAGGCGCAGATCGCGCTCGCCCGCATCGGCCGCCAGTTCGACATCCAGATCTCGTACTTCCACGGCCGCGGCGGCTCCGTCAGCCGCGGCGGCGCCCCCGCCGGCCGCGCCATCGAGGCCCAGCCCGCGGGCTCGGTGCGGGGCCGCCTGCGTATGACCGAGCAAGGCGAGGTGGTCTCGGCGCACTATGCCAACCGCGGCACCGCCCTCGCCCATATGGAGCTGCTGGCGGCGAGCGTGCTCAGTCACAGCCTGCGCGCCAACGGCGAGTCGCACCCGACCAATCCCGAGTTCGACGAGGCCATGGAGGCGCTCGCCGGTGTCGCCGAGGCCGCCTATCGCCGTCTCGCCGATCATCCCGGCTTGGTCGCCTACTACCACGCCGCCAGTCCCCTCGCCGAGCTGGCCTGGCTGAAGCTCGGCTCGCGCCCGGCGCGCCGGTTCGGGGCCAAGACGCTCGACGATCTCCGCGCCATCCCCTGGGTGTTCGGCTGGAGCCAGAACCGCCATCTGATACCCGGCTGGTACGGCCTCGGCACCGCGCTGCAGCGCTTCATGGAGATCCGCGGTTCCGAAGGCGAGGACCTGCTGCGCCGCATGTTCCGCACCTTCCCGCTCTTCCGCCTGGTCATCGACGAGGTCGAGAAGACGCTGCCGCTGGTCGACCTCGCCATCGCCCGCCGCTTCGCGAGCCTCGTGCCCGACACCGCCCTGCGCGACGACATCTTCGCCCTGGTGGAGGCCGAATACGGCCACACCGTCCTCCACCTCCTGCGCCTCACCGGGGAGAAGGCGCTGCTCGACCGCTTCCCCAACCATCGCGGCCGCCTCGACAGCCGCCTGCCCATGCTGAACCGCGCCAGCCGCCAGCAAGTAGAGCTCCTCCGCCGCGTCCGCTCCCGCCGCCCCGCGAGCGACGCCAACGAAGACCTCGTGCCGTTGCTGCTGTCCATCAACTGCGTCGCCGCCGGCTTGGGCTGGACGGGGTAGCGAAGGTTCACCGCAGAGACGCAGAGGCGCAGAGAAGAAAAATGAAACTACAGATGAACACAGATGGCGTTCGCGCGGCACGGCGTCACGATGATTGTCCGTGTCCAACTGCGGTTCCCAACCTGAAATCGTTTGATGCGCCCTTCGCCAAGCTCAGGGTGGGGGTTCCTGGCTCCTGTGTCACGAAAGCAGCCGCCCTCATCCCGGGCTTGGCGAAAGGCGCAAGACCGCAATGCCTTCCTCTTTCTTCTCTGCGCCTCTGCGTCTCTGCGGTGAATCCTTGCCAGCCGACGCACCGACCGGCATGAATCGACCCTCAATACAGCGGAGAGAACCATGAGCTTCAAGGTCGTCGAGCCGGCGCCGGCGCGCCTCAACCGCAGCGAGCTGGCGGTGCCCGGCAGCCAGCCGCAGCTGTTCGAGAAGGCCGCGAAGTCCGCCGCCGACGTCGTGTTCCTCGACCTGGAGGATGCCGTCGCCCCCGACGACAAGCCGCAGGCGCGCAAGAACGTCATCGCCGCGATCAACGACATCGACTGGGGCGCCAAGACCCTCTCCGTCCGCATCAACGGCCTCGACACCCACTACATGTATCGCGACGTCGTCGACGTTCTGGAGCAGGCCGGCGACCGTCTCGACCTCATCATGATCCCGAAGGTCGGCACCGCGGCCGACGTCTACGCCCTCGACATGCTCGTCACCCAGATCGAGACCGCGAAGGCCCGCAAGAAGCGCATCGGCTTTGAGCTGATCATCGAGACCGCCCTCGGCATGCAGAACGTGCACGAGATCTCCGCCGCCAGCCGCCGCAACGAGTCCCTGCATTTCGGCGTCGCCGACTACGCCGCCTCCACCCGCGCACGCACCACCGGCATCGGCGGCGCCAACCCGGATTACGCCATTCTCACGGACGCCGACGCCGCCAACAAGCGCGACACCCACTGGGGCGATATGTGGCACTACGCCATCGCCCGCATGGTGGTGGCCGCGCGCGCCAACGGCCTGCGTCCCGTCGACGGCCCCTTCGGCAACTTCTCTGACCCCGACGGCTATCGCGCCGCAGGCCGCCGCGGCGCCGTGCTCGGCTGCGAAGGCAAATGGGCGATCCACCCCTCGCAGGTGGCGCTCGCCAACGAGGTGTTCAGCCCGAGCGAGGCCGAGGTGACGAAGGCCAAGCGCATCCTCCAGGCCATGGCCGAGGCCGCGAAGGCCGGCAAGGGCGCCGTCTCCCTCGACGGCCGCCTCATCGACTACGCCTCCATCCGCCAGGCCGAAGTGCTGGTGAAGAAGGCCGAGCAGATCGGCGCGGCGGGTTGACAATCGAGAAGGCGGGAAGTGCGGTCAGCGGCAGCTGTAGCGCGCGACGTAGTACCCGTTCTGCAGATCGAGGCTGTCCAGCCGCGCCGGGAGGCTATAGCGGCTGCAGAACTGCGCGGCGCGGTCGTTGGCGTCGTCCATATGCTTGGTGTCGTCGACGTTGAAGCTCACCGTCGGCGGCGCGGCGCTGGCCCGCGAGACGTTGTGCGAGGAGCCGCAGGCGGCGAGCGGCAGCGTCAGAAGCCCGGCCAGAATTAAACGCATCGTGTTCGCTCCGATCAGGGGACCTGTGATGGCTGCAGAACCCCAGGGTCTCCTCTTTTGTTCCGGGGCAGGAACCATGCGCCCGCTCCGGCTGTTGATCGGTTGCCGCTTAGCGCGCCGGTCGCCTGGTCCCATCACGCAAGAGCCTATATTTGCTGCACGCCCCCGATCGGATCGACAGCATCGTCATTCCCGGCCTCGAGCCGGGTCCCGAGGCGGGCCCCGTCCTGCAGGCCGGGCGCAATGCCTGGCGCATCGCGCGGGCCGAGCGCGCGGCCGTGCTCGTTGACGGCGCCTGCTATTTCGGCGCCCTCCGGCGCGCCCTGCGCAATGCCGAGCGCACGATCTACATCGTCGGCTGGGACATCAATTCCCGCACGCGCCTCGTCGGCGAGAGCGGCGAGACCGGCGACGACCTGCCGGAGACGCTCGGCGAATTCCTGTCCGCGCTCGTGCGCCGCAAGCCGCGGCTCTCGATCAAGCTGCTGCTGTGGGACTACTCGGTGGTCTATTCCCTCGAGCGCGAGCCGATGCCCTCGCTGGCGCTGCAATGGCGGACCCCACCGCAGATCGAGCTCTGCCTGGACGATCGCCTGCCGACCGGCTCGTCGCACCATCAGAAGATCGTCGTGGTCGACGACCGTATCGCTTTCTGCGGCGGTCTCGATCTCACGGTCCGGCGCTGGGACAGCCCGGCTCATGCCATCGCCGAGCCCGGCCGCGTCGATCCGGCCGGCGCGCCCTATCCTCCCTTCCACGACGTGCAGATGCTGGTCGACGGCGAGGCCGCGCGCGCGCTGGCCGAGCTCGTGCGCGAGCGCTGGGCGCTGGCCGCCTGCGAGCGGTTGCGGCTGCCGCGGGTCGGCGCTGCCGGCGATCCCTGGCCCGCCCCGGTCCGGCCTGATTTTCACCATGTCGACGTCGCGATTTCGCGCACCCAGCCTGAGGCCGAGGACCGGTCGGAGGTGCGCGAGGTCGAGACGCTCTATCTCGACATGATCGCCGCCGCGCGCCGCGCGATCTACATCGAGAACCAGTTCGTCACCTGCGCCAACATCGCGCACGGCCTCGCCGCCGCGCTGCGCGAGCGGCCGCAGCTCGAAGTGCTGATCGTGATGCCGCGGACCCACACCAGCTGGATCGGCGAGCGCGCCATGCTGGCGGGCCGCCGGCGCTTTCTGGAGATCCTGCGTGCGGCGGCGGCGCCGGACCGCGTGCGCCTCGTCCATCCGCAGGTGGTCGAGGGCGAGGCGGCGGTGGACGTCATGGTCCACTCCAAGCTCATGATCGTCGACGACCGCCTGCTGCGCATCGGCTCCGCCAATCTCTGCAATCGCTCCATGGGCACGGACAGCGAATGCGACCTCGCGATCGAGGCCGCGGATGCCGCGGCGCGCCGCGCCGTCTGCGCGGTCCGCGACCGGCTGCTGGGCGAGCATTGCGGAGTCTCTGCCGAAGAGATCGGCGTCCGGATCGCGCGCACCGGCTCGCTGCTTGCAGCGCTCGCCACGGTCGAGGGCCGTGCGCATCGCCTGGTCGACATGGCCGATGCCCCCGTGGCCGGCGAGGAGGTGTTCGCGCCGGTGGAAGCGCTGGCGGACCCGGAGCGTCCCATCAGCATCGCCGGCCTGATCGGCGCGAACGGCAGTCTGCGGCCGCTGCGCTGGAGTGCGCGGACCCTGGCGAAGATCGGCGTCACGCTCGCTGCCGTCGTCCTCATGCTCTTGCTTTGGCGCTACGCCGACTTGCAGCATCTGGCTGAACCAAGCGCGCTCGAAGCACTGCTGGCCGATATCGCCGCGAATCCGCTGGCCCCGGCGGTGGTGGTCATGCTGTTCGTATGCGCCGGACTCGTCGGCTTTCCCGTGACCGTGCTCATCGCCGCCACGGCCGTGTCCTTCGGCGCCTGGCCCGGTCTGCCCTATGCCGCTGCCGGCGCCATGGCGAGCGCGGCCGTGACCTACGGGATCGGCGCGTGGCTGGGGGCGGGCGTGCTGCGCCGCCTGCTCGGGCCGCGCCTCAACCGCATCCGCCGCGGCATCACGCAGCGCGGCATCCTCGCGGTCACGGCGGTGCGGCTGGTGCCGGTGGCGCCTTTCTCGGTGGTGAATCTCGTGGCCGGCGCGCTCAAGATCTCTCTGCCGGACTATCTCGTCGGCACGGCGCTCGGCCTTGTGCCGGGACTTGCGGCCATGTCGGTGCTCGGCGACCGGCTGGCCCGCATCATGACCGATCCGACGCTCTTCGACGTCGGGATTCTCGTGGCGGTCGTGGTCGCCTGGCTCGGGCTCTCCATCGGCTTGCAGGGACTGTTCACGCGGGCCCGGAGGCGACGCCGGTGAGCGCGACCGCCGGGGTCCTGCGCCTGCTCACCTGGAACATCCACCGCGGCATCGATCGCCGCGGCCGCTACGACCTGCGGCCGATCGTCGAACTCGTGCGCCGCCACGATCCGGATATCGTCGCCCTCCAGGAGATCGACTCGCGTGGCCACGGCGAGCCGGACGCCGCGCCGCTCGTCGTCCTGACGGAGGCACTGGGCAGCCATGTCGCGGAGGCGCGCACCATCGTGGCGCCCGACGGCCACTACGGCCACGCTCTCATCAGCCGCTGGCCGCTGGCGCCGCCGGTCCTGCACGATCTGTCGGTCCGGCGGCGCGAGCCGCGCTTCGCGATCGAGACCACCGCCGAAACGCCGGCCGGCCGCATCCATCTCGCCGCCGTCCATCTCGGCCTGCGCATCGGCGAGCGCCGCCGCCAGGCCGCCATGCTGGCGGAGATCGCCGCCGGGTCCGGCGAGGTCTCGGTCATGCTCGGCGACTTCAACGACTGGCCCTGGTTCTGGCCCTGGCGCGACCTGGTGCGCCGCGCCCTGGCCGCCGCGCTCCCCGGCCGCACCTTCCACCGCACCTTCCCCGCCCGCTGGCCCCTCCTGATGCTCGACCGCATCTACTCCCGCCCTGCCGACGCCCTCCTGCGCAGCTGGACCGACGCCGACGCCCGCTCGCTCTCGGACCACCTGCCGGTGGTGGCGGAGATTCAGGTGAGGCGCGCGACCTAATCCAATCCCAGGCACCCTAATGCCGAGGTTGACTTGCTCTCCCAATGTTCTTATAATGTTCTAATCGTCGATGGACACGCTCGAGCGGCTCGCTGGTAAAGCTTTGCACGCTGCGCCCGTAGGCAGACCTCCACCTCGCGCAGGCTCTCCCGGTAAGTCAGCTGCGCGAACGCCATGCACAGGAACTGGTCGAGGCAACTGAACCGCTTGACCTTATGCTCACCATCGTACCGTGCCACGCAGCGGCGAAAGCGATGCAGTGGCAGATGATCCATCACTTGGGCGAACACCAGCTTGCCGGCGTACATGCTCTCCTCCCGCGCAACCCTGCGCGTGAGCCTTCCGCCCGCCCAACCCAAGGTTCAAGTCGGTGACACGCTCAAATCCCCAAAACATCAATGTTGCTCGCCGCTTACGCCCGTCCCACGGCACAACGATGGGACACCACTGGGTCCATCGGTCACTTTCCGGTGCACCCTACAGCGGCGCTGGGTCGAGGAGCCGGCGCAGCACGTTGCCGGTGATGCGGGCCACGTTGTTGGCGTAGCCGTTGTGGCCGAGGCTGCCGGCCCAGGCGATCGAGCCGGTGGAGAAGACGGCGCCGCCGTTCGGCGTCTCGAAGAACACCATGTCCGCCCGCACCCGTGAGTCCTCGATCCCGTCGAGGCCGGGGTAGGTGGAGATCAGCTCCTCCGGCGTCATCAGATAGACGTTGGAGTGGTTCTCCGAGTTGGCCAGCACCAGCGTATGGGGCGGCGTGCCCAGCCGGGGATCGACGATGTCGAGCTCCAGCCCCGCCGCCCCGCCGCCCACGGCGCCGAAGTCGCCGATCTTCTCGTCGGCGCCCACACCCTCGAAGATGAAGGCGGCGCGCGGGTCGAAGCTGCCGGGCCGGCGGCGGTAGTAGGAGGAGACGTCGAAGCCCTCCGAGCCGAAGCTGATGCCGACCAGCTTGTGCGAGGACCAGCCGCTGGCCCGCCACAGCCCGCTCATCTCGCCGGTGAAGCTCAGATAGTACTCGCCGGCCTCGGCGATCCAGGTGCGGGTACCGCTCTCGCCGCGCCGCACCTCGATCACGCCCGGCTTCTCCGGATGGAAGGCGATGCGCCAGTAGAAGCCGTTGCCGCCGAGATACATCAGGCGGCCGCCGCCCTGCAGATAGCCGTCGATCGCCTCCAGCATGCGGCGCGTGTGGTACTCCGGATGGGTGCCCGTGACGATCGCCCGATAGCGCTTCAGGAGGGCGGGGCCTTCGGCCTGCAGCGCCTCGTCGGTGATGACGTCGTAGGCCTGCCCGCTCGCCTCCAGCCAGTCGATGATGTGGAGGTCGGCGTTGAAATTCCACAGCGAGTATTTCGGCCGCGTGTTCAGGATCGGCCGCAGCCGCGAGCTGTAGCAGGAGCCGCTGCCGTCGGTATGCACGTCGTAGGTGGAGACGCCGAACTCGCGCCGCGCATTGAGGAACAGGCTGGTGGGCGTGAACTCGAGCAGCGAGCCGTAAGTGATCTCGGAGAGTGGATCGTCCCACCCGTGATGGCTGTTCGCATAGGCCATGTAGGTGGCGGTCGAGGCCAGGAACGCCACCGGCGCCGTCGTCTTGCCCTTGGGCGGCAGCACGAAGAAGGTGACGAAGCCCTCATGCCCGCCGTCCTCGCGCGGCTCGCCGGCGGTGAGTTTCACCGCATAGACGCCGCTCTTCATATCGCTGGGAATCGCGAGCTCGAAATCCGTCTCCCAGCCGGCGTCATAGAGATCGTCGTCGTGGAAATGGATGGCCGCGTAGTGCTCCGGCTTCTCGCTCCAGCGATGCACCTCGCCGTTCCAGAGATGCCCCTTCATCGCCCGCGCCGGCAGGTTGACCGCGACGCCGTCGAGCCCATGGCCCGAGACGTCCACGATATCGTCGCCCGGTATCTCTCGCGCGAAGTCCCAGGCGGCAACCGGCTCTCCCGTATCGCCCGGTGCCAGCGCCTGCCGTACCAGGCGCGGCGCTTCGATCTTCCCGTTGTAGTGCCCGCCGGTGACGAGTCGCCCGGCCTGCTCTCCCGCCCCATGCGCGGCCATCAGAAACGGGGTCTGAGTGGGCACGCTCGGCACGACACGTGTCGTCGCCTCCAGCATCGCCGCCGACGGGTCGCGCGCCCGCTCCCGCAACGGCTGCTGCGAGACGCGCACGGCCCGCGTCTCCGCATCGAAGTTCGCCGACACTCGATACCAGACGCGCGCATCGAGCGGCGCGCCCGTCGAGAAGATCTCGTGCTTGTGGCCGTCGCCCAGCCGCAACGCCAGCGCGCCGGCCTCGTCGATCTGCAACGCATAGCCTGCCTGCCGGGTCGCGTCCCATCGCGAGAGCAGCGTCTGTGCACCGCGCCCCGGCGTCGTCGGCCAGATCAGCGCCTGCAGCGTGAAGCTCGTCACCGACTCGAGCAGCGGACTCGCCGGCACGACGACATAGGAGCCGGCGTTGATCCGCTGCCGCCGCCCCGGATAGGTGCCGTTGATGGAATGCTCGACCGGCCGCTCCTTGTAGCCCGGCCCGTTCGGCGAATCGTCGCCGCAGACGAGCCGCACGAGCTGGGCGCGGTAGCTCGCGGCGCCGGTCTCGCAGCTGACCATGACTTTGAGCGTGTCTCCCGGCCGGACGCTCATCCGGTCGGCGTAGCCGACGATGGCGAGCGTCATGTCACCTCTACTCGATCGGCAGCTCGCGGCCGGTCAGTTCGCGCCAGCGCAGCTTGAAGACCACCCACTCGGCCTCTTCCTCCGAGCCGAAGAAATAGCCGGGCACGGGCTCGAGCGGGTCGCCCGCCCGCTGCCCCATGCGTGCCAGCACCCACTCCCGATGCCGCTTGGTGCAGACGATCACGAAGCGTCCCGCATTGGCGCCGCCGCGCATGCGGTTCAGGACGCGCTGCAGCTCGCCGCTGTGGCGGCCGTAGATGCAGGCCTTGAACTCGCGCGCCAGGTCGAGGCGGTCGGGATCGATCTCGTACATGGCTGCGACTTCAACAGGAATCGCCGGGGCTAGCAATCCGCTCGCCGCGTCACCATCTGTTCGAACAAAGAATGAACCCGCCGGTCGTCGCGCAAGTTTTCCAATCGCGACACCGGTTTCGCTGTGCTAGTAGTCCGCCCGCCGCCTCCGGCCCCGCCGGAGCGAAGCCGCTGCGTATTGCCGGTCCCGGGGAATGCCGACCTATCTGGATTTCGAAAAGCCGATCGCGGAACTCGAAGGCAAGATCGAGGAGTTGCGCCACCTCACCGACGCCGGCGACATCAACATCGCCGAGGAGGTGGCGAAGCTGCAGCAGAAGGCCGACCGGCTGCTGCGCCAGACCTACGGCAGGCTCAGCGCCTGGCAGAAGACCCAGGTGGCGCGCCACCCCGACCGGCCGCACTCGGTCGACTATATCGGCGCGCTGATTGAGGACTTCACGCCGCTGGCCGGCGACCGCGCCTTCGCCGACGACCGCGCCATCATCGGCGGCCTCGGCCGCTTCCGCGGCCGCTCCGTGGTGGTCATCGGCCACGAGAAGGGCGCCGACACCGCCACCCGCGTGCGGCACAATTTCGGCATGGCGCGGCCCGAGGGCTACCGCAAGGCCCAGCGGCTGATGGACCTCGCCGACCGCTTCCACCTGCCCGTCGTGACGCTGGTCGACACGCCCGGCGCCTATCCCGGCGTCGACGCCGAGGCGCGCGGCCAGGCCGAGGCCATCGCGCGCTGCATCGAGACCTGCCTGAAGCTGCGGGTGCCGCTGATCGCGGCCATCATCGGCGAGGGCGGCTCGGGCGGCGCCATCGCGCTGGCTGCCGCCAACCGCGTTCTGATGCTGGAGCACGCCGTCTATTCCGTGATCTCGCCGGAGGGCTGCGCCTCGATCCTCTGGCGCAGCGCCAAGGAGGGAACGGAGGCGGCGGCCGAGGCCCTGAAGCTGACTGCGCAGGACCTGCTCGAGCTCGGCGTCATCGACCAGGTCGTGCCGGAGCCCATGGGCGGCGCTCACCGCGACAAGCCCGCCACCATCGAGGCGCTCGGCGAAGGCCTCGAGAAGATGCTGACCCGCCTGCTCAACGGCAGCAACCTCGACCTGCGCCAGGAGCGGCGCGAGAAGTTCCTGGAGATGGGGAAGCGCGGCCTCGGCTAGGCGGTTGGGCTCGGCCCGATCTTGCCGTGGCAGTACTTGTACTTGCGGCCGGAGCCGCAGGGGCAGGGGCCGTTGCGCGAGGCGCCGGCCCAGGTGCTCGGATCTTTGCGATCGACCGCCGCCCGCTTGTCGGCCGGCTGCCAGCCGCCGTTGGAAGCGCCGGGCGATGCCCCGTTCCCGCCGAGCGCCTCCGGATCGGGATGCAGCGCTTGCACTCTAGGCGGCACGCGCCTGGCTTCGGCCTCGTCCGGCCCCTGCACGCGGATCTCGATATGGCTCATCACGCCCGTCACCTGCTCGCGCACGCGCGCCAGCATGGCCTGGAACATGTCGAAGGCTTCCCGCTTGTACTCGTTGAGCGGGTCGCGCTGGGCGTAGCCGCGCAGGCCGACGGCCTGGCGCAGGTAGTCGAGCCCCACCAGATGCTCCTTCCAGGACTGGTCGAGGATGTTGAGCAGCATGCTCTTCTCGGCCATGCGCAACACCTCGGGTCCGTAGTTCGCGGCTTTCTCGGCCATCTTGCGGTCGGCCGCCTCGGTGATGCGCTCGCGGATATGGGCGTCGTCGATTCCCTCTTCCTTCGCCCAGTCTTCGACCGGAAGGCTGAGGTTGAAGATGCGCAGGCACGCCTCATGCAGGCCCTTGGCGTCCCATTGCTCGGCATAGGCGTTTTCCGGAATGTGCTTGGCGACCAGCTCTTCGATCACCTCGTGGCGCATGCCCGTGACTTCGTCCGACACGTCGTTGGTGCGCATGAGGTCCTTGCGCTGCTCGTACACGACCTTGCGCTGGTCGTTCATGACGTTGTCGAATTTCAGCAGGTTCTTGCGGATCTCGAAGTTGCGCGCCTCGACGCGCTGCTGCGCCTTCTCGAGCGCCTTGTTGACCCAGGGATGGGCAATCGCCTCGCCCTCCTGCAACCCGAACCTCTGCAGCATCGCGTCCATGCGGTCGGCGGCGAAGATGCGCATGAGGTCGTCTTCGAGCGAAAGGAAGAACTTGGAGGCGCCGGGGTCGCCTTGGCGGCCGGAGCGGCCGCGCAGCTGGTTGTCGATGCGCCGGCTCTCGTGCCGCTCGGTGCCGATGACGTAGAGGCCGCCGCCTTGCAGAGCGATCTCCTTTGCGGCCGCCACTTCGGCGCGGATCGCCGCGACCTTGCGCTCGCGCTCCGCGGCATCCTCGATGGCGGACGCCTCCTGGCGGATACGCATGTCGACGTTGCCGCCGAGCTGGATGTCGGTGCCGCGGCCGGCCATGTTGGTGGCGATGGTGATTGCGCCGGGCGCGCCGGCCTGGGCGATGATGTAGGCCTCCTGCTCGTGGTAGCGCGCGTTCAGCACCTGGTGCGGGACCTTGTGCTGCTTCAGCAGCTCCGACAGTACCTCGGATTTCTCGATGCTCACCGTGCCCACGAGCACCGGCTGCTTGCGCGCGCGTGCCTCTTCGATCAGCTCGATGATCGCGGTGTATTTCTCTTTCGCCGTGCGATAGACCTCGTCGTCGTGGTCCTTGCGCACGCAGGGCAGGTTGGTCGGGATCTCGATGACCTCGAGCCCGTAGATATCCATCAATTCCGCCGCCTCGGTCATCGCCGTGCCGGTCATGCCCGCGAGCTTCGGATACATGCGGAAGTAGTTCTGGAAGGTGATGGTGGCGTAGGTCGCGGACTCCCGCTGGATCTTTGCCCCTTCTTTGGCCTCGAGCGCCTGGTGCAGCCCCTCCGAATAGCGCCGGCCCGCCATCATGCGGCCGGTGAATTCGTCGATGATGATGACCTCGCCGTCCTTGACGATGTAGTCGGTGTCGCGGCTGAACAGCTTGTGGGCGCGCAGCGCCTGGTTGATGTGATGGACGAGCGTGACGTTGTGGAAGTCGTAGAGATGCTCGCCCTTCATCAGGTCGGTCTCGCGCAGCATCTGCTCGATATGCTCGACGCCCTGCTCGGTCAGCGTGACCTGCTTGTGCTTCTCGTCCTTCTCGAAATCCTCGGCGATCAGCTTCGGGATGAGCGCATTCACCCGGATGTAGAGCTCGGACGAATCGTCCATCGGCCCGGAGATGATGAGCGGCGTGCGCGCCTCGTCGATCAGGATGCTGTCGACCTCGTCGACGATCGCGTAGTTGAAGTCGCGCTGGACCATCTGGTCGAGCCGGAACTTCATGTTGTCGCGCAGATAGTCGAAGCCGAACTCGTTGTTGGTGCCGTAGGTGATGTCGCAGGCATAGGCCGTGCGCCGCTGGTTGTCATCGAGGCCCGGCACGATGCAGCCGACGGTCATGCCCAGGAACTTGTAGATCTGTCCCATCCACTCGGAGTCGCGGCGGGCCAGGTAGTCGTTGACCGTGACGACGTGGACGCCATTGCCCTCGAGCGCGTTGAGATAGACCGCGAGCGTCGCCACCAGCGTCTTGCCTTCGCCGGTCTTCATCTCGCTAATCATGCCGCGGTGAAGCACCATGCCGCCCATGAGCTGGACGTCGAAGTGGCGCTGGCCGAGCGTGCGTTTGGCAGCCTCCCGCACCGTCGCGAAGGCCTCCGGCAGCACGTCGTCGAGGGTCTCGCCGCCGGCCAGGCGCTCCTTCAGCCAGCCCGTGCGCGCGCGCAGCTCGTCGTCGGAAAGCGCCGCGACCGCAGGCTCCAAGGCGTTGATCTGATGGACGGTTTTCTGCAGGCCCTTGACGTAGCGTTCGTTGGCGGAGCCGAAGAATCGCTTCGCGAGGGAGGAGATATTGAGCATCCGCTTGAGCAGCTCTATGAGTGAGGAAAGCATTAACGCCACGATGCGACGGCAGGGCGCGGCCGGGCGTCCCAACAGGCCCATGAGAGATAGGCTTGCGGCCATACCCTGTCAACGACGGCGCCCGCACTCATTGCCCTGATGTAATGGCCTTGTAAGGGCGCTGACAGGGTCCCGTCATGCCCTGATTTGCGCGCTTGTTGGCCTGCCAGCAGCCGTGCATATTGCCGCCCGGGCCAGGGACCCTCGGGGCTGCAGACGGTGCCGCCCGCCCTTTCCCCGCAAAGGACAGTTCGATGATAATTCGCAGCTTCGGCGTCTTGCTGGCGTTCCTGACGGCCATGGCCGCGGTCCTGCCGGCGATGGCGCAGGAGAGTCAGACGGCGCCTGCGACGACGACCGGACAACCCGCGCAGCCGGCGGGTCCGCCGCCCGATACGGTCGTCGCCATCATTAACGGCAAGAAGCTCACGCGCGCGGACGTGATCGCCTCGGCGCAGAGCCTGCCGGCGGAATATCAATCCAAGATCGACGCCATCTTCCCGGCGCTCATCGACCGGTTGGTCGACCTCACGTTGCTGGCGGAGGAGGGCCGCAAGCAGAACCTGCAGGATGATCCGGAGGTGAAGGCGCGGATCGAGCAGGTTACCAACCAGGTGATCCAGGAGGTGCTGATCCGCCGGCACCTGCAGCAGATGATGACGGAGGACGCGATCAAGGCCCGCTACGACAAGTTCGTCCAAGAGCAACCGGCGCAGGTGGAGATTCGCGCCTCCCACATCCTCGTGGCCACGGAGGACGAGGCCAAGGATATCATCCGCCAGCTCGATGGCGGTGCCGATTTCGCGAGCTTGGCGAAGGAGAAATCGACCGATCCGTCGGCGAAGCAGAACGGCGGCGACCTCGGCTACTTCACCGCCGGAGAAATGGTGCCGGAGTTCTCGCAGGCGGTGTTCGCCATGGAGAAGGGCGAAAGCTCGAAGGCGCCCGTGAAGTCGCAGTTCGGCTGGCACGTGATCAAGGTCGTCGACAAGCGCCAGAAGGCGCCACCGAGCCTCGATGAATCGCATAGCCACATCGAGGAGATGCTCTCCAGCGAGCTGCTGACGGCCTACCTCACGTCGCTGCGCAGCGGCGCCACCGTCGAGAAGTTCAATCCCGATGGCACGCCGATGGCGGCGGCGCCGGCGACCGGCGGCGGCGATCAGCAGCAGCAACAGCCGCAGCAGCAGTAGCGCCGATGCCGCCACGCTCGCCGCTCGCGCCGGAAACCTCGCCGACGCTGCCGCCGATCGCCGGCGTGCGCCTGTCGGCGCGCGCCTGCGGCGTCCGCTACAAGGACCGCGCCGACGTCTGCCTGATGGCATTCGATCCCGGCACCACCGTCGCGGGCGTCTTCACGCGCTCGCTGACCGCCTCGGCGCCGGTCGAGCGCTGCCGCAAGCATCTCAAGGGGGGCAAGGCGCGCGCGATCCTCGTGAACTCGGGCAACGCCAACGCCTTCACGGGCAAGGTCGGCGCCGCCAGCGTCGACCGCACGGTGAAGGGCGCGGCGGCGCAACTGGGCTGCAAGCCGACCGAAGTGTTCGTCGCTTCGACCGGAGTCATCGGCGAGCCGCTGCCGGACGAACGCATCACGGCCGCCCTGCAAGGCCTGGCTGCCGACCTCAAGGGGGACGCCTGGGCGGCCGCCGCGGCGGCGATCATGACCACCGATACCTTTCCGAAGCTCGTCACGCGCACGGCAGCGATCGACGGCGTGCCCGTGACCATCAACGGCATCGCCAAGGGCTCCGGCATGATCGCGCCGGACATGGCGACCATGCTCGCCTTCCTGGCCACCGACGCAAAGCTTCCGGCGCCCGTGCTGCAGGCGGTGCTCGCGCGCGCCGCCGACCGCTCCTTCAACTGCATCACCGTCGACAGCGACACCTCGACCAGTGACACGCTGCTGCTGTGCGCAACCGGCAAGGCCGCTCATCGGGCCGTGAAGAGCGCCGGCGACCGGCGCCTGGCCGATTTCCGCACCAAGCTTGAGGACCTGCTGGTCGAGTTGGCCTGCCTGGTCGTGCGCGACGGCGAGGGCGCGCAGAAACTCATCACGATCGATGTCACGGGCGCCGCCACCGACAAGGCGGCGCGCCGGATCGCGCTCGCCATCGGCAACTCGCCCCTGGTAAAGACCGCGATCGCCGGCGGCGACGCCAACTGGGGGCGCGTCGTCATGGCCGTCGGCAAGGCGGGCGAGAAGGCCGACCGCGACCGCCTGCGCATCGGTATCGGCGGCGTCACCATCGCCGAGAAGGGCCAGCGGCGCGAGAGCTACGACGAGACGCCCGTCGCCCAGCACATCAAGGGCCGCGACATCGCGATTGCCGTCGATGTCGGCGTCGGCAAGGGCAAGGCGCGGGTGTGGACCTGCGATCTCACCCACGGCTATATCGACATCAACGCCGATTACCGGAGCTGAAGTTTGGAGCAGCCGCAGAAGCCGGAGGGAGGCGGGCCGACCATCCCCTTGGGGCCGACGGCGCCGTCGGCGATCCGCATCGAGAGCGAGCGCCTCCTGCTGCGGCCCCTGCGCCTGGAGGATGCGTCCGATATCGAGCGGATGGCGGCCGAGTGGGAAGTCGCGCGCTACACCGCCAACATCCCCCATCCTTACGAGCCCGGCATGGCTGAGGCCTGGATCAAGAGTCATCGCGACGACTTCGAGATCGTGTTCGGCATCGAGCGGCGCCAGGACGGAGCGTTCGTCGGCTGCATCGGCCTGGAGCCGGACATGGCGACGCGCGAGGCCGAGTTCGGCTACTGGATCGGCATGCCCTATTGGGGCGCCGGCTATGCGACAGAGGCGCTGTCGGCCCTGGTGGATCACGTGTTCGCAACCTCCGATGTCGATCGGGCGCGCGCCGCCGCGATGCCCGACAACCGCGCCTCGATCCGCGTGCAGGAGAAAGTCGGTTTCCGCTATGTCGGCGTGAAGTCGCAGCCCGCGCCGGCGCGCGGCGGCCCGATCGGAGTCCAGGTGCGCGCCCTCGACCGGCAACGCTGGGAGCAGCTGAAGGCGCCGCCGCCGCTGCCGGTCGTGCTGGTGGCCGCCGTAGCGCTGATCGATACCGACGGCCGGGTGCTGATCGCCCAGCGTCCGGAAGGAAAATCGATGGCGGGCCTGTGGGAGTTTCCCGGCGGCAAGGTGCACGAATCAGAGTCACCGGAGGGGGCGCTGATTCGCGAGCTGAAGGAAGAGCTCGGCATCGACGTGACGGAGGCCTGCCTAGCGCCGCTCACCTTCGCCTCGCACCGCTACGAGACCTTCCACCTGCTGATGCCGCTCTACGTCTGCCGGCGCTGGGAGGGCACTGTCGCGCCGCAGGAGGGCCAGGCGGTGAAGTGGGTGAAGCCGGCCCAGCTCGCCGACCATCCGATGCCGCCGGCCGACAAGCCGCTGGTGGCGATGATGCGGGATCTCTTGTAGGCGGGGAGGGGGCGGATCGCATCCCGCCCCCTAAGCCGGATCGCGGGCTACTTTATCAATCCTTCCGCCTTCAGCGCGGCCTGCACCTGCGGACGCGCGGCGACGCGGCCGAGGTAGGCCCCGAGGCTCGGCCACTTGTCGAGATTGATCTTCAGGTGCGGCGCCCAGCTCAGCACGGTGAAGAGATAGGCATCGGCGGCGGTGAACTTGTCGCCCATCAGATAGGGCTTGCCGTCGAGCTGCTTGGCCAGGAAGTCGAGCCGCATCCCGATCCGCTCTATCGCCACCGGTTTGTAATCTTCGGGCGTCTTCGGATTGAACAGGGCACCGAGGCCCTTGTGCAGCTCCGAGGTGACGAAGTTTAGCCACTCCTGCTCCCGGTACCGCTCCATCGTGCCCGCCTTCGGCACGAGTCCGCTCTCCGGCTTCTGGTCCGCGATGTACTGCAGGATGACCGGTGCTTCCGTAAGCACGTCGCCGTTGTCCAGCTGCAACGCCGGCACATAGCCCTTGGCGTTGACCTTGGTGTAGTCGGCGCCGCTCTTGGTCTTCTTCGTGGCGAGGTCGACCTGCTCGAGGTCGAACTGATAGCCGGCCTCGCGCAGGCCGATGTGGGGGGCCAGCGAACAGGCGCCGGGCGTGAAGTAAAGCTTCATAATCGCCTCCTCTCGATCGGGGTGGGAATCTTATGCGCGCACAGTTACGAGGCCGGCGGCGGGCACGCAAGACGTGATCGGTTGGTGCGTGACTTACCGCCGAGTAATCGGTCGCGTCATGCCAGTCCGAGCGCTTCCTTGCGCTGCGCGGCCCAGGCCTGCGCGATGCGGTCGGCGACCATGGCGATGAGCGCCATGCTGAGACCGGCGACCGCGCCCTTGCCGGCATCGGCGTTGGTGAGCGCGTTGTAGACGAGCTGCCCCAGTTCGCGCGTGCCGACCAGCGCGGCTACGACCAGCATGGCAATGCCGAAGAGGATCGTCTGGTTGATGCCGAGCATGATCTCCGGCACGGCAAGCGGCAGCTGCACGCGCCACAGAATCTGGCGGCGCGTGCAGCCCATCGCGCGCGCGGCTTCCACGAGGTCGGGGCGTACCTGCCGGATGCCGTGCTCGGTGTAGCGGATCGACGGCACGGTGGCGTAGGACACCATGGCGAGCAGGGCGGGGAACTCGCCGACCTTGAAGAACATCACGACGGGAATCAGGAACACGAACTGCGGCATGGTCTGCAGCGTGTCGTTGATCGGCCGCAGGAACGCCGAGACGCGGTCGTTGAGCGCCGCCCAGATCCCGAGCGCGACGCCGATGGCGGCCGAGATGAAGACGGCGACGGCGCAGAGATAGAAGGAGAGCATTGCCTCGCGCCAGACGCCGTTCACGACCATGAACAGCACGGCGAAGCAGGCGAAGATCGCCATCGGCCAGGTACCCACCTGATAGGCGAAAAGCGCCACGGCGAGCAGCGCAGCGAGCCAGGGAACATTCACCGCGCCGAAGAAATAGAACACGCCGAGGATGAGGACCGTGAGCCCGAGTCGCCAGCCCGCTCGGCGCGTGGCAAGAACCGCGACGGCCAGGATAAGACCCCAATACACCGCAATCGCAGGCGGCGTGAGCGTGAATCCCCAGAGCTTCGGCGTCGCTACCGCGGTGATTCCATTGCGCAAGGGGAGCAGCAAGAAGAGCAGGAACTGGTCCTTTATCCAGCTCAAGAAGGCGCCGCAGGTCTGCAGGATGAAGGTGATGGCGTCGTTGAGCGCGGCGGCAGGCTGCAGCACCCACGCATCCGGGTAGTGGCTCAGAGCCGGCAGCATCTGAGCCAGCACGACCCACGTGACCGTCACGCCGAGCGCGGTCCACTGCCGGCGATAACGCTCCCAGAACGAGCCTTGCCGCGCCCCGACCAGGAACTGCTGTCTGGCGAAACCGCTGCTGATGCGGTCGAGCACCATGGCGATCAGCGCGATCACCAGTCCCGCCAGCAGGCTCTGGCCGAACTGCGCCTTGCGCAGGGTGCTGAGCAGCTCCCAGCCGATATCGTCGAAGCCGCCGATGACGGCGGCGATGATGACCATGCTGAGCGCCGCCATGATCGTCTGGTTCACACCGACCATGAGCGTCGGCAGGGCGGTCGGGATCTGCACCCGCCACAGCAGCTGCCGGCGCGTGCAGCCCATGATCTGGCCGGCCTCCAGCACTTCCGTCGGCACCCGCTGCAGGCCCAGCATGACGTTGCGGGTCATGCAGGGCGCGGCATAGATCATGCTGGCGATCAGGCCCACGACCTGACCGAATCCGAAGAGGAGGAGGATCGGAATCAGGTAGGCGAAGGTCGGAACGGTCTGCATGAGGTCGAGTACCGGCAGGATGATCCGGGCCGCCGTTCTGCTCTTGAAGCCCAGCAGCCCGACGCCCGCGCCCAACAGCAGCGACAGCGGAACGGAGACGCCGACCAGCGACAGCGTCGTCATCGATTCGTCCCAATAGCCGATCACGACCATGTAGAGCAGAGATAGGGTCGAGAACGCCGCCAGGCCGGCGCCGCCGGCTGCGTAGGCGACCATGGCGACGAGGCTGATCGTCGCCGGCCAGGGCAGCCAATGCAGCAGGCCCTGCAAGCCCCACATCGGCCAGTCGAGCAGCCAGTTCACCGCCCGGAACAGCCACTTGAAGCTGTGCACGAAGACGGCCATCACGGCGTTGATCCAGTCGGAAATCGGCGGCAGCAGATCGGCCGGCAGCGCCTTCAGTCCCGGCAGCGCGCCGCTTAATACGAAGACGACCGCACCCGTCGCCAGCACGGCGAGCCACAGCAGCATGGCGCGGTCGAGACCGGCCACACCGGCACTACCGGCGTCGTCCCGCGCGGTCTTCGCTAGCGTCATCGCTCGTTCCCGTCCGGGACGGCGGATCGCTGTCCGGAGACGAAAGGAGGTGCGGCGGAGCCGGCAGCGTCGCCGGCGCCGCCCTCGTCCATGGTCTCAGATCACATCATCGCGGCGTCGACCCAGGGCTTCCAGACCGATTCGTGCTGGTCGACCCAGGCCTTCACGACGTCTTCGAGCTTCTTTCCGTCGACGTCGACCGCCTTCATCATCGGTATCTGCGTATCGTTGCTGATCTTGTAGTTCTTCAGGAAACGGTAGGCGGTCGGCCACTTGTCCTTCATGCCGGGCCAGGCGAACTTCTGCGTGCGCGGCGCCGCCAGCCCGCAATCATGGGTCTCGTTCGGGTTGATGCCCCACTTCGGGTCGTCGTAGCAGGCCTGCTCGAACTTCGGGAACTGCACCCACTTGCCCGTGACGTCGGCGAACATGGCATGCGGCGCCCAGAACATCATGATAATCGGCTCTTTCTTCGCCACCGCCGCCTTGTACTCGGCTACGAGGTTGCCCTCGCCACCCGACGGCACCGATTGGAACGGCAGGCCCAGCGCCTTGATCATCTTGGCGCCGCGGTCGCCCCAGTCGGCCGGATAGTCGAGGAAGCGGCCGTCGGGCGAGGTGTCCGTGGTCGCGAACACGTCGGCGCACTTCTTCAGCGCCTCCCAGTTCGGCAGGCCCGGGCACAGCGGCTCGACGTAGTCGGGATAGAGCCAGCCCTCGACCGGGTCGAGACCGGCGTCGCCGATTCCCTCGATATGCCCGGCGGCGATCTCCTTCGGGAAGATGTCGCCCATATTGTTGTCCCAGATCTCTAGCGTCGCCGTCAGCGAGCCGTCGGCGATGCCGGTGGCCTGCGGATAGGAGCCGGCCGTGACATACTCGACCTTGTAGCCCATGCGGGTCAGGATCTCGCCGGCGATATAGGTCGTGATGTGCTGGCCCGTCCATTCGTTGATGGCGAGCTTGATGGGATCGGTCGATTCGGGGACGCTGCCTGCCCGCGCCTGTCCCGAAAGGGACAAGGCCGCGGCCACCGCGGCCGCACCGAGAAACAGCGATACGCGTCTTGAGATACTCAGCATTCCAGCCTCCCTGGCTTTTTCTTTTCGCTCGTCGAACCCGTCTGTGCGGCAGCGATGCCGCCACCGGGGCCCGTGCCGTCGCAATGGCGTGTCGATCATAGCAGGAACCGGCCCGTGTGTATGGCCCGACTTTCCGGTAGGATTCCTGCCTGTTTTCCAGGCACGACCATGATTGTCGAGTATCCGCCGCGATGACCCAGCCCTTCCCGCACCTCTTTTCGGCCCTGACGCTCAACTCCAAGACTCTGAAGCATCGCCTCAACTTCGGCGCCCACACCGCCAACATGAGCCTCGACGGCTATCCTGTCGATCGCCACCTCGGCTACTACCGCGAGCGCGCCATCGGCGGCGCCGCCATGATCGTGGTCGAGCCGGTGCCGGTGCACCACTCGAGCGTGCTGACGCGCGGCAACTTCCGCTGCGAGGACGACTCGGTCGTTCCGTATTTCCGCCGCATCACCGACGCCGTGCACGAGCACGGCACGGTCATCATGCAGCAGATGTACCACCTCGGCGCGCACGGCGACTGGGACAACGGCTTCGAGGCCAACTGGTCGCCCTCCGGCCTGCCCTCGATGCACGACACCGACGGCAGCCACGCCATGACCGAAGGCGAGATCGAGGAACTCGTTGCCGCCCACGTGCAGGCGGCGCGGCGCGCGAAGGAGGCGGGCTTCGACGGCTGCGAGCTGATGGCGGCCTACAATGCGCTCATCGAGCAGTTCTGGTCGCCCTATTCCAACCGACGCGACGATCGCTTCGGCGGCAGCTTCGAGAAGCGCATGGCCTTCTCCGCCGCGGTGCTCGAAGGCATCCGCAAGATGGCAGGGCCGGACTTCATCATCGGAGTCGCCGTGAGCGTCGATGCCACGCGGCCGGACGTGCTGTCGCTGGAGATGCAGCAGGAGATCGCGGCCTGGCACGATGCGCGCGGCC
>Ga0335082_10002127_pt1 | contig 21282 bp, 14 predicted proteins | sample Lox_Sample_41_FD_206718 | JGI IMG/M metagenome (GOLD analysis project Ga0335082, IMG submission 206718) | Soil microbial communities from Loxahatchee National Wildlife Refuge, Florida, United States - Lox_Sample_4.1 | ecosystem: Environmental > Terrestrial > Soil > Wetlands | place: USA...
TGAAGACCTCTCATCCTCCGTTCGCGCGTGATGCGTATGGCCCGGACGCCATCATTCTCAAAGATCTGGATGGCACCAACTGGCGCCTCAAGGATTACGAGGCACGCGGAGGCTACCAGGCACTCCGGAAGATTCTGTCGGAGAAGATCACCCCCGAGGCGGTCATCGCGGAGGTGAAAAAGTCCGCGCTGCGGGGGCGCGGTGGTGCCGGGTTCCCGACCGGGCTCAAGTGGAGCTTCATGCCGCGCAACTACCCCGGCCAGAAATATCTGGTGTGCAACTCGGACGAAGGCGAACCGGGCACGTTCAAGGATCGCGACATCCTGCGCTACAACCCGCACATCGTGATCGAGGGCATGGCGATCGGCGCCTACGCGATGGGCATCAGCGTCGGCTACAACTACATCCACGGCGAGATCTGGGACGCATACGAGCGCTTCGAAGACGCGCTCAAGGAAGCCTATGCAGCAGGCTATCTCGGAAAGAATATCGTCGGGTCGGAGTTCAACTTCGATCTGTACACACACCACGGCTGGGGCGCCTATATCTGCGGTGAAGAGACCGCGATGCTGGAATCGCTGGAAGGCAAGAAAGGCATGCCGCGCTTCAAGCCGCCGTTTCCCGCGAGCTATGGTCTGTACGGCAAGCCCACGACCATCAACAACACCGAGACGTTCGCCGCGGTGCCGTGGATCATTCTGAACGGCGGCGATGCTTTCCTCGCGCTCGGCCGTCCCAACAACGGCGGCACCAAGGTGCTCTCTGTGTCGGGCCATGTGGAGCGCCCGGGCAATTTCGAGGTGAGGCTCGGCATTCCATTCGCAAAGCTGCTGGAGATGGCGGGCGGCATGCGCGGCGGGCGCCCGCTGAAAGCCTGCATTCCGGGCGGCTCGTCGATGCCGGTCCTGCCCGGCGCAGTGATGATGCAGACCGACATGGATTACGACTCGATCGCGAAGGCAGGCTCGATGCTGGGCTCGGGGGCAGTCATCTGCATGGACGATACCACCTGCATGGTACGAGCTTTGTTGCGGCTGTCGTACTTCTATTACGAAGAGTCGTGCGGGCAGTGCACGCCGTGTCGCGAAGGCACCGGCTGGCTCTATCGCATGGTGGAGCGTATCGAGCACGGCAAGGGCACCCGCGAGGATCTGGACAAGTTGAATTCGGTGGCGGATAACATCGCCGGTCGTACCATCTGCGCGCTGGGCGATGCCGCGGCGCTGCCGGTGAAGAGCTTCATCAAGCATTTCCGCGACGAGTTCGAGTATCACATCGAGCACAAGCGCTGCCTGGTCGAAGAGGCGGCGCTCGCTTGAACTACTGGACCGTCTTCTAAACATGGCACAGGCACAGGTCAACATCGAAATCGACGGCAAGGCGATCGCGGTCCCGGCCAACTCGACGGTGATCGAGGCGGCCAACCGCCTGGGGATCTACATCCCGCACTTCTGCTATCACAAGAAGCTGTCGATCGCCGCCAATTGCCGGATGTGCCTGGTGCAGGTGGAGAAGGCGCCCAAACCGCTGCCTGCATGTGCGACACCGGTCGCCGAGGGCATGAAGGTGCAGACCCACTCGGCCGCAGCGATCCAGGCGCAGAAGGGCGTGATGGAGTTTCTGCTGATCAACCATCCGCTCGATTGTCCGATCTGCGATCAGGGCGGCGAGTGTCAGCTTCAGGATCTCGCGGTCGGCTACGGTGGCAGCAACTCGCGCTACGAGGAAGCCAAGCGCGTCGTGAACAACAAGGACCTCGGTCCCCTGATCGCGACCGACATGACGCGCTGTATTCACTGCACGCGCTGCGTGCGCTTCGGGCGCGAGATCGCCGGCGTGATGGAGCTCGGCATGATCGGCCGCAGCGAGCACGCCGAGATCATTCAGTTCGTCGGTCAGACCGTGGATTCCGAGCTGTCGGGCAACATGATCGATCTGTGCCCGGTCGGCGCGCTCACTTCGAAGCCGTTCCGCTTCAACGCGCGCACCTGGGAGCTGGCGCGGCGCCGCTCGGTGAGTCCGCACTGCGGGCTCGGCTCCAACCTGGTAGTGCAGGTGAAGCTCGATCGCGTGATGCGTGTGCTGCCGATGGAGCAGGAAAGCATCAACGAGTGCTGGCTGTCGGACAAGGATCGCTTCTCGTACGAGGGGTTGAACTCACCGCAGCGCCTCACCCGTCCGCTGATCCGGCGCGAAGGGAAATGGGAAGAAGCCGACTGGCCGATTGCGCTGGAGTATGCCGCACGCGGGATCAGGACCACACTCGAGAGGCGTGGGCCGAAGTCGATCGGAGCGCTCGCCTCGCCGCATGCCACCTTCGAGGAGCTTTATCTCTTGCAGCGCCTGATGCGCGGTATGGGCAGCGGCAACGTCGATTTCCGTTTGCGTCAGAGCGATTTCACGCTGGATGGCAAGCTCGAAGGTGCGCCCTGGCTCGGCATGCGCATCGAAGAAGTCGGCGCGCTCGATCGTGTCCTGGTGATCGGCAGCCAGTTGCGCAAAGACCATCCGCTGCTGGCGCATCGGCTGCGGCAGGTGGCGAAGAAAGGTACGCAGGTCAATCTGCTCCATGTGCTGGACGACGACCAGCTGATCTCCACTCGCGCCAAGTCGATCGTGCCGCCCGCGGCCATGGTCGCGGCGCTGGGCGGCATCGTGAAGGCGGTGGCCGCGGCCAAGGGCGCGCAGGTGCCCGCCGATGCAGCCCAACTGGTCGGTGGCGCCGCAATCTCGGAGGCAGCGCAGGCGATCGCGGACAGTCTTGCGTCGGGTGAGCGCGGCGGCGTGCTGCTCGGCAACCTAGCCCAGCATCACCCGCAGGGCGCGCGACTGCATCAGCTCGCGCTGGCGCTGGCTCGCCTGCTCGGCGCGCGCTTCGGTGTGCTCGGTGAAGCAGCCAACAGCGTGGGCGGCTATATCGCACGCGCCGTGCCGTTCGGTGATATCGCCGGATTGAACGCTGGCCAGATGCTCGCGCAGCCGCTCGCTGCCTATCTACTCCTGCACGCGGAACCCGAGCTGGATTGCCACGATGCGCATCAGGCGATGGCTGCCATGCGCATCGCGGAGTTCGTCGTGGCGCTGTCGGCTTTTCGCACGCGCGCCGTCGAGTATGCCGACGTGCTGCTACCGATCGCGCCGTTCACCGAGACCGCCGGCGCGTTCGTCAACACCGAGGGCCGTATGCAGAGCTTTAACGGCGTGGTGCGGCCGCTGGGGGAAAGCCGCCCTGCCTGGAAGGTGCTGCGTGTGCTGGGTAATCTGCTCGGCGTGTCCGGCTTCAACTACGACAGCGCAGAGGAAGCGCGTAACGAAGCACTCGGTGGACGCGAAGTGCGGGACCTGCTCGGCAATGAGATCACCGCCCGCACAATACTATCTGAGGTTGATGCGGGGCCGGCTGGTGTGCAGCGTATCGGCGATGTGCCCAGCTATTTTGCCGATCCGCTGGTGCGGCGCTCGGAGCCGCTGCAGCGGGCGCGCGATGGTGCGCCCCCGGTTGCTTCCATGAACGGCGCTCTGATGACGAAGCTCGGTATCGCGGCTGGCGAGCGCGTGCGTATCGCGCAGGAGGGCGGCGAAGCGCTGTTGAGCGCCGTGCTCGACGAGCGTATCCCCGCGGATTGTGTGCGTATCCCCGCCGCTCATCCCGCCACCGCTGATCTCGGCGCACTGTTCGAAACGGTCACGGTAACGCGCGTGCCGGCGGCCGAGAAGGTGAGTGCGTAATGGGTGAGTTCTTCGAGCACACCTTCGGCGCGGCCGGCATCGCCATCTGGACGCTGATCAAGATCATTGCGATCGCGATCCCGCTGATCCTGAGCGTCGCCTACCTCACGCTCGCCGAGCGCAAGGTGATCGGCTATATGCAGGTGCGCATCGGCCCCAACCGCGTCGGACCGCGCGGTTTGCTGCAGCCATTTGCCGACGTGCTGAAGCTGCTGGTGAAGGAGATCGTGGTGCCCTCGGGCGCCAGCAAGGCGCTGTTCGTCCTGGCGCCGATCCTCGTGCTCACGCCGGCGCTGGCGGCATGGGCGGTCATCCCGTTCGGCCCTGAGCTCATGCTGGCGAACATCGACGCCGGGCTGCTGTATATTCTGGCGATGACTTCGGTCGGTGTGTACGGGGTCATCATCGCCGGCTGGGCATCCAACTCGAAGTACGCGTTCCTCGGCGGCTTGCGCTCGGCTGCGCAGATCGTAGCCTACGAGCTGGCGATGGGCTTCGCGCTGGTTGGCGTTCTGCTCGCGGCGCAGACCATGAACCTGGGCGGCATCGTCAAGGCGCAGGAGAGCCAGTACGGCCTGCTGTCGTGGTACTTCATACCGCTCTTCCCGCTGTTTCTCGTGTACTTGATCTCAGGGGTCGCGGAGACCAACCGGGCGCCGTTCGACGTCGCGGAAGGCGAATCGGAGATCGTGGCCGGCTTCCACGTCGAATACTCCGGCATGACCTTCGCGCTGTTCTTCCTGGCCGAGTACATGAACATGATCCTGATCTCGACACTGTGCGCGGTCATGTTCCTCGGCGGCTGGCTTTCGCCGGTGCCGTTCGTGCCCGCGAGCTTCCTCTGGCTGGTGCTCAAGGTCCTGTTCGTGCTGTTCCTGTTCCTCTGGTTCCGCGCGACCTTCCCACGCTATCGCTACGATCAGATCATGCGCCTGGGCTGGAAGGTGCTGATTCCGGTTACGCTGGTGTGGCTGGTCGTGGTCGCGGCGTGGATCCAGACGCCATTGTGGGTGTGGAAATGATGCAACGCGTGCGCGAGTTCTTCCGGACTTTTCTGCTGTTCGAACTGGTGCGGGGCATGGCGCTCACCGGACGGCACTTTTTTGCGCGCAAGATCACGGTGCAATTCCCGGAGGAAAAGACGCCGCAATCGCCGCGCTTCCGCGGCCTGCATGCGCTGCGCCGCTATCCGAACGGCGAGGAGCGCTGCATCGCGTGCAAGCTGTGCGAGGCGGTGTGTCCTGCGCTTGCGATCACCATCGAATCCGAGCAGCGGGCCGACGGTACGCGGCGCACCACCCGCTATGACATCGATCTCACGAAGTGCATCTTCTGCGGCTTCTGCGAGGAGTCGTGCCCGGTGGACTCGATCGTCGAGACGCGCCTGCTGGAGTATCACGGCGAGCGCCGCGGCGACCTGCTGTATACCAAAGAGATGCTGCTCGCCGTAGGCGATCGCTTCGAGGAGCAGATCGCGCGCGATCGGGCGGAAGATGCCAGGTATCGATGAAATGAACAGTGAAGAGTGAAGAGTGAAGGGTAATAGCGATAAGTCCGGAGCCTTTGCAGCAACGTCAGCAGCAGAGCCGATCTGCACGCTGTGCGCGCAGCTGCTCTTCACTCTTCACTGGTAAAGCATGACCTTCCAAGCTTTCGTCTTCTACGCATTCGCGGCGATTCTGCTGTTCGCCGCGATTCGCGTCATCACCGCGCGCAACCCCGTGCATGCGGTGCTCTTTCTCGTGCTGGCGTTCGGTACCGCAGCGGTGATGTGGCTGCTGCTGGAAGCGGAGTTTCTCGCCATCGCCCTGGTCCTCGTCTATGTCGGCGCAGTGATGGTGCTGTTCCTGTTCGTGGTGATGATGCTCGATATCAACATCGATCGGTTGCGCGAGGGATACTGGGATTATCTGGTGCCGGGTCTGGTGGTGGCCGGCATCATGGTGGCGGAGATGACTATCGTGCTGGCGGGCCGGCATGCGGGGCTGCTGGCAGTGGCCGGACCCGCGCCCAAGCCGGTGGGCTACAGCAACACCAAGGAGCTCGGCCGGTTGATCTACACCGACTACGTATATCCGTTCGAAATCGCAGCGGTCATTTTGCTGGTGGCTATCGTGGCCGCCATTGCGCTTACGCTGCGCGCTCGCAAAGACACGCGCTATCAGAAGCCAGCGGACCAGATCGCAGTGCGCCGCGAGCAGCGCGTGCGGCTGGTGCCGATGCGGCCGGAGAAACCGTGAATCGCAACAACAGTCCGGGTGGCCTTCGATGAGCACGCTGCAATCGATCACCTTGCCGCATTATCTGGTGCTGGGGGCGATCCTCTTCGCCATCAGCGTGGTCGGCATCTTCCTCAACCGCAAGAACGTCATCATTCTGCTGATGGCGATCGAGTTGAATCTGCTCGCGGTGAACATGAACTTCATCGCCTTCTCGCATTATCTGCAGGATGTGTCGGGACAGCTGTTCGTGTTCTTCATCCTGACCGTGGCCGCCGCCGAATCGGCGATCGGCCTGGCCATCCTGGTGTGTCTGTTCCGCAGTATGCAGACGATCAATGTGGATGATTGGGATCGGTTGAAAGGTTAGTGAATGCGTGAATGCGTGAATGCGTGAATGCGTGAATGCGTGAATGCGTGAATGCGTGAATGCGTGAATGCGTGAATGCGTGAATGCGTGAATGCGTGAATATTTTTTGAGAACCCATGAAGCTATCATTCAACTGGACTGATCGCAAGCTTTGGCGAACCACTGAGCTCTTCTTGGGGCATTGGGCCGCGAAGCGGCACCCTTCACGCATTCACGCATTCACGCATTCACTTGCCCGCGGGGACGACCTGCTGGCCAGGCTCCGCGATTCACACACGTTGCACGCATGAACCCCCTCTACCTCGTCGTCCCGCTCGCGCCCCTGGCAGGAGCCATCGTCGCCGGTCTGTTCGGGCGGGTCATCGGCCGGCGCGGCGCGCACTCGGTGACGATCCTGGGCATGCTGATCTCGACTCTCGCCGCCTGGCTGGTGTTCCAGGACGTACGCGCCGGTCACGTCTTCAACGGCCCGGTGTATACGTGGCTCGCGATCGGCGGTGCGCATTTGGATGTCGGCTTTCTGATCGACCCGCTGTCGTCGCTCATGATGCTGGTCGTCACCTTCGTTTCGCTGATGGTGCACATCTACACCATCGGCTACATGCACGACGACCCGGGTTACGCGCGCTTCTTCAGCTACATCTCGCTGTTCACCTTCTCGATGTTGATGCTGGTGATGGCGAACAACTTCCTGCAGCTGTTCTTCGGCTGGGAGGCCGTCGGACTGGTGTCGTACCTGCTGATCGGCTTCTGGTACACGCGGCCGAGCGCCGTGTTCGCCAGTTTGAAGGCATTCCTGGTCAATCGCGTCGGCGACTTCGGCTTCCTGCTCGGCATTGCGCTGATCTTCATCTACCTCGGCAGTCTGGATTACGACCTGGTATTCGGTGCGGCCGGGAAGCTCGCCGGGACCACGATCGAGATCTTTCCCGGTGCCGCCTGGTCGGTGATGACTGTGATCTGCCTGCTGCTGTTCGTCGGTGCGATGGGCAAATCGGCGCAGTTCCCGCTGCATGTCTGGCTTCCCGACTCGATGGAAGGTCCCACCCCGATCTCCGCCTTGATCCATGCTGCGACCATGGTCACGGCCGGGATCTTCATGGTGGCCCGCATGTCGCCCCTCTACGAGCTGTCCACCACGGCGTTGACGGTGGTCCTCATCATCGGTGCGATCACCGCGCTGTTCATGGGCCTGCTCGGCGTGGTCAACAACGACATCAAGCGCGTGATCGCCTATTCGACGCTCTCGCAGCTCGGCTACATGACGGTAGGGCTGGGCGCTTCGGCTTACGCGGCGAGCATATTCCATCTTATGACGCATGCGTTCTTTAAAGCGCTGCTGTTCCTCGCCGCCGGTTCAGTGATCATCGCCCTGCATCACGAGCAGGATATGCGGCGTATGGGTGGCCTGCGCAGATATATGCCGATCACGTACTGGACCGCGCTGGTGGGCTCGGTTGCTTTGTGCGGCATCCCTCCGTTCGCGGGCTTCTTCTCCAAGGACAGTCTGATCGAAGCCGTGCACCTGTCCACCACGCCCGGCGCTGGCATCGCCTACGCTGCGGTACTGCTCGGCGTATTCGTCACTGCGCTCTACACCTTCCGTATGATGTTTCTGACGTTCCACGGCGAAGAGCGCTTCCGCCAGGTCGATCATGCAGGCGACCACCAGCATGCGGATCCAGATGCGGGCCATCACGCGCCCGTGGGTACCCCGCACGAGTCGCCGTTGGTGGTGACGGTGCCGCTCATTCTGCTCGCGATTCCATCGGTGTATTCGGGTTGGTCGTACATCGAGCCGCTGCTGTTCGGAGACTATTTCAAGGGCGCCATCGCGGTGAGTCCGACGCACAACGTACTTGGCAAACTGGCCGAAGAATTCCACGGTGTGCCGGCGTTCGTCCTGCACGGGCTGGGCGCCCCCACTTTCTGGCTGGCGGCCGCGGGTATCGTCGTCGCGTGGTATCTATACCTGAAGCGGCCCGATCTTCCGGTGATCATCGCGCGCCGTGCGGGTGGACTCTACACGCTGCTTGCCAACAAATACTACTTCGACGAGCTCTATCAGGCGGTGTTCGCCAATGGGGCCAAACGTCTGGGCACGCTGCTGTGGCAGCTGGGAGACGTCGCGATCATCGATGGGATCTTCGTGAATGGCAGCGCGCACCTGGTGGGTGGCGTGTCGCAGGTGATCCGCCGCGTGCAATCGGGTCGCGTCTATCACTACGCGTTCATGATGATTCTGGGTGTGTTCGTGCTGCTCACCTGGTGGATCGCACGCGCCTAGTACACAACCACTGACAATAATCGATGCTCTCCGGTCTTCCTCTATTGACGCTGGCCATCTGGGTGCCGATCGTAGCGGGTGCGATGGTGCTCGCGACCGGTTCGGATCGCAGCGCGCCAGTGGCGCGCTGGCTCGCACTGCTCGGGTCAGTGGCCGGTTTCCTGGTGACCCTGCCGCTGTGGGCGCAGTTCGACCCGGCCGCGCACGGCATGCAGTTTCAGGAGCTGCACGCCTGGATCTCGCGCTTTCATATCAACTACCACCTGGGCATCGACGGGGTCTCGCTGCTCCTGATCCTGTTGAACAGCTTCACCACCGTGCTGATCGTGATCGCCGGCTGGCACGTGATCGAGGCGCGCGTGTCGCAGTACATGGCCGCCTTCCTGGTTCTCTCAGGCGTCATGAACGGCGTGTTCGCCGCACTCGATGGTCTGTTGTTCTATGTGTTCTTCGAAGCCACGCTGATCCCGATGTTCATCATCATCGGCGTGTGGGGCGGGCCCAACCGCGTGTATGCGGCCGTCAAGTTCTTTCTCTATACTCTGCTCGGATCGCTGCTCACGCTGATCGCGCTCATTTACCTGTACAACGCCGCCGACGGCAGCTTCGCGATCCTCGACTGGCACAAGCTCAAGCTCGGGCTGAGTGCGCAGGTGCTGATCTTCCTCGCATTCCTGATGGCGTTCGCGGTCAAGGTGCCGATGTGGCCGGTGCATACCTGGCTGCCCGATGCGCACGTGGAGGCGCCGACCGGCGGCTCGGTGGTGCTCGCGGCCATCATGCTCAAGCTGGGCGGCTACGGCTTCATCCGGCTGTCGCTGCCGATCGTCCCGGATGCGAGCCACTCGCTGTCCGGCTTCATCATTGCGCTGTCGTTGATCGCCGTGGTCTATATCGGGCTGGTCGCGCTGGTGCAGACCGACATGAAAAAGCTGATTGCCTATTCGTCGATCTCGCACATGGGCTTCGTTACCATGGGGCTGTTCCTGTTCAATGCCATCGGGTTCGAGGGCGCCGTGCTGCAGATGATCTCGCATGGTTTCGTGTCCGGCGCGCTGTTCCTGTGCGTGGGTGTGCTCTACGACCGCTTGCACTCGCGCCTGATCGCGGACTATGGCGGCGTGGTGAACACGATGCCGGTGTTCGCGGCGTTTTTCATGTTGTTTGCGATGGCGAACTCCGGCTTGCCCGGGACCAGCGGTTTTGTCGGCGAGTTCCTGGTGATCCTGGGGGCGACGCAGGTGAGCTTCTGGTATGCGGCGCTGGCGGCAACGACGCTGATGCTCGGGGCTGCATACACGCTATGGATGTACCGCCGGGTCGTGTTCGGTGCGATCGCCAACAGCAAGGTAGCGGGTCTCAAGGATGTCAACGCACGTGAGATCCTGTTTCTCAGCGCGCTGGCGCTCGCCGTGCTGGCGATGGGCCTGTGGCCCTATCCGATGGGCGAGGTGCTGCATACCTCGGTCACCGATCTGCTGTCGCACGTTGCGCAAAGCAAACTCTAACCAGGCCAGCCGTCCATGGATACCTTGAACCTGTCGCCGGCCGCACCTGAGATCTTGACCTTGATCATGGTGTGCGCGATCCTGATCATCGATCTGTTTCTCGATGACTCGCGCCGTCACGTGAGCTTCATGCTCACGCTGCTCACGTTGTTCATCGCTGCGCTGCTGGCTGCGGTCGGAGGGAGCGGTGTGCACCACGCCTTCAATGGCATGTTCGTGGCCGACCCGATGGCGCAATCGCTCAAGGTGTTCATCTGTATCTCGGTGGGGGCGATGCTGGTCTACAGCCGCGAGTACGCGCGGCTGCGCGGTCTGTTCCGCGGCGAATTCTTCGTGCTGACGCTGTTTGCGACGCTGGGCATGATGGTGATGGTTTCGGCCAGCCACTTCCTCACGCTCTATCTGGGCCTCGAGCTGATGAGTTTGAGCTTGTATTCGATGGTGGCGCTGTCACGCGATTCAGCCCCCGCCACGGAAGCGGCGATGAAGTACTTCGTACTCGGTGCGCTCGCCTCGGGCATGCTGCTCTACGGGCTGTCCATGGTATACGGCGCCACCGGCAGTCTGCAGATTGCCGACGTCGCGGCGAAGATCGCCGCTCACCATGCCAACCAGACGCTGCTCGTCTTCGGCCTGGTATTCGTGGTGGCGGGACTCGGCTTCAAGCTCGGCGCGGTACCGTTCCACATGTGGCTCCCTGACGTCTATCACGGGGCACCCACCGCGGTCACGCTGCTGATCGGCAGCGCGCCCGAGCTCGCGACCTTCGCGTTCGTGCTGCGCATTCTGGTGGTGGCGCTGGGCGGGCAGGGGCTGCTCGTCGAATGGCAGCAGATGCTGATCTTGCTGGCGGTGCTGTCCATGGCGGTGGGCAATGTCACCGCCATCGCGCAGACCAACATCAAACGCATGCTCGCCTATTCGACGATCTCGCACATGGGTTTCATGCTGCTCGGCATCCTGAGCGGCTCGGTGAACGGTTATGGCGCGGCGATGTTCTACATCGTCACCTACGTGCTGACCGTCGCCGGCGCCTTCGCCGTCATCATGCTGCTCTCGCGCGAGGGATTCGAGGCTGAGCAACTCGACGACTTCAAGGGGCTCAATCAACGCAGCCCCTGGTATGCCTTCATGATGTTGCTCATCATGTTCTCGCTGGCGGGTATTCCGCCGGCGGTCGGCTTCTACGCCAAGCTCACGGTGTTCCAGGCGGTGATCGACAAGGGCATGATCTGGCTCGCCGTGGTTGCGGTGTTGTTCTCGCTGGTGGGCGCGTTCTACTACCTGCGTGTGGTGAAGCTGATGTATTTCGACGCGCCGCAGGACAGCGCCCCGCTGCACTCCACCGCGGATGTGCGCGCGCTGATCAGCGCGAATGGACTGGCGATCTTGGTACTGGGCTTGCTTCCGGGGGGATTGATGGAACTGTGCCAGCGTGCAATTCAGGCTTCGCTCTGACACGCCGCTCCCGTCCGCCCTTCAGGAGGAATGATGTCCAACGATTACACCGAGACTCTGCTCGAGTCGCGCACGGCTTACGAAGGTAAGCTCCTCACTCTCAAGGAAGATCAGGTCAAGCTGCCGGACGGCAACAGCGCCACGCGTGAGTACGTGCTGCATCAGGGCGCGGCCATGGTGATTCCGCTGTTCGATGACTTCAGTATTCTGCTCGAGCGGCAGTTCCGGTTTCCAGTGCGCGCGCACTTTCTCGAGCTGCCCGCAGGCAAGATCGATCCGGGTGAGGTGCCGCTGGCCACCGCTCGGCGCGAGTTGCTGGAAGAGACCGGGTACACGGCCGGGCGCTGGCGCCATCTCGCCACTCTTTTTCCGTGCGTAGGCTACTCCAACGAGAAAGTGGAGCTGTTTCTCGCGCAGCAGTTGAGCCATGAGGCTCACCCCGGCGAAGACGGGGAGTTTCTGGAATGCCTGCGCCTTGGGCTCGATGAAGCGCTCACCATGGTGACAGTGGGCGAGATCACCGAGGCCAAGACCATTGTCGGCCTGCTGTGGGCCGACAAGCTGCGCAAGGGCGAGTGGAAGTAGCTCTCGCTCGGCGCCTTGAGAGGCTAGACGCTCCGGCCGCTACTCGGCCGCGGAAGTGGCCAGCTGCGCACTGGCTTCGCTCAGCAGCGGCGCCGGACGGTGGAAGAGGTAGCCCTGGCCGTATTCGGTGCCGATGTCGGTGAGGGCCTTCATCACTTCACGATCCTCGACCCACTCCGCGATGACCTGCTTCTTCAGGCCGTGCGCGACTTCGCACAGCGCCTTCACGAAGATGCGGTTGCCCTCGTCGGTCAACAGATCGCGGACGAAGGCGCCGTCGATCTTGAGATAGTCGGCGTCGAAACGCTTCAGATAGTAGAACGAGCTGAACCCGGCGCCGAAGTCATCCAGAGCGAAGCGGCAGCCGAGCTGCTTCACTTCGCGAATGAACTGCTGCGTCACATCCACGTCCGACATGGCGGCGGTCTCGGTGATCTCGAACACCAGCTGATTACGCGCGCAGTCGGTCGCAGCGATCATCTTGGCGAACTTGCGCACCCAGTGCGGATCGGAGATCGACACTCGCGACAGGTTCACCGAATAGCGCATTTTCTCGTCCTTGCGCTCTGGCGCGCTCACGTACTCGAGCACGCGCCCAACCACGCGCAGGTCGATTTCCTGCACCATACCAAGCGCCTCGGCGTACTCGATGAACTGGCTGGGCAGCAGCATGTTGCCGCTCTCGTCGCGCACGCGCGAGAGCACCTCGTAGTGAACTGTGCGCATGTCGGCCATGCGCACGACCGGCTGGCTGTACAGGACGAGCCGGTCCTCATCGAGCACGTCGCGCAGCTTGTTCGCCCACTGCACACGGTGGTGGGTGCGGCGCAGGCCTTGCGCATCCTGATCGTAGAGTACGAAGCGGTTGCGGCCGCCGTCCTTGGCCTGGTACATCGCGATGTCCGCGTTGGACAAGAGCCCGGTGACGTCGCTGCCATGAAAGGGGTAGAGCGCGATGCCGATCGACGCCGTGAGACCGGCCACCCGCTGCTGCTGATTGAGCGATTGGAAGCGGAAGTGACGTAAAGCGTCGAGCAGGCCTTCGGCCACCTTCATCGCGTGCCCGCGCAGAGAATCGGGCAGATGCACTGCGTACTCGTCGCCCCCTAAGCGGAACACCTGGCCGTTGAACTCGCTGGCTGCTTCCTTCAGTACGCCGCTCACCCCCACGATCAGTTGATCGCCCGAGCGGTGGCCGAAGTTGTCGTTGACATACTTGAAGTGATCGATGTCGATGAACAGCACAGCACCGACGTCGCCCTGCGAGAGCGCATGCTCGAGCGTGCGCTGGAGGCTCACGCGGTTGGCGAGCCCGGTCAGCGGATCGTGCGTGGCCAGAAACTCGATCTGCAGCGCCGCCTCGTGCTGCTCGGTGACGTTGCGCGCGGTGCCGCGGATACCGACGATCTGACCGGTTTCGTCATGCGACACGCGTGCGTTGATGCCCACCCAGCGGTCGCTGCCATCGGTGGAGATCAGGTGCGTGATGTAGTTCTTCACCTCTCCGTGACGACGCAGCGTCGACAGGAAGCGGCGGTTGGAGATGTGCGAAGGACGCGCTTCGAAATCGAAGAAACAACGCCCCAGCAGGTCACGCGGCTGCATCCCGAAGATATCGAGCGCCCCGTTGTTGAGATAGGTAAAGCGGCCCTGCGAATCGGTGGTCCAGATGAGATCGTGGGAGGTCTCCACCAGATCGCGGTAGCGGCTCTCGCTTTCCAGGAGCAGCTGGATGATGCGGCGTTTCTCGCGCAGCGTCTTGCGTGCCGTGGCGAGCTCGTCCTCGTAACGATCGTTGATCGTGCCCAACGCCGAGCCGGCCAGACCATCGATGATTTCCCGCGCATAGCGGCGGTGCCCGCCCTCGGTGCGCCGGGCGACGAGCACACCCTGACTGTCCCAGCGCCGCAACTTCTGCACCGGGACACCCAGCTTGGCGGATGCTTCCTGAATGGTGTATTCCGACGGCAGCCGAGCCATGTGCCTCCCGTTGTTCTCGTCCGCCAGTTGCGGACAACACGGCTTCCACTTCTAATGAACTCGGGTGGAAGCCAGCATGTCGTTCTGTCGCGACACCAGCCGTTGCATCAATCTAAGGTCTCGGCACGTCAGGCGCAACGCACCTTCCACCCACAGCTGTACGACGTCACTAAGTTCTTGATACGTGATTCCATTCACTCGGCGGCGTGCGCCGGCGATACCGACCAGACCATTGCGGCTGCGGCTGTTGCGCTTGATCAAAGCCGCCACTGCTGCCTCCCCCTGGCCGGTGTCGACCACGCAATCGACGACACCCAGCGCCAGCATATCATCGGCGCAGTAAAGCTTGCCAGTGGATAGCATTTCTTCGGTTATCCTGCGGCCTACCTTGCGATCGAGAAAGGAATAAGCGCCCATTCCCGGGAACAGATTGAAGAGGATTTCGGGGAATCCAAAACGGGCCTGTCGCTCGGCAACGATAATGTCGCTGGAAAGCGCCGCCTCGAAGCCGCCGCCTAGGCATTCCCCCTGTACCAGCGAGATCGTACTGATCGGCAAGCCGTGCCCGATGTAATTCCGATAGAGCACATCGACGCATGCCTTTCCGTATTGAGAGAGCCCGGGGGCGTCGCGCCGGTCGATCAACTGCGTGAACAGATCGAGATCGCCGCCGAGGTTGAAGACGCCGGGGACGTTGGAGGCGAGCACTGCGTATTCCACGGGCATCGTCTCGCCGAGGCATTCGATCGAGGCCGAGGTGTCTGTGACGAAGCGGCAGTACGCCGACAAAGCTTGCAGCAGGCCGGGGTTGAAGTTGGGGCGCGGGCCCGGGGTCCAGCGGGACCAGATGGCCCGGGTCTGCGGGTCGTACTGTGCGCAGAGTTGATCGGAGAAGAAATATTCCGGGCGTTCGGTGGTGCGATACAGGCGTGGCGATTCGGAAACGTCCAGCAATCCATGGGGCAGCTGCATGTCCATAGCGGTACCTCCTGAGAGAGTGTTGGGGATGGAAATTTATTGTTGTGCGCCGCAACCTGCACGTTGCGCGGCATTTTGCAATCGACTGTACGTAACACCGCAACGACAGGCAAATCTCACCTTTTGTCAGTTTTTGACTATGATATTGTTCTGGAAGCGCAATCGGTTCAAGCACTGCGGCGTGCGGCCATCGCGCTCCTGCGCGGGACGCGCTGACGGTATACTTCGGCCAACGCGATCGTGCGCCGGGGAGCGCGCTCACGCGGAAATGCGCAACCCCGGTCTGATTTCCGATCCTTCTTTGAGAGCGCCTGCTCAATGATCAGATACTCGCTACGCTTCTTGCTGCGACTATTGATTCGCGTGCGTGTGGAGGCGGCAAAAGCCTCGAGCGACGAACCGGTGCTGTACGCCGCCAATCACCCGCGCGCGATGGACGCTGTGCTGCTATCGCTGCTCCTGCCGCATGATGTCATTGTGGTTCTGCCGCAAGAGGATTTGCGGCTGCGCTGGGTGCGCTGGATCCTCAAGCTGCGCCCGCATCTGATCGCCGAGATGAACGACCCAGCAAGCATCAAGAAGGTGCTGCGCCTGCTGGCGAGTGGTCGATCCGTCGCTCTGTACCCGCAAGGGCGTGCATTCGAAACGCGTTGCGTAATGAAGGTGTACGAAGTGCCGGCAATCATCGCCGCGCGCAGCGGTGTCGCGGTGATCCCGGTGCGCATCGAATATCACCGCGCCTTCAGAGCTGGCGTGCGGATTCGAACGCATCCGCCCGCTCGCATCGCGCCAGCGATCCAATCAGCGCCACGCGTACGACGCATGCGTGCGGCCGAAGAGCTGCAGCGGGTACTCGAGATGGCGGCGTTTGCCGAGCGTGCCCGGGTATCTTTGTTCGAAGCCTTCCTCGATGCGGTACGCGAGCAGGGACGCCGTACGCTGATCATCGAAGACTTTCAAGAGCGGCCGCGCTCTTACCGACATCTCCTGAAGGGTGCGCTGGCGCTGGGTCGCTTGAGCTCTCCGGGTACTGTGCAAGGCGAGAACGTCGGTGTGCTGCTGCCCAACGCCATCCAGGCGGTTTGCACGGTGCTCGGCCTGAGCGCATTCGGGCGTGTACCGGCGATGCTGAATTACTCGGCCGGCCCCACTGCGGTGCAGGCGGCGTGCATCGCGGCGCGAGTGCGCACGGTAATCAGTTCGCGCGCGTTCGTCGAACAGGCCAAGCTGGGCGCGATCATCGCAGCCGTTTCAGATCTGCGGCTGGTGTACCTGGAAGACCTCGCGTCGCGACTGGGTTGGCGCGATAAGCTTTGGCTCCTCGCGTATGCGATGTGGTGGCCGCGCAAAGTCATCACGCCGGGTCACAGCAACGGCCCCGCGGTGGTGTCGTTCACGTCGGGTTCGGAAGCGCAGCCCAAGGGCGTGGTCTTGAGCCACGAGGGCGTGCTCGCCAACATCTGCCAGCTCGCCACCACGATCGATTTCACACCGGGCGACAAGGTGCTCAACCCGCTGCCGATCTATCACAGCTACAGCTTCACTGCGGGCGTGATGCTGTGCCTGCTCACCGGCACCAAGCTGTTCCTTTACCTCTCGCCGCTGCGCTACCGTGCGATCCCGGAGATCGCATACCGGCGCAATTGCACCTATCTATTCGGCACCAGCACCTTCCTCAGCTATTACGCGAAGCACGCGGACGCCCTCGATTTCTATTCGGTGCGCCGGGTGATCGCCGGCGGCGAGAAGCTGGGTGCCGATGTCGCCCGGATCTGGGAAGAGAAGTTCGGTCTGCGCATCTATCAGGGCTACGGTGCCACGGAGTGCTCGCCCGTGATCGCCCTGTCCACGCCGCACTGCTTCAGAGCCGGCACCGTCGGGCGGCTGATGCCGGGGCTCGATCACCGCATCGAGCCCATTGCCGGCATCGAGCGGGGCGGCCTGCTGCATCTGAAGGGCGTGCAAGTCATGCTCGGCTATTATCGCTATCAGCATCCCGGCGTCATCGAGCCGCCGCGCTCGGTGTATGGCGACGGCTGGCACAATACGGGCGACGTCGTGCATGCGGATCAAGATGGCGTGCTCACGGTGGTCGGCCGCGTGAAGCGCTTTGCCAAGATCGCCGGCGAGATGGTATCGCTCGATGTGATCGAAGAAGTTGCACGCACCGCGTCTGCTGATGAGAGCCATGCTGCGATCCTGCGCACGGAGTCTGCCAGCGGCGAGACGACGGTTCTGTTCACCACCGATGCGAGCCTTGGTCGCAGTCAACTGGTGCGTGCCGCCCGCCAGCTCGGACGGCCCGAGCTCACGGTGCCCAAGCGGATCGTCTGGATGCCGGAGATGCCGATGCTGGCGACGGGCAAGACGGACTATGTGGCGCTGGAGACGGTGCAGGTGGCGGCCAATGCGCCCGATGCCGGGCCCCCGAGTGAGGATGATCGGTTGACGGGGTCTGGTAGATCATAGAGTCAAAACCGAACTTCAACGCAAAGGCGCGAAGAACGCAAAGATCGCACAAGAACTTCATTTAGCTCGTGCTAGGTTTCTCTGCGTTCTCTCTGTTAGATCTCCGCGCCTCTGCGTTGGATTTTAGTCTTAGCAAGCTCAAACACTGCGCTCTTCGCGCTTTTGCGTTGCCGTTCGGTTTGCTCTTTAGCGCCCCCGATACGTCACCCGATACACCGCACCCGCCATATCGTCCGATATCAGCAGACTGCCATCGGGCATCACCAGCAGCGCGACCGGCCGGCCCCATGCCTGTTCGTTCTCCATCCAGCCGTCTGCGAACACCTCAGCCTCTGCCACCGCATTGTTCTTCAGCGTGACCATGATGACGCGGTAGCCGCTCTTCTTGCTGCGATTCCATGAGCCGTGCTGTGCGATGAAGATGCGATCCCGATAAGCGGCGGGGAACATCTTTCCGGTATAGAACTTGAGCCCGTTGGGCGCGACGTGCCCGCCCTGCTTGAAGGCCGGTGGCGTGAATTCGGAGCAGCTGCGCTTGCGTCCGAACTCGGGATCGGGCGTGTCGCCCTGGTGACAGTACGGATAGCCGAAGTTGAGGCCAGGCCTCACGGCATGGTTCAATTCATCCGAGGGCATGTCATCGCCCATCAGGTCGCGGCCGTGGTCGTTGAACCACAGCTCGCCGGTGCGCGGATCCCAGTCGAAGCCCACGGTGTTGCGAATGCCGCGCGCATAGACCTGGTAGTCACTGCCATCCGGACGGATCCGGGAGATCAGCGCATAGCGGTCGGGATCCGGCTCGCAGATATTGCAAGGCGCGCCCACCGGGACATAGAGCCAGCCGTCCGGTCCGAACGCAATGTATTTCCAGCCGTGATGCGTCTCGTGGGGAAAGCGATCGGTGACCACGGCCGGCTTCGGCGGGTTGCGCAGCTGCGATTCGATGGCATCGAAGCGCAGGATGCGGCTCACTTCGGCGACGTACAAGGCGCCATCGCGGAAGGCGACGCCATTGGGCAGGTTCAGGCCGCGGGCAATCGTGATCACTTCGTTCTTGCCGTCGGCACCTGGAGCTACGGCGTATACGCTATCGTTACGCGTGCCCACGAATACCGTGCCCTGCTCGCCGAGCGCGAGCGAGCGGGCGGCAGGGACCCGGGCGTAGACTTCGATCGCGAATCCCGGCGGCAGCTTGATGCGCTCCAGCGGGAGATTCTCCGCCCGCAGCCCGGCGGTGGCCAGGCACAGCAGAGCGCCCAAGGCGGTCAACGTCTTGATCCTGAAACGGTGCGAGGCCAGCGCTGCGGGCATATCGAGCTCTTTCGATCCGGCGTAGTTGCTGGAGACCGCGCCCATTGCCGGGTAGTTCCGGCTTCGGGCGGGTGCGAGCTGCATTGTTGCGCTTAAGGCGCGCTGCTCGCCCTTGAATTCGTGCCGCTAAGCTACCAGCTTATAGCCGGCCTGTAATCCCGCATGTCTGCGGTGCTTGATAGAACTACGGAGTGGACCATGAGCGAAACGACAGTCAAAGAAACGCTCGGCTTCCAGGCCGAGGTCAAACAACTCCTGCACCTGATGGTGCACTCCTTGTATGGCAACAAGGAGATTTTCCTGCGCGAGCTGATTTCCAACGCGTCCGATGCGTGCGACAAGCTGCGCTTCGAGGCGCTCGCGGATCAGGCGTTGTGGGAGGCCGATCCGAATCTCAAGATCGAGCTCACCTTCGACAAGGCGGCGCGGACCCTCACCGTCTCCGACAACGGCGTGGGGATGTCACGCGAAGAGGTGGTCCAGAACATCGGCACCATCGCCAAGTCGGGGACCCGGGAGTTCTTCCAGAGTCTGACCGGTGACCAGGCGCAGGACGCCCATCTGATCGGGCAGTTCGGGGTGGGCTTCTATTCATCCTTCATCGTCGCCGACAAGGTGACCCTGGTCACGCGCCGCGCCGGTATGGGCCCCGAGCACGGGGTGCGCTGGGAAAGTGATGGCCAGGGCGCCTACACCATCGAGACCGTCGCCAAGACCGGCCGCGGCACCGATGTCATCCTGCATCTGCGCGAAGGCGAAGACGAACTGCTATCGGCGCAGCGGCTGGGCGCAATCATCCGCAGGTATTCCGACCACATCACGGTTCCCATTCTCATGCACAAGGAAGAATGGGACAAGGACAAGAGCGAGTACAAGACGCTTCCCGAGCAGGAACAGGTCAATCAGGCCTCGGCCTTGTGGGCGCGTCCGAAGAGCGAGATCACCGAGGAGCAGTATCAGGAGTTCTATAAGCACGTCGCGCACGATTTCGACCCGCCGCTCGCCTGGACCCACGCCCGGGTCGAAGGCAAACAGGAGTACACCGTGCTCTTATACCTGCCGAAGCGCGCGCCGTTCGACCTGTGGGACCGCGACCACCGGCACGGCGTGAAGCTTTACGTGCAGCGCGTGTTCATCATGGACGACGCCGAGCAGCTGGTGCCTGTTTACCTGCGTTTCGTGCGCGGTGTAATCGACTCCAGTGATTTGCCTCTCAACATTTCCCGCGAGATTCTGCAGGAGTCGAAACTCGTCGAAGCGATCCGCGCCGGCGCAGTGAAGCGGGCGCTTTCGCTGCTCGAGGATCTGGCCGAGAACGACAAGGACAAGTACACCACCTTCTGGAAAGAATTCGGCAGAGTGTTCAAGGAGGGCATCGGCGAGGATTTCGCCAACCGCGACCGCATCGCCAAGTTGTGCCGCTTTTCATCAACGTATACCGATTCCGAAGAGCAGACGGTTGCGCTGAGCGAGTACATCGCACGCATGAAGGAGGGGCAGGACAAGATTTATTACATCACGGCCGACACCTTCGCCGCGGCGAAGAACAGTCCGCACCTGGAGATCTTTCGCAAGAAGGGCGTGGAAGTGCTGCTGCTCTATGATCGGGTGGACGAGTGGGTCGCGAGCAGCCTGCACGAGTTCGAAGGCAAGGCGTTGCAATCGGTTGCCAAAGGCGACCTCGATCTGGGCAAGCTCGAAGACGAGGCCGAGAAGAAGGAACAGGAAAAAGAGGCCGACGCGTTCAAGGATCTCACCAAGCGCATCAAGGATACGTTGGGTGACAAGGTGAAGGAGGTGCGCATCACGCATCGCCTGACCAGCTCGCCCGCGTGCCTGGTGTCGGACCAATACGGCATGAGCATGAATCTGGAGCGGCTGCTCAAGGCCGCTGGGCAGAAAGTCGATACCAGTAAGCCGATCCTGGAGATCAACCCACACCATCCCCTGGTGCAGAGCCTGGGCACGCAAAGCGAGCAGTCGCGCTTCTCGGACTGGTGTTTCATCCTGTTCGATCAGGCGCTGCTCGCTGAAGGCGGGCAGCTCGAAGACCCGGCTACATTCGTGCGGCGCCTGAACGAGCTGATGCTTGCACTCGCGGCGGCTGCAACCGGCTCCGCAGACCAGCCTTAAGTCGTTCTTCAGTAGCGCCGGGCATATTTACGGCGCGCGCGGCAGAAAGATGCCGGGCGCGCTTTTTCATTGCCCGGCGTTCTCTGGTATGTTGGCCGGAGGCCGCGAGCTCGTGCCGACGGAGCTGCCTCGATTTGGATAATCCACCTCTCAATCCGCAAGCGGCCGTGCCGCCGGTAGCGCCGTTGTACGCGCGCGGCCCGGTATTCCACTGGCTCGACCGTAACATTTTCGATCTCGGCCGGCAGATGCGGC
>Ga0335082_10002128_pt1 | contig 21281 bp, 24 predicted proteins | sample Lox_Sample_41_FD_206718 | JGI IMG/M metagenome (GOLD analysis project Ga0335082, IMG submission 206718) | Soil microbial communities from Loxahatchee National Wildlife Refuge, Florida, United States - Lox_Sample_4.1 | ecosystem: Environmental > Terrestrial > Soil > Wetlands | place: USA...
GCCGCGCGCCTGCTGGTTGGCGCGACGCGCGGCGGGGCCGACCGACGCCCGTCTACTTCATCGGGCTGCTGAACGAGGCTTCGCCCAGGACGACTTCCGCCCAGGCGCAGTAGATCTGGACCTTGGCCACGTCCTGGATGTAGGAGGGAAGCGTGATCTCCTTCTTGAACTTGTCGCCGAGCAGTGACTTCACCTTCAACTTGTCGAGCTGGTAGACGGTGCCCCTGGAGTCGACGACCTGCCAGTGCGGGTCGGGAGTGTCGGGGACGACGAAGTCGTCGGAGAGGGTGAGGACGTTCTTGCCGTCCTTCTTGCTGTGGGTGACGGTCCCGGTGTTCGCCTTGGGGCCCTGGAACTTCGTCGAAGTGTGCGACATCATCGCGTCGGCAGCGAAACCGGAGACGGAGAACGCGCACATCAACGTAAGCACAAGGGCGAGGCCGATCAGTTTGGTGGCTTTCATGGACATTCCTCTCGAGATTGGATTTGGCGCGGCGGAAGGCCGGGGCACGATTGAATCGTTAACGATTCGTAGCCGCTTACTGCCGGCTTCATGTGTGCGACTCTACCTCCCGGGCGCGCTCGTGGGATACGGGACAGAGTGGAAGGTTTCAGTCGCCTCGAGAGATTAATTTCCGGGGGCCAACGTCACTTTCGTGGAGTGCCCGTATCCAACGAAAGCTACGGGACTATCGCTCAAACGGGGTTCGAATGGTTCCCGACGGAAGCAAGGAACGAGATGATGGAGATCACGTGCAAGATGGTGCGTCGGGAACTGTCCAATTACATCGAGGATGACGTCACGCCGGAGCTGCGCGCTCGCATCGAGCGGCATGTGGACAATTGCCCGGGGTGCCGCGCGGTGTACGATGGGGTCCACAACGTCCTCCGGCTGGTCGGCGGTGGCGAAGTCCTGGATCTGCCTGCTGGCTTCAGCCGGCGCCTGCTGGAACGGATCCGGGCCGCCTCGCTAAGCAACTGAGGGCTCCTTCCTTTTGTTGTAGTATTTCCACCCTAAGAACACAGTTGCTTCAGGGAGGCGGCGCCGTGGAGACGGAAGCGCAGCGCGCAATCTCACTGGCCAAGACCGAGTACCGGGAGGGCTACAACAGCGGCGACGCAGATCGCGTGCTGTCGGTGTATGCGCCCGAGTTCACGGATTTCTCCGAAGACACTCCCAGCTATTACGGCGCGGAGGCGGCCAAGGCGCTGCGGATCCGCCTTGGTGAGCTGTTTGCGCGCTATCGGGCGGAGATGGCGGTGATCATCATCGACATCGCCGAAGCGGGTGACACGGCGGTCGATTTTGGCTGGCACAAACTGACGCTGACGCCCAAGAACGGCGGCGAAGCGAAGAAGATCAAATATCGTTACTACGAGACCTGGAAGCGGCAGCCGGACGGGCAGTGGAAGATCGATTTCGTGATCACGAACCGGGAATTGCCGCCGCAGATGTTGCCCGAAGGCGCGGGCTAGCCGCCTCCGCCGCGCGCCCCGGCTTCGATGCGCTTGCGCAAACGGTCTCCGAAACCGGCAGGAACGTCGAAGGCCTCGCCGTTGGCGACGATCTGGACCACGTTGCGCGTGCCGTCGAGGATGGCGGTGCAGTGCTCGCACACCTTGAAGTGCTCCTCCATGCGTCGGCGGAGCTCGGGATCGACCTCACCTTCAAGGTAGTTCGAGATCTCCCGCCAGACCTCAAGGCAGCTGATTTCTATACTAGGCACGTTACCAGGGCCTCACTTTTTTCCAGGATCCGTCACCAAAATTCCAACCACCATCAAAGCCGGGGGCCAAGGCATCCCGGATCTGAAGCCGCGCGCGCAAGAGCCTCGTCTTGACTGAAGCCTCGGTGATCTGCAGGAGCTTGGCGGTCTCCGCGATGCTGAGTTGCTGCACGTCGCGCAGCATGAACACCTCGCGATACTTGGGCGCCAGCGCATCGATAGCCTTCTTCAGAGCCATGCGAAGCTGCTTCTGGTGCAAGGCTTCGCTGGGGATCTCGCGCCAGTCTGCGAAATCGCGAGGCATGTACTCGCCTTCGCTGGTGTCCTTGCCTTCTTCAATGGACTCGTAGAGGTGCCGGCGGTCCTTGCGGAGACGCAAGCGCGCTTCATTGATCGTGATCTGGATCAGCCAGGTGCTGAATTTCGATTCACGGCGGAACGTGTTCAGATGTGCCAAGGCCTTCAGGACAGCTTCCTGCGCCACATCCTCAGCGTCCGCATCGTTCTGAAGGATGGAATTCGCCGCCAGGAACACCGCCCGCTCGTAGGGCTTGACCAGATCGTAGAAGCACTCGGTCTCGCCGTTGCACACCCTTTCGATAAGGGCGGCCTCAGCTTCAAGTCCGAGTTGTGGCTTGGATGCGTTCATGAGAGCGAGTCCCGCAACCGGGGTTTGGTCAGACGATGCTGCAAGGGCAGAGAAAGATACATCCGCCGGTTCCCGGGCCGCCAACCTTGTCGCCGTCGATGTATGCGGTCGAAGCATTATAAAGCGACCTGAGCGGTCCCCCGCGGCATGCTGGAAGAACTTGCTCTGGCCGTGAGATTGAGCTGGGAGGCGGAAGTTTCAGATGCGCACCGGGAATTTTCTTGCTTTTTGTCACCTCTCGACGAGTGCGGTATCCCATGGCGCAGGTCAGGAAGACATGCCAACGATCCCCACTCACGAGGCTGCGGTGCCAGTCGCCACGGCGGCAACGGTGGCGCAGCCGCCCGCCCCCGGACAGCCGCTGAGCGTACAGCAGGCGATCGCGACGCACTGGCCCGAATACGTCATGGAGGCGGCCGGCCTGGGAGCGTTCATGATCTCAGCCTGCGTGTTCGGAGCCCTCTACGAGTATCCCGGATCTCCCGTACGGCAAGTCGTTCCTTTCCAGTTGCTGCGCCGGCTGTTCATGGGCATCTCGATGGGCCTGACGGCCATCGCCATCATTTACTCGCCCTGGGGGAAACAGTCGGGCGCGCACATCAATCCCTCGGTGACCCTCACGTTCTTGAGGCTCGGCAAGATCAGGAAGTGGGACGCCATCTTTTATGCCTTGGCCCAGTTTGTGGGCGCCGTCGCCGGCGTGCTGTTGGTGGCCCTGGTGCTGGGGCGGGCGATCTCCGATCCCGCGGTGCGCTACGTGGTCACCGTGCCTGGGGATCACGGCTGGCTCACCGCCCTGGGCGCGGAGTTCGTGATCGCGTTCGGTCTGATGTCGGCCGTCCTTTACTTCTCCAACCACCATCGTCTCGACCGTTACACGGGCCTGGTTGCAGGAGCCTTAGTGGCCACCTACATCACCATCGAGGCGCCATTCTCGGGCATGAGCATGAACCCGGCCCGGACGTTCGGGTCGGCGTTCCCGGCCGGTGTCTGGGACGCATTCTTCGTCTATTTCACGGCGCCACCGCTGGGGATGCTGGCGGCCGCGGAGTTGTACCTGTGGCGGAAGGGCAAGCTTGCGGTGAAGTGCTGCAAGCTGCATCACGCCAACGACAAGCGCTGCATCTTCTGCGGCGCCAACGGGGGATTCGAATGAGCGCGAACCGTTACGACGTCATCATCATCGGCAGCGGCGCCGGGGGCGGAACCCTGGCTTACAGACTGGCGCCATCCGGGCTGCGCATCCTGCTGCTGGAACGCGGCGACTACGTTCCCCGCGAGAAGGACAATTGGAGTACGCGCGCGGTCAACCTGGAAGGGAAGTACAACACCAAGGAGACCTGGCGCGACCGCGACGACAAGGAGCTGCACCCGCATACCAACTACTGGGTCGGCGGAAACACCAAGTTCTACGGCGCGGCGCTGTTTCGCATGCGGCGAGAAGATTTTGGCGAGATCACGCACCATGGCGGCATCTCTCCCGCATGGCCGATCTCCTATGACGATCTCGAGCCTTACTACCTTCAGGCCGAGCAGCTCTACCAGGTCCATGGCAAGCGTGGGGAAGATCCGACTGAGGCTGAAGCCAGCGGACCGTATCCCCACCCGGAGGTCTCGCATGAGCCGCGCATCCAGCACCTGCACGACGACTTCGAGCGCGCGGGGCTGAAGCCGTTCCATGTGCCGCTCGGCGTCATGCTGAACGAGCAGGACATGCGGCACAGCCGCTGCATCCGCTGCAGCACCTGCGATGGGCACCCATGTCTGGTGTACGCCAAGTCAGACGCCCAGGTGTGCGCCGTCGACCCTGCCCTGGAGTATCCCAACGTCTCGCTGATCACCGGCGCCTACGTCGAGCGCTTGGAGACGGACGCTTCCGGACGCGAGATCAGCAAGGTAGTGGTGCAGCGCAATGGGGCCCGCGAGGAGTACTCCGCTGATGTGGTCGTGGCGTCTTGTGGCGCCATCAACTCGGCGGCGCTGCTCCTTCGTTCGGCGAGCGACAAGCATCCCAACGGGCTGGCGAATGGCTCCGATGTCGTCGGTCGTCACTACATGGGCCACGTCAACTCGGTGCTGATGGCGCTTTCCAAGTGCCCGAACCCGACGGTGTTCCAGAAGACGCTGGCGGTGAACGACTTTTACTTCGGGGCCAAGGACTGGCCGTATCCGATGGGGCACATCTCCTTCGTCGGCAAGCTGGACGAGGACACGTTGCGTGCTGGTGCACCGGCCATCGCGCCGGGCTGGACGCTAGACCTGATGGCCAAGCACTCCCTGGATTTCTGGCTGACCTCGGAAGATCTGCCGGACCCGAACAACCGGGTGACCGTGAACCGCCAGGGCGAGATCGTGCTGAGCTACCAAGCCAACAACCTGGAAGCGCACCAGCGTCTGACGGAAAAGCTGAAGCAGGCGATGAAGCAGACCAATTGCGGTGTGCACGGGCACGAATGCCACCAAGGGCTGTTCGCCCGCAATCTGTACCTGGGGCAGCGCATCCCGCTGGCCGGAGTCGCACACCAGAACGGCACCATTCGGTTCGGCGACGACCCAAGCACGTCGGCACTGGACGCGAACTGTCGCGCCCACGAGATCAACAATCTTTATGTGGTGGACGCAAGTTTCTTCCCCTCCAGCGCCGCGGTGAACCCGGCGCTGACCATCATGGCGAACGCGCTGCGCGTCGGCGACCATCTGCTCCAGCGGTTCGGCAAGAGCATTGCGCGCCCCGAAGTGCAAGTGAGGGTGGGCGCGTGATCCGACCCATCCACGAACGGATGCGACGTCCGCTGCTGGCATGCGCGCTGCTCGTTCTTTCCGTGGCAGCCGCCGGCCAGCAGGCGCTGGTGACAGCGGTGGACGCGGTGGGCATGACGGTCAGCGACATGGACCGCGCGGTGGATTTCTACTCGCGCGTGCTGACGTTCGAGAAGGTATCGGATCGGCAGGCGAGCGGACCGGACTTCGAGCACCTGGTAGGTGTGTTCGGGGCTCGGGCACGGGTCGTCCGGATGAAACTTGGCGACGAGCAGATCGAGCTCGCAGAATTCCTGGCGCCTCGCGGACGGCCGGTCCCGGTGGACTCGCGCAGCAACGATCGATGGTTCCAGCGTGTCGCCATCATTGTCAGCGACATGGACCAGGCGTATCGGCGACTGCGGGAGAACAAGGTCGAGCACGCGTCGAGCGGCCCGCAGCGGCTCCCCGACTGGAACAGGAACGCGGGCGGGATCGAGGCGTTCTATTTCAAGGATCCCGACGGCCATCCGCTGGAGATCTTGCACTTTCCGGCGGACAAGGGGGCAGCCAAGTGGCACCGGGCCTCGGACAAGCTGTTTCTGGGGATCGACCACACGGCCATCGTGGTCAGCGACACCGATGCGACCTTGAGCTTTTATCGCGACCTGCTGGGAATGAAGGTGGTAGGCGAGAGCGAGAACTACGGTCCCGAGCAAGAGCACCTGAACAATGTCTTCGGCGCGCGCCTGCGCATCACGGCGCTGCGCGCCGGCAGCGGCTTCGGTATCGAGCTCCTGGAGTACCTGACGCCACGGGATGGCCGGCCGTTTCCGGAAGATGAGAGGGCCAACGACATCGTCCACCGCTACACGGCCCTCGGCGCGAATGAACTGGCTGCGGCCGACCGAGCGCTCATCCGGCAGCACGCGAGTCTTGTATCTCCAGGGGTGGTCACCGTCTCTAACGGGAAGGCGATCACGGTGAGGGACCCCGACGGTCATGTCCTGGAACTTCGAACCACGAATTAGGAGTTGTAGCTGTATGACGGGAGTCAATGAGAAGAACGGCCGAGCGATGGAACCGCTGTGCCCTGATCAATTGGGTCTGGCGCGCGCGGACCTGCTGGAAGCACTGACCCTCAAGTTCAACAATCTGTTCACCTCCATTGTCGCGAACTGCGAGATGGCGCTGATCCACCTGGAACAGACGCACCCGGCCGTAGGGTACCTGCTGTCGGCCAAGGGCGCGGCGTATCAGGCCAGCGATGCCAACAGCCGGGTGGTTGCGCTGGTGAAGGAATGCCGGGAGGCACACAAGTGAACGCCGAAGAGATCCGTCTTCAGGAATGCCGCGACCGCAGTCATCATTGGAAACGGTGGGGTCCGTACCTCAGCGAGCGCGCCTGGGGTACGGTACGCGAGGACTACAGCGCGTACGGTACCGCGTGGGAATGGTTTCCCTTTGATCATTCGCGCTCCAAGGCTTATCGCTGGAACGAAGATGGGCTGGCGGGGATCTGCGACCGGCACCAGCAGATCTGCTTCTCCATCGGCCTGTGGAACGAGCGCGACCCTTTCCTCAAAGAGCGGCTTTACGGGCTGACCGGCAACCAGGGCAGCCACGGCGAGGATGTGAAGGAATGCTACTTCTACCTCGACAGCACGCCGACCCATTCCTACATGAAGTATCTCTACAAGTATCCGCAGGCGCGGTTCCCCTACGAGCAGCTTCTGGAGGAGAACCGGCGCCGCGGCAAGGACCAGCCGGAGTACGAGCTGGCGGACACCGGAGTCTTCAACGAGGACCGCTACTTCGACGTGTTCGTCGAGTACGCGAAGGGCGGGGTCGAGGACATTCTGGTCCGCATCACGGTGGAGAACCGCGGGCCGGAGGCCGCGAAGCTGAGAGTGCTGCCGACCATCTGGTTCCGCAATACCTGGAGCTGGGGACGCGACAACACCAAGCCGACGCTGAACAAGGGTGCGACGCTCGGAGCGATCGAACTCGACCACCCGACTTATCCAAGACGGTTCCTGTACTGTGACGGCGCTCCCGAGCTGCTGTTCACCGAGAACGAGACCAACGCTCGCCTGCACTACGGCCAGGCGGACGCGAAGGGCTATTTCAAGGATGGCATCAACGACTACGTCGTCAACGGGAGCAAGGGCGCGGTCAATCCGCAGCAGTCGGGCACCAAGGCGGCCGCGCATTACGCGCTGACTGTCCTCGCTGGCGGGAAGGTCACGATCCAGCTCCGTCTGACCGATCTTGTCCTCGCTGATCCGTTCGGCCCGGACTTCAAGCAGGTGTTTGCCGATCGTACGCGCGAAGCCGATGAATTCTATGCGGAGATCACCCCTTCCGATCTTTCCGACGATGGTCGCAACGTGATGCGCCAGGCGCTCGGCGGCATGCTATGGTCCAAGCAGTTTTATCACTATGTCGTGCGCGACTGGCTCCAGGGCGATCCGGCGTTTTCTGCCCCTGCGCCGGAGCGCAAGCGGGGCCGCAACTCGGAGTGGGCCCACCTTTACAACGCCGACGTCATCTCCATGCCGGACAAGTGGGAGTACCCGTGGTATGCCTCCTGGGACCTGGCGTTCCACTGCGTCGCTCTGGCCATCGTCGATTCCGATTTTGCCAAAGAGCAGCTTCTGCTGTTTCTCCGCGAGTGGTACATGCATCCGAACGGGCAGATCCCGGCGTACGAATGGGCGATGGGCGATGTGAACCCGCCGGTGCATGCCTGGGCGGCGTATCGCGTGTACCAGATCGAGAAGAAGCGCCGCGGCGTGGGGGACATCGAATTCCTGGAGAGGGTCTTTCACAAGCTGCTGCTCAATTTCACTTGGTGGGTGAACCGCAAGGACGCCGAGGGCATGAACATCTTCCAGGGCGGCTTCCTGGGCCTGGACAACATCGGCGTCTTCGATCGCAATACTCGACTGCCGAACGGCGGGTTCCTGGAGCAATCCGACGGCACCAGCTGGATGGCGATGTACAGCCTGAATCTGCTGGCCATCGCGCTGGAGCTGGCGCGTCACGATGCAGCCTACGAGGACGTGGCCAGCAAGTTCTGGGAGCACTTTGTCTTCATCGCCCACGCCATGAACCACCTGGGCGGTAACGGCACCGGCCTGTGGGACGAGGAAGACGGCTTCTACTACGACCTGCTCCACATGCCCGACGAGAGCCACATCAGCCTGAAGGTGCGCTCGATGGTCGGTCTGATCCCGCTCTTTGCGGTCCAGACGCTCGAACCCGAGCTGCTGGAGCGCATGCCCGCGTTCAAGCGGCGGCTCGACTGGTTCGTGAAGAACCGGGCCGACCTGACCTCCAACGTGGCCTGCATGCGAACCAGAGGCGAGAAGGAGCGCCTGTTGTTGTCGGTGGTCAGCCCCGATCGCCTGCGCAAAGTGCTGCGCTACATGTTGGACGAGAACGAGTTCCTATCGCCCTATGGGATTCGCGCGCTGTCCCGGTACCACAGGGACCATCCCTACACCATTCATTTCGACGGCATGACCCACTCCGTGGATTATCAGCCGGGTGAATCGACCACTTCGCTGTTTGGGGGGAACTCCAACTGGCGAGGGCCGATCTGGTTCCCGGTGAACTTTCTGCTGATCGAGTCGTTGCAGCGCTTCCACCACTACCTCGGAGATGGCTTCAAGGTCGAGTATCCCACCGGCTCCGGGCAGATGCTGACCCTCTGGGAGGTGGCGGCGGAGCTGTCGCGCCGGCTCACCCGCATCTTCTTGAAGGACGAGAGTGGGCGGCGGCCCTTCAACGGCAAGGTGGAAAAGTTTCAGACCGACCCCAACTGGCGCGACCTGATCCTGTTCAACGAGTACTTCCATGGAGACAACGGCGCCGGAGTCGGGGCCAGTCATCAGACTGGATGGACCGGGCTGGTCGCCAAGATGCTCCAGCAGAGCGGTGAATCGAAGCCGCAGCGGGCCAAGACCCACAGATCAAGAACCGCCGGCGTGAGCCGGTAAGGAGCGGAAACATGAAAGCCATTGCCGTATTTCCCGGGAAGCCCAACACGGTGCACCTGGCCGATGCGCCCATGCCATCGCTGCACGAAGTCCCCAATGGCCGCGGAGTGCTGGTGAAGGTGTTGCGTGTCGGCGTGGATGGCACCGACAAAGAGATCAACGCCGCCGAGTATGGCGCAGCCCCTCCGGGATACGACTATCTCATCATCGGCCATGAGAGCTTCGGCATCGTGGAAGAGGTCGGTCCCAGCGTCACCGAACTCCAGCCCGGTGATTACGTGGTGGCGACCGTGCGCCGTCCTGGTCACAGCATCTACGACCTGATCGGCACCAACGACATGACGACCGAAGACACCTACTACGAGCGTGGCATCAACCTGCGCCACGGCTTCCTGACCGAGTACTACGTGGACGATGCCGAGTTCATCGTCAAGGTGCCGCAGGGCCTGAAGCAGATCGGAGTGCTGCTCGAGCCGATGACGGTGGTCCAGAAGGGCATCACCCAGGCCTATGAGATCCAGCGGCGCATGCGGGTGTGGCGGCCACGGCGTGCAGCAGTCATGGGCGCGGGCACCATCGGACTGATGGCCGCGCTAGTGCTGCGGCTTCGCGGAATCGAGGTCACCGCCTTCGCCCGCAGCCCCAAGCCGACTCTGAATTCCAACCTGCTCGAAGAGATCGGCGTGCGCTACAACTCGACTTCCGAGCTGTCGATCCTTGACGCAGGAAAGAAGTACGGGCCGTTCGACCTGATCTTCGAGGCGACCGGGAACGCCGGCATCGTGTTCGACTGTCTCCAAGTGCTTGGCAAGAACGGCGTGTTGGTGTTGTCCAGCGTCACCGGCGGCGACAGCAAGATCGAGGTCCCGGCCGACAAGGTCAACCTAGGCTTCGTTCTGGGGAACAAAGTGATGGTGGGCACAGTCAATGCCAACCGCGAGTACTTCGAGTCCGGAGTGCGCGACATGGCCCAGGCGGAAGCCCAGTATCCCGGCTGGATGAACAAGCTGCTGACCCATCCCGTGAGCGGGCTGGAAAACTACAAGGAGCTGTTCGAGAAGCTGACCACCGCTAAGGGCGCCATCAAGATCTTCTGCGAAGTGGCGCCCCTGGAAGGCGAGGAGATGCAGGACGCGCAAATGGCTGGGGCCCGGCGCTGAACTTCCGGACTGCACCGGCAGTAGGAGAGGCACGTCATGATCGCATTGGGACCAGAGGTGTGTCGTGATCTGGAGGCCGCGCTCTCCCGCGAGTGGCTGGAGACCAACGGCCTCGGCGGATTTGCTTCATCCACGATCTGCGGGCTGAATACGCGCCGCTATCATGCGCTGCTGGTTGCGGCCACGAACCCGCCCGTGGGGCGCCTGGTCCTGTTGTCGAAGCTCGAAGAGACGCTGGTGGTGGACGGCGAACGGTTCGACCTCTCCGCCAATCAGTACCCCGGCGTCATCCATCCCCAGGGATTCCTGTACCTGAAGTCGTTCCGGCTCGATCCGTTCCCCATCCTTACCTACGATGCGAATGGGGTTGAGTTAGAGAAGGCGCTCTTCATGGTGCAGGGAGAGAACACCACGGTCGTCCAGTACGCCGTGAAGGCCGGCATGCGTCGGAAGAAGTGCAGCATCACGCTCGAGGTCCGGCCACTGATCGCCTTCCGCGACTACCACTCGACCACGCACGAGAACTCCGGGCTCGATCCCGCTCTGGACAGCAAGCCCGGCTTGACCAGCGTTGCGCCTTACCAGCCCCTCCCCCGCCTCTACTTTGCGCATGACGCCGAACAAGTCGATCCATCCGGTGCCTGGTACCGCAATTTCGAGTACCGGGTCGAGCAGGAACGAGGGCTGGATTTCCGCGAGGACCTATTCAATCCGCTGACATTCAGGTTCGACCTCTCGCGGCGGAGCGCGGCCGCCGTGATCGCGTCGACGGTGCCGCATGAAGCGCGAGAAGCCGACGGCATGCGCCGCGCCGAGGAGAAGCGCCGGAAACGGATCACTGCTGCTTCGCCGTTGAAGGACGATCTTGTGGACTCCCTGGTCGCCGCCGCGGACCAGTACATCGTCGCCCGCGGCGAGCACAAGACCATCATCGCCGGCTATCCCTGGTTCAGCGACTGGGGGCGGGACACGATGATCGCGCTGCCGGGACTGACGCTGGTCACCGGCCGCTTCGAGGTGGCGCGTGACATCCTGCTGGAATTCTCCAAGCACGTCAGCCAGGGGATGTTGCCGAACCGCTTTCCGGACGCCGGAGAGGCGCCGGAATACAACACCGTGGACGCCACGCTTTGGTTCTTCGAAGCGATCCGCGCCTACGCCACTTACACCGGAGACTACGAGTTCGTGCGGCAGCTGTTTCCGGCTCTGGTGGACGTCGTCGCGTGGCACGTGCGCGGCACCCGTTACGGCATCCACGTGGATCCCAGCGGCCTGCTGGCCTCCGGCGAGCCGGGAGTGCAGCTCACCTGGATGGACGCCAAGATCGGCGACTGGGTGGTGACGCCGCGTTCGGGCAAGCCGGTCGAGATCCAGGCGCTCTGGTACAACGCGCTGTGCGTCATGGCGGAGCTCGCGCAGCGCTTCGGCGACCCCGAGCGGCAGAAGAAATACGCCGGCATGGCTTCGGTGCTGCGCTGGAGCTTCAACCGCCTCTTCTGGAACGAATCGAAGGGCTGCCTCTATGACGTGGTGAACGGCGGGCCGCCGGATGGGACCATCCGTCCCAACCAGATCTTGGCGGTCAGCCTGCCCAATTCCATGCTGGCGACGGACCGCGCGAAGAAGGTGGTAGAAACGGTCGAGCGCGACCTGCTGACGCCTTACGGACTGCGCACGCTGCCACAGGGCGACCCGCGCTACGTCCCGCACTACGTCGGCGACGCCCGCATGCGCGACAGCAGCTACCACCAGGGGACGGTCTGGCCGTGGCTGATGGGGCCGTTCGTGACTGCGTACCTCAAGGTGAACGGCAACAGCGAAGCCGCGCGCATCCGGGCGCGCAAGTGGCTGGAGCCTCTCCAGCAGCACCTGTCAGAAGCGGGACTGGGTCAGATCTGCGAGATCTTCGACGCCGATCCCCCGCACACCGCCCGAGGCTGCTACGCCCAGGCGTGGAGCGTTGGGGAGGTTCTGCGCGCCCTGGTCGAGGACGTCCACGGCCGCAGAGTCCGCGGCGCCGCCGCCGCTGCCTTCGTCGAGGCCGTAGCCGGCTGATCAGCGTTCCAGGAACCGTGCCCGGATGCTGGCCGGGAGGCGCTCCAGGTCCAACAGGGTGAGGAAGTCGATGGTCTTGAATTCGCGATCGATGGCCGGCGCGCCGCAGATCTGCGCCCCGATCGCAAGATAGGTACGCAGGAGTTTAGGGGGAGTCGGCCTTGTCCCCCTGGGGATCGCCAAAGGAAAGCCGAAGTCGCCGATCGGCCGGGTCTGCAGCCCTGGCCGCACTAGATACTCCCTCAGCGCGTGATACATCTCTGAGCCCTCCGCCGGGTCCTGCGACGTCAGCGAACTGCAGCCGATCATGTATCGCGCACCGTGTTCCCCGGCATAACGGGCCAGCCCCTTCCACAAGAGGCAGAGGACCTCGAACGAGCGGTGGTCGCGGTGAATGCAGGCCCGGCCCAGCTCCAGTATCTGGTCGCGCAGCGGCTCATACGGCGCGAAGTCGAACTCGCGCGCACTGTAGTAGCCGCGGTTGCCCGCAGCGATGCAGCCTGTCTGCACACGGTAGGTCCCGACGACCTCGCCGCTCGGGATGTGTTCGACCAGCAGGTGGTCGCAAACAGGGTCGAACTCGTCAGTGTCGCGACCGGTTTGATAGGCGGAGGCCAGCCCCTCGTTCAATTCCAGGTTGAAGACGAGGAATCGGAGGCGGTAGGCAGCTTCGCGGTCGCGGTCGTTCTCAGCGAGGCGCAGGCCGTAAGACCCGGCCCGGATCCAAAATCCAGGCGGCGACGCCGCTCGCTCCGCCGCACGCCCAAGGATTGCCGAGACTGCCGCACGCCCGAACATGAACCCTCCGGCCGTGAACGGCGGGATCTCGGCGCATCCACGGGTGCTCATCGGATACGCAGCTCGTCACAAGGTGACATCCCAGCGTGAAACTTTTGCGTTGACCGCGTGTCACACGGCCTGAAAGGGGAGTTGACGAACCGACATGAGAAAACTGGCTCTGTTACTGATCTTCGCGATGGCGACTGTCCCGGCCTTTGCCGGCAAGCTCCTGCAAAACACTGATGACAACGGCTTGGCGCTTCAGGGCTACGACCCGGTGGCCTTCTTCACCGACGGCAAGCCGGTCCATGGCGCACCGCAGTTCACCAGCATCTTCCACGGGGCGCGGTATCAATTCGCGTCGGCCGAGCACAAGAACATGTTCGATGCCGACCCGGCCAAGTACGAGCCGCAGTTCGGCGGCTACTGCGCGTGGGGTGTGAAGAAGGGAGGCCTGTACCCGGTGAAGATCGAGGCTTTCCAGATCGTCAACGGCCGCTTGCTGATGCAGTACGACTTCGGAGCCCGCGAGCAATTCAACAAGGACACTCTCGGCAACCTCAAGCGCGCGGACGAGAACTGGCCAGGGCTGGTCGAAAAGAACGGAAAGTAGGAGAAGCGATGCAGACCGCAACCATGACAGCGAACAAAGCGCGATCCGCGTCAACGGGACGCTTGGTCTTGGACTGGGCCCTGCGTTTGCTCGCCGCCGCGATCCTGCTGCAGACGCTGTTCTTCAAGTTCACCGCCGCACCGGAATCCGTCTACATCTTCACCAGGGTGCACGCCGAGCCCTGGGGACGCATCGGCTCCGGTGCCGTGGAGCTTGTCGCGTCGGTGCTGTTGCTGGTCCCCGCTTCCGCCTGGCTCGGCGCCTTGATCGCGATGGGCGTGATGAGTGGGGCCCTCGTCAGTCACCTGACGGTGCTTGGCATCGAGGTGCAGGGCGACGGCGGCCTCTTGTTTGGCTTGGCTCTGATCGTGTTCAACGCCAGCTGCATCATCCTCTATCTGCACCGGTCGTCAATTCCTTCCTTGCGCAGGAGTCGCCCATGAATGCCCGCATGATCAACGCGGTCAAGGACGTGCTGCAACAGGGACTGACGCTGCTGTATGGGTTGGATGCTCGTGCCTATGGGGACGTCCTCGACGCACCCTACGAAGCGTCGATCGGGCAGCACTATCGGCACGTGCTCGACCACTTCATCTGCCTGGCGATCGGGCTGGAAAGCGGGAGATCGAGACCGATCTGCAATACGCTCGCGGCATCACCGCGATGCTCGTGCAACAGTTCGAGGCGCTCTCGGACCAGGACCTGCAAGCGCCGTGCGACGTGGTCTACAGCGTCAGCTACAGCGATTCCGAGCCCGAAGTGATCGCCTCGACCGTCGGTCGCGAAGTGGCTTTCTCTGTGGGCCACGCCATCCACCATTTCGCCATCGTCCGGCTGCTGTGCGCGCAGCTGGCGGTCGCGGTGCCCAGCGAGTTCGGGATCGCGCCCTCCACTCTCAAACACCGCGCGGCCCAAGCGGCGGGCTGAATCATGCGCCTCGCGTTGCTCATGTCCATCGTGGTGACCGCTCTCCTCTCAGAGGACGGCGGCGCAGCTGCCGCGGCCACCCTGGTCGGCAGCCGCTCGCTCGACCTGCCGTTCGCTCTCACCGCTGCGGTGGCTGGGTTGTGGATCGGAGATGTCGCGATCTACGCGCTTGCACGCCGCTTCGGACGAGGCCTGCTGGACCGCGGGTGGACTCGCCGACTGGTCGGGGCCAGTGCTTTCGCCAGGGCAGAAGCGTGGGTGACCTCCCAGGGAGCGGGCGCTCTGTTCCTGAGCCGCTTTGTGCCTGGGACCCGCCTTCCTTCTTACATAGCTGCTGGTCTGGCGCGCATGACGTTTTCACGCTTCGCGTTGACCACTGCGCTGAGCGCGGCGGTATGGTCGGCTGCGGTGATCGCTTTCGGGCGAAGCATCGCGGCGGTTCTCCCAGGCGTGCCTCGCTGGCTCGTCGCCGCTGCATTAATGATCCTGGTGGTCGGCGGGGCCGGTGTTTGGCAAAGATTCGGGACGCGCATGATCCGGCGGATCTCCATATTCCTGTCGAAACTCCGTCGCTGGGAGTTCTGGCCCGCATGGCTGTTCTATGCTCCGGTCCCATTCATGTGCGCGTGGTTGGGCCTCAAGTATCGAGGCTTATCGCTCCCGACCATCGCCAATCCGGCGCAGCGCAACGGCGGTATCGTCGGTGAATCCAAGATCGAGATACTGAGGGAACTGGGTCGCATTGCGCCGGAACACGTTGCCGAAGCCTATCTGGTCTCCCCCGGTTCACTCCCGGAGCGGACGCGCCGCATCAGGGAACTGGTGGAGAGCGGCGTGCTTCGATTCCCGTTCGTCATGAAACCGGACACCGCCCAACGCGGGGAAGGATTTCGCAAGATCAGCTCGCTGCAACAGGCCCTGGGATACGTGATCGAAGTCGCGGCGCCGGTGACCGCTCAGAGCTACGCCGAAGGCCCATGCGAAGCGGGGATCTTCTATTACCGCTATCCGGGAGAGCCTCGCGGCCGCATTCTGGCCATCACCGACAAGGTATTTCCTGTCGTCGTGGGCGATGGCCGCAGCACAATACGCGAGTTGATCGAAGCCGATTCCCGCGCGCGGCTGATCGCCGGCACATACCTGCGACGTTTGGGATCCTCCGCGGACCGCGTGCTGCCGGAGGGCGACTCGCTGCGCCTGGTCGAGGCGGGGAACCACTGCCAGGGATGCATCTTCCGCGACGGGCTCCGTCTGTACTCGGAAGCGCTGCGGGCGCGGATTGACGAGATCTCGCAGGGCCTGCCCGGCTTCTTCATCGGCCGCTATGACGTTCGCTATACGAGCGAGGAGGACCTGCGGGCCGGGCGCTTCACCATCATCGAACTGAACGGCTCCGCCTCGGAAGCCACCAGCATCTACGACGAGCGCAACTCGCTGCTCTCCGCCTATCGGACACTCTACCGCCAGTGGGAACTGGTGTATGCCATCGGTGCGGCAAACCGCAGCCTGGGCCAAAGACCGGCGTCGCTGCGGGACGTGTGGCGTGATTGGCGGCAGTACCAGGCGCAGGCGGCGTTCTATCCTATGGCGGACTAGCCATGTGTACCTTGAGCTTCCTGCCGCGACCCAGCGGGTACGTCGTCGCCATGAACCGCGACGAGCGGCTGAGCCGTGTGGAGGCGCTGCCTCCCAGGCGGTTCGAGTTTTCCGGAACAACGGCGATCTACCCCCACGAGCCCGGCGGAGGGACCTGGATCGCGGTGAATGAGCGCCGGATGACCCTGGCGCTTCTGAACCTGGGCGATAGCTCGGGCAGAAAACATCGCAGCCGGGGCGAGATCATTCCGGCCCTGGTCAGCTCAGGATCGAGTGCGGAAGTGGGCGCAAGGCTGCGAGGCACGGACCTGGCTGGGGTCCTGCCTTTTCGCCTGATCGGCATCTTTGGCGGTGAGCGGCGGATCTTGGAATGGCGCTGGGATGGATGGGCTCTTCGGCGGCGGTCCTTCGCTTGGCGCCGGCAGCACTGGTTCTCCTCCGGCATCTCGGACGAGCGAGCCCGCCGCGGCCGCGCCCCGGCCTTCGAATCCGCCTGGAGGCGACGCTCCGCCGGCGCCCTGGGTTGGCTGCGGGGCATGCACCGCTCTCACCAGCCCGCCCCCGGCCCGTTCAGCGTCTGTGTGCACCGTCCGGATGCCGGCACCCGCAGCTACACCGAGATCGTCTGCGACGCCTTCTTCGTCCGCATGAGGTACCAGCCGGGGGCGCCGTGCAACTCGCAAAGCCGGTCTGCGAAAATCGCGCGCTTGCGCTCCGGCCGCTGAAACTTTTCCTGGCGCGGCGTTTCTCAATGGTATGGCATTCGAAGGCAAAGTCGTCGTCATCACCGGCGCCAAAGGCGGCCTGGGAACGACTGTCACCGAAGCTTTCCTGGCGGCCGGAGCCACGGTGGTCGGCATCTCCCGCAGCATCAAGCAGACTGACTTCGCTCACAAGAACTTCGCCGCCGTGCAGGCTGACTTCTCGAGCGGCGCCGCGGTTTCGCAGGCGGCAAATGAGATTGCCGGTCGTTTCGGTCGCGTCGACGCGCTGGTGCACGTCATGGGTGGTTTCGCCGGCGGAACGGTGGCGGCCACGGACGACGATACCTGGCGCCGTATGCTCGACCTCAACCTCAACGCCGGTTTCTACGCGGCGCGCGCGTTTATTCCTCACCTACGCAAGGCAGGCTCCGGCCGGCTGATCGCGGTAGGCAGCAAGACAGCCGATGCGCCGCACGCCGGGCTCGCCGCTTACATCACCTCGAAGGCCGCGATGGTGATGCTGGTCCGCACCATCGCAGCCGAAAACGCCGACGCCGGAATGACCGCCAACGTCGTCATGCCCGGCACCATGGACACGCCCGGCAATCGCGCGGCGATGCCGGACGCTGACGTTTCCAAGTGGGTACCACCGAGTGACGTTGCCAAGTTGATCTTGTGGCTTGCCGGAGAGCAGGCCTCGCAGGTGAATGGCGCCGTCATCCCGATCTCTGGCCGCGATGTTTGAGCCGATGGCCAAGGCGTTGGTGATCGCGCTGGAGGCATACACGCTCCTGGGCGCCCTGTTCGCGGTCGCGTTCGTCGCGACCGGCGTGCATCGTATCGACCCCACCGCGCGCGGCGCGGGCGTCGCCTTCCGTCTGCTGATCTTTCCCGGCTCGATGGCCTTTTGGCCGATGCTGCTGCTGCGCTTGGCTCGGGGCATGCACGCGCCTCCGCCGGAAAGGTACCCGCACCGATGATCCAGCCGCTGCGAACTCGACATCTCCGGATGTTCGTGATTCTCGCCATCATCCTGCCGCTGCTGTTCGCAGCCGCGCTGGCAGTACGGGGCCAGCCTCCGGCGCCGCTCGTCATTCCTTCGGTAGGGGGCACGCGATGAGCGCCGGGTACGCTGCCGTCAGCTGGAACCGCCAGAAGCGTCTGTATGACCTCACGATGCTCGGCCTGTTGGTGCTGTACCTCGGTCTCTTTATCGGCCTCGGCGCCGTTGTCCATCCGAGTGCCACCATCGAGACGCTGCTCATTCGTGCGTTCGGGACCGCGGCATTCCTGCTCCTGCATGTCGTGCTCTGCATCGGGCCGCTGTGCCGGCTGGATCGCCGCTTCCTCCCCCTGCTCTACAACCGCCGCCACTTGGGAGTGACCACGTTCTTGCTCGGCCTGATGCACGGGGCATTCGCCATCGTGCAATTCCATGGGGCTGGTGATGCAAATCCGTTGCTCAGTGTGTTCACTGCCAACCAGCGCTTCACCAGCCTCGCCAACTTTCCGTTCCAGCCACCGGGTTTCATGGCGCTACTGATCCTCTTCCTGATGGCAGCGACCAGTCACGACTTCTGGCTGCACAACCTGACCCCGCCGGTGTGGAAGAGCCTGCACATGCTGGTCTACGTCGCGTACGGGCTTCTGGTCGCGCATGTGACCCTGGGTGCACTGCAATCGGAGAGGAGCCCGCTGCTGGCCATCGCGTTGGGACTGGGCATGACCGTGGTTCTTGGCCTTCACCTGGCGGCCGCCGTTCGCGAAGCACGTGTCGATCAAGCCAGACGCGAGCCGGCTCTCGACGGATTCGTCGAGATCGGCGCGGTCGACGAGATCCCCGAGAAGCAGGCCAAAGTGGTCTCGGTCGCTGGCGAGCGCGTCGCCATCTTCCGCTATGACGACAAGATCTCGGCGCTGTCCAACGTCTGCCGTCATCAGAACGGCCCCCTGGGCGAAGGGCGGATCATCGACGGTTGCATCACCTGCCCCTGGCACGGATACCAATACCTGCCCGAGACCGGCTGCGCACCCGCTCCGTTCACCGAAAAGGTCTCAACCTTCGACACGCGTGTCGTGGATGGGCGGGTGTGGCTGAAGACCACGGCCAACGAGCCCGGAACCCGCGTCGAGCCGGCATGCATCACCCCCAGGAGAGCATCCGCATGAGCAGCTTCTACGTCGGATATCAACCGAGGGTGCCCGCAGACTTGCGTCCAACGCTTCGCCGCGCGATCACGGGATTCGCCGCCCTGGCGGTGGGTCTGGCGATCATCTTAGTGTTCTCCCAATCACCATTTCCGGCCGCCAGCTTCGAGTTCCTCAACGTCCGCTCCTTTGAAGGCACTCTGGTGGAGACGCCCTATCCGATGCTCCTGGTGAGACGCCCCGACGTATCCGGCGCTGAGGAATACTCCCGCTATCTGCTGGTCGCGGAAGGGAAGCACGGCGCCGACCGCGAAGTTCGCGGACACGAAGGCGAGATCGTCCGCCTGCGCGGCAAACTGATCTATCGCGACGACCAGACCATGATCGAGGTCGCATCGGGATCCGTCCAGAAGCTGGGCCAGGCCGCCCAACTCCCCAAGCCGGTAGACCTTGGTATGGCCACCCTGACCGGAGAGATCGTGGACACGAAGTGCTACACCGGCGTGATGAATCCCGGGCGAGGCAAAGTCCACCGCGATTGTGCGGCGCGCTGTATCAGCGGCGGCATCCCGGCGGCCCTGCTGGTTCAGGACGCCTCCGGGGGCGCCTCCCTGTACCTCCTCACCGACGCCGCTGGAAAGCCGTTGGGTCGGGAGCTCCTTGGCCGGGTTGCCGAACCGGTGACTCTTTCGGGGCGAATCTACCGCAGTGGGTCCATATTCACCCTCGCTGCCGATCGTGACCGCCTTCCGCTCCGTACCGCCAAACGGTAGTGGCCAAACGACTTACGAGCCCCAAGAAACTTGCCTTGCTGGTGAAACTTCCTCTACCTTCGTGTATCAGAGGAGACGGAGGTGTCCTCACAGGTGCCTCCGGTTTGAATCGTGATCGCTGAGTTACAGTGCGCGGAAGTCCAGCGGGAGCTCTCGAACTACATCGAGGGCGACCTATCGTTCGACCTGCGCGCCTGCATCGAAGGTCACGTCCGTAGCTGCCCACGCTGCAAGGCCGTGCTCGACGGCCTGAGGAACGTGGTTGCGCTGGCGGCGGACGAGCGGGCCGTGCCCCTGCCGCCGGGCTTCAGTGAACGTTTGCGCGAGCGGATCCGGAACTTTCGGCCGGCCACACCGGCACCCATCAAGGAAGTCCCCTTGGGCATTGCCGAAGGCACCGTTCCCCTCGGATCTCACATGGTTTATTTCTGGCAGGATGAGACCGAGTTCCGCAAGGGGGTCAAGTTCCTCGAAGCCGGCCTGACCAACGGCGAGCACTGTGTGGTCCAGGGGCACCAGGAAGCGGTCGACCTGACCATGAAGGTCCTCCGCGAGGACGGGTTTGACCCCGAGCGGCTGACGGCCGGGAAGCGGCTCACCATCTGGCTGCGCGGCAAGCAGGCGGGTGGCACCATGCAGGACCTGTCGCTCATCGTCGAAGCCGCCATTCGCGCTGGCGCACCGGCTGTGCGCATGTTCGGCAACCTGGGCCGCGGCAAGGACGATCTCCCGGGCGGGGAAGACGATGTCCTCGAATTGGAATCCCGTACGACCACCCTCATCGGCCGGTTGCCCTGCGTGCTGGTCTGCATGTATGACGTCCGCGCCCTTTCCGGACGTTTGGTGCTGAAGGGCGGCATGCAGTCGCATCCGCTCACCTTATGCGAGGACGGCGTGCGCGAAAACCCGCAATACGTCCCGGAACAGCAATTCCTCGCGGGCATCCGCCGCGCCTGAGATAGTTATAGATCTCAACTCGGTGATCTTTGGCTCGGTGACCCGCGGGAACCCGGCGAATCAGAAGGGCGTACTTTCCGGATAGCCGACGATCCGGAAGTTATCGCGCAGTCGCTTAAGTCGAGGTCCCCGGTGTCGGGTACCCCTTAGGTGTACATCGCGGCTCCAACTCCCGTTCCGCCTTCCCACACTCGTGCGGTGAGGTATGCTTTTGCAGCATCCCCAGAGATGAGTGGCAGCGGCCAAACGACGGGCGGTAATGGGTGGAGAACCTGGCTGTCAGATCGCGTGGCCGAACTGCGGCAACGCGAGGAGCAGATATTCCTGGCTTTGGCGCTGGTGATCGGCGCGTTGACCGGGCTGGCGGTGGTCGCGTTCATCTTGCTGACGGAACGGATGGGGATGCGGCTGTACCCGGTGGGGGGTGCGCCGTGGCGGCGTCTGCTGTT
>Ga0335082_10002133_pt1 | contig 21267 bp, 9 predicted proteins | sample Lox_Sample_41_FD_206718 | JGI IMG/M metagenome (GOLD analysis project Ga0335082, IMG submission 206718) | Soil microbial communities from Loxahatchee National Wildlife Refuge, Florida, United States - Lox_Sample_4.1 | ecosystem: Environmental > Terrestrial > Soil > Wetlands | place: USA: Florida...
GCCATTGCCGACCTTTTGGACGCCTGTCGACAAAGAACCGACCTGTGTCGCAGTGGACTGGAACGCCCCAGTTCCGTTATAGGCCGTGTTGAAGCCGTCGGCGCCGGTAAGTGTCAGCGGCGCGCCCGTGTAGTAGGTGAAAATCCCACCGATTTGCCATCCGCCCACGAGCCGCGACAGAACAGGGTTGGTGGAATTTCCGAATGCTTTTCCTGGACCAAACGGCAGTTCATAAATACCATTGATCTTGAGGACTCCCGCGTGATTGAAGCCCAAGACCTGCTTGTCGAGGTGTTCGTTGCGCAGGGTGCGGAAATCCTGGAAATAGATTGCGCTTTCGCCCGAGGTGCTATCGCCGATGGCTTTGCTCCACACGTAGCTCCCCTGGTAGCTGAACCCGTGCGATAGACCCCGTTGCAGCTGGATCTGGAGCGAATGATAGTCTGAGCGCCCGGAGTTATCCACGGTATATGCGCCGCCGGGAAGGATAGCCGACGTGCCGAACGGAAACGGCGAGAACTGTGGGTTGACCACGAAGAAGTTCACCGGCAGGCCCGCCGCGGAGACTAGCGTGCCGCCCGGGACGAGACCACCCAGGCTCCCGTTCAACAGCGCCGCCAAGCCAGCAGGATTGTTGTTGGCAAAATAGGACTGGAATGTTGAGCTGAGGCGCATGGTAGCGGAGGTCAACTTCAGCGGCGCCACCAGAGAATCCATCAGCTTTGAGACACCGCCCCCGCGCACCGTTTGATAGGCACTTAGGAATGTCTCGCCAGTTGGCGACGCTGCCAGGATGTTGACTTCGTTCACGTCGTAGGCACGAAGCAGTTTGGTACCGGTATTCCCGACGTAGCCCACGCTCAAGACCGTGCTTTGGGAAAGCGCGCGCTGAATCGTGAAGTTGAAGTTCTGAACGTAAGGCGTCTTCAGGTTGTCCTGGAACGAATAAACGGATTGGGAGCGCAATCCGCTGATCGGCTCCGTGAACAACGGAGTTAGCGTGGTAGTGATCGGCATCTTGACAGTCGATAGGTTCAGCAACGATGTGGATGTCTGGGTGACCGTCGTAGCCAGCGCGTCCGGCTGGTAGGAATTGAACATGTGGATGAAGTAGAGCTGGTTGCGCACGTAAGAGATGCCGTAGCCTGAACGGATGACAGTCTTACCGCTGCCGCCGGTCAGCCAGTGCGGCCCGTGCTCGCCCAGTGCCCACGCGAACCCGACCGCTGGACCAAAATTGTTGTAATCGGGATTGTAGATCTTGGTGTCCGGATGGTTCGTTTCTGGTCCGATGAGCTGTACGGTCGTGAGCGACCCGCCCGCTGCGCCCGGGTTGAACAGCGCACCGAGGTTTGTGCCGGAAACTCCGAATATGCCTGCACCCCCTCCTACCAGGGCCTGCATACGACCGTCGGCGTCGACGGGAACACCGTAAAACTCGTACCGCACCCCGAGGTTCAAAGTGAGGGATGGCGTCACCTTCCAGTCATCTTTGAAGTAGCCGCTGTACTCGTGATCGAGCAAGTTGCTGTAACGGCTCTCACCGGGGATGAATTGTGGATTGGTTCCACCCGGCGAGTTCAAGACTGCGTTGGCACTCGAAAGCGACCCGTTCAGATCGTTCAGCAAATTTGTCGCGGCCGTGGCGTTGACGCCGATCCCGGGAATTGTCGTAATCCCCTGAACGGCGAGAGCCCCTGTTTGCGCGCCTATCGTGGCCGTCGGAACAACGCCCACCGTGTCGAATCCTGCATTGTTGAGGAACCTGACCACCACGCCGCCTTTAAAGGTGTGTTTTCCTTTGATCCAGGTGAGATCGTCGCCATACTGGTAGGTCTGAGAGATGCGGTTGCTGGTGCTTCCTGTGCCGTTCGCGGCAGGAGAGAGGGGGTTGCTTTCGCCGCCGGCCAACGTCAGATAAAATGGAATGCTGTTCGAGCTGGGAAGAAGCTTTTGTCCAGCGGTTCCGCTAGGCCCCCCCAATGGATCGTACTCGCTAAAAACGAGCACACGCGGCCGGAAGACCCCCACGCGAACTTCATTTACAAGATTGGGTTTCAGAACGCTGGTGAAAGCCACGCTGTACTGCGTGGTTTCCGTGGGCGCTAAGCCGACCGGTGACTGCGGGAACGGTTGGCCGTTGGCCACATTCAGGCTGTAATATGACTGATGATTTAGAGTAATCGTGATGCGGTGCTTGTAATTGAACAGGTGATCGACGCGCCCTTCGAACAGTTGGAAATCATCCACCACCGGTCGCGACCATAGAAATCCGGCCGTGTTCAAGCCGTCGCCTACCAGGTAGTTGTTCGGCGCTGGCGCAAGACTCAGTAGCCTCGCCACTTGTCCCGTCGAATCGGGTCCCAGGCGGTTTGGATCTCTGCCGAAAACGCTGATCGTTTGCAGCGGCCCGGTTGCCGTGGCCGGCTGGATCGGAGTCCCTGAGGTGTTCACAGTCGGGGCGGCTCCGGTGGCATTCTGGTTCTGCGCTCCAGGAAAGAACCGGAACATTCCTTGCGACGCAGTGGGCGTCAGCACCGTGGGGTTGGTGGCAACACGCTGATTTTGATGGTCCTCTTCCCAGATGCCGTTAAAGAAAGTCTTATTCTTCTTAACTGGCCCCCCAAGCCGCAACCCGAACTGATTCCGAACCAGCCTGTTTCGGGGCGCATTCATCGCGCCGGTGAAGGGATTGATTCCCGCGGCGTTGTTAAACCACTCGTTGGCGTTGAGAACGGTGTTGCGGAACTCTTCCCAGGCGCTGCCGTGAAATTGGTTAGTGCCGCCGCGCGTGATCAATTGCACTTGAGCGCCTCCGCGCCCATATTCCGCGTCGGCGGGCGAGGTGACAACCCGAAACTCCTGGACGCGATCTATGCTTACCGTATTGGAGACATTGGTATTGAATGCGCCATTTAACAGGTTATCCTGCGTGTTGATGCCATCCGTGGTGTAGTTGATCGCACCCGTCTGCATTCCATTGATATTTACGCTCTCAATGCCGGTCGTAATCACTCCGGGTTGTGTGGTGAGCAGATCGTAAGCGCTACGACCGACCAGCGGAAGCTCGAGAATCTTCCGTTCTTCCACCACTGTGCCGATTGTGGCGCTGCTGGCGTTGAGCTCGTTCACCGTCGCTTGCACCTCAACTGTTTCAGACGACTGGCCGATTTCTAGAGCGATATTGGCCGTAAGTCGCGAGCCGACCGCCAACACGACATCCGGCAGCGCAACCTTGCGGAACCCGGGGTGTTGCGCGCTGATCCTGTATGTGCCTGGTGGTAAGGCAGGAAACACATAGATGCCAGACTCATTGGTTTGAGTTGTCGTCGACACGCCTGTTGCGGTATTATCAGCCGCAACCGAAGCGTTAACGACATGGGCGCCGGAGGGGTCGGTCACAGTTCCCGAGACGGTCGCATCGGTCTGCGCCGAGGCAGACACCGCAAACAGCAACAACGTGAAAACCCAACTGATTCGAATGCAGTTCACGAAAACCTCCAGCGGGCATCATGGCCCGAGGACTCACAGGGGTTGCAGTTTCGAGCCCCGATAAATTGCCATAATTCAGGGCATTGGATCAGAGATTTCGTTTACACTATCACTGATCGAGCTGCACCGCAAGGAAATATTTAGCGTCCCGCGGACGCGGCTAACGCCTCATTGAAGGACTGTAACCCATGGTTCGACGGCTACCACTAAGTCAGCTCGCAGCGGCATTCTGGGCGATTGTCTCCTTGATGACCGGTTCCCTGTCGGCGCAGGAGGGAGTCGGGCATTTTCAATTCAAGGTCGAGCAGATTCCTATGCGGGACGGAAAATCGCTCGCGGCCGACGTTTTTGTTCCGAAAGAGGGCGGCCCGACCCCGACAATTCTGATCCAAACGCCCTATGGCAGGACCTTGATGCGCCCAATGTTCGAGGGCAAAGGCCGATTCGGGGCCGACTCGTTATTCACTGACCAACACTATTCCTTCGTTGTCACGGACTGGCGCGGGCGAAATGGGTCCAAGGACGCTCTGGTAGCGGGCAAGCCGCAAAGCCTGCCCGAAGATGGCTTCGACACCCTAGCCTGGATCGCCAAACAGTCGTGGAGCAATCAAAAAGTCGGAACCTGGGGAGCTTCGGCGTTGGGCCGTGCCCAATATGCCACCGCCAGTGCGAACCCTCCCGCGCTGGTTTGCTCAGTGCCGATTGTTATGACATTAAACATGGATTACGACTCGTACTTTCCCGGCGGAGCGGCCTGGGAAGAGTTCCTGAACATGCTGACGCGGCTGGGCTTCAACAGCGACATGTACAAAACAGTGACGTCCCGGCCCGTCAATGACGAAACATGGCGAAATCTTCCGGATCGCGCGAATGTACGTCCCGAAGACATTCGCGTGCCGATGCTATTCATGGGTGGCTGGTACGACATATACACCGATGGCGTGATTAATGCGTTCGAGGCAGTTCGAGCGAAAGGTGGGGAGAAGGCGCGCTCAGGGAGCCGTCTCATGATGGGCCCCTATGTACACGCCGCCGATACATCCAAGAATGGAGAGCTGGAGTTTCCGAAAGCGGAGCTTTACAGTATCCGCAAAGCCAGGGCATTCTTCGATCACTGGCTTCGCCAGCAGGAAAATGAATTCTCGCGGCCAGAGCCGGCCGTTCTCTCCTATCAAATGGGTGTTGATGAATGGAAAGGACTGCCGGACTGGCCTCCGAAGGACAGTAAGCCTTCGAGGTATTTCCTCACAGCGGATAAGACCCTTACTGTAGCGAAGCCCAAGAATCCGGCTGAACCGCTGACAATTCACTTCGATCCTGCGGATCCCGTGCCGACCGTAGGCGGTCACATCCTGAATCCCGACGTTGTCCGCGGGCCGGCCGATCAACGGCAGAAAGTGGAATCGCGCAATGATGTGCTGGTCTTTTCGACCCCAGAGCTGCGGCAGGACTTGACCACGGCCGGTAAGGTGAGCGCCGAACTCTACGTGTCCTCCGATCGGCCGGACACGGACTTCACTGTCATCCTCACCGACGTCTATCCGGATGGCCGTTCCATGTTAGTAGGCGAAGGCATCCGGCGGATGCGATTCCGGGAGTCCACCAACGCGGAGAAGATGATGACTCCCGGCGAAATCTATCGCATCGCGGTGGAACTTCCGAACACCGCGATTACTTTTCCGAAGGGACACCAGGTGCGCGTGATTGTATCTTCGTCAGACTATCCCAGGTACTCTGTGAATCCGAACGACGGAGGATTGATGTACGACAAACATAAGGGTGTCGTGGCGACCAATCATGTCTATGTTGACTCGACGCATCCATCGGCGTTGATCTTGCCGGTAGAGAGCCACTAAGACGCAACGCCGCTGGGGATCAGGGGGTTCGTTGCGTACAGCACCGTTCTCTCCAGAGCGTTCAGCCGGTCGTCGGCGATCGCCGCATAAGCCTCCGATTGGATGATCTCCACGAAGACCTTCCGTGACGGATATTCGACCAAGGCGATTCGATCCCAAGTCTCAGCGCCAACCATCAGTTCAGCAGCGTTGCCTATGTAGAGGATCTTCACACCCTTTGGCTGGGCGAGCTTGGCGAAACTCTTTCCATAGCGGTTGTATAGCCTCTCGCCGTCGGGCTTGAACTTTAGCAGGTTGAGCATGACCACGGGGCCTTCTTCTGTGCTGGCGGCGAAGGCGCGAAACGACTCAGGAGTCGGATGGAGTGGGTTCATGGCTCACATTTATAGCATGCGGATCGCGTAGAAGCGGCGTAGAATGGTCGAGACTCGCCGGGTGAAGCGGCCTGGAAATTACTTATGAATCGATGCATTCTGTCTCTTGGGCTCGGCGTCATTTCCCTTTGCGCCTCCGAACTTGTGGAAGCGGATTTCAAGACCACTCTGATTCCTCACGCCGTACCCTATGCCGTGCTCCTTCCGGACGGCTACAAAGAAGGTGCACCATTACCTCTGCTCATCTATCTTCATGGTGGAGGCGGCGATCGTACTGCTTTGACGCGACTGCGTGGCGTCTTTGAAGAAGAGTGGAAGGCGGGTCGCGTCCCGAAAATGGTGGTCGCGACGCCCAGCGTGACTCCGCGCTGCTTCTACATGGACTACAAGGACGGCGCCGAGAAATGGGAAACGATGATCGTCGGCGCGTTCCGCGAGCACTTGCAGCAGGCCTACAACGCTAGTTCCGACCCGAAGAAAAACTTTATGATGGGTCCGTCGATGGGCGGCGAAGGCTCCTTGCGAATGGGCTTGAAGTATCCCGAAAAGTTCGGAGCCATTGCAGCGCAAGAGCCGGGCATCGAACCGATTCTGCATTGGAAAGACATGCAACCGCGCCATCGCTTCTGGCGTGAAGACAACTTATTCGAGACTGCATTCGGCAAACCGGTGGATCCCGCATATTGGGAAGCCAACAATCCCGCATCGATCGCTAAAGCCAATATGAAACGCATCATCGCTTCGGGTTTGCAGATCTACCTAGACGTCGGTGATCAGGATATGTTCCTGCTCTATGAGGGCACGGAGTTCATTCACCGGGTACTGTGGGACGGCGGCGTTTTTCACGAATATCACATCGTTCACGGCGCCGATCACGTAGGCCGGACCTTGCGGCCGCGAACGGTCGAGGCGCTGCAATTCTTTACCCGAGTGTTGAATCCACCGCCAATCGATCCCGTCGCGGAGGCAGCTCGGAAAACGCTCGATCCCCTCAAGAAGAAATACGGAGTCAAGTGAAGCTTCAGTTCCTGACCCTTGCGGTTCCGGCTTCCAATGACTCGATCTTGCGGTCTTATCTCATGCTGTTAGACTAAACCCATGGAAGTGCCTGCGCGGGTGCAGTGTCCCCGTTGCCATCAAAGTAGCGTACCGGGTGCTCCCAGCTGTCCATCCTGCGGGGCTTCGTTTGGTCCTGACGACGCCACGATGATGATTGAAGCCCCGAGCGTCAACTGGTCGAAGGCCACCCGGGCGGACACGGGCGAATCCGGTTCAGCGCTCTCCCTCGAAGTTGGCAGTGTAATCGCCGAGCGTTACGAAATCATGAAGATGCTGGGCGAGGGCGGAATGGGCGCGGTCTACAAAGCGAAAGACCGTGAGCTCGACCGGTTGGTGGCGCTGAAGGTGATCCGCCCCGAACTGGCCGGCCATCCGAGCATCCTTCAGAGATTCAAACAGGAATTGATCCTTGCGCGGAAGATCACTCATCGAAATGTGATCCGCATCTACGATCTGGGCGTCGCCGAAGGGCTCCGTTTCATCACTATGGAGTTCATCGAGGGACAGGACCTGTCGTCGTTACTCGAAGAACGCAAGCTTACGCCTGAAGAGACGGTCCAGATTTTGCGGCAGGTTTGCGCCGCGCTCGAAGCGGCCCACGCCGAAGGCATTATTCACCGTGATTTGAAGCCGCAGAACATCATGATCGAATCGGGCGGCCGAGTGGTGGTGATGGATTTCGGTCTGGCCCGCTCCATGGAAGCGACGGGACTCACGCAGGCGGGCGCGTTGATGGGAACGCCCGCCTACATGTCGCCCGAGCAGGCCAAAGGCCTGCCTGTGGATGAGCGTTCCGATGTTTTTGCCCTAGGCATTATCTTTTATCAGATGCTGACCGGCGAGGTTCCCTTTCGGGCGGATACCGCGCTCGCCAGTTTGCTGTTACGAACGCAGGCGCCTCCTCCGCCGCCGGTGCAACTCGTTCCAAGCGTTCCGCAGCAGTTGAGCGACATAGTCCTGAAGAGTCTCGCTCCCAATCTTCCGGATCGTTATCAGACCGTGGCACTGCTTGGCAAGGACCTGCGCGAATGGGAGGAAGGCACACTCCACAAAGTCATCGTGACGCCACCCATGGCCATGATGTCGGAGTCGAAAACCGGCAAATGGATCGCTATTGCGATCGGGTCAGCGGCCATCATAGCAGCCGGTGTATATGGCGGGTACCGCCTATTCAATAGACCCGCTGCACCGGTTGCGCCTATGACCGTGCTTATCGCTGATTTCAATAATCACACGGGAGACTCGGTTTTCAGCGGTACATTGGAGTCCACGCTCAAGTTGGCTTTGGAAGGCGCGTCTTTCATCAGCGCGTATGACCGGACCAGGGTCCGTGAATTGGGTTTGAAAGCTATAACCGGTACATTCGACGAACCGGCGGCCGCGGCGACCGCCGCGAGTCAAGGATTGAACGTGGTTGTTTCCGGCTCGATTGATCGGCGCGGTTCCGACTACCAGCTTTCACTGCGGGCCATTCAGGCTGTCACCGGCAAGACCCTCGCCAACGCCGATGCGACTGCGCCAAACAAGGACCAAGTGCTGTTTGCCGTGACTAAAGTAGGCGCCGCCATACGAAAGGCGCTGGGCGACCACACTTCAGAATCAGAGCAGCGCTTGTCAATGGAAACGCTGTCGTCTGCAAATCTCGAAGCGGTTCATGAATATGCGACGGGCCTGGACATGCTGTCAGCCGGCAAGTTTGCTGACGCCCAAGCGCATCTCTCGAAGGCCGTGGACTTGGACCCCAACTTCGGCATCGCATACACGATCATGGCCAGTGCGGCTCGTAACCAGGGCAGGTTTCAGGAAGCCGAGCAGTACATCAGAGAAGCCATCAAACGGACCGGGCGCATGACCGAGCGCGAACGCTATCGCACCCGTGCTTACCTGTACTTCCTGACCGGCGATTATCAAAAGTGCGCGGAAGAATACGGATCGCTTCTGGATCGCTACTCAGCAGATACTGGGGCGTACACGAATCTTGCCGTCTGCCTGGCACACCTGCACAACATACCGAAGTCTCTCGAGGTGGCGCGACGGGCGGTGGCTATTTTGCCCAAACGCGCGGTTTACCACTCCAATCTTGCGATGGACCTGGTATCCAGCGGAGACTTTCCAGGAGCTGTTAAAGAGGCGGCCGAGACGGTGAAACTCGGCTATATCAACGGCTACCTTATTGAAGCCTTCGCGCGCCTGGGCGAAGAAAAGACGGATGCAGCAGCGGAAGCCTACCACAATCTTGAAAAGACGCTTCCATCCGATGCCGCAACCGGTTTGGCTGACTTGGCTGTGTACGAAGGCCGCTACTCGGAAGCAGTCAAAATTCTCGAGAAAGGCGCGGCGGAGGACCTGGGTGGCCGCAAGCCGGACAAGGACGCCGCAGCCACGAAGTATTGGATGTTGGCGCATGTCCAACTTCTGCGGAAGCAAAATGCCGCAGCCCTCGCGGCGGCTAAGAACGCGCTGGACAACAACAAAGCATTTCAGACCAGGCTCGTCGCCGGTCAAGTCTACGCTGCAGCCGGAGAAGAGGCGAAGGCGCGGGAATTGGCCAACGGTCTCGCCGGCGAACTGCAAATTGAGCCACAGGCCTACGCCAAGTTGATCGACGGGGAGATCGCACTGAAGAACGGCGATGGCCGCGGGGCAGTGAGGATCTTTACTGAAGCCAATAATCTCATGGATACCTGGATGGGCCGGTTTGACCTCGGCCAGGCCTACCTCGCCATCGAACAATATCCCGACGCAGATTCCGAATTCGACCGCTGCATCAAGCGCCGAGGCGAAGCTGTCTCACTATTCTTGGATCTTTCCACGTACGGCTACTTTCCGCCCGTTTATTACTACCAAGGACGCGCGCGCGAAGGCATGAAAACCGCAGGCTTCGCCGAGTCTTACAAGAAGTATCTGAACATTCGCGCCAAAGCCGGTGAGGATCCGCTCCTGCCTGACGCCCGGCGCCGCGCCAGCCAATAGCCGTCACACAACCCATGTCAGCGGCAACCTTGACAGAGTGAGCCGCGTCCAGAGATACTGAACCGGATAGCATACTAAAGGCAGTATCTTGGTGGCGCCTTTATTTGCAGGGTCCTATCGAAGTCATTGGCCCCTGTTACTGTACCCAGGCCGTTAGGTGGGAACACCTGGGTCGTCGTATCGAAGCCTTCTGACGGAAATCTAAATATGAAACTGAGCGTGAACCACGCCCTTGCTGTGGTCCTCGTGGCGATATTTGCGCGGGTCGCTTGCGCCGGCGACGCTCTGAGTTTTTTCAACAACTGGTTCGTCACTGGGGATTATGCCGTGGCGGGTGTTGGGCTGCGAGGCGCCGGCGTGAACGGCTGGGCCACCGGAACCATCAACATGACCGGCGTGCCCACCGGCGCGGACCCGATTGCTGCGTTTCTTTATTGGTCCACTGTGGAGACATCCGCGACTCCTAGCGCTGCAAACGGCTATTTCAACGGCTATCAGATACAAGGCGCGGTTTTGGGTAATCCGCAAAGCCCGAATCCGCCTTGCTGGGGTTCCAATGGAAGCATAGGCCCGGCGGGAACAACCGGGCTGGTCTATCGCGCGGATGTGCTCCGGTATTTGCCGGTCGATGCCGGCAATATCCGGCAAGCCAACGGCAGCCAAACGGTAAAACTGCCCGATTCGGGCGGAAACGGGAATGGCCCGTGGACTAATGGCGCCAGCCTAGTGGTGATTTACCGCATCGTGGTACCGGGCGATGCGAACACAGCGCCGCTGCGAGCCATCGTCATATACAACGGCGCCTACACTTTCAATATGCAGTCGGCGGGGATGACGCAGACTGTGGCGGGCTTCTATCAGGCCGCGGCGAGTGGCGGTGGCAAGATCACCAACATCGTGGCGAATGGGCAATCTACTTTTGCTTCGACGGTTTCCGCAAACGGTCAAACACTGACCGACAACTCCTTCACCGGCGCGCAGCAAGCGCGTTGGGATAATCCCACGTTCAATTTCAATCTGGCTACGAACGCTTCCTCCTTTACGACTCTGGCGACTGCGGGAACGAACCAGACATGTCTGACCTGGGCTGCCATTGTTTTCAGCGTCATCGTGCCGGACAGCGACCACGATGGCCTCCTCGATCTTTGGGAAACGAAGGGATTGCACCGCAATACTCAAGTTTCTCCCGCGACGTTCGGCACTTGCTCCGACTATCCGAACGAGCCCTGCGTGAACCTCCCGGCCATGGGCGCAAATCCCAACAACCAAGATATTTTCATTCAGATCGATTGGATGCACGGCTTCGGCGATGGAACCGGCGGCGCCGATAATCACGGCGCTCACGATCACATGCCCAAGCTCGCGGCGTTGAACTCAGTCGCCAGTTCCTTCGCCGCTCATGCAATTAACGTGCATTTCGACGTGGGCAATAACTACCAAGGCGCTCAAAGCACCTGTGGAAACGCACCATGCAGCTTCATAGTTCCAGCAGCCTACGCGCAAGGCGGGTCGGACATCGATGAATCCACTCTGGTGTGTCACGACACCGCAACCCATTCTTGCGACTACCACGAACCGTATCCGGTGCTGAGCTTTGAATTCGGTTTCGCCTCGATCCGGGACGGGAATCATTTGCTGAATATCAGTCCACATTTCGCGCAAAATCGGAAAGATATCTTCCGTTATTCGCTCTTTGCCCATGCGCTGGCTGGACCCTTCGACGCAAAGGGTCATCCTGTCGATCCGTTTACGGGCCAGCCGGCAAACACTCCCAAGAGTTATTCGGGCATCGCGCACCGGCCCGGCGGCGGCTTCATGGTGACGCTCGGTCTGTGGCGATCCGATATTCCGGCCAACGATCAGGTCGGAAGCGTGCAGGTGCAGGCCGGCACGCTGATGCACGAACTCGGTCACAATCTGGGCTTAGGCCATGCGGGCTCGTCGACGCTACCCAACTGCATGCCGAACTATGCGAGCGTGATGAATTACCTCTACCAGACTCACGGATTGACGGATGCTTCCGGCAACCAGCAAGTCGACTACTCGTACGGCAAGGTCCCGCCGGTGAATGAGGCGTACTTGTATGCAGGTTACACGAAGGGGACACAACGTTACCGCATCAGATTCTATGGGCCCTTAGCGTCGAATCAGCCGGCCACTCAAGCTGCACAGGTGCATTGCGACGGGACGCCGATCAAGAACGGTGAGGCTTTCGAAGTCCGCCTGGAGAGTCCCACTGTCGGGACTCCCGACTGGAGCAACGGAACGGTCCCGGCTGGCCATGTCATTCCCCCGCTGGATCTGAACTACGATGGCGCCACCGGGCAGTATTTCCTCGACCGGCCCGACTGGTCCACCCTGAATCTCCAGCAGATTGCCTCCGGGTACAGTTTCGGCGGCCTGTCTGTCGGGGCATTCGCCACCAATGGCGGAGCGTACGCGACCGATGCTGGCGCATTCGCCACCGATGCCGGCGCGTTAGCCACTGATGGTGGGGCATTCGCTACGGATGGCGGAGCTTTTGCTACCGATGGAGGGGCCTTCGCCACTGACGGCGGAGCCTTTGCAACAGACGGCGGCGCATTCGCCACCGACGGCGGAGCCTTTGCCACCGACGCCGGCGATTTGGACGAGACGACGTTGCTCCTCTCGACCGTTGATCCGCCTCCGCCGCTCACTTCCACGAACACGATCAGCTCAATTGTCTTGAACTGGACGCCGCCTGACTCGGGAAATATTCAGAGCTATAACATTTATCGCTGTGCGGGAGCGGGCTGCACACCGTCCGCGCCGCCCTTCAAGAGCATCACCGGGGGCAGTGCGACTCCCAGTTTCACCGATGCCGTCAACGATTTCGTCGATTCCGGCTCGACTTGCCCCGCAAGCTCCACCTGCTACAACACGACTTATGTCTACGTGGTTACGTCCGTAGCCACGATCAACTCCAGTACCAACGAAAGCCTGTTCTCGAAAACCGCGACCAGTGAGGTGCCGCACCTATTCGTGATCGCTGACGGCCTACCGTCCATGGTATATGGAGGGACGAGCCCGACTCCGACGTTCAAAGTTTACGGTGATGTTCAGGGATCGCTGACCGGCGTGACCTGCGCATACTCGCCGTCGGTTGCCAGAAACGCTGCTACTTATCCCATCGTCTGCTCTGGACCGTCGACAACTTCGCCGGCCAATGGCGTTAGCTACAACCAGCCGTATCTTTCCTACATTCCCGGCACGTTCACGATTACGCAGCGGCCGATCACAGTGACCGCAGCCCCGAGCAACAAGATTTACGACGGCATGACCACGTCCCCCGCGACGCCGGCGATCACGTCGGGCACTCTGGCGTACTCCGATACGACGGCGTGGACGGAGAGCTACGACAACAAGAATGTTGGAGCAACCCACATGATGACGCCTGCCGGCGCGGTGAACGACGGCAACGGTGGAAACAACTACAAGGTCACGTTCGTTTCGATTAACGGCGGAGTGATCAGACCGGCTCCGGCATCGGTGACACCAAACCCAGCTAATAAGTTCTACGGGAGCCCTGATCCGACACTGACGGGCGTCTTGACCGGGTTCGTTGCGGCAGACGCCATTACGGCAACCTATACTCGTACGCTCGGTGAGACCGTCGCGGGAAGCCCGTACACCATCAGCGCCGTCCTGAGTCCGGGCGCGGCACTCACCAACTACGCCATCACTAACAATACTGCCAACTTCACCATCAATAAGGCGCCGGCGTCTATCACACCGAACGCGGCCAGCAAGACCTACGGAACGCCCGATCCGATGTTGAGCGGAACTCTGACGGGGTTCGTCGCGGCGGACAACATTACCGCGACCTACACGCGGACACCCGGAGAGACCGTGACGGGTGGTCCGTACAATATCAGCGCCTCGCTAAGTCCCACGGCTGCGCTGGTCAACTACAACATCACTTACAACACGGCCAACTTCACCATTAGCAAGGCGAATGCATCGGTGACGTCGAATCCGGCTAGCAAAACGTACGGAACTCCTGATCCTGCGTTCAGCGGGACGTTGACTGGCTTCCTTGCGGCCGACGGAGTAACGGCGACGTATAGCCGTAATCCAGGCGAAACTGTCGCCGCGTCGCCGTATACAATCTCGGCGACTTTGAGTCCTGCGGGCGTTATGGGCAACTACAACATTACGTATCACACCGCCAATTTCACCGTTAACAAGGCGAATGCATCCGTGACGTCGAATCCGGCCGGCAAAACGTACGGAACTCCTGATCCTGCGTTCAGCGGCACGCTGACTGGTTTCCTTGTGGCCGACGGAGTAACAGCGACGTACATCCGAAATGCGGGAGAAGCTGTCGCAGGATCGCCGTACACAATCTCGGCGACGTTGAGTCCCGCAGGTGTTTTGGGCAACTACAACATCATTTACAACACGGCCAACTTCACCATTAACAAGGCGAACGCATCCGTGACACCGAACCCGTCCAGCAAGACCTATGGCACACCTGACTCATCGCCGCTCACGACTGGGACATTGACTGGTTTCGCTGCGGCCGACGGAGTAACTGCGACGTACATCCGAAATGCAGGAGAAACTGTCGCTGGGTCGCCGTATACAATCTCGGCGACTTTGAGTCCTACAGGCGTTTTAGGCAACTACAACATCATTTACAACACGGCCAACTTCACCATTGGCAAAGCGCCCGCTACAGTCGCCTTGACCAACATGATGCAGACTTATACCGGAAGTCCTCTTGCGCCGACCGTTACTACGAATCCCTCCGGTGTTGCTGTCTCATTGGTCGGTGCGCCCGACACCAACGCTGGAAGCTATCCGGTGACGGTCACAGTGACCGACCCGAACTACTCTGGTTCGGCAATGGGCATGTTTGTCATCAACAAATTCCCGCTGACCGTGAGCGCGACCGGCATAAACAAATCGTTTGACGGTACCGCTAACGCGACCGTCACGCTCACCGACAATCGAGTCTTTGCTGGCGACACATTTACCGACAGCTACACCAGCGCCAGTTTTGCCGATCCCAATCCGGGCACAGGTAAGACGGTTATGGTCAGCGGAATCTCGATCTCCGGGCCAGGCGCCGCGAACTACATGCTGACATCGACGACTGCTCAAACCACAGCGAACATCACCATCGATCTTACGGCGATTCCGTTGAACGGACCAGCGACCCGGATCGGCTCAACGGTGCGGTTCACGAACGCCGTAACCGAGGCCAGCTCTGCGTGGTTGGGCACGCCCGTCCCGATCGCCTCAGGGTTCAGCACATCCTTCAGTTTTAGAATCACCGGAGGCATTACATCCACGCTGGCCGATGGATTTGCCTTCGTGATCCAGAACAGCCCGATGGGAGCCTCCGCTGTGGGAGGAGTCGGGGGAGATATCGGATATGCTGGTATTCCGAATAGCATTGCTATCGAATTCGATTCATACCCGAACGCGGGCGCCGGATCCAACGATCCCTCTTACCAGCACATCGGAATTCAGAGCAATGGAACCGCACCGAATTCACCGGATCACGGGAGCAGCGAGTCGCCGAGTTCCGCGAACCGGGGTGGACCGTTCCAGGCAACCTTCGCCGACGGAAATGTGCACACCGCGACGATAAGGTACAACCCGGCAACGACCACGTTGAGTGTGTCTCTGGACGGAACCGTAGTCGGGTCCGCCGTAGTCAACCTGAGCAGCTTATTCCCGCTGGCAAACAACATAGGTGCTTATGTCGGCTTCACCGCAGCCACCGGCATCTACGGGGAATACATGGATCTTTTGACCTGGACCTGGAATTAGCCGTGGCGAGTGTTTCACGCCCAGCCTGAGCCCTTCGCATAGCCCTTTTGATTAGCCCTTTTGGCCTGACTCATTCGAACTAGTCCTTCTGAATTAGTCAATTTGGATGATTGTACTAGCCCAAATCTACTAGTACGATTGGGACGTTGGAGACAGGTGATTCACATGGGTGACATTCAATTCCTCTGCTTAGGAGCCAGATGACACTAGTACGCTTCAGCATCTCAACGATCTTGATTCTCCTCTGCGTGCTGCTGGCGCCCACGGTGTTTGCGCAGGTCCAGCCCCCACCAGCGCATCCTGCGACAATCCCAAATTGCTCTCTCGCGCCGATTCCCACAGACCCCTTCTCCACTGTCAATGGCACGAGTTGGGTCTTCCATTGGGAGGGTGCTGAAGGTCTTTACGCCGCTGTGGGAAACATGACCTTCTTCACGGTCACTGACCCGAAAGCTCAGCTGGGCAAAGACGGATTCATTAACGTGATCGAGACCCGGAACTTGAACAGTAGTATCTACCGGTTCTTGAACTACAACGGTCGGTTTGAGATCTATTCGGATTGTACTGGCGGAGTATTGATGTTCAATTCTGGCGCAGCCGGCAGCCAAGAGTTCGATTTCTATTTCCGGGAATCCATGCTGAACGGAGAACCGTTCGGTTCGCTCGTAATGGTGGACATCGACTCGAAAGGTGGTTACGTTTTGCACGGAGAGGCCGAAAAGCAGGGTATCTAGATTCCACGGCCAAGGTTGATGGCCGCGAAGCTGCCAAGCTGTTCACTGGCCCAGTGATTTGCGGGGTCCCGCCGGTGCCATGACGGCTCTCGGAGCGGTCAGAGAGTGGTGATGACTCGCGGGCTTCCTTCAAGTCGTGTAATCAGATTGAGGTAGCTGCAGCGCAGTCGGCGTAGCGCCGCCGCCGTAAGAGCGCGTCAGATTGCAGCCCGAACGCGGAGAGATATGCAACGATACTGCCCGCATCCTTGACGTAGAGCCACGTGGGCCAATCGAGTTTTTCTTTCAAATGGAGCTGGCGGAGGGATTTGAACCCCCGACCCTCTGATTACAAATCAGATGCTCTACCAACTGAGCTACGCCAGCTTGACCTGGAGCGGGAGACGGGAATCGAACCCGCAACCAACAGCTTGGAAGGCTGTGACTCTACCATTGAGTTACTCCCGCTTTTTTGGGGAAGACTGCGACGACTTCACTGTCACAACCATTCTACTACCAGATGCCCGGCGCCAGACGATGTTGTACCTCCTGCATGTACTCCTCATAACCGGGTAACTCGCGCCGTAAGAGGGCATCCTCGCGGATCGCTCGATGGATCAGGAACGGAACCAAAGCATAGCCGGATAAGCCGGCGATCCAGGAGCCGAGCGCCAATCCACTCGACAAGCACATGATCAAGCCTGCAGCGTAACCGGGATGACGTACCCAGCGGTATGGTCCGTCGCGTATCAGCTTTTGCCCGCGCTCGGCCTGAATTCGAACTACGGACGAAAAGAATGGGTTCACATGCATGGCCCAGATGATCACTGCGAAGGAGAGTGCAAGGACCACCAGCGCACCTAACTGCAACTCACCAGGTACTGTGTCGGACCAGTGGTACCGTCCGACGTCCAGTCCTGCCAGGCTCAAGTGCGCAACGTATCCGAGGAACACGCAGATCACGGATGATGGCAGTCTCCCTCCGCCGGGCCTCCAGCGTTCCTTCGCCAGTCCAGGGTCGATCAGAGAGCTCCCCGCAAGGCTGCCAATTGCAAAAAGACAGATATATTCCCAGATCGGCGGCAAGTCGAATCTGCCGGCCGACAGGAGTAGCACAGTTCCAATAACGATGACCGCAGGGATCGACTGTAGGTAGACCATCCTCATCAAATGTAGACTCAAGCGCGAGGGCGCCGCTCGAGCTGTATCGCACCTAAGGGTTTCGCATTAGAGTCGCTAAGCCAAGAGCCGCTCTGCCAAAAGTACAAGTGTATGCCGATCTGTTTTTCATGTGCCCGAACCGCGTCTTGTTGCGATGGTGCTTCACGGGGATTGGACTTGCCCTTTGGCTTTTGCCAGGTACCATTCTTCACAAGATGCTCAACGCTTATGGCTGGGCGGCCGACCTTTATCCGGACGATCCCCTCGGGCAAGCAAGATTCATGCTCGCGGTCACGGTGTGCCTGCTCGTGGTTGGAGGGCTCTGCCAGGCCGCAGCCTGGGGATTCAAACGCCAGCGCAGTTGGGCGCGTGGAGCAGGCATTGCCGCGTGCGTCGGACTTCTTCCCGGATTTCCTTGGCTCACACTGATCGGAGCGATCGGCTTGATCGCGGTTGTTTCATTGCCTAACGATGAACGGACAATCAAGGAAGACACCTCGCGGCTCAGACACCGTGAGACATTTCTCGATTGGATCGTCGGCGTGCTCACTGGCGTCCTGTTGATCCTCGGCCTGGGCCTTCTATTTCGCTATGCGCACTCACTCGGACTCCCCAGTATTCCGACACGTGGCAGCTTCTGGGTGATGTTGACTGTCGGCGAACTACTGGTGATCACGGTGCATGAGTTTGGACACGCGTTGGCAGCGTGGGCCGTACACTTTCGGTTCAAGGTGATCAACATCGGTCCGCTCACGGTATGGAAGGATGCGACTGGACATCGGCACACAAGGTTCGAATGGAAGCGGCTGTGCGCCGGTGGCGGCTATATGGGCGCGGTCCCGACCTCGAACAAAAGCCTGAGGTTAAACCAGATTCTGGTTGTCTTCGCCGGGCCTTTCGTATCTCTTAATGCGGGTCTTGTCTTGTTCCTGCTGTTCCTCAATCTTGCCGGTACCGCTGGAGAACGATACTGGGTCCCGGTCGGCTTACTGTCAGTTTTGTTCGCCGTCGATTTCATTCGCAACTTGATTCCGATCGGTTACACCGACGGGACATTGCTGCTCCATCTGACACTCGACACGCGCAAGGGGCGCGAGTTCTCGGCCACGTGGTTTGCGTCGAAGGACAATGAAGAGGCGGACAAGCTGCAAGCGCATGTGGACTATGAGAGCGAAGTGGAACTGCGCAGTCGGGTTCTGGAGCAAGCGCTGGCGCACGGTGACAGCCAGTCGGCGGAACTAGCGAGCAAATATCAGGCGCTCGGATTCGCGCAGTTGCGCGCCCGCCGTTCTCAGGAAGCCGGGCAGAACCTCACCAAGAGCCTCGATATTCTGAAGCAGTGCGGAGGGCATCCGGTCGCCGAGGGCAACAGTTGGATGGGGCTCTATAGCGCCTATTACGCGCAGCAGCGTCCCGTCGAAGCAAAGCGTGCATACACATCAGCGATTGCTGCGTTCGATAAATGCAAGCAGATGCTTCCTGTCGCAGCCGTTGTGGACATCCGGAAGGCCGTCGCACAGATGCATCTGGACATGCACGTCTATGAATCGGCGCTCGAAGAAATCGACCAGGCATTGTTGAACTTTCCGAGTGGCCGGACCCAGCTCTTATTGAAGGCCACCCTGTTCCGGCAGCGAGCAGAGTGTGAGTTCTCGCTCGGCTGTCCGAAGGCCGCTTTGCCGGCTGCAAGTACGGCCGCGGAGATTTTGCGATCGGTGGAAATTGCAGAATCTGATCTCGACCAAGCCGCGAGCGATCTGGGAGCGGTAGGCGTCACGCTGTGGATGGGCGGTCTGAACGATCGGGCGGTGGAGTTGTTGCGGGAGGCCATTCGCAGGACCGAGGAACGCGGTGTCGCAAACAGGGCTGCCCGGCTGCGGGTCACGCTGGCGGAGGTCCTGCGGAAAGCCGGGCGGTTGGAGGAAGCCGCCGCCGCTCTTCCAAGCGCCGACGGGTTGCTGGCGGATGTACACGAGTCCTTCGTGGCGCAGCGGGCTCAGATCCACTTACTATCGCGACGGTTGCACGAGGCGATCGCGGACTTGGAGGAGGCTCTCCGACTCAAGAAAGCCGATGCACACGCAACTACGGCGGAAGTGGCGACAGCGGAAGCATCCCTGGCGGAGGGTTATCTCGACGCCGGCCGTGCCGCGGAGGCGGAACTGAGCGCGCGCCGCGCTTGCGAAGTCTTGTGTACTACGGAACATCCGAACGGCGCCGGCGCGCTGGTTACGCTCGCGATTCTCGCGCGTCAGCAGCAACAGGATTCGGCCGGCGCTTATGTCGATGAGGCGCTGCGCCTGGTAACGGACGCAAAGCTGCTAAAGACCGCTTCTAAAGCGCGGTTCCTCGAAGCGGCGGCGGACCGGCTGGAGCGCTTTGGCTGGATGCACAAGGCGAAGGAGTTTCGGGCAGCAGCCGCTACGCGGTGGCAGACGTTGGGCCGGAATATAGACAGCGTCGAGCAGCCCACCGCGTTAGCGTCATAGAATCCAACGCCCCGCCGTTGACTTCATAGTCGGATTCCGATATAACGGATAGCGAGCTATGAAGGACGTCAGCGAGCTGCTTCCTTTGTCCCCGGCGACTCTGCACATTCTCCTGGCGCTCGCCGGTGAAGACCTCCACGGCTACGGCATCATGCAGGAAATCGCGCGCCAATCCGACGGGCGGTATAAGCTTGGGCCCGGTACACTCTACGATAACCTGCAGCGGTTGATGGAACAGGGGATCGTTGAGGAAGTTGCGCGGCGTTCGGCTAAGGACGACCCTCGCCGACGCTACTATCGGCTCAGCAATCTGGGACGTTCCCTGCTCGGCGCCGAAATCACCCGGCTGGAAAGCGTCATTCGAGATGCCAGGCTTCATCTTGGCGCGAAACCACGAAGGGCCTAATGATCCGCTGGTTATATATCGTTCTGCTTCGTCTGCATCCGCGGCGGTTCCGGCAGCGGTTCGGCGACGAGATGTTGTGGATTTTTGATGAATCGACCGGGTATCGAGGCGTGGCCGCGCTCTTCGCCGACGGTGTGAGATCGCTATTCCGGCAGTGGATGTTGCGGCCCGAACCTGCGCGACAGACTTCGGCAGCGCATGCTTCCGATGGCGTACCGGTCTTCTACACCGGCGGCGGCGACACTCCGCGCAGAAGTGCCCTGATCCAGGGAGTATTCGTATCGCTGGTGATTTTCTGGTCGGTTTCTTACGTAATCACTCATGGTCGATCACGGGGGCCTTTTTCTTCCCTGTTGATTGGTTCGCATAATCACAGCTTTTCTCACCTGCTTCCGGCTCGAAGCCTGAACGCAGCGCCCAGGGAACTGGACGTGGAGATCAAGGTAAAACCCGAACCATTGGCTCACAAGATTCCAGCTTATTTTCGGCTGATGCCGGTTCTCACCGCGCTCGACGTAGATGAGGACGGCGTCATTTCGGCTGTTGAGATCTCTAACGCTGCTGTTGCCCTGCGGACACTCGATCGGAATCACGACGGCAAGTTGAGTGCGGAAGAGTGCGGTCTGCGGATGAAGTCAGACCCTCCGGTTATTAAGCGCGCGAGAGTTGGATTCATGCGGCTTCATCCGGTGCTGGCGGTGCTCGATGTGAATCATGACGGTGAGATCGATGCATCGGAGTTGCGAAATGCGTCCGCGAGGCTGAGCGCACTCGATCAAAATGATGATGGGAAGCTTACTGTCGATGAGCTGCTTCCGGATCCCGTGGCCAACCTGGTGTCCATGATTCTGTTTGCGCTGGACAAGAATGGTGACGGTGTCATTTCGAAGGAGGAGAGGGCCAATTCGTTTGCGCGCCGATTTAGCGCACTCCTGGAACATG